>Ga0315276_10000475_pt1 | contig 34679 bp, 28 predicted proteins | sample YL17G05_0_MG_FD_204542 | JGI IMG/M metagenome (GOLD analysis project Ga0315276, IMG submission 204542) | Sediment microbial communities from Yellowstone Lake, YNP, Wyoming, USA - YL17G05_0 | ecosystem: Environmental > Aquatic > Freshwater > Lake > Sediment | place: USA: Wyoming | collected...
CCCACGCGGCGTTGCTGCGTCAGGCTTTCGCCCATTGCGCAAGATTCCTCACTGCTGCCTCCCGTAGGAGTCTGGACCGTGTCTCAGTTCCAATGTGGCCGATCGCCCTCTCAGGCCGGCTACCCATCGTCGCCTTGGTGGGCCATTACCCCGCCAACTAGCTAATGGGCCGCGGGCCCCTCCTCAAGTGATAGCTTGCAAGCATTGGCCATCTTTGGTTCCCGGTCCCGGAGGTCCGAGAACTTCATCCGGTATTAGCCCGCCTTTCGGTGGGTTATTCCGAGCTCGAGGGCAGGTTACCCACGTGTTACTCACCCGTTCGCCACTGTACCGGGGGTATTGCTACCCCTTTCTCGTTCGACTTGCATGTGTTAAGCACGCCGCCAGCGTTCGTTCTGAGCCAGGATCAAACTCTCCAATTAAAATCTCACGCCCCTTTCGAGGCGAGGGACTCCTGGATTGCCTGACCTGATGTTGTTGCAAGGTCTCAGGATAACTTGGGACGTACGCACGACCTATTTAGTTTTCAAAGAACGCTGCTGTTTTCGAAGGGGCGCCATTCTATCTAAGCCCCCATGGGCTGTCAACACCTTTCTCGGATTTTCTTCTCTTGATTTCCCTGTGCCCCTTATTATACGATGGCGGCGTTCGGGAAGTGGGCCGCGTTCGCCCACTTTTTTTTTCTCGGGGCCAGGAGTACCCCTGTCCTTGGGCAGGTTGCGGGTTCGGTCATGCAAAAAGGCGAAATCTTGGCAAAAGTCAGCACCCTGGGGCGCAGGATCGTGGAGGAGGCCGGCCTCGAGATGGTCCATCTCGATCTCGAGGGGCAGCGGGGTGGGTGGTTCCTCCGCCTGTTCATCGACAAGCCCGGAGGGGTCACCCTGGGCGACTGCCAAGCCGTCTCCGAACAGTTCGGGGTCGAGCTGGACGCAATGGATCTCATGGAGAGATCCTACACCCTCGAGGTTTCCTCACCGGGTCTCGACAGGCCCCTCCGGACCGAAGCCGATTACAGGCGATTCACCGGGAGGCTGGTCGCCATCTCCACGTTCGAACCGGTCCAGGGCCGGAGGCATTTCACCGGCCGCCTGAAATCGTTTGACTCGGGAATCGCCACGGTGGTGGACGAGAAGGAGACCGAGTACGCTATCCCCAGGCAGAAGATCTCGAAGGCTCGCCTCGAGGTCGAATTCTAGAGGCGGCACCGCCGCTCCGAACGAAGAACCGAGGGAATCCCCATGAGCAGTGAGATCATTCAGGCCATCGAGCAGGTGGGGCGGGAGAAGGGCATCGAGGTGGATGTCATCATCCGGGCCGTGGAGGACGCCTACGCCGCCGCGTCCAAGAAATACTATCGCACCAAGGAGGAGATCGGGGCGCGGTTCAACCGGGAGAGCGGGTCGCTTGAGGTCTTCGCCAAGAAGAAAGTGGTGGAAAGCGTTCTCAACCCCGATCTGGAAATCTCCCTCAAGGAGGCTGCGGGGCTGGATCCCGACGCCGACCTGGAATCCGTAGTGGAAATCCCGAAGCCGACGGAAGGTCTCGGTCGGATCGCCGCCCAGGCCGCCAAGCAGATCATCTTCCAGAAGGTCCGCGAGGCGGAGCGTGAGAATGTCTACAAGGAATACAGCGCCCGGATCGGTGAGTTGATCAACGGGGTGGTGAAGCGCTTCGAGAGGGGGAGCATCGTCGTCGACCTCGGCAAGACCGAGGCCGTGCTTCCCAAGAAGGAGCAGTCGAAGGCCGAGCATTACAACCAGGGAGACCGGGTTCGCGCCATCGTCGTGGACGTGGACCGGAACGCCAAAGGCCCCCAGATTGTCCTTTCCCGCACGGACCCCAGGCTCCTGGTCAAGCTGTTCGAGATGGAAGTGCCCGAGATTTACGACGCTACCGTCAAGATCGAGGTGGCGGTGCGCGACGCCGGGGACCGGGCGAAGATCGCCGTCCGTTCCAAGGACAAGGACGTCGACCCCGTGGGGGCCTGCGTGGGCATGAAGGGCTCGCGGGTGCAGTCCATCATCCGGGAATTGCGGGGAGAGAAGATTGACATCGTCCAGTATTCGAGCGAGATTAGCTCCTTCGTGACACATGCCCTGAATCCAGCCCGGATCAACCGCGTTTCCATCGTGGACCTCGAAGGGAAGGTACTGGAAGTGGTCGTGGACGATGACCAGCTCTCCCTCGCCATCGGCAAGAAGGGGCAGAACGTCCGCCTCGCGTCCAGGCTCGTGGGATGGCGCATTGACATCAAGAGCGAGCAGGATAAGAAGCGGGAAGTGGAAATGGAGATGGAGCGGATGGCCAGGGCCAACCGTCCGCTGGAGACCGTGGAAGACCTCAGCGTCAAGTCGATGCAGAAGCTCCTGGAGTCCGGATTCACCACCATCGGAAGCGTGCTGGCCGTGGGGATGGAGGGCCTCACCGCGGTCCCCTCCGTCGGCCCCAAGACAGCGGAGAAGATCCTCGCGACGCTTCGCGAGGTGCTGGATGCTCCCCTCCCCCGGGCGAGCGCTGAGGACGAAACCGCCGAGCCCGCGGCCGAGGCCGCCCCTGAGGACGCCGGGCCGGCTGCAGGTGAGGGGCCCCCGGTGGCGGAGAGCGGGGCGGAGGCGGCCGAAGAAGAGGAATAGGTCCGCGGGGACGAGAAGAAGGACGGTGTATGGGCAAAATCCGCGTATACCAGTTTGCGAAGCTCCTGAAGATCTCCAATGACGAAGCGACCGATCTCCTCCGCCGCAACGGCGTGGAGGTCAAGTCCAACCTCAGCAGCATCGACGAAGGGCTCGTGGCCCGGTTCCAGGCCAAGGTCGAGCCCCGACCGGGGCCGGAAGGGGCCCGCAAGGAAGGGGCCGCTGCGGCATCCAAACCTCAGCCCGAACCCAAGACAGCCAAGCCCAGGCCGGCGGCGGCCCCGCCGGCCCCTTCGGCGCCCAAGAAGGCCCCCGCCCGGGCCAAGCCCGCGCAGCCAGTCGCCCAGAAACCTGCAGCTCCCCCTGCGCCGGCGAAGGCCGCGGCGCGGACGACCGCCCGGCCAGCCATGCCGGCCAGATCGGAAGCAGCCGCAGTTCCTGCCCCTCAGGCGGCGAAGACCGTCGCAAGGGCCCCCGCCGCTCCTCCGGCCCCGGCGGCGCCCCGGGCAATCGAGCCGGCTGCCGCGTTGCGCCCTGTGAAGGAGGCACCGGCACCTGCGGTGAAGCCGCCTCCGGTTCCGCCGGTCGCTGCCCAGCACGTGCCGGCCCCTCCGCGGGCAGTTCCCGCGCCCCCCGCGCCCCCGAGGGAAGTGAACCTGACTGAGGGGGTCACGGTGAAGGAGCTCTCGGAGAAGACCGAACTCAAGTCCAAGGACATCATCAAGAAACTCCTCGACCGGGGCGTCCTGGCCACCATCAACCAGCCCCTCGATGTGGAGATCGCGAAACAGATCTGCCGGGAATTCGGCTACGAAGCGAACATCATCTCCTTCGAGGAAGATGCCATCCGCGAGCACAAGACGGGCGCGGGCAAGGGCGAGCTGCGACCCCGAGATCCCGTCGTCACGATCATGGGCCACGTGGACCACGGCAAGACATCCCTCCTGGACGCGGTGAGGAAGTCCAAGATCACCGAGCATGAGCATGGGGGAATCACCCAGCACATCGGCGCCTACCATGTCCAGGTGCGCGGCCGGGGAATCACCTTCATCGACACTCCGGGCCACGAGGCCTTCACGCTGATGCGATCCCGGGGCGCAAAAGTCACCGACGTGGTGGTCCTGGTGGTCGCCGCCGACGACGGCGTCATGCCCCAGACCGTGGAGGCGATCGATCACGCGCGGGCGGCCGGGGTCCCCATCGTCGTGGCCATCAACAAGATAGACAAGCCCAACGCGAACCTGGACCGCGTGAAAAAGGCGCTGTCGGACCAGGGTCTTCTGGTGGAAGACTGGGGCGGCGACGTCGTGAGCGTGGCCATCTCCGCGAAGCAGAGGCTTCACATCGACGATCTTCTCGACATGATTCTTCTGGTGGCGGATCTCCACGAACTGAAGGCCGACCCCGACCTGCCCGCAACAGGAGCAATCCTCGAGGCGAGGCTGCACAAGAGCCGGGGACCGGTGGCCACCGTTCTCGTCCAGGAAGGGACGCTCTCCGTGGGCGACGCCTTCATTGCGGGACCGATCAGCGGCAAGGTCCGGGCCATGTTCGACGACCGCGGCCGGAAGATGCTGAAGGCAGCCCCCTCCATCCCGGTGGAAGTGCTGGGGCTCCAGGGCGTGCCCCGGGCCGGTGACCCCTTTCAGGTCGTGGTGGACGAGATCAAGGCCCGGCAGATCGGCAGCTTCCGCCAGTCGAAGATCCGCCAGGAAGGCCTCGCCAAGTCCTCCCGCCTCACCCTGGACCATCTCTTCCAGCAGATCAAGGAGGGCGCAATCAAGGAGCTCCCCATCATTATCAAGGGGGACGTCCAGGGTTCCGTGGAGGTTCTGGCCAAGAGCCTCACCGACCTGGCCACCGAACAGGTCAAGGTCAAGATCATCCACAGCGCCACGGGAGCCATCACCGAAACCGACGTCCTTCTGGCGTCCGCCAGCAATGCCATCATCGTCGGCTTCAGCGTCAGGCCGGATCGATCCGCCGCCGAGCTGGCGGAGAAGGAGAAGGTGGACATCCGGCTGCACACGGTGATCTATGACGTGCACAGCGAGATCAAGAACGCCATGGTCGGACTTCTCGATCCCACCTTTCACGAGCAATACCTGGGCCGGGCGGAGGTTCGGAACGTCTTCAAGATCCCCAAGGTCGGCATGGTGGCGGGGACCTATGTGGTGGACGGCCGGCTGCTGCGAGGCTCCCAGGTGAGGCTCCTTCGCAACAACATCATCGTGCACCAGGGCAGGATGTCCTCCTTGAAGCGCTTCAAGGAGGACGCGGGCGAGGTCAAGGTCGGCTACGAGTGCGGCATCGCCCTGGAGAAGTTCAACGACCTGAAGGTGGGTGACGTGATCGAGGCCTTCAAGATCGAGAAGGTCGTCCCCAAGACCCTGTGATCCTGCGCAGGGGACGCCGGTCGTCCCCGGGAAACCCGGGATCGCCATGAATGTCGGTCTCTGCATCGTCGAGATTCACCTTTCCGCCTCGCATTCCCTGAAGGACAAGCGGCGGGTGCTCAGGAGGCTGAAGGACCGGCTGGGAGGCCGGTTCAACGTGTCCGTGGCCGAGATCGATCACCAGGACCTCTGGCAGCGGGCCACCCTGGGCATCGTCTCCATCTCGCAGGCCCGCGAGCCTCTGGAGTCCTGCTTCCGTCAGATCCGGGGGATCGTGGAGGGCGAGTTGCCGGGAGATCTCGTGAGCTTCGAGATCGAGTACCTCACCTGAAATGGCATGACCAGTTCCCGTCGCGAGCGCCTGGCCGAAGAGCTCCGGAGCGAGATCTCGACGCTGATCCGGCGGGAGATCCGCGACCCGCACGTTGGTTTCGTCACCCTCACCGGCGCCAGCGTCAGCCCGGACCTGGCCCATGTCCGGATCTACGTCACGGTTCTGGGGACCGATGCCGCCCGGCAGCAGTCCCTCAGGGCTTTGAACCGGGCGGCCGGCTACCTCCAGCGGGCCGTCTTCAAGCAGTTGAGGCTTCGCCGGCCCCTGGAAATCGTCTTCGTACCGGATGAGGCTGCCTCTACGGGGAATCGGATCGAGGAACTGCTGGAGCAGATCAACCGCTCTCGTGGGCAGGACGCGGGGGAGGAGGAAGAGTGAGCATCTGCGGGGTGCTCCTGACGGACAAGGAGGAGGGGCCGACCTCCCACGACGTGGTGGAGCGGGTCCGGAAGATCCTTGGCGTGCAGCGGGTGGGACACACCGGGACGCTGGACCCCCTGGCCACGGGACTCCTGCCGCTTTGCATCGGGAAGGCGACCCGCCTCTCCCGCTTCCTGACCTCCTCGGACAAGACCTACGCGGGAACCATCCGCTTCGGCCAGGCGACCGAGACCCACGACCGGGAAGGCCGCCCCCTGGGACCTCCGCGGGAGGTGGACTTCACCGAGACGCGCCTTCTCGAGGCGATCCGGGCGCTCACGGGTCCCATCATTCAGATCCCCCCCATCTATTCCGCCAAGAAGCACGGAGGAGTGCCTCTTTACCGGTTCGCCCGGCGGCAGGTGGACGTTCCCCGGGAGCCCATCCGTGTGGTCGTCCATCATCTGACGATCCTCGCCTTGAGGAAAGACGAGATGGACTTCGAGGTGAAGAGCTCACCGGGGACCTACATCCGGGTCCTGGCCCATGACCTGGGGGAAACCCTCGGGTGCGGCGCCCATCTCCATTCCCTCCGCCGGACCGCCTGCGGCGATTTCGTCATCTCGGAGGCGGTGACTCTGGACCGGCTGGCCCGGAAGGCCGGGGAGGGCCTGCTTTCCCAGCTCCTGATTCCTTTGGAGCGGGTGCCACTGGGCTTCGGCACGGTGGTGGCCAACCGGCTCGGGATCCTGGCTGTGAGGAACGGGAGGGCACTGGGGGTCCGGGAGATCCTGCCGTCGCGGTCCTCCCTGTGCCCGGGGCCGTGCCGGGTGGAAAGCGAGACGGGGGAACTCCTCGCCATCGGCCGGATTTCCGTCCGGGAGGGTTCGGATGTCCCCATGATCCAGCCCCAGATTGTCTTCATGCCCGAATGAGGGAATCCCCGGCTTTTCCGGTTTACACCCCTGCGGATCCTGTGCTAGAGTGTCCGCACCGTCCGCTATCTTTCGCGGCCCGCGTCCCGAGCGAAAGGGGTCGCCGGACGACTGGATCTGTTGTTACCCTGAAAGGGGGGTGAGGACTTGGACACAGCAAAGGAGACGAAAGGCGGCATCATCGAATCTTATCAAACACATCCCGGCGACACCGGCTCCCCCGAAGTACAGGTCGCCCTCCTCAGCGAGCGGATCGAGCATCTTACCGAGCACTTCAAGACCCACCGCAAGGACCATCACTCCCGCCGCGGCCTGCTCATGATGGTGGGCACGCGTCGCCGGCTTTTGGACTATCTCAAGCGCAAGGACGCGGATCGCTACAAGGAACTTATCAAGAAACTGGGGATCCGGAAATAGGAACACCGTCTTCGCTCCGCCCGGTCCCGGAAGCGCGGGTCTGAGGTATTCGAACAATTAAGGGTTCCCTCGGCTTCATCCTTCTCATCTCTCTTGCCGATTCTTCACCCTTAATTTTCGAGCATCCCCTGCCCTCGCCTGTGGAACCCTGCGAAGGATTTTCCTTAGCGAAGCGGACCGCCGGTGCCCCCCCAAGAACCCAGGAGGTCCTGATTTGAGCATTCGAAAAGAGACTCTCGTCGGCTCCCACAAACTCACCCTGGAGGTGGGAAAGGTCGCCAGGCAGGCGGACGGAGCGGTCCTCGTCCGCCAGGGAGACACCGTCGTTCTCGTTACCGCCACCTCCGACCGGCGGGAGCGTGTGGGATTGGATTTTCTCCCCCTCACGGTGGATTATCGCGAAAACACCTACGCCGCGGGGAAGATTCCCGGCGGGTTCTTCAAGCGGGAAGGGCGTCCCAACGAGAAGGAGACCCTTACTTCCCGCATGATCGACCGTCCCATCCGCCCCCTCTTTCCCAAGGGATGGAGATGCGAGACCCAGATCGTCGCCCTCGTTCTCTCCGCAGACCTGGAAAACGACCCCGACATCCTCGCCGTGACCGGGGCCTCCGCAGCCCTGACCATCTCCGACATCCCGTTCGACACGCCCGTGGCCGCGGTCCGGGTGGGGCTCGGGGAGGAAGGATTCATCATCAACCCCACCACGACGCAACTGGTGAAGAGCCGCCTGGACCTGGTCGTGGTCGGGAGCGACAAGGAAGTGGTGATGGTTGAGGCCGCGGCCAACGAAGTTTCCGAGCAGGAGATGGTGGATGCAATCCTGATCGGCCAGGCGGAAATTGTGAAGCTCGTGACCCTCCAGGAAGAGCTCCGGCGGGAAATCGGCGTCGCCAAGCGTCCGGCCCCCGCCGTGGATATTCCCCGGGACCTGCGGGCGGAGGTGGAGGAGAAAGTCGCCAGGCCTCTCTGGGACGCTATGAAGGTCCGGAACAAGATCCAGAGCTACCGTCGGATCTCGGAGATGGAGAAGAGCCTGCTGGAGGGCTACCCGGAGGAGCCGCCGGAGACGCGCTCCTTCGTGAGGGCCGCCTTCCACGAGGTGCACAAGAAGCTGGCCCGCACCGAGATCATCGAGAAGGGGAAGCGCTTCGATGACCGCGGATTCGAGGACATCCGTCCGATCACCTGCGAAGTCGGGTTTCTCCCGCGGACCCACGGCTCGGCGCTCTTCACCCGGGGCGAGACCCAGGCCCTGGTCACCACCACCCTGGGAACCTCCGAGGACGCACAGACCCTGGACTGGCTGGAGGGGGAATCGGAGAGGCGGTTCATGCTCCACTACAACTTCCCGCCCTTCAGCGTGGGCGAGGTCAAGTTTCTCCGGGGCCCCGGAAGGCGGGAGATCGGCCACGGAGCGCTGGCCGAGCGTGCCATCCGCCCCATGATGCCCGGGGACGAGGAGTTTCCTTACACCATCCGCCTCGTCTCCGACATCCTGGAATCCAACGGCTCCTCCTCCATGGCATCCATCTGCGGAGGGTCTCTCTGCCTTATGGACGCCGGCGTGCCCCTCAAGGCGGCGGTGGGCGGGATCGCCATGGGGCTGGTGAAGGAGGGGGATCGCTACGTCATTCTCAGCGACATCGCCGGCTCCGAGGACCATTACGGCGACATGGATTTCAAGGTGGCCGGGACGCGGAAGGGAATCACCGCGCTCCAGATGGACATAAAGGTGCAGGGGCTGAGCCGGGAGATCCTGGAGAAGGCCCTCGCCCAGGCCCACCGCGGGCGGATGCACATCCTGGACGTCATGGACGCGGCTCTCGCCAGCCCGCGTCCCGAAATCTCCTCCTATGCCCCCAGGATCTTCAGCATCCGGGTCCCGAAGGACAAGATTCGGGAAGTCATCGGCCCGGGCGGCAAGATGATCCGTTCCATCATCGAACGGACCGGCTGCAAGATCGACATCGATGACGACGGCAAGGTTGACATCGCCTCCGTGGACGAGGCGTCGGCCCTGAAGGCCATCGAGATCATCAAGGAAATCACCGCCGAGGCCGAGATCGGGAAGACCTACCTCGGAAAAGTGGTGAGAATTGTCGCCTTCGGAGCCTTTGTCGAGATCCTGCCCGGAATCGAGGGGCTTCTTCACATCTCGGAAATCGCAGAGCACCGAGTGAATGAAGTCACCGACGAGATCCAGGAGGGTGAGGAAATCCTGGTCAAGGTGATCGACGTGGACGGGGACCGGACCCGGCTCAGCCGCAAGGCCGTGCTCCGGGAGAAGAGGGGAGAGACGGGGGCGGCCGAGCCCGCGCCCTCTCCGCGCCCGTCGGAGCCCCGCCACGCCGGCCGGCCGCATCGCCGCCCGCGCTGAGTAGGAAAACAGGAGTAATGAAGCTCGGCAGCTGGCTTATCGCCAAGGGAAAGATTTCCGGGGTTCAGCTGAAAAGAGCCCTGCTGGATCAGTCCTTCTATGGCGGGTGCCTGAGCTCCAGCCTGTTGAAACTCGGCTATTTGGACGAGCGCTCCCTCGGCGAGTACCTGGCCGAGACCTTCCAGGTTCCGTACGCTCCGGCCGCCAGGCTCGCTGATATTCCCCCCGAAGCGCTTCGGATGATCCCGGCCGCCGTCGCCGGGAGGCACCACATCATTCCCCTGGCTGTGGAAGGCAGGAAGCTCCATCTGGCCATGATGAACCCCAGGGACATCCTGGTGCTGGACGAGGTGGCCTTCCTCACCGGCTTGCAGGTGGAGGCCCGGGTTTCCTCCGAGAACTTCCTTCTGGACGCTCTCGAGAGGTTCTATCAGATTCCGCGGTCGGTCCGGGAGACGATTCCCCTCGCCGAGCAGACCGAGGAGGAGGACTCCGGCACACCCCGGGCGATTCCACCGCCCGCGGCGGCTCCCCGGGCACCTTCCGCTCCCGATCGGGAGGAGATGGGTCTTGACGGCCGCCCCCTCTCCGCCTCTGCGGAGGTGGTGGAGGAGATCCATGCCGTGCCCACCTCGCCGGAGGCGCTGGGTCCCGGGGCCGTTCCCTCCCGGCCTCTTCCCCGCAACATCGAGGAGTGGCGGGACGAGGACGCGGCCACACAGCAGTTCGCACCTCCGGCCCTGCGCGACCTGCCCGCGGCCCCTGCCGAAACAGCTTCCGGCACGGTGGATCCCCTGCTCCGGCCGACCCGGACTTCTCCCGCCGTCCGGCCGCCTCTGACCCTCGTTCCGGCCGCTCCGCCCGCCTCCGCGGAGGAGGTCTCCCTGAGGCTGAAGAACAGCCTCACCCGGGACGAAATCTTCGATGCCGTGGTGGGGTTCTCGGCGGCACGGTTCGTGCGGACGGCTCTCTTCGTGGTGATGCAGGAGAAGGTCATCGGATGGGGCGGCCGCGGCGATGGGTTCGACCCGGCACGCATCCGGGCCACGACCATCCCTTTCAGCGTCCCGTCGATCTTCTCCTATTTCCGGATGGGGGGCGATTTCTATTTCGGGCCGGTGCCCGACCTGCCCGCCAACCGGCAGTTCTACCGCGATCTCTCCGTCCCCTCCCCGGACCGGGCCCTGTTGATTCCGATCCTGATCAAGGGACGCCTCATCGCCCTGCTTTACGGGGACAACGGGATGGGGCGCCGGGAGGAGCCGGACATCGCGCTCTTCCGCCGCGTGGCGCAGAAGGCTTCCCTGGCGCTGGAGATTCTGATCCTGCGCAACAAGATCGAGATGATTTGAAGGGGGCCTGCTATCGGGTGAGGCGGTGGTAGTGGATCTTGTGCGCCAGGGTGTTCCGATGGATTCCCAGGGTCCGGGCGGCCAGGGTCCGGTTTCCACGGTTCCCATCCAGGGCCGCTTCGATGTACCGTCTCTCGAATTCCCTCAGCGCCTGGTCCAGCTTGATCCCGCTCCTGTAAAGTTCATCCACCACCGCCTGCAGCTTGCTCAACACGGGCGCTCCTGTCCCCCGACCCCTGCGCTCGGCCCTCGCCGCGCGGAACCGCCGGATCATTTTCCTCCACGCCGGAGTCGCGAATCATAGCACAGGGGGAATCATGCACCAACGACGGGAAGAGACGGCGGCCGAGACACCCCTCGGCCCGGAGGAGCGCTCGGCGGCGCTGGCCCTCGTCCGGGAGGCCGTCGAGGCGTTTGTCCTGGAAGGGCGCCGCCTGGAGCCGCCCGAAGGACCCCTCCTCTCGCTCCGGCGCCGTGCCGCCTTCGTGACCCTCTCCATCGGCGGAAGGCTCCGCGGGTGCATCGGCCTTCTGGAACCTCCCGGGTCCCTGGATCAGACCCTCGTCCACTGCGCCGTCGCTGCGGCCGCCGAAGATCGCCGGTTCCCTTCCGTCTCCGCCCGGGAACTGCCGGATCTCCGCTACGAAATCTCCATCCTTTCCCCCCTCCGACCGGCCACGTCCTTCGAGGAAATCGAAGTCGGCCGGCACGGCGTCCTCATCCAGGCGCGGGGGCGCCAGGGCCTCCTCCTGCCGCAAGTGCCGGTTGAGCACGGATGGGACCGGGGGACCTATCTGGAGAACCTCTGCAGGAAGGCTGGACTTCCCGGGGACGCCCTGAAGTGGCCCGACAGCCGCCTCTGGGTCTTCACCGCCGAGGTCTTCGGCGGGGAGGCTTCCTGAAAACGAACGGGGCGGGCACTAAGAGCGGCCCGCCCCTCGCAAACTTCTTCCCGCGGTTTCAACGCACCTCGACCTTGCTTCCCACCCCGATCTCCCGGACGGTGTAGATGATTTTCGCGGTGGAGGTCTTCTCGCCCGTTGTCAGGACCATGAGATGGCCGACGGGCTTTCTCGGGTAGAGCAGGTCCGAATCTTCGCTCCGGAGGTCCTGGCTCTCGTACCGCCGGTCTCTCCACTTGTACCGGTACTTCACCCTCCGCTCGGCGGGAGGCGTGCTGCTGACGTAGATCTGGAGGATGTCGCCGGGATTGAGACCGTCCTCCGATCCCAGATCCACGTCCACCACGTTGCCGGTGAAGGCATTGCTCCTGTCGTCCTGGAGACGGACGACGTAGCCGTTGGCCTTGCCGCTGGGCTCCACGTCCAGCCTGCTGAAGGGGACTTCCCTGTATTCCGGGACCGGGATTTCCTGAGCCGTCTCCAGCTCGAATCCCACCTCGATTCTGTCTCCGCAACTCTCTGTGATCTGGGCGATGGCTGTGTTCTCCTGGACCGCCAGGACCTTGACGCGCCCCGCGCGGTGCACGTAGGTCCCGAGCCACTTGTCCGTCACCGGGTGGAAGACTTCCTCCTGCTTCACGACCACCTGGAAGACATCGCCGGGCTGCACCCGGTTCCCCTGGCGCCCCGCGTTGAGATAGACGATGTCGCCCTCCGTCAGGCCGATCTTCTTCTCCTGCTCCTCGTTCGCGATGTAAAGCTCGGGCTTTTGGTAATCCCGCCGGATCTCCCCGGTGCAGTAGATGTCGTCGTGGTCCGCGATCGGGCCCGGCTCCGACGACGCCATGCCCGATTCGGCGGGCGCCAGCGCCGGAAGGATCGCCTCGGCGACCTGCTCCGTGCCCCAGGCACCGGGAGGTACCGGCGGCGCCACGCTCTCCTCCAGGGACCCGGGGTCCGGCGCGGGAGGAAGGGGCGGCGCCGTCTGCCCGGTCGCGGGGATTATCTCGGAGACCACCGTGGGCCGAGGCGGCAGCAGAAGCGGATCGCCCGGATAGATCCAGTGGGAATCGAGGATGAACCGGTTCTCGTTCCAGATCTGGGGCCAGAGATAGGAATTCTGGAAATGGGTGTTCGCCAGGTTCCAGAGGTTGTCGCCGCTCACGATGACATGGATCGTGGCGCCCTCCGGGAACGACTCGGGATCGGGAGGCTCGTAGGGAGTCCAGTGATCACCCACCTTACGGAGGACGGTGGGAGGCGTGGAGGATTCCGGCGGGGTCTGGATGGGGACCTCCGCGCCGGGCGACGGTGACGCGGCCGGCTTCCGGACCTCCTCGCCCGAGGGAGTCTCCGCCTGCGACTCAGTCTGGGCAGAGGCGGATGTTGAGGTAGCCGGTTGCTGGGCCTTCTCTTCGGCCTTCTCTTCGCCCCAGCCCGGGATCGTCAGGGCCACCAGGAGAAGGGCCAGGACGAACCCGGCCTTTTTCTTCGAACTCGCCATACTCATGCGCGGTCTCCCATGAAGAGTCCTCGGCCTCGCGGATATCCCCTTAGAAAGATAGGTGCATGACGCTCCATGTCAAGGCAACAACGACCGATTGCAAATACAGATTCTCAGGAAGATATAATCGAATCTGACGGACCGGATGTTTTTCCGGGAGAGATCCGTCAGTTAACTCGTTTTTTATTATAAAGTTAGATGGAGTCAGGGCCTGCGGATCTCGTCCAGGGTGGCGCGGGCGACCGTGGCCACGTCGCTCCTGGGGAAGGCTTGGACGACGGTCTCGAGGTTCTCAGAGGCCCTCTCCCTGTCCCCCAGGGCGAGGTAGGAGAGGCCAATTTTCAGGAATGCGTGCGGGACCCGGTTCCCGAATGGGTACTGGTCGATGACCTTCCGGAATTCCAGGATCGCCCTGCGGTGCTCCTTCCGGGAGAAGAAGCACTCCCCTATCCAGTACTGGGCGTCATCCGCCAGGTCGCTTTCCGGGGCGCGGGCGAGAAATTCCTGGAACGCCTGCTCGGCCGCCGGGTAGTCCCCCGAGTTGAACATCGCATACCCCTCGACGTAGGACTTGTCGCCTTCTCCGCCGCCGGGGACGGCGGCAGGGCCGGAAGCGGAACCATTCCCACCGCCCTCCGGAGAAGATCCTGCAGCAGCCTCGCCGGGGCCCCAGGGGGCGGGCTCCACGTTCCGGACCGGTCCACCTTCTCCGAGGTCAATGGTGGAACCGGGAATCGCGGGTTCCACGAGGGGAAGGGCCTGCTCCCCGGCGGGCGGATAGGGAGTGGTCCCTTCCCCGGCCGGGGCAGCAGAAGAGCCGGTCGGTCCCCGTTCCTTCAGGTCCTGGATCTCGACCTGCGCCTCCGCGCTCCGCTTCTGCAGTTCATAGATCCGGTTTTGAAGATCCTGGATCTCCGTCCTGAGCAGGGCATTCTTGCGGGAGGCACAGCCGGGCGAGAGGAGTATCAGGAGAACAAGAGGCGGAGCCACAAAACCGGCGAACGGGACGAATCTCATGAGCTCTCCAGGGAACAAAGCGGCGGCATTATAGAGGCGCGGAGGGAGAGGGGTCAAACCCCCCGCACTTTTCCCTCCTCGGCCTCCCGGTCGTCCTTCACGAAGAAGGAGAGGACCGTGTCCCCGTAACGCACGCGGCGCCGGAGGCTCAAAGGTCCCGAGCGCGCCGGGGGCTCCCAGGACTTCCGGTGCTCCAGGATGACCCGGCAGGCAGGGGCGAGACTTCCGGAGCGCCCCAGGGCCTGGAGAGTCTCCTCCCCCTGTGGGCTGTTGTAGGGAGGATCGACGAAAACCAGGCCGAAGCTCTCCCCGCGGGGAAGCCGCGAGAGGGCGGCGGGAAGGCTTCCGACGATTACTCCGGCCCTGGGGCCGAAGCCGCCGGACAGGAGGTTCCGGCGGACGATCGCGGCTGCGGCGCGGTCCTTCTCCACGAAGATGCAGAGGGCCGCTTTGCGGCTGAGCGCCTCGATTCCCACCGCACCGGTCCCGGCGAAGAGATCCAGGAACCGGGCCCCCGCGATTTCTCCTCCGAGGATGTCGAAGAGGGCCTCCCGCACGCGCCCGGACGTGGGTCGTACGGAGGAGCCCCGCAAAGAGGCGAGGGGCAAGCCCTTTCGATCACCTCCGATGATCCGCAGTTTCCCCATTCCGGGCCCACCGTGGCACGATAGTGCCTTTCCAACCCTGCCGGGCGCGGCCAGAATAGGGGCCAGCCTCTCCCGCGTCAAGCATCAGGCAGGAACCAGGCCTCGCCTGTCACGAACGGAGCGCGATGGATACCATTCTTGACTCGGTTCCCCCTTGCAGTTAGGATTCTCAAGCTTCTCAGGTGACGAAGGTTCCGCTTCTTTCAGCCCGGATGAACCGACCGATGGATCTGCCCACGGCCTCCCGTCCTCCCCTCAAGCGCCCGGAGAGCCGGGCCATTCTGGCTCTCGCCGTCGCGCTCGGCTGCCTGACGGGGAGCCTCGGCCCCGCAGCGGCGCAAGGAGTGCTCGCCCTGCGCCCGGGCCTGCCCGACCGGTCGTGGGCGCTGGCGTCCGCCGATTTCGACGTCGACGGAAGGCCGGACCTGCTGGCAGCGAACTTCAAGGCGGGGGATCTTTCCCTCTTTCGGGAAAGCGCTCTCGGCGAGTACGTGGAGCGGAGTCCTTCCCCCTTCGTGGTCCTGGAGGGCCCGGTCTTCATCGCCACCACAGCGATGGTCGGCGGGGACCTTGAGGCACTCGACCTCAACGGCGACCAACGCCCCGACGCGGTCATCGTGGACCTCCTCGGGCGTGCGCTCTCCGTGCGCCTCTCCGACCCCGACCTCGTCCTCAAGGCCACGGCAAACCTCCTGATCGGCCCATCGCCGCAGGCGGTGGCCGTCGCCGACTTCACGGGCGACAAACGTCTCGATCTCGCCGTCACCAGCGAGACCAACGATCTGATCTACCTCTTCTCGGGAAAGGGGGACGGCACCTTCACCTTCCTCCGGACCGTGGATGCCCGCGATTCCGCCCAGAAGAGCGCTTCGGAGAGCGTGGGTGCCTACGGGATCGCGGCGGCCGACTTCAACCGCGACGGCAGGATGGACTTGGCGGTCACCCAGAGGAAAAAGGATTCCCTGGCCATCCTCCTGGGAAACGGGAACGGGACCTTTCAAACCGCCTCCACGCTTCTTGTGGGGCGCAACCCGACCCATCTTCAGGTTGTCCGGCTCAACGACGATCAGGCCGCGGGGCCCTCCGACGATTTCTTCGATCTGGCGGTCCTCCTGGAGGGGGGCCGGCATGACGCGAAGAACACCCAGGAAACCCCCCTTCCCGGCGGCGCCGCCCTCCTTCTCGGGAGCGGCAACGGGACCTTTGCCGTGGCTTCCACCCTTCTCGCGGCGCTCTCCGACTCGCCGGTGGAGATCGCGGCGGGAAAGATCGGCCTCGGACAGGCGGGGTTCGACGATCTCGCCCTGGTGAACGTGGAGTCGAGCAAGGTCTTGCTCTATGCCGCCGACGGCAACGGCGGCTTCTCCGCGCTTCCCGTCGCTCTCGGCGGCATCTGCGTGGGGGGCACCGGCGAGGGGGCGCCCTGCTCCGTTGATGCCCAGTGCCCCGGGGAAGGGACCTGCGGCATCAGTTCCTCCCTGAGGAACCCCCGGGGGATCACCCTGATGGACCGGGACGGGAACGGGATCGTGGACCGGATTGCGGTGAGCAACTTCGAAGGCTATTCCATCTCCTTCTTCGACGGCGGAGGGCTGACTCCCTTCAGTGAGAATTCCGCTTCACCCTTCACAGCGACCCGCCATCCGGTGGACCTCGCCGCGGGCAGCCTGGACACGGGAAGCGGCGACGATCTGGCGGTCCTTTCCAGCGGAGACCCCACTCTCCAGACCTTCAGCGCCCTCAACAACGGCTTCTTTTTCAAGCGGCGGGCCACGCCCATGCCCGCCGGCAGCGGCCCCAGCTCCCTGATCCTCGGTGACTTCAACCGGGATTCGATCCTGGACGCGGTGGTGGCCCTGACCGACACCGATGGTTCGGCGGGGCCGGGGGATGCTCCCGGCCTGGCGATTCTGAGGGGAAGCGGGAATTCCACCTTCGGATCCCCTTACGGTCTTTGCGCGGGAGGGACCGAGGCCGGAATCAGTTGCAGCTCCGACGCCGACTGCCCCGGAGGCGTCTGCTCCTACTCCCCCATCTATGGAGTCTGCAACGCGGGGACCAATCTCCTGAAGGCCTGCGCCACGGACGCCGACTGCCCCAGCGGCACCTGTGTTTTCACGACCGTCCTCCGCGCGTGCTCCGGCGGGACCGAGCCGGGAAAGACCTGCGCCTCGGATGCGGACTGCACGGACGGCACCTGCACCCCCTGGAGCCTTCTGTCCGGCGCCGCCACTTCCCTGCTCGGTCTCAATCTGAATCCGCAGGACGCCGACATGGACGGCGTGAGTGACGCCGCGGACAACTGCCCGGCCCTGTACAATCCCGACCAGGCCAACACCCGGGGCCTCTCCTGCTCGGGAGGCACCAACCCCGGCGCCTCCTGCACCATCGACGCGGATTGCCTGGAGGGGGGGACCTGCAGCATCCATGACCTCCGGGGAGACGCCTGCGACAGCACCACCGGCGACCTGGACGAGGACCTGATCGTGGACAATGTCGACAACTGCCCCGAGGTGTACAACTCCGTCCAGGCCGACGCCGACTCGAACAGGGTCGGCGACGCCTGCGACCACGCGCCGGACCTGGTGGTCCTGGAGTCGGGATCGGACCGCGCCGAGATCTTCGTCGGACGAATGGACACCGGCTTCTTCCCTCCCGTGGCCGTTCCTCTGGGGGCGGAACCGGCCGGAATCGCGACCGGGAACTTCACGGCCGGCGACACCATCCCGGACCTGGCCGTGACCGACCGGGAAAGCAAGACTTTCCAGATTTTCGCCGGAAGCGGTACCGGCGGGTTTACTCCGGGCGATCCACCTCCCGGGATCAGTTTTTCCAATCCGGGCTCCCTGGTGGTCCTGGAGGCGAACCCCACCGATCTCGACCTGGACGGGCAGCCCAACTCCACCGACAACTGCCCCACCCGCTACAACCCCGACCAGGCCGACGCAGACGGGGACGGTGGGGGAGATGCCTGCAGCCAGATCGAAGATCCCGACGGCGACCTTGTCCTCACCCGCTTCGAGGCGATGGTGGACAACTGCCCGGACACCTACAACCACGACCAGGCCAACGCCGATGGCGACAGGATCGGGGACGCCTGCGACAACAACCCGGACTCCTACAATTCCTCCGACGACAACGACCTGGACGGGATTCCCGACGCCACGGACAACTGCCCCACCCGCTACAACCCCGACCAGCGCGACTCCAGCGGATACGGAGTTGGGGACGCGTGTGACGAGGAGACGGACGACGAGCTCGACACCGCGGGGGGCAGGGACGGGATCCTGACGGCGATCCGAAGACGTGACAACTGCCCCGACACTTACAATCCCGGGCAGGAGAACCTCAACCTGGATCGCATCGGGGATGCCTGCGAGGGCGTGCAGGACCTGGTCCTGGTCGATGAGGGGACGGACAGCGTGGAAGTCATCATCCAGTCCCCGCCGGGAGCCTGGGCCAGGTTCTCCAGTATTCACCTCGGAGACGGAAAGCAGCCTCGTGGAATCGTGGCCGTGGATCTCAACCAGGACGGTTACCGCGACCTGGTGGTCTCCAACGCGGGCGATTCCACTCTCAGCGTGCTGATGGGCCAGGGAGACGGGACGTTCGCTTACAAGACTTGCGCCGACGGGAGGGCCTGCAATTCGGATGGTGACTGCCTCGGCAGCATCTGTCGGCCCGATCCCTCCTTCTCGACGGTCTACCTGCCCGGCCCCCTTCTGAATCTCCGGAGCGGTTTTTTCCGTCGGGACACTTTTCAGGACCTGCCGGAGGTGGCCGGGATCTGCCAGCCCCTCGACAACCCCGTCATTCTGTCCAACATCATCCCCGAGAGGGCCGACGTGGACGGATCCAGCCGGGTTGACGGGAAGGATCTGGCCATCTGGGCGAAGAGTTTCGGCCTGGTCCGGGGGAACTGGGGGTACTCTCTCGGCACGGACATCAATCTGGATGGGAAGATCGACGGCTTTGACCTGATCTACATCGCTTTCCAGTTCGGGAAGCCCGTCCCGCTTCCTTGAAAACCCCGGGCATCAGGGCTGGTCGATGGGCAGGTTGTAATAGAAGCCGAAGGTGACCCCTTCCCGTTCCTTCGGGAAATCGGGGGGAAGAGGGGGAAGAGGGTTGCTGGCGCGGATGGCGTTCTCAGCGGCGCGATCAAAAGGAGCAATCTCCGAGGACCGTATCACGGCCAGGTCGGTGATGCTCCCGTCCTTCTCGATGACGAACCGGATGAAAACCTTTCCCCTCTGCCCATAGTAGGCGGCGAGCGGAATCCGGTCATACCAGTTTTTCTTGATGATCAAGTAGAGCTGCCTGGCATAGTCCCCCCACTCGAAACCCTGGGTGTCGAAGGAGAGGGTCCCGTAGTTCCCTCCCTGCAGATAGGCGGGATTGTCGAAGCTGCTGAAGTCGTAGGTCCCCGATTCCAGCCGCTGCAGCGCCTGCTGGAACGACTGCCGCCGGTCTTCCTCGCCTAAGTCGCCCGCCTCGCCGCTGCTCCCCGGCCGCCCCTGTCGTGAGCTCCGCTCTTCGAAGACTTCTCCGCCCTCTCCCGCCCGCGCCTCCCCCTCGCCCGGAGGCCCGCCGGCGGACGCCGGAACTCCCCGTCCGCGGGCAGCACCGGGAGGCGGTGAAGCGGCTTGCGCCGGTGGACCGATCCGCGCGAGCTGGCGAAGCGTGGAGTTGCCCTCGGAGTGGGGATCCGGTCCAAGCTCCTTCGCGTCCGGGGGGGTCGGGACCGGCTGGCGTGCGACCCGGGTCTTGTCCGACAAGAGCCGGGCCCTCGGGCTCTCCGGCGCTATCGAATCCTCGGGGATGTCCACGAACGTGAAGTGCAGGGACTCGGCCGCGGGCTTTCCCGTTGCCCCCGAGGGTACGAGGGCGGTCTCCCGGATCGGGACGAGGAGGAGACGAGAGGCACCCCCCATCTGGATCCAGCCCAGCAGCGCCGCATGGAACAGCAGCGAGATGAGGAGCGCGCCCCCCGGGCTCAGGCGGAGCCGCTTGGCGGGACGCGCGGAGAAGAGACCGGCTTCCATCTCAGGGATCCCGAGGGGAGTTCCTTCCGGCCAGTGCATGGCGGTGGAACTCTCTCCGGACGGTGTTCATGTCGTCCGGCCTGTACTGCGGGTGGATTCGGTTCGTGAGAAGGATCAGCACCCACCCCTCGCCCGGATCCATCCAGAGGGAGGTCCCGGTGAAGCCGGTGTGCCCGAGGGCCGCCGGCGAGAAAAAGGGGCCCGCCGAAGCTCCCGGCGTGGCCGCGAGCTGCCATCCCACGGAGCGGTTCTCGTTCAGGGAGGGGGTCAGGTCGCGCCGGAACAGGTCCTGGCAGTCCGGGTTGAAAAGGCCGGTCCCCTGGCCCAGGAACTCCAGCGCCAGCCGGTGAAGATCCGTTGCGGTGGAGAACAACCCGGCATTCCCGCTCACGCCCCCTATGCTCCAGGCATTGAGGTCGTGGCACTCCCCCCAGATCATCCCGCGCTTGAAGCCCGGAAAGTCCTTCCCGGCTTCACCGGCCATCTCCCTCTCCCACTCGTTCCCCTCCTCCGTGGCCGCGATGCGGGAGCGCAGCTCCCGGGAGGGACGGTAGAGAGTGTCCCGAAGCCCAAGCCGGGAGAAGATCTCCGCGTCGGCCAGAGCGTCCAGGGGGGCACCCCCGACCCTTTCCAGGATGAGGGCCAGGAGGATGTAGCCCAGACAGCTATAGACCACCCTCGTCCCCGGGCGGTAATCGGCGGGAAGCGAGCCGATCTTCTCCAGGTAGCCTTCGCGATCGGAGGCGCTGAGGTAGAGGGGGAGCCAGGACGGCAGGCCGGACCGGTGCGTCAGCAGATCCAGCAGACTTGCCCGGCCCACCCACCGCATCGACAGCTCCGGGAGATATCTCTCGGCGGGCGCCTCCAGATCCAGTGCTCCCCGGGAAGCCAGAAGGGCCGACAGGGTCCCCGTGACCAGAGGCTTGGTCAGGGAGGCAAGGTCGTACATCGTCCCGGCGCCCACGACTTGCCCGGAGGAGGTCACGACGCTGCGCCCCATCCACCCTTCCTCGATCACCTCGGCGCCCCGGGCCGCGAGGAAGCGCGCGCCGGGAAAGATCCCCTCCTCCATCCGGTTGCGGAGATAGCGCGCCGCGGGCGAGTCCATCAGGATCCCCCCTCCCGGATGGCCCGGCGCACCTCCTCCGCCAGCTCCAGGGCGGAGAGTCCATCCCTTCCCGAGACGATGGGCCGGGTCCGTGTGGAGACCGCATCGAGAAAGGAAGCCAGCTCCACCCGGAGGGGCTCGTCCTTCTCCACGCTCACCGGATCCCGGACAATCCGCGGACGCCCTTCCCCGCCGCGCTCCAGTCGGTAGTGGGCGACCTCCTGCTCGGCGGTGTCGATGCTGAGGTAGCTGTCGGCCTGGAAGATCCGGATCTTCCGCACCCGGTCGGTGCTGATCCGGCTCGCGGTGAGGTTCGCCACGCACCCCGATTCGAACCGGATCCGGGCGTTGGCGATGTCCATCTTGTCCGTCAGGGCCCGGACGCCCACCGCCGCCACAGCCACCACCGGACTGGCATCCAGACTTCGGACCAGATCCAGATCGTGGATCATCAGATCCAGGATCACGTCCACGTCCAGGCTGCGGGCGGTGAAGGTCCCCAGACGGTGGGCCTCGATGAAGAGGGGCCGGAGAATCCGGGGCACCGAGGAGCGCACCGCCGGATTGTACCGCTCGGTGTGACCCACCTGGAGAATCGCCCCGGCCCTCTCCGCCGCCTCCACGATCTCCCTCCCCTCTTCTCCGGAGGCCGCCAGGGGCTTCTCCACCATCACGTCCCAGCCCCTGTCCAGGCAGGAAAGGGCCACCCGGCGGTGCGCCTCGGTGGGCACCGCCACGGTGACGGCCTGGAGGTCCCGCGGGAGATCCTCCAGGGAGGCGAACGACCGGGTCCCGAACTCCGCCGCGACGGCGGCGCTTCTGTCCGGGTCGGCATCCACGACGCCCGCCAGCCCGGCTGCCGGAAGGGAGGCCAGGAGCCGCGCGTGGTGACGGCCGAGATGCCCAACGCCGATGACGGCAATCCGGATTGCCATGTTCCCCGCCTCCGGCTCCTACTTCACGATCCCCCGCTCCGAGGAGCGGATGAAGGAGATCAGGTAGGCCACCTCGGGGACCCCCGCCAGGTCCTTTTCGATCTGGGCCAGCGCCCGGGTGGTGGTGAGCTTGCTGTGGAAGAGGAGACGATAGGCCCGGCGGAGGGCGGTGAGGGTCTCCTCGCTGAAGCGTTTGCGCTTCAATCCCACGAGGTTGATGCCGAAGGCCCGGGCGCGGTTCCCCACGGTCAGCACGTAGGGAAGGGCGTCCTGGGTGATCACCGAGTAACCGCCGATGTAGGCGTGGGCGCCGATCCGGCAGAACTGGTGGACCCCCGAAAAGGCCCCGATGACGGAGAAGTCCTCCACCCTCACGTGCCCCGCCAGGGTGGCGCCGTTGGCGAAGACGGTGTCGCTCCCCACCCTGCAGTCGTGGGCCACGTGGCTGTAGGCCATGAACAGGTTTCGATCCGCGATGGTGGTCACGCCGCCGCCGCCCGGCGTTCCGGCGTGGACCGTCGCGAACTCGCGGAAGGTGTTCCGGCTCCCGATGACCACGCGGGTGGGCTCTCCCCGGTACTTCAGATCCTGGGGCTCCAGACCGATGGAACAGAAGGGAAAGAACCGGCATCCCTCCCCCGCCTCCGTCACTCCCTGAATGACGGTATGGGAGATCAGCTCGCAGTCCGGCCCCAGGCTCACCCCGGCGCCGACCACCGAAAAGGGACCGACGCGGCATCCATCGCCGATTTTCGCCCCGGGATGGACGACAGCGGTCGGGTGGATCTGCACCTCCCTCATGGGGTGTCTCCCAGAGACGAGAAGATCTCCGCTTCGGCCGCCAGCCTGTCACCCACCAGGGCCTCGCCCCGCATCAGGCAGGTGCGGCTCCTCAGCTTCAGCACCTCCACCTGGAGGCGCAACTGGTCGCCGGGGACCACCGGCCGGCGGAACTTGGCCTTGTCGATGCCGGCGAAGTAGACGATCCGCCCCCGGCTCTCCATCCGTGAATGGAGGAGCAGGATCGCCCCGGCCTGGGCCATGGCCTCCACCACCAGCACGCCGGGCATGATCGGGTTCCCCGGGAAGTGCCCCTGGAAGAAAGGCTCGTTCAAAGTGACGTTCTTCAGGGCGACGATGCGGCGGCCCTCCTCCAGCTCCACCACCCGATCCACCAGGAGAAACGGGTACCGGTGAGGGAGGATCTCCATGATCGCCCGGACATCCAGAGGTTCCATCAGGTCTCCTTCCTGTTCGGGCTGAGAGAGAGGCTTTCCAGCCGCTTCTCGAGCCGGGAAAGGCGCCTCCTCATCTCGGGGAGGCGGGCCAAGACGGCCTGGGTCTTCTTCCATTCCGCGTGGTCCCGGGCCGGGTATCCGATGACGAACGAGCCCGGCGGAAGGTCGCCCGTGACGGCCGACTTGGCGCCGATCCGGGAGCCGTCCCCGATGGAGACATGGCCCACCACGCCCGACTGCCCCGCGAAGACAACCCCCCGTCCCAGCCGGACGCTCCCGGAAAGGCCCACCTGGGCCACCAGGATGCTGTTCTCGCCCACGTCGCAGTTGTGGCCCACCTGGACGAGGTTGTCGATCTTGGTCCCCTTCCGGATCCGGGTGCTGCCGAAGGTGGCCCGATCCACGGTCACGTTCGCGCCAATCTCCACGTCCTCCTCGATGACCACGTTGCCCAGCTGGGGGATCTTAATGTGCTCCTCCCCCTCCTGGGCGTAGCCGAAGCCGTCGCTTCCCACCACGGTGCCCGCATGAATGACCGACCTGGCGCCGATGACACACCCGTCGTAGACCGTGACGGAGGGGTGCAGGACCGCGTCCTCTCCGATCGACACGCCGGGGCCCAGGGTCACCCCCGCCATCAGTGCGGCCCGGTCGCCGATCCGGCACCCGGGCCCCGCCGACACGAAGGGGCCCACGCTCACGTCCAGACCCAGAACGCAGCCCTGATCCAGAGCGGAGCGGGGATCCACACCCGGCACCGGCCGGGGCCGACGGTCGAAGAAGACCAGCACCTTCGCCAGGGCGACATAGGGACGGTCCACCACAATCAGGCTCAGGTGGGGGGCCTCCACGCCCGGCTCCACCAGGACCCCGGCCGCGCGGCACCGTTCCAGCAGGGGGCGGTAGCGCGGGTTGGCCAGGAAGGAAAGATCTTCCGGGCCGGCGCTCTCCAGGGGCCGTACCCCCGTGACGGCCCGGTCCGTTCCCACCAGGCGCCCGCCCAGCCTCCGGGCTATCTCGGCGAGAGTCCATCCGGCCATCGGCGGCTCAGTGGCTTCCGCCGGAAGGCTTCGTCCCGGGCTCCACGGCCGGCTTCTTGGGATCGGTCTGCGGCTTGGATTCCTTCTCCCTGGAGGCGGGCGTTGCTGCCGTCCCGCCCTTGAACATCTGGTTGAACTTCGCCACGACTTCCGGGGTGATGTCCACGGCGCTGTCGTTGTAGACGACGATGCTCTTCTCCAGGATCAGGGTGTACTTCTTCTCTTTTCCCAGCGCCTCGACCACATCGAAGAGCTCCTTCTGGAACTGGTCCCGCGCATCGCCGAACTGGGACTGCAGATCCCGGCTCACATCGTCACCCAGCCGCTTGAGATCGATCGTCTTCTGGTCGATCTCCTTCAGCATCTGGCTCTTCTTGTCGTCGCTGAGGCTGACCTCCTGACTGCGGAGCTTCTCCTTGAGCGTGTTGAGCTCGGCCTCCCTGGCGTTGAACTCGGCCTGCTTCTTGTCCCGGTACGTCTCCAGGGTGGTCCGCATCCTGACCCCTTCCTCCGTCTGCTGCCAGACCGGCTGGGAGTCGAAGACGCCGATGCGCAACTCCTGCTGCTGGGCCGCCGCGACGCCGAGGGAGGCCGCCGTCAGCAGCACGATCACGAACGCCTTTCCAGTCATTCCTCTTCTCTCCTGTGATGGGGGGTGAGGGCCATGGGTATCACCGCCTAGAAGGTCGTGCCGATGGAGAACTGGAAGCTGCTCGCCTTCTCTCCGGGCTGGGGGTCCTGGATGAATCCGTAGATGAACCGGAGGGGAGCCTGGAAGACCGGCAGGTAGAACCGCAGCTCCAGGCCGTAGTCCAGCCGGAGGCGGGTCAGGTCGATCTTCTGGTAGTCGTCGAAGGCGTTGCCCGCGTCCACGAACGTGAGGAACTCGAAGGTGTCCCCCACCGGGATGATGTACTCGAAATTGAACTGGACGAACTTGTCGCCGCCGGGATACACGGTGCCGTACACCCCGTCGCCGTTCGTGTCCTCACCCTTGTCCAAGGCACCGTTGCCGTTGTCGTCTTCGGCATAGTCCAGCCGGCCGTTCCCGTCCACGTCCTCCGAGTCCAGCACGCCGTTGCCGTTCAGGTCTTCCCCGGGATCCAGGACCCCGTTGCCGTTCAGGTCTTCCGTGTCCAGGATCCCGTTGCTGTTGACGTCCTCGCCGACGTCCAGGATCCCGTCCCCATCCGAGTCCTCGGGGTAGTTGATGGTGCCGTCGCCGTTCAGGTCGAGGTCGGACCGGGAGGGGGTGACGGTCCGGCTCTTGAAGCACCTCAGCGACCTCTCGCCTCCCAGGAAGAACCGCTCGAAAGTCGGAACCGCCCGGCCTCCGAACCCCCAGACGTAGCCGCCCGAGGCGTTGAGGCCGATGTAGTGCCGCCGGAAGGACGGCAGGTAGTACGTGGCCGTGGCGTAGGGTTTGAAGAAGTAGTTGCTCCCCCCCAGGGCCCCGCCGGCGTACTCAGAGGCCAGCTGGAACCGGAATCCACGGGTGGGGCGGAAGAAGTTGTTCCGGGTGTCGTAGGTGTAGACCGGCACGATGCTGCTCGTCGTGCTCCTGGACGAATTGTTCCCGCTGTCCGTGTAGGTCACGTCCTCCAGGAGATAGGTCACGTCGAAGCGGCTGAAATCGCCCAGAAGCCGCCCCACCTGCACGCTGACGCCCTGGCCACCCTGCTGGAAGTTCGTGTAGTCGGTGGTGCGCTTGAACAGGCTGAAACCCACCGTGTAGGGGCGCCCCAGGAACCAGGGCTCGATGAAGGAAACGCTGTACCGGGTCGCCCTGCCCCCCAGCTGGAAGTAGGTCTGGAGGATCTCCCCGCGGCCCAGGAAGTTCCGGGTGGCGTACGATCCGGAGAAGAAGGCCCCGTCCAGGCCGCTCACGCCGCCGCCCACCTGGATCTCGTTCCGGTTCGACTCCTTGCCCTGGATCACGATGTCCACCTTGTTCTCGCCGGTCCGCGGGCGGATGGCGGCCTCGTCCGCGATCTGGTAGTAGCCGAGCTGGTTGATCTTCCGCATCCCCAGGCGGAACCGTTTCAGATCGAAGAGGTCCTCCTCCGCCACCCTCATCTCCCGGCGCAGGACCCTGTCGCGGGTGGTGGTGTTGCCGGAGAACTCCAGGGTGTTGATCCGGTATTGCCTCTCCTCGTTGATCTCGATTCTCAGGTTGGCCACGTGCGCGGGGCTCCTGTCCACCACCTGGTTGGCAGTCACGTAGAAATAGCCCCGCTCGCCGTAGTCCAGCTGAATCCTTCCCAGGCCGCCCTTCACCACGCTGTCGTTGAAGATGTCCCCCGCCTGAAGCGGCACCCTGGCGAGGACCTCCGCGTCGGTGAAGACCTTGTTTCCCTCCGACGAGACGGTGCCCACCCGGTACTGTGGCCCCTCCTGGATGGGGACCGTGGCGAAGATCCATTTCTTCGGGGTCCTGGGTTCCCGGCTCCCGGCCTCCTTCTTTTTCCTCTCCCTGGGAGGCTTGCCCTTCGCTTCCCGCTCCTTCGCCTCCGCCTCCTGCTTCGCCCTGCGGGCGGCCTGCTTGGCCTCGGCCCCCGCGGCCTTCTTGGCCGCCTCAGCTTCGGCTTTCTCTGCCTTCAGACGCCTCTTCTCGGCCTTCTCGGGAGAGCGGGGCGGCTTCTCCCCGGGCAGGACCTCCACCACCTCGGGCTTCACCTCCACGTCCAGGTAGCCGCGGTCCATGTAGGCCTGCCGGATGATCCTCGCGTCCTCGTCGAACTTCCCGGGATGGTAAAGGGTTTTGGAGCCGGCCCAGGTCAGAAGGCCGTGCTCCCGGGTGAGCTTCATCATCTTCTTCAGCTGCCGGTCCTTGAAGAGCGTGTTTCCCGTAAAGTCAATCCTCTTGATCTTGGTCTTCCCCCCCTGCCGCGCCTTGAAGGTGATGGCCTCCTGCCCGGGGGCCACCTCCTTCACCTCCACCTTCACCTCGGCGTCCAGGTAGCCCTTCTGCCCCAGGAGCATTTCGATGGTCTCCTGCGCCTTCCGGATCCGGGTGTAATCCAGGGGAGATCCCCGCTTGATGTCGGCCTTCTGGTCCGCCAGCCTCTCCTCTATCTGGGTGGCGGTGAAGGCCTTGACGTCCTTGTACTCCACGTCGGCCACCAGGGGTTTGTCGGTGACGTGCCACAGGACGATCTTCCCCTTCTCCCCCTGCCGGACCTCCAGTGCGATGTTGTCGAAGAGGTTCAGATCCCACAGGCGCTGGAATTCCTTACGGAGGGCCTCCTCGTCATAAGGGGCCCCCTCCTTGACATCGATCTGGCTTAACAGCGCTTGGGTGGAGATGCGCACGTTGCCGTCCACCACGATTTTCTCGATGATCTCGCCCTCTCCGAAGGCGAGACCGGCGGACCCCAGCATCGCCATCATTGCGGCGGCCATCCAAGAGCGACGCAAGTCCATTTCGGGATTCCTCGCGCATCCTACGCCGGGCCGGGATGGGGGGCGGCCGGGGCGGAATTCACTGAAGGGTTTGGATTTCCATGGCTTCCCGGAAGGCCGGCTTCTCCTGGTCCAGGAAGATCTCTATCTCCCCCCGGCGGGGCAACGTGCCGAGGATGATGTTCTCGGAAAGAGCGTCCTCGATGTGCTTCTGGATGGCCCGTCGCAGCGGCCGGGCTCCGTAAGATCGATCGCCGCAGGTCGTGTCGATGAGCCAGCGGTACACCTCGTCCCCCAGAGTGATGCTGATCCCCCTGTGGGCGAGGCTTTCGTTCAGCCTCCGGATCATGAGGCGGACGATGGCCAGGAGCTCCTCGTCCGCCAGGGCGTCGAACACGATGATCTCGTCGATCCGGTTGAGGAACTCCGGGCTGAGGGCGTGCTTCACCTCCCTCATCACCGTCTCCTTGCGGGTCCGGTAGGCCTCCCGGGGGGCGGCGCCCCGGAAACCCACCTTCTCCCCCTTCTGAATCAGGGAGGAACCGATGTTGGAGGTCATGATGAGCAGCGTGTTCTTGAAATCAATGGTGTCGCCGTAGGCATCGGTGATCTGCCCGTCCTCGAACACCTGGAGCAGGATGTTGAGCACGTCTATGTGGGCCTTCTCGATCTCGTCCAGGAGCACCACGGAGTAGGGCTTGCGCTTCACGCGCTCGGTGAGCTGTCCCCCCTCCTCGTATCCCACGTAGCCCGGGGGTGAGCCGATCATCTTGGCCACGGCGTGCTTCTCCATGTACTCGGACATGTCGAAGCGGATGAGGGACCGCTCGTTGCCGAAGAGGAACTCGGCCAGGCCCCGGGCCACCTCGGTTTTCCCGACCCCGGTGGGCCCCAGGAACATGAACGAGCCCACGGGTCGCAGGGGGCTCTTGAGCCCCGCCCGGGAGCGCCGGATCGCCCGGGAGAGGGCCGAGATGGCCTCGTCCTGGCCGATGATGCGCCGGTGGAGATAGTCCTCCATCTTCAGCAGCTTCTCCACCTCCTCCTTGCGCACCGAGGAGAGGGGAATTCCGGTCCACTTGGAGATCACCTCCTCCACGTCGTCCCGGGTCACCTCCAGGACCGCCCCCGCGTCCTCCTGCTCCCGACGGCGGCATTCCTCGTACTTCTTCCTCAGGGCGATCTCCTCGTCGTGGTGCCGGACGGCGTTCTCGAAGTCCTTCCGGAAGAGGTAGTTCTTCATGCTGGAGACGGCGCGCTCGATTTCCTGCTCCATCTCCCTCAGCTCCTTGTAGGAGGCGCTCCGATAGAGCTTGACCCGCGCCCCCGCCTCGTCGATGACGTCGATGGCCTTGTCCGGGAGGAAGCGGTCGCTGATGTAGCGGCTGGACATGTAGACCGCCTGGTAGACGGCCTCGTCGGTGTACCGGACCCGGTGGAACTTCTCGTAGCGCTCCTTGATACCGAAGAGAATCCGCACCGTCTCCTCCTCGGTGGGAGGGTTGATCTTCACCGACTGGAACCGGCGGACCAGGGAGCGGTCCCGCTCGATGTAGCGGTGGTACTCCTTGGGGGTGGTGGCCCCGATACACTGCACCTCGCCCCGGGAGAGGGCCGGCTTGATGATGCTGGCCGCGTCCAGAGACCCTTCCGCCGACCCGGCCCCGATGAGGCAGTGGATCTCGTCGATGAAGATGATGATGTTCTCGTTCCCCATCAGCTCCGAGAGGATTCCCTTGAGGCGCTCCTCGAACTGGCCGCGGTACTTGGTGCCCGCCACGATGAGGGAGAGGTCCAGGGCCAGGATCCGCTTGCTGGCCAGGGAGGCGGGGACGTCCCCCTGGGCGATGCGGGAGGCCAGGCCCTCCACGATGGCCGTCTTGCCCACTCCCGGGTCCCCCAGCAGGACGATGTTGTTCTTCCGGCGCCGGGAGAGAATCTGGACCATCCGCTGGATCTCCGTGTCCCGTCCGATGAGGGGATCGAAGAGCTGGCGGGCCGCCATCTCGCTCAGGTCCCGGGAGAACTCGTTCAGGAAGGGGGTCTCCCTGACTTTCTTGGGATGGGACCGCTCCTTCCAGACCGCCACCGTGTCCTCGCGGACCGAGTAGAGCCTCATCCCCTTCTCGTGGAGGGCGCGCCCCGCGGCCGAATCTTCCACTCGCAGAAGGCCCAGGAGCAGATGCTCGTTCCCCACGTGGGGGTGGAGCAGGCGCTCCGACTCCTCCTCGGCGTAGGTCAGGACCCGCTTGGTCTCCTCGCTGAAGGGAATCTCGATGGTGGTGGAGACTTTCTCGCCGGAGGGCCCGCGGGCTTCCAACTCGGCCTGGAGAAGATCGACGTTCACGTGGGAGCGGCGGAAGATCTCCCGGGTCATCTCGTCGCCTTCCTTCAGGAGTCCCAGGAGGAAGTGCTCGGAGGCGATGACCTTGCTTCCCATCTGGCTCGCCTCGTAGCGGGCCAGGAAGAGAATCTTCTTCGCGCGCTCAGTGTATTTTTCGAACATTCGCTCCCTTCGGGCCCCTCCACCCGCGCCGAAACGGCTTTGGCGTCAACATTATATCTGGATCGCTGGCGATTCCAAGCCGAACTTGTAGCTGCTCCCCGAGAGGCCGCGCAGCACCCCGTCCTCGATGACGCAGACGCGGTCGCACCGGCGCGCCAGCCTTTCGCTGTGGGTCACCAGCACCGTGGCGGTGCGCCGCCGGGAGACCGCGTCGCGGATCAGGGCGAACACCGTCTCGCTGGTCCGGAAGTCCAGGTTGCCGGTGGGCTCGTCGGCCAGCAGGACCGAGGGGCGTCCGATCAGGGCCCGGGCCAGGGCGACCCTCTGCTGCTCGCCCCCGGAGAGCTCCGCTGGCCGGTGCTTCGCCCGCTCGGCGAGCCCCAGCTCCTCGAGAAGAGCCCGCGCCCGGCGCCTCGCTTCCCCCAAAGGCTCACGGCGGATCAGGCACGGGAGGAGCGTGTTCTCCTCGGCGCTGAACTCGGGAAGGAGGTGGTGGAACTGGAACACGTAGCCCACTTCCCGGTTCCGGAGGGCGGCCGCCTCCACCGGATCCAGCCGGGACAGCTCCCGGCCATCCAGGAGGATGCTCCCCGAATCGGGACGATCCAGGCCGCCGAGCAGGTGGAGGAGGGTGCTCTTCCCGGCCCCCGACTCCCCCACTACCGCCACCATCTCCCCCTTCTCCACTTCCAGGGAAAGCCCCCGCAGGACCTCGAGCCTTCTCTCCCCGGAGGGATAGGACTTGAAGATCTCCCGGGCCTGGACCACCCGTTCATTCATAGCGGAGCGCCTCCACCGCGTCGAGGCGTCCCGCCTGCCGGGAGGGATAGAGGGTGGCCAGGAAGGAGGCGAGAAAGGAAAGGAGGCAGACCAGGGCCACATCCAGGGTTCGGATCCGGAACGGCACGTAGGGAATGTAATAGACCTCCACCGGGAGCCTCACCACCTGATAGGCGTCGAGCCACCAGCAGAGTCCGAGCCCGAGCAGGCATCCCACCACCGTCCCGAAGATCCCGATGATCGCCCCCTGGAGCATGAAGATCCGGGTGATGCCGCCGGGTGTCGCCCCCAGGGCCACCAGGGCCCCGATGTCCCGCACCTTCTCCATCACCATCAGGATCAGCACCGTGATGATGTTCAGCGCCGCCACCACCACGATGAGGCCCACGGCGATGCTCATGAGGAGCTTCTCCAGGTTCAGCGCCGTGAAGAAGGCCTTGTTCATGGCGATGAGGTCGTTCACGAAGAAGTCCTTGCCCAGCCTCCGCTGGGCCTCCTCCACGACCTCCTTCAGGCGGGAGAGGTCGGCGGTCCGGGCCTCGATCACGGTGGCTGCCTCCCCCAGCGAGGCGAAGGACTGGGCCGACCGGAGATCCAGGTAGGCGCGGGTGGAGTCGTAGTCGTAGAAACCGGAATCGAGGATGGCCACGACCTCGAAGGGGCGGCTCTTCGGCACGGGCAGGAACGGGGTCATCTGCATCTGGGGGAGGATGACCCGCACCCGATCACCCGGCCCCACCCCCAGGGTCGCAGCGAGGTCCTTTCCCAGCGCGATCCCCTCGCGGCCTTCACCGCCTCCGCGGGAGAGGGCTTCCAGATCCCCGCTCACGACCTTCCGGGCCAGATCGGTGACCCGCCTCTCCTGCTCCAGGCGGACCCCCTTCAGCACCACGCCCGTCCCGCCGGGGTTCAGGTCGCTCACGATGAGCCCCTTCTCCAGGACCACGGGAGCGGCGGAGACAATCCCCGGGACCGAGAGAAGGGCACGCACCACGGAGTCGGGGTCCTCGATGGGGCGGCCGGCCCAGCTCCCGAACACCGTCAGGTGCGCATTGGCGCCCAGGATCTTCTCCCGAATGTCCTGCTGGAAGCCGGTCATGAGGGCCAGGGCGATGATGAGGGCGGCCACGCCCACGATCACCCCGAGGACGGAGATGAGGGAAATCACGGAGACGAAGGTCTGCTTTCGTTTCGCCGTCAGGTAGCGGAGGGCGATGAAGAGCTCGTAGGACATGAACCTCACCGGAAGGACGCGGGCCCGGGACTCAGGATGCGCCCCCTTCGGGCTTCTTCTTCGTCTCCCGCTTGCGTCCGGTCCAGACCCCGCTGGAAGCGGAGCCGTCGTTGAGGACCCGGCTCTGCCAGGTCCCCTTCACGGATCTGAGATCGGAGGAGACCATCCCTTCCAGGTCCGAGGACGGCCCGAGCCTGCTGTCGATCCGGTGCAGGACGAGCTTGCTGTTCACCAGGGTTCCCTGGAGGCTCCCCTTCCATCCTCCGTCCTGCTGATACTCGCCGGAGACGATGGCGCCCGCCTGCCTCAGGGTGAAGACGGCACGGTCTCCGCTGGGAAGGAGGGTCACGTCCCAGGTCCCGCTCAGGCTCTCCGGCTCCGGAGGAATGGCGCGTCTCAGGCCGGCGATCCGGTCCTGGAGGACCCGGATCCGCTCCCGCGACTCGACAATCTGGTCCCTCAGCCGCCGGAGGCCCTCCCGGGCCGCCGCTTCCGCCTGTTCCGCCGTCATGACGCTTTCCACCAGGGAATCCAGGCTCTCGCTCTCGCCCTCGTCCTCGGCCGGCTCGTCCTGCCGCACCAGGTAGCCGATCCGGACGTAGGTGGAGGAGATCTGGTCCCGCAGATCCTCCCGGCGACGCTCCACATCCGCGTAGTCGGAAAGCCGGTGATCCAGACGGCTCTTCTCCAGATCCAGGTCCACTCTCAGGGTGTAGATGGCCGCAGCCGTCCCTTCCGGGGTGTCGGGCTCGTCCTGGGCCCCGCGCGGGCCGGGGACATCCCAGGCCGCAAGAAACCCGAGAAGCAGGAACGGGACCAGGCGGAGCGGGCGGGTCATGGGGTCCTCCTTCTTCTTGCCAGCGATCCGGATTTCACCAGCTCTTCCGCGATTCGTACGGCGTTCAGCGAAGCGCCCGTGGCCAGGTTGTCGGTGACCCCCCAGAACCAGAATCCCCCCTTGACCGAGGGATCGGGCCGGATCTCGCCCAGCACGATCTTCTCCTCGCCGGCCAGCTCCGCCGGCGTGGCCGAGCCGGACTCATCCTGGATCCGGATGGAGGGTTCCCCCGCCAGGGCCTCCCGGATTCTCTCCGGCGGGACCTGCTCTCGGAAGCGCACCCTGGAAACGAAGGCGTGGCAGTGAAAAACCGGCACCAGGAGAATCTTGATGGCGTGGGGAAAGCCCCGGCCGCCGAGAATCGTTCCCACCTCCCGGGCAATCCAGTCTTCCGGCGCCCCTCTCTCCACCGCCAGCGTCGCCGGAACCAGGTTGAAGGCCAGCACGCGGCCGAAGAGATCCTTGGGCGCTTCCCTGAAGTTCAGGAGGTCCACCGTCTGGCGGTAGAGCTCCTCGATCCCCTTCTCCCCCTCCTCCGAGGCGGGCTGCATGACCAGGCTCACCACCTCCTCCAGCGGAAGACTTCGGGAGATCGGAGCGAGCACCGTGGACAGGAACTGGGAGACGGGGTGGGGAGAGGCCAGAATTCCCTCATGGCCCTTCACCGCAGAGGGGTTGACGGAGGCGTTCACCACTGGGACGCCCTCCAGGTGATTCGCCGAGAGGGACAGGTCGATGGCCACGAAGCTGCCCCGGTTGGCCCAGTCCAGGTACTCCTTGCCGCTCCCTGCCCGGCCGCAGTAGAAGGCCAGATCCATCCGTTCCATCTCCTCCCGATCGGGCCTCGTCACCAGCGCCGGCTCTCCGGCGAATTCCGACAGGTTCCCCCCCTCCTCCACCACTCCCGTGTCGAAAAGCCGGACCCTTCCCACCGGAAAATGTCGGATGGCGAGATGGGATTTCACCCGCTTTCCCACCAGGGTGGAGGAGTCGAAGAGGGCGATGTTCACCGCCTCTCGCCGGCCGGCGCGCTCAGTGCTCCGGGCCACGGCCCCCCTCCGCGGGAATCGGGGCCATCCCTTCCCGCCTATCGCCGCGCCCCGAGAGAAGACCACGGGGCACGACACCCGAAAGGACGTAGAGGAAACTGATCCCCAGCAGGACCCTCTCCGGCCACGCGAAGATGGCCAGGAGGACCAGGATGGGGGGGATAAGGACCAGGTAGGGGCGGCGGGCGCGGAGATCCAGCTCCTTGAGGCTGCGGTAGCGCACCCGGGAGATCATGAGAACCGACAGGGTCGCGAGGAGAAGCCCCGCCAGGGCACTCAGCGCGGGGTCGTGGGCCGGTCCCGGGTAGTAGTAGACCAGCGCCGCCACCGCGCCGGCCGCCGCCGGAATGGGAAGCCCGATGAAGTACCGCTTGTCCGTGACGGAGGCCTGGATGTTGTACCGGGCGAGGCGCAGCGCCCCGCACAGGATGTATGCGAAGGCGGCCACAATCCCCAGCCGGCCCAGGTTCGACAGGGCCCAGGCGTAGGCGAGGAACGCGGGCGCCACCCCGAAGGCGATCAGGTCGGAAAGCGAGTCCAGCTCTCTTCCGAAATCGCTGGCGGTCCCCGTCATCCGGGCCACGAGTCCGTCCAGGCCGTCCAGGACGATGGAGAAGGCGACGAAGA
>Ga0315276_10000476_pt1 | contig 34645 bp, 19 predicted proteins | sample YL17G05_0_MG_FD_204542 | JGI IMG/M metagenome (GOLD analysis project Ga0315276, IMG submission 204542) | Sediment microbial communities from Yellowstone Lake, YNP, Wyoming, USA - YL17G05_0 | ecosystem: Environmental > Aquatic > Freshwater > Lake > Sediment | place: USA: Wyoming | collected...
AGTATCTTCAGTCGTTCCTGCCACCCCGCAGCATAAGGCCGGTTATCGTTCTTACGCACACGATCTCGTAAGCCCTCATAACCCTGCAGCATATACCTCATCCGCAGCTTATAGAACCATCTCTTACTGACTCTGTACTTATGACAGATCTCCCGCCAATCTAAACCCCTGCACTTCCAGTCATCTATCATATTCTTGCGCAGTTCAAAGATCCGTTCCCTGTCTCTCATAAATGACCTCACTTTCCACCTCCCATATCTACCATAAAAACCAAAGCAAAACAAAAGAAGAATCAAAACCCAGTGCACACATACGTGATACAAATCATCTTGTTAGGATTCAAAAAAGTAAGCAATGTATTCTTGACATCCCACTTTATAATGCTATAATCTATACATTAAGAGAACAAAAAAAATAAAATGAGCACTCATCATTTGAGACAAAAGCGAAAAGGTAACAGAGAGAACCTTGACGAGCCAAGCATAGCTTGGCTCTTTTTATTTTTAGTTAAGTTTTAAAAAGCTTAGCCTATATTTTCCAACTTAAAACATAAAAGGAGAAAAAATGATAGCAATAAAGAACTTCTTTTGGTTCAAGACGATATGTGTCGTTTTGATCGCCGCATTCTTATCTCTCGATGTCGCTTGGGCATATCCAAATGACCCCACGATACAAAACCAGAACCTGGCCGCTCAATCCTTATTGCAACAGACCGTGATGACAGGCCAGGCCGCCGCCCTCCAGAAGACGCTATTTTCAGACATAAAGGCGAACACCTCTATCGACAGCGTCTGGAAGTACCTGATCGCTGACAGGCTCCCATTGAATTTTATGGAGGAGAGCCTGATAAAGCACTGCCTGGAGAGCGGCACAACAGGTTTTTACGAAGGGATGGATCTTTCCAAGGTCAGGGGCGCCGTATTTGAGAACGGCAGGCTGACAGCCCTGCCTGTCGATGCCGCCATAGAGCAGGATAAGGCGGTCATCCTCATCCCGTACGTGCGCGACGGCAAGGAATATGTCATCCAGCTTGCCTCAAGGAATCTCGCCGCCGGCTACGCATTGGGCGCTCTTAAATGGAACGAAGCCCCGCAATTCGATTTCGCAAGACGTGTCGTGCCCAAAAGCGCCAGCGAGCCCCAGCCCGCCGCTCCGGCAGCAGAACCGCAAGTATCCAAACCCGCAGCCCCTGCAAAGCCGTCGAAGGCGTCGGGCGCCATAAAGAGAATATTTATAATCACTGCCATGCTATTTTTTGGATCTATGGCTATCAGCAATACAGCGTTTAGTCAAGATTCGCAGCTTGACTCACCGCTTTTCTATAAGCTTAAGAAAAATGGCGAGCTTCAGGAATGGGCCCCGGGTTATAAAGATCCCGGCACTTTAGTAAGGGATTATTTTTGGTACCCAATACAAGAACCAACGTTAGGCGATGTGGTATTGGCAACCGGCGTGGCCGCGCGGTTTCGCGAAAAAGGAAAGGGGGAAACGTGCGGCTCGATAGCCGATGCTATTGCAAGAACAAAGAATGTCCTGCCTGCCTGCCTTGCAATGATAAAGGGGAGTGAAACTTTTGATTCTTATCAGTGCGAAACCATAGTTTACATTTTGAGCAGAAACCGCGATGAAAAAAATGCCGCTATCATACTGGGCGAAGCAGTGATGTCAGAAAACAAAAATTTCGAAGGACCTGCCCTCGAGGCGTTAGAGAATAAAGGAGATCCTGGCATCGTGGTGATCGCCGGCCTTATAAAAGCCACATCCGATCGGAAGCAAAAGAAGCGATATGTCCAAAGCCTTATAAAAACTAAAATTCAACTTAAAAATGAATTGCTCAGAGATGTGGTTCCCGACATAAAAGATCTATGGCATGAGATCGAGACGTCTGTATTGTTATCGGAATGTAAAAAGAGCGGTATGTCACAAAATCAGAAAGACCGTTTGATGGAAGGCTTAAGGCAGCTGCCGGCCTCAGAGGCGGTAAATTTGATCGTAGGGCAATTGCGAAAGGCAGAATGGGACTCCCAGGAATTTTTAGTGGACGGGCTTTATGCGATAGGCGGGATGGAGGCGCTGGCCCGACTTAGGGACGAGGTTCTTTTGGATCCCAAGAATGACTACGACGCGTATTTTCAGCCTGATAACCGGTTCGCTCTCGTCGGCGCGAGAGCCATTGAAAAGATATACGGGCAGAAAGGGGCCTCTTTCGTAGCGGAGCTTTTCTCCGAATATAGTAAAGCAGGCACGCCTCTGGCGAGGATGAAGCAGATAATCAATGCCATGCGATTTTTCAAGAAAGAAGAAGCCGAGCCTGTTTTGACCAGGATCGTGGAGTCAAAGGACAACCTTGAATTGCGCAAAACAGCGATCAAAGTCCTTGCCGCCCACTTCCAAAGCGAAAGGGTGGAAAATTATCTGGTCAAGCTCGGCGAGTCGAACGAAACTTTAGAATTGCGCGCAGCGGCCATCGAGAGCCTCCATTATTTTAAAAACGACAGGATTAAACCATTTTTAATCCAAGTGCTGAGATCGAGTAATGACACGGCCCTGCGTAAAAAGGTATTGGAAATCCTCACGTACTATTTTACGCCGGATCAAAAAACCATAGATACTCTAAAATGGTTAGCGAGAGAGGAAAAAGATAGCGAACTGCGTAATGCGGCGATAGATAAGTTGGAAAAAGGCAGGGACGAGTCCTGGTTCGTATTGAAATATTATCGCTGGAAAAGCGTTATCCATTGGCTGCTGGGGATAAGCGGCATAGCGGCTATATTGCTTGTTGTCAAAAAGCTATTCTTAAGGAAAGCCCCTGAAAGCTCCTCCAAGGCGGAAAAAAAGTCAGCCGACAAACCGAAAAAGCGCCGGGGCGGATTCACAACGCTTCTTTCCGTCAATCCGTTCGCCGGTTTCTTTATCGCTGCCGCCGCAGCGCCTAAAACCGGATTTGGAAAAATAGTCGACGATATTGATGATTTTTTTGGGTCAGATCCCATAGGGTGCGCGATCCTTTTTGGGGCGATATTCATCATGTGGGAGTTGTTTTCCTTGCTCGCCAAGAAACAAGAATTCAGCGCTGTCAAATTCGGCACTTTCAAAGATATATGGTTATGGACCGAATGGGACGCCGGCACGGGCGTCATCCGCCACCTAAAAGAAAGGATCATCGCTGTCGGCAAGCCGGTCGTGCCTCTTTTATTGCCAAAGCTTGGAAGCGATAACCCCGATATCCGCAGGACAGCCGCGGAGATGCTGGGCAAGATAGAAGGCGGGGAGTCCGTTTACGCGCTCATATATGCCTCCCTGGAGGACAAGGATGAGACAGTCCGCGCGGCGGCAAAGGAGGCATTGGCGCAAAAGAAGTGGACCGGCCCTGAGATCGACGCTGAAGTGAAGAAGCCGGAATATATAAAGTATGCGAAAAGTTACGACGAACCGCCGGCCAAAAAGGGCTCGATATTGCCATACATCGCGCTTTTTGGCGTGTTTGTGGCCGTAGCTTGGCTCGGTTTTTCCCATGGATGGATTGCGCCTGACAAGATGATGCCGAGACTTAAAGGAGCAGGTATGGCGTTGGGAACAATCGCTGTCCTGTACGGAGGACTTACCGTCTTTAAGGCGCTATGGCGATCCCTCGTCCTGAGCAGATATTCGTCGAGGTCGGCCAGCGGCAGCATCTCCTCCCTGAAACGCATGATGAGGCCGATCGAAAATATCAACAAGCGGTTGGGCCGTCTTGGCGACGAGCAGAAGAAGAAAGAGGCTTTTAAGCCGAGACTTCAGATATGCGTGGGCAGGTATAGCATGCTGGTGTCAACGAATCCGATGAGCCGGCTGTTAGACCTCGACGACCAAACTATGGAAGAAGTCACATCCGCGATGGAGAGGGGCGAAGATATGACGGATATATTTACCAGAGCCAGAAGGGGGCAATCGAGACAGACCTTCGAGGCGCCAGTAAGCCCGGAGGAACCCATTCAGGATGTGTTGGCGCGATTCCAGAGAATATACAGCATGGATTACGGGCGGACCTTTTTAAAGCAGTTATTTACGGAGAATCCCGATTTTAAAATTATGCTGGATGAGATATCCCGCATCAATGAATTCATAGGTTCGGAACTGAAGGATATAGAAGGCACGCTAAAGAGCTATGACCTCATTTCCCTGAAGCGCATCCTGAAAGGGGTCGTGGATAAGGGGAATGACACCGACGCGGCCCTCCTGAGCAAGGCCTTCGAAGCCGTCCAGCTCATATCAGATTTCAAGAAGAAAGGGCTCGACGCCCTGTTTGACAAAAGAGAGAAGAAGTTCTGGTTGATGATAGCCGAAGATCCCGATCTTGAGGAATACAACGCCGCCGTGCTCGAGGGGATGGGAAGGATGAAGTTCGGCAATGATGCTTCCGCGAAGAAAAAAGCCCTTGTCGAGTTTCTCGGGAAAGTGGCGAACAATGCCACCTCTTTAACGGTCTATGAAAGGCAGGCCGCTGTCACGGCGCTGAGACAGCTCGGCGGCAGGGACTCCGAAGAGGTCATAGCCAAGGTATTCGAAGATCCTTTAATGGTCCAGCGGGAGGTGAGAATACCGAAGGATTGCGACAGGGCGAAGGCCGTGCAAAAGATCGTCGGAGGCATAGAATGGGTCATCGGGCGTAATGAACTGTCAAAAAGGTATCCGGATATCGAAAGGAAGATAAACAACCTCTTTGACAGAAAACCGGAGATACTGGATTTTATAAAGAATTACCCGCTGAGGCTCTTCTCGATAAGGGACAGGCAGAAGATGGGCGGCATAATACTGGGCGACTTCAGGCGGTACTGGTTCCAGGTCATAGGCATAATACATTTAAGGCATATGGGCGGGTTGGCCGCTTTAGGCAGCAACGCGTGGCAGGAGATAGGGCGGACGATGGAGATAATGTCCAAGGACAGCCCGATAGATATGGGTATGGGAATAGAACTGTTCAGGAACGAGCAGCTTCTGGCAAGCGTTTTTCATCATGAATGGCTGCATTCCACCGGCATAATGAGCGAGGGAGAGACCCTTCTAATGCAGGCAAATTATACAAAAGCGCTCGTCGCCGGAGACGCCCTCCCGTTAACGGAAGAGAAGAGGGTCGAACTCGAGTCTGATATAGCGGATACGATGAGCGAGCTGGGGATCACTCCGCTCGGCTATTACTTTGTAGCGGACCTGGATGATCAGTATCTGAGCAGGCTGAACAGGCACATACTGGCTGTCTATGGCAGGGATGACCTTACCGAGGAAGAGATAGAAAAAGAGGCCGGGCGGGTACTGGCGGAAATAAACGGCATGATAGAGAGGAGGAACAGGGAACTGCGCGAGCAACAGCAGTACAATCCTCGCATAACCCTCTTTTCCCCCCTCAGCGAAGAGAACGAAAAGCGCGTGATCGAACTCGTAAAGAAGACCCGACAGATAAAGAATACGCTGACGGCCAAGCGGTTCAGGGAGATCATAGAGGAGGACCTCAAATATCTAAGGAAATGGGAGGAGTATCAGAAGGCGGACGGCGGCCGGGCCATGAAAGTCGCATTTGACAGAAAAGAATCGGCAGGCAGCAGCGATGCCAGCGCGATGATACGGATAACGGTCCTCACCGGTCAGATCGTAGCCGGAAGCCCTGGCGCTGAATTATATATGCAGAGGGGGGAGGCATATGCCAATTTGGACAAGTTTTCCAAAGCGCTTGACGACTTCTCCAGGGCGATAAAGCTCAACCCCGAATATTCGGAGGCATATATTGCCAGAAGTGTGATGCATGCCGTTACAGGCAATCTTGAAATGGCGAAACATGATCTCATCAAAGCGTTGAGGATAAACCGGGCATTGAAGTCGCAGGCCAGGGACATCGCGGCGCGGTTTAAGCTGAACCTTGATGATATAGAGATTGGTATCGGCACCGCCGCGATCATTGAGGATTATTTAAAAGATTTAGGGAGCGACAAGAAAGATACTGTCGAGAGAGCGATCGAAGGCCTGGCAAAGATAGGCCAACCCGCTATCCCGCCCCTGATAAAAGCCCTTAAAGAGAAGAGGGAAAAGGCGGGAAGTCTGGTCCAGGCCATATTGATAAAGATCGGCCCGCCCGCAATTCCCGATCTGATCAAACTCCTCAGGGATAGGGATAAATTTTTACGGGATGCGGCCGCAGGCATGTTGAAGATGATAGGCGAACCCGCCATCCCGGACCTCATCAAGGTCCTTAAGGATAAGAACGACCGTTCACCGCCCTTGGCTGCGAATATATTGATAGAGCTCGGCCAGCCTGCCTTGCCGTTGCTTATAGAGGCGTTCAAAGATGAGAAAGCGGCCAGCAGATTTATCGTATCACAGGTGCTGGTTCTTATAGGAAAGGAGGCGATGGGCCCCTTAACCGAGCTTTTGAAAGATAAAGATGAAGGCGTTCGCAAAGCCGCCGCCGACGCTATCGAGGAGATAAAAAAGAAGAAGACGCCGCCTGCAGGGCCGGCATCACACGGCTCCACGGCGCTTCTCTCTATAAACCCGTTTGCCGTGGTCCTGGGCCTTGGCGCGGCGTCGCCTCTTTTAGATGCTGCCAGAGATTCTTTCCTCTTGAATCCGTGGCTCACGGCTTTCGGCGGATTGGCCGTGGTCATAGCGGCTTTCTACACAGCATGGATGCTCAGTAACAGGAACGCCCCTATCCGCCTGAGTGCCGTGCAGGCCTCGGGCGGGACAGAACGCTACCACCCGGCAGAGCCTCTCATGACGGCCGCGGTGCCTCCCAAGAACGAAGAAGCCAGGGGCGGGCCGCTCGAAGGGCCTGCCGGCGCAGGTCCCGGGATCCGCGGAACGCCGCCGCCGGTCATCGATAAAGAAGTCGCGCAAAAAGTGAAAGAGCTCTTCGAGATAGTGGAAGGCACTATAAATAACCGGCGCGCGCAGTTTGTCATCGACGCTAATAGCGCCATCGCCCAATTGAACGATGTCGCCGGCATGGCAGGCAAGTTCAATGACGTCGCCTTCGATAAGATGATGCTCACCAGCCAGATCAAAGCCAATGCCAAAGAGCTCTTCAAGAGGGTGGGCGAGCTCAAGGATGTTAATTTGACGGAAGAGCTCGTCAAGAAGATAAACGGTTTAAAGGAAGCCATAGTCAGCGTCGAGACCGACAGCGTCATAGCCTCCATAATAGCCGCTTCGAGGAAGGTCAAGGACGGAGAGAAGATAATAATAGGCCTTGAGACCGACTGGATACCGGGCATGGACGAAAAGGGATACGGGACCCAGCACGACGCCATGACCCCGCTTGTAAGAGAGATAGAAAATATCGGCTCACACCTCAAGGCGTTAGGACTGGGAAACATCGAGATCATCCACACAACGGCGAACGAGCTTAAAGACGCTGTCCTGAGTCGGGCTCAGGAGACGAATACACACATGTCCAATATCATAATACTCGGCTCAAGCGCGACGATAGGACCGCTCATTGAGGAGAACGTATTTATGAGAAGGAGCGCCCAGGGCGTAGAGGAGAGGGCGTTCCTGGCAGAAGTCGACACTACGAATATCATGAAGGCTTACGCTGAAGCGATTAACCGGACCAATGGCTGTATAGACCTCGACCTGATAGAGCTCGTATCCATAGCGCTTGAGCTCTCTCTCGGCAAGGAACCACCCAAGATTCCGATAATCTACGATTATGACAGTAAGAACAGGGTCGTCATATTACAACCCATGGCAAAGGCAGTTGATTACGAGGCCATGAAGAATGAATACGAGGCGCAGAGGACAGCCCTAAGGTCGGTGTAAAGGAAGGAGTTGTTAATGCATAAAAAAGTAAGAAAAGACATTTTGATTTTCTATCTATATATGATAATATATAGGCAATATATGCTGTAAAAAGCATATTTTTTTGCTCAATTTGTTAAACGAATAAACGTAGAGAAAAAGTCACCTAAATATATATGACACCAAAATATCGGCACATGAGACCTTCATCCATGATAAAGGCGATCTCATGCCTGCTTATTATATCTTTTATTTTTATGGATATTGCGTGGGCATTCCCTGACAGTATCCAACTGAGCGCCAGCCCGAATAATAAACTTGCCCCGCAATCATTTTTTGCAGGTAACGAGTCTCCCGATCGTGTTTACGGCAAGGTAATCGAATCTATAATAGAAGGAAATGTCATACCGAGAGACCGACTGACCCTCGACGCTGTAAAGGCCGCGCTCGCGAAGCGCAGGAATGAACCGTGGTTTAGCGCAAATATCGGTTACACCGTGCATGACCATGAAGTCATGATCAGTTTTGCCTCAGGCTACATCCTCAGGTATTACGATCCCTCCAGCATATCTCGCGAAGACCAGAAAAAATACGACGACCAGGCGAAGACCGGGCCGGGCCTGCCGTCCGCGGTCCAGATAAACCCGTATCTTGCCAAACAACTGCTCAGGGTAAAGGCCATCCCGACGGCCTCAATAAGACCGGATGTCGTCGTAGCCGAAGATTTCGCCGCGGCCACTGCCGCCAAGGTCGCTGCCGCGATAGCGGAGTACCAGCGCAAGATCCCCGGGAAGGTGAATGTCATATTCGCTCAGGGAGATACAATGATAGGCTTCTTGAAGAAGCTGGCCTCCTCGCCCGGCATAGGCTGGTCCAGGGTGAATATAATCCAGATAGCGGAATTCAAGCAGCTTTCGTCTGCCAGCGCGTTCTCATTTAAAAGCTATATGCAGGAATATTTCATAGACTTCCTGCCGATAGATAACAGGATCCCCCAGGAGAATATCTACAATATCGGCGAACTGGGCGTCATCAAGTATAAGGCGCTTCTCGCCGGCGAACTGAAGCCCCACATCGCAGTTCTCGGCCTGGGCCTGAACGGCCACATAGGTTACAACGAGCCGAAATCGAATTTATCGAGTTTCAGTTCAGAGACGCGCCAGGTGGTGCTTGCCGATGAGACGATAGGGTCTGAGATCGTCGGCAATCCGCTCCTGAAGATGAAGAGCCGCATCGGTGGTAAAATCGTGGTCTATACTGTCGGCATGGCCGACATAGCTTCGGCAGACCGCATATTCCTCTTTGCCAATGGCAGCAAGAAGCAGCAGATAGTCAGGGAGGCCTTGCGCGGCCCGGTGACGCCCGAGGTGCCGGCCTCGATGCTCCAGACGGTCGCGGGGAAGGTGACCGTAGTGCTCGATGAGGCGGCCGCGGCCGGCCTGTCTAACGGCGCTGCCGCGCCGGTTGTCGATAAAGCCGCCATCCTCAGAGAATTTGAAAAAGCCGGCTTCACTATCATGCTCGACAAGGCGGAGTCGGAATTTTTAAAGAATATCGGCGTGAGATACCTTGGCGCAGTGGTGGATTCCGACGAACTGCAGGAACTGCTCAAGGACTTCCCCGAGGACGAAAAGACAATAAACGGCCCTGATGACACCGAAAGGTTCGAGAGGCTTCTCCAGATGAGGATACTCGATTCCTTCACCGCCGACAACAAAAAACTGAAAAGGTTCTACGAAAAGATGGATCAGGTCTTCGCGAGCGAGGATACCAGCTACGTCATCCACGAAACCTACAGGCTGTTCTACAAGTTCGCCCGTATATACGAGTTCCCGTTCGTGAGGGGAGAGGTCGATAAGAGGCGGGAGCTCCTTCAGATGTTCGTGCTGTTGCATATACGGCCTCCGACAAGCAGGATCGGATCTGTCATGAGAAGCGCTATCGCCAGGAGGCTCATGCTGGATGAGATATTCCTCAGCAGGGATCCTGAGGTATCGGAGTTTGCCATCGCTACCGTCATAGAGCTGTGTGCGATGGAAGGGGCGGACGGAAAATATTTCCTGAGCCAGCTCAATCATCTCCTGGAAGAGTCGAAAGGGCTTCCGCGCTTTGCGATGGGGATGATGGATGTCATAGTGAACCTCGAACGCGGCATGCCCCACATGCCGAAGATAGCGGATAAGGATAAGGAGAAGTTCTTTGCAATAGCCGCAAAGATAATAATGGGCCTCGTTAATGAGGACCTGAAAAAAGAAGGCCGCTATTTTACGAGAAAACTTCTCGAATACTCCCACGCCCTCATCGGCGCTTATGAGATGCGCGCGCCTGCCGCCAAAAAACTCTGCAAGGATATAGAGGCCGCTCTTGCGGCGAAGGAAGGGGCGGAAGCGCCGAAGAAGCCTGCCGGAGAGAAGCCCGAGGACCCCCTCACAAAAGCCATCCTGCATGACCTGAAGAACAAGCTGGCCCTCCTGGGTTATTGCGATATCATCACGAGCACAAAGGTGGGCACGGCAAACAAAGAGGCGATCGCGGACCTGGCGCAGGTTCGGGGATTGGGCGACCTCTTCGAGAGGATGCGCGTAATCACCAGGGACTACGCTGACGGGAGGAGCGACATTGAAGAGGCCTTCCTGACCTTGAGCTGGATCCTTCCGGACCTGGCACGGCTTACCGATGCGATCAGAGCCAGGCTCAATGCCGGCGGTTACTCATGGGATAGCGGCGTGAAGGAGGCGGCTGAGATCCTTGTCAGCCAGACCTCAGCTATCGTGATACCTCTGATGCAGGGAGCCGTGAGCTGGCTCGACAGGGCTATGATCCCTACGGATACGGAAGACCTTATCAAAGAAGTCGTGGCCCTGGCCAAGCAGAATAAGTCGCTTGACGAGGACATAACAGTAGAGATAGGCGTCCATCCCGATGTGAAACGGGCAAAAGGGCTGGCCACTTACAGGCTGATCATGAGGATGGCCATCGAAGAGCTTCTGCAGCATGCGGCAAATTACAGTAGGAGCAGGGAAGGTTACAGTAAGAGCAGGAAGATGGTGATCACTGCGTCATTCTTCGGGGCCGGCGAGCTAAGGGTAAATATGAGGATTTCCGGCGCCAGCATTCCGCAGCAGACATTGGAAAAGATGTTCCTGCAAAGCTACGGCGAGGTATCTGAAAAGACGACCGGCAGAAAATCCGCCTTGCCGGCTGTCAAGGAAGCGATCGAATCGGTCGGCGGTTCGATATGGGCGAATAGCACCTATAACCAGGGCACGCGCTACAGTTTTACGCTGCCGGTGGATGCTCCCATCGATGTAGTGCCCCGGCCGGTCTTATCTAAACACGTCATGGTGGCGGTGAGCGGGCTGGCAGGCAGCGGCAGAAGGACGATCTCCCAGTGGCTTGCCGCCAAACTGGGGCTCTGTTATATAAATCGCGGGGACCTTGCGCGGGCCGTGACCTTCGAAATACTCAAGACGCAGCCTGGAGCGGCGATAGACATTGAGGACGAAGTAGCTGTCACGAATTTTGTCAGGGCGTTCTTCAGTTCCGGCAGATTGCGCTATGAGGGGCCGGCTCTTATCATGGACGGCAAGGATACCTCAGCGCCTGAAACTGCCGGAGGCCTGGCCCTGCGCGACAGGATAAGGCTCGAGATCGATAGAAATAAAGAGAATGACGATATAATGCACAGGGTCTTCTCTTATGGCGGGGTAAAGAAGGCGCTGGACGCATTCGTCTGGTCGCAGGCCAGGGAGATAAGTTCTTCCGGCAGATATAACGGCATCATAATGAAGGTCACAGACCCTATCGTCGATCAATCCGTCATCAATATAATGCTCGACGCGCCTCCCGGCATAAGGGCCCAGAGGGCGAAGACGGAGGCAGACCGGATAGAGGAGCTCGATGCGGATACCGGCAAGGCCGATCTGGCGAAATTGTTCCCCGGTGTCCTAAGGATAGATACGACCGCGCTCTCCCACCGCGTCGCAGAAAAGGCCCTTGAATATATCATATCCAGGCTCCCGTCGAGCGAGGACAGGGAGCTATTGAAGCACCTGGCCTCTCCGGTAGCGGCAGGGAAGGGCAGCATAAAGCTGGAGATCGCCTCAGCAAGGGCTTACCTCGCAAACCATAGCTACAAGGAGATCTCGCATGAGCATATCACGCTGAATGACGCCGGCAAGGCGAGAGACTTTACCATGATAGGCCTGTTTGGCAAGACCACGACAGGAGGGATCTCGCATCTCGTCATCGCCGTAGAGGAGGCGACCGGAGACCTTTATGTCATAAAGAAACTCAGGACAGAGGAGATGGAGGACCACTGCGCAATGGTGCCGGAGGTCATGGAGCTGACAAAAGGGCACGATAGCATATACAAGGCGCGCTTGATGAGCGCCGGGACCGGCAAGTGGGCCGGGCTGGAGGAAGCGACGGCAGTAGTCTATCCTTACGTGTGGGGCTATGACTTCGCGGATTATAAGAAAACGATATATAAGGACAAGCCTCTGGCGGAATATTCGAAGGAGCTCTTGGATATAGTTATACGGATAGCGGATATCTGCGAGTTCCTGGATAAGAAGGGCGTTCCCGGCATATGGGACCTCAGGGCGGAGAATATAGTAATAGGCCTTGATAAAAAGCCGGTCTTCATAGATTACACCCATACCACCCCTTATTCTGTAGGCAGCCTGGAGTACATGCTTTACGGTTCCTTTGAAGGCGTCGATATGCAAGGGATCGGTATCGAAGGCTTATTGAAGAAGCTGCAGTTCGTCCCTGACCCGGACCTCAATAGCATGATATTGGCGCGGTTGGCTGAGATGCATGAAAATGTTAAAGCCCGCAAAAAATTCGATCCTGTTCTCAAGGAATATACGGAATATCGTGTAAAAGATTTCAATGATGACCTGAAAGCGGTCAGGAAACTACTGGATCTTGAGAAGGTCCCCTACAAGTCCGAACCGCCTGATATTGAGAAACCGATACCCCCCGAAAAGAGTAAGCCCACTGAAAGGCCGAAGGCCACCGTAAAGCTGAGAGCTGAATCCGTATATAAGGACTATTTCGAAACGTTCTTCGAGTTCAACATGAAGCTCTTCGTCCTGTTGGCAAAAAGGATGAAGGCTAAACGATCTTCAGACACTGCAGGCCTGGAGAAGAACCGGATCGAGATACGGGAGTGCCTCGCGGCATTGAAGCAGGAGATAGCGGGGTTTGATGAGCGCCTGGCGAGGTTGCCGGCTGATATTCGGATGGCCGATATCCATAAGCGCGCAAAGGAGAAGTTCGCCACTGCCGAGGCCATGATCAGCCGGAATAACGAGCCTGCCGCGAACGCCGCTCTGGTGGGCGCGCTCAATGTCGTTTCAAAGGCGCGCGAGGATATATTGAGAGCGCGCCTCTCTTCTTCTAGGATCAGGATCAATGTCTTCAAAAAGGACTCCAAGTTCGTGATGCGCCAGCAGGCGTACATAAAGGCCGATGACGACGCCAGGACGCTCGTCCCCGAGTATGTGGAAAAGCCGTTCGACCTGCGATGGCAGACAGGCCGCTCTCTCGACGCCCAGGAGGACGGCATGCTGGAAGAAAGGCAGGCCTTGTCGGACTATCTGGCGAAGATAGGAAAAGACCAGGCCGCTATAGACGCAGGCACCGCCCTGACCGCGGATAACGTAAGCTATATCCTGTCGCAGATGAAGGGCGTGCTTGTGGAAGAGAAGCGCCTGGCGCGCATCGCGCTGTCCGCGGCAAAAGAGCTGATAGAATTGCAAGAGCCGGCCGGCGTGAGGCATCTCCTGCCGGTAGCCGCGAAGTATCTCGGCCTGAGGGTCGAGGATATCGATAGGATCCTGCATTACCTTAAGGCAGGGCGCATAGACCCGTTCCGCGAGATCGTCACGCGGGACAATGAGCATCTGCTGAGGCTCACGGATGAGATAGAGGAATTGTTGGAGAAAGGCTCTTACAAGCAAGCTTTCAGGAGAGCAGCCATCCTTATAAAGAATGAGGCAAAGCCGTATTTGGCAGAGCCGGACCTTGAAGGGCTCGATGATCTGCTCGGCCCGATACTGGGCAATATACGGAAGCTGAGCAGGGGCGTTTCCGCGGACGAAGAGAAGTCCGCCAAAGTAAGGGCCGCGTTCTGGACAAACCTTGTAAGGAAGAAATTGAAGGCCTCTCAGCTCCTGAACGAATTCATGGAGACATTTAGGGAGGAGTATGTAAAACGCAGGCTGGAGGGCGCCGCGCAATACCTCAAGGAAGATACGTTCGTCGATCTCTTCGAGTCTTTCATAAAGACCAAGCAGCTCATCCGCGGCTCGCCACAGGCCAAGTCTCTGCAGATGCTCTGTTATCTGGCCGCATTCATCTCGATGGAGAATAAAGAGCTCTTTAATGCTATAAACACATTGCGCCTCATGGTGGAGATAGACGATATCTCGACCATCCTCAAAGTAAGAAGATTGCAGAAGGTCTTCAAGAATAAACCCTCAGAGACTATCGCCGCGCTCGAGACCTTCAGAACAAAACTTACCATACACGACCTCTCCTTCGAAGAGCGCAAAACGCTCTTGAAGGCCATGGCCAAGGACCTCGGCCTCGACGAGCCAGGCAGGTTCGAGCTCGCTAAGGCGTTCGCCATAAACAAGGAGACCCTCCGCAAGGCATTCCCGGCGCCGCAGGAGAAACCCGCAGCCACCCCGCCCGCGGACCTGGCGGATGAATTTAGGAAAGACCCGGGGACTTTCTTCGTGAAGCTCTATGCAGCCGTCAAGGCCGACCCGAAGATACTCGAGATACCGTACGATAAAAAACTCGCCCGCCTGGACCATCTCCATTCGCTCTTTGAGCTGACCGCTGATGACATGGTATTCCTGAAGACGCTCATGGAGCATTACGGATATGACTACGCAGATTTTGCGTATGAGGACCAGTTTGAAAATCTGAGGGGAAAAGACCTCCCGACGTTGATCGATATAGATGAAAATGTAACGCCTATCGCAGAACATTCATACGATGAGATCAGGCGCGTAGCAGAGCAATTCCTCCAGAACGCGAACTTCGAGCACACATTTCGTCATATCGGCAGGTTATTCGGCACAGATATACAGTACGCTATCCAAGGGGTGAATCTTAATGCGGAGGATGCCGGTTTCTTCAAGCGTTTTTCAGGTTACGGAAGGCAATTTGCCTGCAGAGTCAATATTTGCATGACATTCCTGTCTCAACCGATGAACGACAGGATGCGCGGCAAAGTCCTGAAATACGCCATCGACCTCATAGACGAATTTCGTAGCATTAAGAATAAAGATCTCTCGATAGAAGAGGCGATTTCAAGATTAGAAAAATACGCGCCAGAGAAGGCAAATAAAATTCGCGGGGACAATGGCACATTTAAAGACAAAGCAGGCCTTATAAAAGATTTCTTCCAGGACCTGTTCAGCGATCAGGAGGAGTCGTTCATCGATGTGAACGAATCTATAATGAAAAGGGGAGATTTAGCAAATTTAAACTATGGCCCGACCGGGTTTAAGGTCGAATATCAACTTGCCGGTAAACTTCCCGGATTCAAGGCGCTCGGGTTCAAGCTATCCACCGTATGGCTAGACCTGATTATGAACTCCGAAGCTGCTAAAACCGCGAAGACGGGGCCCGTTACATTGTCGATCAGCACGTCGCTTGAAAAAGACCCTGCGACAGGAATACAGAACATTAAACTCGTCTTCAGCGATAACGCGACCGGCATTCCGAAAGAAGTGCTTCCACGCATCTTTGAGAAGGGCTTCACCACAAAAGGCGACAAGGGCACCGGCCTTGGTTTATATATTATAAAAGAGATCGTCAAGTCCTACGGCGGTACTATCGAGGTCGAATCGCGGCATATCAGCGAATATCCGATGGTTCATGGAACGGCATTTACGATCAGGTTGCCGGTATCGTCCGGGATGGAGGCGGATAAACAAGGGTCGCAGGCGGGCCACCGGCTCGAGATAGAAAAGGTCGCGATAGGGGACAGGACCATTCCTGTGGTAACTAAGGAAGAGTTGAACCCTGACCTTCTCGCTCCTCAACCGGTCATCATACCGAAGCCCGAAGAGGCCTCCGAGATCGAGGGGCTGGCTGAACAGGCGCTCGATGAAGGTACGGTGGCTGTGGTCACTTTAGCCGGCGGCATGTCGTCCCGCGCCGGCATAAACCACCCGAAGGGCATGCATCCGATAATGCCTATCTCCGAAAGAAGCCTATTTCAGGCAAGGGCCGAAGAGCTTCTCGCAATAAAGAAGGCGCACGGCAAGAGCATCGTCTGGTTCATCATGACCTCCGATCTTACAGATCTCCCTACGCGAAAATATTTTGAAGAGAACGAATATTTCGGCCTGGGCAAAGAAAATGTTATCTTCTTCAGCCAAAAAGGCGTGCCTGCCTTTGAACCTGGGACCACGGATTTAGCGATGAAGGACAAAGATACGCCGCTCCTTGTGGGAGGCGGCACCGGAGAGTTCTATGATTCGATGCGGGATGCCGGCCTGCGCACCGACGGCGGCCGCGTGAGCGCCTTGAAAGAAGCCAAGCAGAGAGGTATAAAATCGTTCATGTTATGCAATGTCGATAACCCCATGCCCGTGGTGGATCCGCTCGTCCTGGGATATCACCTGAAGAACGGTTCGCATTTTACCGCTGTCATGGTGCACAAGAGAGATGCTTCGGAAGGCCTGGCGTTGACGGCTATAGATACGGTGACCGGGAAGCCTTTCTTCGTCGAGTATAATCAGCCGGCAGCAGAGATACTGAAAGGCCGGTACGGTTTTGAGTTGGGATCTATAAACCGGCTTGTCCTGTCGGCCGACCTGCTGGAATCGGTCGTGCCGCCGCCTTACCATCGCATCAAGGGCAAGAAAGCATCTATATTCAGGGACGGCAAAATATCCGAAGGCCTGATAGACAAATTCGAAAATCTGGTCCAGGAGGTTCAGGACCAGGCAAAGAAGGCTATCAATGTCTATAGGAACAGGGATGAGTGCTTCGCCGCGTTCAAGGCACCGGAAGGACCGGATTCTCCCAAGGCCGTTGCGAAGGCGCTATCCGACCTTGCAAAGAAGCGGATCAAGTTCTCCGGCCGCGATGTGTCGATATCGTGGGGGAGCACTGTTGAGCTGGCGCCGGCATTCGCGCTCTCGCCGTCCGATGTCGCAGGGAAGATAGGGGACGGTTTCGAGATCGCGGGGAATTCCGAACTTTATCTCGGCGGAAACAACATCAAGATAGGCAGTAACGTCAAGATAGACAACGCTAAATTATGCGTCGTCTTCGAGGACCAGCTTGACGGCGTCTTCGAGATCCCCGACAACACCGTGATACAGCCCGGTTCCGACATTAAGATCTATGTTGCAAAGGGCGAGAAAACGGTCTACGGCCTTAATAATTCTCTCCTCGCGGATATAAGCCGGCTCTTCCATGACGGGCTCTATGGAAAAGAGGTCAGGGACGAGAGGCAGATACTCCTCTCCGAGAGCCTCTTCATGAAAGGAAGCGATGACAGCGAGCTCGTTCAGATACGGCTGGCGCTGGCAGCCCTGATTCAAGGCGGGAATGTGGCGATAATGAAGCCTGAAGAGATACGGCGAGCCGCCATCAATAGGGAAGTTACTAAAGAGAAGATGGCGATAGTGCTCTCTAAGGAAGACTTTGAGAACAAGGCCATATGGGGCAATTCTGACAGGGAGGCGTCGCTCTTCTCGAGCGTCCTCATACTCGATGACAGGATGACTGGCAACAATTACCTCTATCTGGAGGGAGTGATAGGCCTGGCGCGGGCAGTGATGGCGCGTAACAGGGAGGCGATCAAGGAATACTACCGCCTGATCACCGGCGCCGCCATCGACGACCGGATACTGCAATTATTGAAAGACGACGGCCAGAATAACGTCGCCTTCGCTATAAAGGCGATATTGAAGTTCCGGCCGATAAGGATGATAGTCGATTCCGAGGAGTTCAACAAGGCGCGCATCTCGATGGAGAACGCGCTAATAGCCGCGTAACAAAGAACAAAGCCCGGGCATAGCGGGAATGAGGTAACCTTTCCCCGAGGGGTTGGACCTCATCCCGCGCCCGGGTTTTTATTTGTATGATGCGCCGGCGTGGTATATAATAAGCGCATATGAAAGCGGAGATAATATCGATAGGCACCGAGCTCCTCCTCGGCCGTATAGTCAATACCAACGCCGCATATCTCGCCCGGAAGCTCGCCGGCCTCGGCATCGACCTCTACCACCAGACCACCGTAGGCGATAATCCCCAAAGGCTTTCCGGCGCTTTGCGGCTGGCGCTCGGCCGCTCAGATGCCGTCATATTGACAGGCGGGCTCGGCCCGACGGTGGATGACATCACGGCCGCTACGGTGAGCCGGCTCACCGGTAACGGGAAGACGCGCATAGTGCCCAACAGGGTAGGGACTGCGCCGGGGCTGGTCATCGACTACCGCGGCCGCGCCATCATCTGCCTGCCAGGCCCGCCGAGGGAGCTATGTCCCATGTTCGAGGGATATATAGAGCCTATCCTCAAAAAGCGCTATAAGTCGGGATGGATATTCAGGACGCGGACGATAAAGACTGTAGGCCTTCCTGAGGCGCGGGTCGATCAGATGATGAAGGATCTCCTGAAGCTGCCGCCGCCTACGACCGTCGGTATCTACGCGAAGCTGCGCGAAGTCCATCTTGTCATAATGGCGAAGGCGAAGACTGAACGGCTTGCATCCCGCGCGATCGCAAGTCTCGAGAAGAAGATACGCGCCAGGTTGAAAAACTATATATTCGGTTATGATGATGAAACGCTCGAAAGCGCCGTAGGCGCGAGGCTTATTGCCGGCAAGAAGACGATCGCCGTCGCAGAGTCCTGCACAGGCGGGCTGATCTCGAGCAGGCTTACCGATGTCAGCGGCAGTTCTAAATATTTTATAAGAGGGGCGGTGCCGTATTCAAATGACGTTAAGGTGAAATATGTAGGGGTCTCAGAAGATAGCCTGAAAAAGTACGGCGCGGTTTCCAGGCAAGTTGCCGCAGAGCTGGCGCGCGGTATTAGATCAATAATGGACGTGGATATAGGTCTGGGCGTTACTGGCATCGCCGGTCCGACCGGCGGGACCAATAAGAAGCCCGTCGGACTGGTATGGGTCGCGATCGTCACAGATAAAAAACGGATCGCGAGAGAATTCAGATTCAAAGGAACGCGCCGGGACATAAAGTGGCAGGCCTCTCAGGCCGCGCTCGATATGATCAGGTCGAACATATAAACGGCAGCCGAAATGCGCGCATTCATCGCCATCGAAGTCTCCGAAGATATAAAGGCCGTCCTCGGCCAGATAGAAGCCCACCTGAAATACGCGGGTGCTGACGTCAAATGGGTCAGGCCTGAGATCGTCCACCTCACATTGAAATTTTTGGGAGAGATTCAGGAGGATAAGGCCAAAGAGATTACGGCGGCTCTGGATGGTATCGCGCGGGCGACGAAGCCGTTCGACATCACACTGAAGGATGTCGGCGCTTTCCCGAAGATAGATTTTCCGCGCGTTATATGGGCGGGCCTCGACAAGGGCGCCGTTGAATCGAAAGAACTCGCCTCGAAGGTTGACGAAGCGCTCTCCCTGATCGGCTTCAACAGGGAAGAGAGGCCGTTCAGCGGGCACCTCACGATAGGCCGCGTCCGTTCGTCACTCAACAGGGCCAAGCTCATAGAGAAGATGGCCTCATCCGCAGCAAATTTTCAATTGTCCGCAGTCAAGGCTCATAAAGTCGCCTCAGTGATCCTCTTCCAGAGCAAGCTCACCCCGCAGGGCTCCATCTACACCAAATTCCACGAATCGCCCTTCCAGCAGTAAAAAACTGTCGTCATTGCGACTGCGACTGCGAGGCAAAGCCGAAGCAGGAAGCAGGAAGCAGTCTATCAATGACGTGTTGATAGATTGCTTCGTCGGAATGGGCGAAGACCGTATCCTCCTCGCAATGACAAGACTGAAAATAGTTGCAATAATTTTGCCCCTTTCAGCGTCTTATATAGTGGGGGAGATAAGCTTTAAGCTGCTTTTGAAATGCCTTTACATGAAAGGGGGTGTGAATGTATAATATATTTTCATAATTGAGTATAATAATGATATAAAGAGAGTCAACCTATAAGGAGAGGCAAGATGGTTAAGACGAAAGTGAAAGAGAAGGAAGAGGTAAAGGAAGCGGTTAAGGAGGCTGTGAAGGAAGATGCTAAGAGGGACCACGTCCAGGAGCAGAAGTTGAAGGCGCTCGACCTGGCGCTCGAGCACATCGAAAAGCAGTTCGGCAAGGGGTCCATCATGAAGCTCGGCCAGGATTTTAAGCTGGACGTGCCTGCCATCCCGACCGGTTCAGTCACCCTGGACATCGCGCTAGGTGTCGGCGGTGTCCCGAGAGGAAGAGTCATCGAGATATTCGGGCCCGAATCGAGCGGCAAGACAACGCTCACCCTGAGCATCATCGCAAATGCCCAGAGGGCAGGCGGCACAGCCGCGTTTATAGACGCCGAGCACGCGTTCGATCCGGCTTACGCGAAGATGCTGGGCGTCAACCTCGACAACCTGCTCATGTCCCAGCCCGACACGGGTGAGCAGGCGCTCGATATAACGGAGACGCTCGTCAAGTCCAACGCCCTCGACGTCGTCGTTATCGATTCTGTCGCGGCGCTCACGCCGAAGGCTGAGATAGACGGCGAGATGGGGCAGTCCCACATGGGACTGCAGGCGCGCCTCATGAGCCACGCATTGAGAAAACTCTCCGGCTCGATAGCAAAGTCGAAGACCTGCGTCATATTTATCAACCAGATACGGGAGAAGATAGGCGTCATGTTCGGCAATCCCGAGACGACGCCCGGCGGCAGGGCGCTCAAGTTTTACGCCTCCGTCAGGATAGACCTGCGCCGCATCGCGTCGCTGAAGAAGGACGAAGTCGCCGTCGGGAACCGCGTCAGGGCATCGGTCGCGAAGAACAAGGTCGCGCCGCCGTTCAGGAAGGCGGAGTTCGACATCATGTTCGACGAAGGCATCTCGAAGTCGGGCAGCGTCCTCGATATGGGCGAGACTTTGGGCGTCCTCAAGAAGAGCGGCGCGTGGCTCATATACGGCGAGGAGAAGCTCGGCCAGGGCAAGGAGAACGCCAGGATCTATTTAAAGGAGAACCCGCGCGTCCTTGCGAAGATCGAGAAAGATATAGTGGCGGCAGCTGCTAAGCCGCCGGCAAACGTTTAAGCTTGGAAGCCGATAAAAAACTGCAGAAGGCGAAGAATAACGCCCATAGCCTTTTGAGGTCGAGGCCGCGCAGCGAGCATGAATTGCGCGAGCGCCTGAAGATGAAAGGCTATGGGGCCGATATCGTCGAGACGATTGTCTGCGGGCTGAAGCGCTCAGGAGAGATAAACGACGCGAAGTTCGCGCGTCTATGGGTCGAGTCACGGATGCACTCTAATCCGGCCGGCGATGTCGTCCTGAGGCACGAGCTCAAAGAGAAGGGCGTAAGCGATCCCGTGATCGAAGCCGCCCTGGAGGAGAAGGCCGGGAACTACGACGAATATAAGGTGGCTTTCAGCATGGCCGAAGAGCGCTTTGCGCGGCTCAGGAAGCTTGATAAGAAGAAGGCGCTCAAAAGGCTCTACGACTTTCTCTACCGGCGCGGTTTCGCTTACGATGTCGTGCGGAAGATAATAGAGAACATAGCGGGTCCGGGGCCCGGTAGCCAGAGGATGGAAAATATGCCGGATGAAAACGGATGAAAACGGATGAACTGAGGAAGCTTTATCTGGAATTCTTCCGCTCTAAGGGGCACGAGGTCGTGTCGAGCGATTTTCTTGTCCCGAAAGACGACCCGACGCTCCTCTTCACCGGGGCGGGGATGAACCAGTTCAAGGAGAAGTTCCTGAGCCGCAACATTACGTATAAGCGCGCCACCTCCTGCCAGAAGTGCCTGAGGACAGGCGACCTCGAGAACGTCGGCAGGACGCCGCGCCATCACACATTCTTTGAGATGCTCGGCAACTTCTCTTTTGGGGATTATTTTAAGAAAGAGGCTATCCTCTGGGCATGGGAGTTTCTGACGGTGACTCTGGGCCTCCGGTCGGAGAGGTTGTGGTCTTCGATCTACAAAGACGATGAAGAGGCCTATTCGGTCTGGCGGGATGCCGTAAAGGTCCCGAAGGAGAGGATCATCCGTTTCGGCGCGAAGGAGAACTTCTGGCCGTCTGAGGCGCCGACAAAAGGGCCGAACGGCCCGTGCGGCCCGTGCTCAGAGATATATTACGATTATGGCAAAGACGTCGGTTGCGGCAAGGCGGGCTGCACTCCTGAGTGCGATTGCGGCAGGTTCGTCGAGGTGTGGAACCTCGTCTTCACGCAGTTTGACAGGCAGCCGGACGGCAGCCTGAAAGCGCTCCCTAACAAGAATATCGACACGGGGATGGGCCTCGAGAGGCTAGCGTCTGTGGTGCAGGGAGTTAATACGAATTTCGAAATAGACATATTTAAGCCGATCACGGCGGAAATTGAATCGTACATTGCAAAAGAGAAGGCCGGCCTCTCCTCAGGCGTAGTACGAAACAAAGTCAACGCGATCGCTGACCACATCCGCGCGGTCACGTTCTGTATCGCTGACGGCGTCATGCCGTCGAACGAGGAGCGCGGCTATGTCGTCCGCAAGCTCATACGCAGAGCCATGTCTCACGCCCAGGATATAGGCATAAAGGAGCCTTCTCTTTATAAGCTGGTGAGCATAGTGGCCGATGTGATGAAGTCGCCGTATCCCGATATCAGGGAGAAGCGCGACGACATCGCACAGGTGGTGAAGCGCGAGGAGGAGAACTTCTTGACCGTCTTATCGACGCAGCTTCCGAAGGTCGAAGAGGCGTTCGAGGCTGCCTCCAGGGGTAAGCCGGCCAAGCCGCTAGCCGAGATGGCTTTTGACTTTTACGATACCTACGGCATGCCGTACGAGATGCTGGAGGAGACTGCCGAGAAGCACGGCCTGAAGATAGATAAAAATGAGTTCGAGAAGCTTCTGGATAAACAGAGGGAGCTGTCGCGCTCGAGGTCTAAGATAAAGGGCGAGATATTCACCGAGACGTTTGCCAAGAAGGTCGAGGCGCTCGGCCTGAAGACGGAATTCCTGGGGTACGAGAAAGCGCACGCTGACGCGAAGGTCGTCGACGTCCTGGAGGGCGGGGAGATAATCCTCGACCGCACGCCGTTCTACGGCGAATCCGGCGGACAGGTCGGCGACTGGGGTACGATCGAGACGAAGTCCGCTGTATTTAAAGTGAAGGATGCGAAGAAGATAGGCGAGACGATAGTCCATATAGGCTCACTCGCCAAAGGCAAGGTCGCGAAGGGCGATGCGGCGAAGGTATCGATAGACGAGGCTGTCCGAAGGAAGGTGATGGCGAACCACACCGCCACACATCTCCTGCAGGCGGCGCTCAGGAAGGTCCTGGGCGGCCATGTCAAGCAAACAGGCTCACTCGTCGACAGCAAACATTTACGATTCGACTTCACGCACATGAAGAAGATGGAACCGAGGGAAGTAGCCCGCGTCGAGGAGCTCGTGAACGAGGACGTAAAGAGCTCGATAGCCGTCAAGAAGGAGATAAAGGATATTGACTCGGCAAAGCGGGATGGCGCGACAGCGCTCTTCGGCGAGAAGTATGACAAGACGGTGCGTGTAGTCACGATAGGAGACGCGTCGAAGGAGCTATGCGGCGGCACGCACGTTGAGAATACGAAAGAGATCGGCCTCTTCAGGATAACGAGCGAAAGCTCTATTGCCTCAGGTGTAAGGCGCATAGAGGCGCTCACCGGAGAAGCTGCCCGGGCATGGGTCGAGGCCGAGAAGAAGGCCGAGGACGCGAAGCGGAAGTCCGAGGCGAAGAAAGAAGAGCTTGAGAAATTGATGGATAAGCGCATCGAGGAGGAGGCCTCGAAGATAGACCTCTTCATAGGCCGCGCCAAGACGTTCGGCAATGCGAAGGCGGTTATAGAAAATATCGGAGATATGAACGTCGAGGGCCTGAGGGTCCTCGCAGACAGGATAAGGCAGAAGGCGCAGTCTGTCGTGGCGATATTCGCCACGGTGGGCGGCGACAAGGTCTCTTTTGTGGTGTCGGCGACCGATGACCTGGTCAAAAGGGGAGTGAGCGCCAACATCATTGCTAAGGAGATGGCGAGACTCGTCGACGGTTCAGGCGGCGGCAGGGATACGTTCGCCCAGGGCGGCGGCAAGGCGCCCGACCGGCTCGATAATGCTGTGAATAAAGTTCTTGAGATGATCAAGGAGAAGCTTCGATGAAACTGGTAAAAGTCGGCAGCAAGCAATTCCAGAGGCTATGCGAAAGGAATTCAGGGCGTAATAAGCGCGTGACCGAGAGCGTCAGGAAGATAGTCGAGAACGTAAAGCTCCACGGAGACGAGGCCGTCCTGAAATACACCGGGAAGTTCGACCGCGTAAAGATGGGCGCCAGGGACCTGAAGGTATCGGCGTGCGAGACGTCCGGCGCCTACCAGGACATAAAGCCGGAGTTCGTCTCGACATTGAAGCTCGTCATGGACAACATCAACCGTTTCTACGCCAAGCAGCTCAAGAAGTCGTGGAAGATAAAGGACGCGGACGGCGTGCTCCTGGGAGAGAAGATAACGCCGCTCGAGACGGTGGGCGTATACGTCCCCAGCGGGACGGTGCCGCTCGTATCGAGCGTATACATGACAGTCATCCCGGCGAAGATGGCAGGCGTGAAGAAGATAATCCTCGTCACCCCGCCGAACGAACATAAGTCGGTAGACCCGCACATCCTTGTAGTGGCGGACTTACTTAAGGTCGACGAGATATATAAGGTCGGCGGCGCTCAGGCGGTAGCAGCGCTCGCCTTCGGCACGCGGACCATCCCAAAGGTCGACAAGATAGTCGGGCCCGGAAACGCCTACGTGACAGAGGCAAAGCGCCAGGTATTCGGGTACTGCGACATCGACATGCTGGCAGGCCCGACCGAGGTAGTTATAATCGCGAACCAGCTATCCGACGTAAGGTTCATAAAGGCTGACCTCGACGCCCAGTCCGAGCATTTCATGGGGCTATCGATACTCGTGACGAATTCGAAGAAGCTCGTCAGGATGCTAAAGGAAGACGATACGAAGGGATACGTCATCCAGGTGAAGAATATGGACGAGGCCGCAGAGGTGTCGAATGTGCTGGCGCCCGAACACCTCCAGATACTGACGAATAATCCAAGGAAGATAGCGAATAAGATAACGAACGCCGGCGCGATATTCCTCGGGCCGTATACGCCGGTCGCTGTCGGCGATTACGTCGCCGGGCCGAGCCACGTCCTGCCGACAGGCGGCAGCGCGAGGTTCTTCTCCGGCCTCGGAGTATCCGACTTCTACAAAAGTTCGCACATACTATCGTTCACGAAGAAGGCCCTCGAGAAGATCCGCGATCCGCTCGAGAAAGTGGCGGGTATAGAGAGGCTGTCCAAACACCTCGATTCAGTGAAGGTGAGATTCGAGTAGGCCGAGCCATGAGCTTTAAGCAAAAGCCAGAAAAGGAGTATGCGATGGTCAAAAAGATACGCAGCGCCGCATTCAAGCGGAAGACGTCCGAGACCGACATATCCGGCAAACTCGTGATAGACGGCACGGGCTCGGCCGATATCGATACAGGCATAGGATTCCTGGATCACATGCTGACGCTCTTCACGTTCCACGGCCTATTTGACCTTACCGTAAAGGCGAAGGGCGACCTGAAGGTAGACATGCATCACACGAACGAGGACGTTGCCATATGCCTCGGCAAGGCGTTGAAAGAATCCCTCGGCGACTGCAAGGGTATAAAGCGGTACGGCTCCAAAGAGGTGCCGATGGACTCGGCAGCGGCAAAGGCGACGATAGACATAGGCGGCCGCTACGCGTTTGTCTGGAGGATGCCGAGCTACAGCGAGACGCTGCCGTCAAAGGAGAGCTATTCGCTCGACGACGGCAAGGACTTCCTCGATACGCTGGCGAAGAACGCGGGCGTTAACCTGCACATCGATATCTATTCAGGCCAGGATGTCCATCATGTCCTCGAAGCGGCGTTCAAGGCGTTCGGCATAGCGCTCGACGAGGCGACGCAGATAGACGTGCGGCGCAAGGGAGTTCCTTCTACGAAGGGAACGATAGATTAGATGATAGCGGTCATAGACTACGGCATGGGCAACCTCCGCAGCGTCCAGAAGGCGCTCGAGGAGGTTGGCGCGAGGACTAAGGTCACCTCCGACGCTTCTGACATCAGACGATGCAGCAAGGTCGTATTCCCCGGCGTCGGGTCTTTCGGCGACGCGATGAAGGAGCTGAAGCGGCGTGGCCTCATTGAACCGATCAAGAGCGCTATCGCTGACGGAAAGCCGTTCCTCGGCCTCTGCCTCGGCCTCCAACTGTTGTTCGAGAAGAGCGAAGAGGCGCCTGGGGTCAAAGGGCTCTCTGTATTGAAGGGTGAGGTCAAGAGGTTCCGTTTTCCCAAAGGTGGCCTGAAGGTGCCGCATATGGGGTGGAATAGCGTTAAGACAAAAGGCCGGATTTTTAAGGGCGTGCCAGACGGCTCATACTTCTACTTCGTCCATTCGTATTACGTGAAGCCGAAGGATAAGAAGGTCATCATCGCGACGACCGGTTACGGGATAGATTTTGCCTCAGGCGTGGCGAGCCGGAACGTCTACGGCCTTCAGTTCCATCCTGAGAAGAGCCAGGCGCTCGGATTGAAGATATTGAAGAACTTTGTCCGCCTTCGCTAATATAGTAAAACAGTAGGGAGCTTCGGTGGACAATCTGACGAAGCTTCTGGTGGTGTACACGTACTAGCGAAGGCGGATGGCAAGGGGAAATGATAGCGATACCTGCTATAGACATAAGGGGCGGCAACGTCGTGCGCCTCAACCAGGGGAAGTTCTCGGAGGAGACCGTCTATTCAGACTCGCCTGTCGAGACTGCCAAGAGGTGGGAAGCCGCAGGCGCAGAGATGATACACGTCGTCGACCTGGACGGCGCAGCCGAGGGCAGGGTCAGGAATCTGGGCCTCGTGCGCGAGATAACAGCTGCGGTGACGGCCAGGATAGAGCTCGGCGGCGGCGTCAGGGACGAGGAGTCGATAGAGAAGGCGATCGACGCCGGCGTCTCAAAGGTCGTCATAGGGACGAGGGCGCTCGACGCCAAGTTCCTTGAAAGCGCATTGAGGAGGTTTCGCGACAACATCGTCGTGGGCATAGACGCCTGTGAGGGATTGGTCCGCACGAAGGGGTGGCTCGTGGCGACCAAGACGAAGGCGCTGGACCTTGCAAAAGAGGTCGAAGCGCTCGGCGTCAGGACGATAAACTATACAGACATATCGAAAGACGGCATGCTCGCAGGCCCGAACATCGACAGCGTCGCAGAGCTATTGCAGGCGACGAAGCTCGATATCGTCCTCTCGGGAGGCATCTCATCGGTCGACGACATACGCAGGCTTAAAAAGCTTCCGGGCCGCGGCCTCGCGGGCGTGATCATCGGCAGGGCGCTCTACGAAAGCCGCATAGATCTTGCCGAGGCGATAAAAGAGTGCAAAAGCTCCGGAGGCCGGGAAAGATAATGCTGACCAAACGTATAATACCGTGCCTTGACATAAAGGACGGCCGCGTCGTGAAGGGCGTCAATTTCATCAACCTTAAAGACGCCGGAGATGCGGTGGAGAACGCCAAATTCTATGACAAAGAGGGTGCAGACGAGCTCGTATTCCTCGACATAACGGCAAGCCACGAGAAACGCGGTACCACGATCGAGCTCGTGAAGAAGGTGGCAGACGCCATATTCCTGCCGTTCACGGTCGGCGGCGGTATACGCACGATAGAGGATATACGCAGCCTCCTGAACGCAGGCTGCGACAAGGTCTCGATAAATACGGCCGCAGTGAAGGACCCGTCCTTTGTAAGGCGGGCCTCTTCCAGATTCGGCAGCCAGTGCATCGTCGTCGCCATAGACGCCAAATGCAAAGTGAAGACCAAAGAGAAACAGAAATGGGAGGTCTTCATCAACGGCGGAAGGACGGCGACTGCTATAGACGCCGTGAAGTGGGCGAAGCGGATGGAGTCGTACGGAGCCGGCGAGATATTGCTGACGAGCATGGACTATGACGGAACGAAGGAAGGCTACGACATCGGCCTTACATCCGCGATAAGCGGGTCGGTGCGCATACCTGTGATAGCGTCAGGCGGCGCAGGTAGACTGGAGCATCTCTATGATGCCCTGACTGAAGGCAAAGCCGACGCAGTCCTCGCGGCGTCGATATTCCATTACCGCGAATATCGCGTGCGTGAGGCGAAAGAATACCTGAAGAAAAGAGGAGTGGCGATACGACAATGAAGATACTGGATATATTGAAGTTCGATGAGAAGGGGCTCATACCAGCGGTAATACAGGACGAGAAGACCCAAGAGGTGCTGACGCTCTGCTACCTGAACAAGGACGCGCTCGAGAAGACGCTCTCCGAAGGCTTCGTCTACGTCTTCAGGCGCTCCAAGGGCCAGCTGATGAAGAAGGGCGAGACGAGCGGCTGCACGCAGGCCCTGAGGTCTGTCTCTATCGACTGCGAAGGAAACTCGCTGCTCCTCAAAGTTGACCAGAAGATAGCGGGCTGCCACGAAGGGTTCTTCACGTGCTATTTCAGGCAGGTCGACAAGGATGGCAATATAAAGATCCTCGGCAAGAGGATCTTCGACCCGAAGAAGGTATACAAATAGATGCACTATCCTGACAAAAAGACGTTCATGAAGCTGGCGAAGGGCGCCAACCTGATCCCTGTCTACAGGGAGATACTGGCAGACCTCGATACGCCGATCTCCGCGTTCGCTAAGATAGACACTGGCGACCACTCGTTCCTTCTCGAATCTGTGGAGGGCGGTGAACGGCTCGCCAGATACTCATTCCTTGGTAGCCATCCGTCGATCGTCTTCTCGTCGAAGGGAAGTGACATAGAGCTTCGGGAGGACGGCAAGATGCATAGATACGTCGTCCAGGACCCGATCGCGGAACTGAAGAGGATAATGTCGGGCTACAAGACCGTGGCAGTGAAAGGGCTGCCGCGTTTTTCCGGCGGCCTGGTCGGATTCATGGGATACGACATGGTCCGTTTCATGGAAGATATACCAGACAAGAACCCCGACGACTTGAAGGTGCCTGACGCGGTCTTCATGCTCACCGACACTCTCCTCATATTCGACCACGTGGACCACAAGATAAAGGTAGTCTCGAACGTCCATGTCAAGGGTTCTCCGGCTAAAGCGTATGATGAGGCCATCAGGAAGATAGATTCTATAATACGAAAGCTCAAGGCGGCCGGCCCGAAGACCGGATATCCTGGTGCTTCCCATGCCAAAGAGAGTTGGGCAGCGCCGATGATCCTGACATCGAACTTGACGCAGCGTGAATTCGAGGGCATGGTGAAGAAGGTGAAGGCCTACATAAAGAACGGCGACATAATCCAGGCCGTCCTTTCGCATAGGCTAAAAGCCCATGTCGGGAGCCATCCGCTCCACATATACAGGGCACTGCGTTCGGTCAATCCTTCGCCTTACATGTACTACCTTAAACTGAAGGACTTCTGCCTGGTCGGTTCTTCGCCCGAGATAATGGTGCGGTGCGAGGACGGCGTCGTCGAGGTCCGGCCGATAGCTGGCACGCGGCCCCGCGGCGCTTCCGAGGCTGAGGACGCGAGGCTCATAAAGGATCTTCTGAGAGACCCGAAGGAGAGGGCCGAACATATCATGCTCGTCGACCTCGGCCGCAACGATATAGGCAGGGTATGCGATTACAAGACCGTCAGGGTCTCGGACCTCATGACGATAGAGAAGTACTCCCACGTCATGCATATAGTGACCGATGTCAAAGGCCGGCTGAAGAAGGGCAAGGATGCCTTCGATGTGATGAGGGCGGCATTCCCGGCAGGGACGGTCACCGGCGCGCCGAAGGTCCGCGCCATGGAGATCATCGACGAACTGGAGCCCCTCAGGCGCGGCCCTTACGCCGGATGCGTCGGCTACTTCAGTTTTTCCGGCAATCTCGACTGCTGCATCACGATACGGACGATATTGATAAAGGGTCATAACGCGTATATCCAGGCCGGCGCAGGGATAGTCGCGGATTCAGTGCCGAAGACCGAATACCGGGAGACGATGAATAAAGCGAGGGCTTTGCTTAAAGCTATCGAGATGGCAGAGAGGGGACCGGAATGATCCTCATTATAGATAATTACGATTCATTCACTTACAACCTCGTCCAGTATCTGGGCGAGCTGGGCGCAAAACTTGAGGTCTACCGCAACGACAAGATAACAATGGGCCGGATAAAGAAGCTGAAGCCTGAAAAGATCGTCATCTCACCCGGCCCCGGCGAGCCCAGGAACGCGGGCATCTCCGAAGAGGTGATAGCGGTATTCGGGAAGACGACGCCGATACTCGGCGTATGTTTGGGGCATCAGGCGGTCGGCGAGGCCTTTGGCGGCAGGATCGTAGGCGCCAGGTCGCTGATGCACGGCAAGACCTCGAAGATATACCATGACGGCAAGGGCATATTTAAAGGCATCAGAAATCCGTTCGAGGCGACAAGGTATCACTCACTTATCGTCGAGCGGAAGAGCTTCCCGAAGGCGCTCAGGATCACGGCTGAGACGAAGGAAAAAGAGATCATGGGGCTTGTCCATAAGAAGTACCCGATCTACGGCGTCCAGTTCCATCCCGAGTCGATACTGACCCTTGAAGGAAAAAAACTATTGAAGAATTTTCTGGAAATATAACGTGGTTAACCGTCATTGCGAGGAAGGAGCGAAGCGACTGACGAAGCAATCTCAAAAACAGGATTGCTTCGCCCCTTCGGGGCTCGCAATGACAGCGGAGAGAAGATGATACGAGAAGCGATCGAAAAGGCGGTGAAACGGATAGACCTGACCGAAGGCCAGATGCGGGAGGTCTTCGGCGAGATAATGTCCGGCGCTGCGACGGCCGCCCAGATAGGCGCGTTCCTGACAGCCCTGCGCATGAAAGGCGAGACCGTGGCGGAGATCACAGGCGCGGCCAAGGTCATGAGAGAGAGGTCTCTTCACATAAGCGCCGGCAAGGAGACGATCGTCGACACCTGCGGCACCGGCGGCAGCCTCGCCAATACTTTTAACATATCGACGACAGCGGCTTTCGTAGTCGCCGGCTGCGGCCTGAAGGTCGCGAAGCACGGCAACAGGAGCGCCTCCAGCAGGTGCGGCTCCGCAGACCTTCTCGAGGCGCTCGGCGTGAAGATCGATGTCTCTCCTGACATGGTCCAGCGCTGCCTCCTCGAGATAGGGATCGGTTTTCTATACGCGCCGCTATTCCACAGCGCGATGAAGCACGCAAGCCTACCGAGGAAGGAGATCGGCATAAGGACGATATTCAATATCCTGGGGCCCCTCTCCAATCCCGCAGGTGCTGCGAACCAGGTCATCGGTGTCTACGACGTGAAACTGACCGATACGCTTGCCGAGGTCCTGAAGAACCTCGGCTCGAAACACGCTTTCGTTGTCCACGGGATGGACTCGCTCGACGAGATAACTATCACCGGCAAGACGCGCGTCGCCGAGCTTAAGAACGGCAGGATACGGGCCTACTATGTGACACCGGAGAAGTTCGGCATAAAGCGCTCGACGCTCGACGAGATCGAAGGCGCTGACGCCGTGGCGAACGCCGGGATAACGATGGCGGTCCTGAAGGGCGAGAAGACGCCGCGGCGCGACGTCGTGCTGATGAACGCCTCCGCGGCCCTCGTCGCCGGATCCATGGCAAGGGACTTCAAGTCCGGCGTGAAGATGGCCGCCGAGTCGATAGATTCAGGCAGGGCACTCGATAAACTGAACAGGCTAATAGAGATAACTAACAGATGATGCTTTCGAGGATAATAGAAGAGAAGAAGCGCGTCGTCGAAGAGGCCAAGCGCCTGAAGCCGCAGGACGAGCTTATCAGGGAGATAAAGAACATTTCGGTGAGGAGCTCCTTCAGGAAGAATATCTCGCGTCCTCATCACGTCAACCTTATTGCGGAGATAAAGAAGGCCTCGCCTTCGAGGGGCATAATAAGGGGCGACTTCAATCCGGCCAGGATCGCGATGACGTACCAGGCGAACGGCGCCGCGGCGATATCGGTTCTGACCGACGAGCGCTTCTTTGCAGGCTCGCTCGAGCATATAAAGATGGTCAAGGAGCATGTCTCGCTGCCGGTCCTTCGCAAGGATTTCATCATCGACGAGTACCAGATATACGAATCGGTCTCAGCAGGCGCTGACGCGATACTCCTTATAGCGGACCTTTTCTCGGCCAACGAAATGACTGCTCTTTACAATCTTGCGACTTCGCTCGGACTCGACGTGCTGATAGAGGTGCATACCGAGGAGGACGTCGAGAAGGCGCTCGCCACGGGCGCAAGCATGATAGGCATAAACAACAGGGACCTCCACACCTTCAAGGTGGACCTGAATGTGACGCAGAAACTGCTGAGGATGGTGCCCACAAATAAGATACGCGTCTCCGAGAGTGGCATAAGGACTTACGAGGACGTCATGTTCCTGAAATCTATCGGCATAAACGCCGTCCTCATAGGCGAGGCGTTCATGGAGGCCCCTGACATCGCAGCCAAGATGCGGGAGATAATGAAAAGCTTATGAAGATAAAGATCTGCGGGATCACCAACAAGATAGACGCCGTGAACGCAGCTTCCCTCGGCGTCGACATGCTGGGATTCGTATTCTATAAGAAGTCGAAACGTTACGTAGAACCATCAGCCGCGAAAGAGATAATCAATGAGCTGCCGCCCGGCATAGGCAAGGTAGGCGTCTTCGTGGATGAAGAGCCTGAGAAGGTGCGGTCGATCGCCGAAGATACAGGGCTCGACCTCTTGCAGTTCCACGGCAGCGAAACTCCGGAGTTTTGCTCATCCTTCAGGAATGATTATAAGGTCATAAAGGCATTCAGGATAAAGGCGAAACAGGACCTCAAGAAGATAAATGATTACGACGTCGACTATTACCTCCTCGATACCTACAAGGCCGATACTATCGGCGGCACGGGAGAGGTCTTTGACTGGAAGCTCTTGAAGGATTTCGAGCTTCTCAAGCCCCTTATCCTGTCGGGCGGGCTCAATGCCGCCAACGTCGGCACTGCTATCGCCGAGGTCTCGCCTTATGGCGTCGATGTCTCGACCGGCGTGGAGGATAAGCCCGGTAAGAAGGACGCGGAACTTATGAAGAAGTTCGTTGAAAAAGTGAGGAAGGCAGAATGAGGCTACCGGATCATAAAGGTTATTTTAACGGTTTCGGCGGAAAGTTCGTGCCGGAGACGCTGATGGCTGCTCTGGACGAGCTGGAGAAAGAGTACGGCCGGGTTAAGACCGACAAGGCCTTCAGGAAGCAGTTCGAATTCTATCTGAAGGAGTACGCCGGCAGGCCCACGCCGCTATATTTAGCAAAGAGGCTCAGCGCGAAGTCCGGCGGCGCTGAGATATATCTTAAGAGGGAGGATCTCCTCCACACAGGCGCCCACAAGATAAACAACACGCTCGGCCAGGCGCTACTCGCGATCAAGATGAAAAAGAAGAGGGTCATTGCGGAGACCGGCGCCGGACAGCACGGCGTTGCCACCGCCACAGTCGCGGCGCTCTTCGGGCTCGAGTGCGAGATATTCATGGGCGACGAGGATATAAAACGGCAGGCGGTCAACGTCTTCAAGATGAAGCTCCTCGGCGCAAAAGTCACGCCGGTCCACAGCGGCTCGAAGACCTTGAAGGACGCGATGAACGAGGCGATGCGTGACTGGGTCACGAACGTCCGCACCACCTACTATGTGATAGGCTCGGTAGCAGGCCCTCACCCGTATCCTATGATGGTGAGGGACTTCCAGTCCGTAATCGGCAAAGAGGCGAGGCGCCAATTCGTCCAGAGGATGGGAAGATTACCCGATTATATCGTGGCGTGCGTCGGCGGAGGCTCGAATGCGATGGGCATATTCCACGCCTTCCTGAAGGATAAGGTGAAGCTAATAGGAGTTGAGGCTGCCGGGCTCGGGCTCGGGACCGGCCATCACGCGGCGACGCTCTGCAGGGGTTCGGTCGGTGTGCTGCACGGCTCAAAGAGCTACATACTGCAGGACAACGACGGCCAGATAGAAATAGCGCATTCGATATCAGCAGGCCTCGACTATCCCGGTGTCGGGCCTGAGCACGCTTACCTGAAGAAGACCGGCAGGGTCTCTTATGTGGCCGTTACCGACAAGGAGGCCCTCGAGGCATTCAAGGCGCTGACAGAGGTCGAGGGGATAATACCGGCGCTCGAGTCGTCCCACGCGCTCGCTTACGCGGGGAAGCTCGCAAAGCGCCTGCCGAAGACAAAGACGATACTCGTCTGCCTCTCCGGCCGCGGCGACAAGGATATCGATATCGTGAGAGGGGTGCTGTAAAATTTTTCGCTACAGCGCGAAGGCGGCTACCTTTGCGGCCGCCTCCGCTTGTCGCGAATTTGCATTGGGCATGCAAATTCGCTGTTGTAAAATTTTGATGGCCGCTGAACCCGGACTACTGTCTTGCTGTTGACAGGTTTCATCGGCCTTGCTAAATCGCCATAATGTATCAAAATTTTACGAAAGGGCGGATTCCAGTTACTAGTGCAACAACTTGACGAACGCTTCATGCGGCGTTGAAAATTCTAAGACTTTTCGTGGCCGGTCATTTAACATGTTTTGTGCCCTGTTGATCTGTTTAAGAGAGACTTTTGAGAAGTCTATGCCCTTTGGGAAGAACTGAC
>Ga0315276_10000479_pt1 | contig 34628 bp, 32 predicted proteins | sample YL17G05_0_MG_FD_204542 | JGI IMG/M metagenome (GOLD analysis project Ga0315276, IMG submission 204542) | Sediment microbial communities from Yellowstone Lake, YNP, Wyoming, USA - YL17G05_0 | ecosystem: Environmental > Aquatic > Freshwater > Lake > Sediment | place: USA: Wyoming | collected...
GAAGTAAAAAAACTTACCCTCGACACTTATGTCATTAAAAATTCATCATCTCAGAAAAAAGAACCGGTTGTTTTCCCACAGCAATTCAAATTCAACCCCAAAGACCCGTCATTCAAGCACAAGGGATTAAAAAAACAAAAGAAAAAAGAAAAACCATCCAACACCGCCATCAATGAAAATAATTCAGAAGAAACAAAAGAAACAAAAGAAACAAAATAAACAAAAGAAACAAAAGAAACAAAAGAAACAAAATAAACAAAAGAAACAAAAATAAATTAAAAATAAAATAATAAATTATTATAACTACAAATTAAATATAAATAATGCCACCTACTAAAAAAACGAAAAGTATTCGAAGAAACCCAAAACAAACAAACCATGTACTTGAACCTGTTTCCTATTTAGATGAATCATTTAAAAAACTTTCGTGCGGTCCAACACAAGAAAAAGATTTTACCTGTTACACCACAAATGCAATTATAAAACTCAGAGACAGTTGGAATACGCGCCATCCAGACGCAATGATTATCAGTGACGATGTAAAGGTGATATGGGAGTCGCTGAAAACGGCACTAGGAAGTGTGTGCAACAAGGAATCGTGCTGGCTGCGACAACTAGGCGCTTCTGCAACAAAAGATTTATTCAATTACTTTGCACCCGAAAGTCCGAAAACGTGGAATAAAAATCCACACGAGTGGCTGTCCAGTGTTGATATTACAAAAGTTATGAAACAATACGAGGATGCATTTCCTTTCTTTGAATTCATTGGTCCGTCACCCATCGATTTCGACAAAACTCCAAAGGGCGAGCCGTCGTGCGTTTACGAAGAATTATGCAATTTCGACATAAAAACATACTTTAATCCAGCCAATAATAAAAATAAAATTGGAATCATTTTCAACACCGACCCTCACTATTTATCCGGCTCGCACTGGATATCTCTCTTCATCAACATCAAACAACAATTCATCTTCTTCTTCGACAGCACCGGCGACCCGCCATCCAAAGAAATAAATAAATTCGCCAAGAAAATAATGAAACAAGGAAAAGAAATCGGAATAAACTTTAAATATATTGTAAATGATAAACAACACCAAAAAAGCAACACGGAGTGCGGAATATATTCGCTCTTTATGATTACTAATCTTTTGAAAGAAACCAAAACACCAAATGACTTTTTGTCAAGTATGTTTACAGACAAAGAAATGACACAATTTCGACAAATTTTCTTCAACAAGGAGTCGCTATAAATATAAATTCGACCACCATTATTACCATTATTTATATTTTTTTTATATTTTTATATTATAAAAAATATAAAAGATTTAATGTCAAAGTTATTTTATCCTTTAGCCGTTGTTGCGTTTATTGTGTTGGTTGCATTTATGTATATTAGACAAAATCCTACTATTATTGAAACTCATGAAGGGCACGGAGGGCGAGGGCATCCTCATGGTCGTGGAAGTCGGCACTATAATGGTAATATAAGTCGGGACTGGCGCTATGGCAGCGGCAGCGATTGGTGGGGAAACGGTTGGTGGGGAAATACGCAACCCACGTATTTCAACCACCACAAGAATAGACATCATCAGCGAGGTGGGTGGTGGTTCTTTTAATCACTAACTAATTAATAATAATTAATCAACTATTCTCGAAAAACTACCCTATTAAAATACTTGGAAGAATAAAAAGAAATATACGACATTGCAATTAGTAACGGTAATATTTCAACATGTTGATTTAATATATTTTGCATAATAAATGAAGCAGCAATAGGATATCCAAAAAACGTACCGAATACAGACGTCATTCCAATAATCAACATTTGCAATAAAGGAAGGTCTGTAATTTTGTTGTATAAAAATCCAATATAACTGCCAATTGATAACGACGGTAATATGAGACCACCCGAACATCCTGATATATATGTTAAAAATATGTTCATAACATGGCCTATTATATTTTTATAATTGTATACATGGCGGTTACCAAACATGTCGTTTATATGTTCTTTACCATTATTAATTGAAATACTTCCTGTCGTATTTGTAATAAAAGCTACACACAATCCAAGTAATATCGGTATTGTATTGAACATAAAAGTGCTATCAAGAACAAGTTTTTTCACTTTATAATACATGCTGTATGTAGTTTTAAAAAATATAGATGAAAATATACCACATATTACTGCTAAAAAACTATATTTTAAAATATTTCCGATTTGTAGGTCATATGTTTGCGGTGTTGCATCAGGAAATACTTTCTCATCATCCGTAAAAATCATAGCAACACCGATTGCTATGCATGAATATAGTACATTTGTAAGCGTATTGTGTGAGTGTCCTACGATTGATTTTTCTATTGCCAAAACAAACGAAGAAATCGGCGTTTTGAATGCAAGTGTGAATCCAAAAATATACCCCATGTAAAGTAAATTTTCGACATTAATTTGGTCAATAATATTTTTAAAAAAATCACTTGCAAATAATAGAAAAATCATTGATATCTTTACAATAATTGCTTCGGAACCAAGTGCGCCACCCGCATATACTGTAAGCAAACTACTTGTTACAAGTGCTATAAGAGATGTAAAAGGAACTACATCCTTGAAAAAATCCGGTTTATCAAGTTTGTAAAATAATGATTTTACATGTAACATTAATGGTCCATTTGCATTCTTAAAAAGAAATGCCCTGGATGCTAGCCAAAAAAATATAGGTGTAATAAAATAAAATATTTTTGGATTCATGTCAGAATTCGATACTGCATCTAGTGATAATTTGTCATTTATTTTTTCATATGTCTTACATATGTATCCCGTTACACACAATGTTACTATTACAAATAATATACTTTTAATATATGTGAACATGATATTCAATATTATTATAATATATAATATACTTATAATAATATTATTATTCTCTCTTAACTCTTCTCTCAATAAAATAAAATATAACATGTTATATATATACCTATGCGCCTTCGAAAAACCAAAAAATATGGACAAACGTCCCTTCCTGCGCGTTACGTGCCAAAACAATTATCAAGAAAAGATAAAAAGCGCCAATTTGGAATGCTTCTAAAATCGCGAAAATTATACAAGAGCAACAAATACTACACTCGGAATAATGTCCCCTCTTTTAAAAGCAAGAAATCGTCTCATATAGAAAATGCCAAACGAATTTACAACGTTGATAATGTTACTCCAAATAATGAACTCGCACGTAAAACTGGATGCTCTTTAAACGCGCTGAAAAAAATCGTGCGTAAAGGTGAAGGTGCATATTATTCCTCCGGTTCACGACCCAACCAAACACCGCAGTCTTGGGGTTTAGCTCGTTTGGCAAGCTCCATTACCGGCGGGAATGCATCCGTTGTTGACTACGACATTTTAAAAAGTGGATGCAGTCACACTAAAAAAGCATACTTGCTAGCAAATAAAAAAGTAAAAGCAAATAAATAATTTTATTTTCTAATCGATGCCAACGATATTATAAATCGTCTTATTTTTCTTCTGTATTCATAATAATCAGGATCATCCGTGTCTGTTACGCTCTCCAGCCGTTTCAAACACTCGTAAAAACGTTTACAACTTTCAACCGTAATTGAACTTGCTCCGTTGTCATATATGGCATTCATTTCATTTCGACACTCTTGATGGTGTTGCGTGTAATAATATTCGTATGACGACAAAGTCATGTAATTCAACACGTTGCACATTACGCCAATAACGTCTACTCTCAGATTTGATAACCTCGTCGTCTCTTCACAGCCCATTGTTTCCATTTCAACACTGTTATTCTCCATCTTCCAAATAAGTATTTGAATATATTTAATATAAATAATAATTTAAATTCTAAATCATTATTCTAAATTCATATTTTATTTCTGTTATTAATCAAATGTTTGATTGTTTGATTGTTGATTGGTTGATTGTTTGATTACCTGTGACCACCACCGCCACGACCACGAGTGCGAGGCGCATCATCACCCCCGCGCGACCTGAACGATGATGATGATGGGGCAGGAGCTGCAGCAGATGACGCCGTCCTCCTCAAAACCGGCACATATGCGCCACCATCACTGCCGCTTTCTTCATCGTCAACACGACCACCCGAAGACGACTGGCGCGCATCATTGCGCGTCTCGCACATCAACTTGCCACCAAACATGCCCGTCACATTCGTCGCCTGGCACGAATGCTGACCATTTGCAACATTCGACACATCAAACTCCACGTACTCACCTTGCACCAAAAACCTGTACTGCTCCTCTTGAACTTTTACATTTGAATGATGCACGAAAACCTCGCTTCCAACCTTTAGCTCGCCACTTCCACCACCGCGAACCACAGTCAAAAAACCAAAACCAGTCTTCATATTAAACCACTTTACACATCCCGCCATCTTTTGTCCACTCGCTGCTGTTGTTGCCATTGTTATAACTTGTTGAATTGCTTGATTGCCTTTCTTAACATTATTAGCGACACATCTTTAAGTATCTTTGAATATATAATTTATTTTGCCCGTTCGACTCTAATTTCACACTATTTAAAATTATACTGCTAACTGCTGGCTCACCATATCTTAATGAGTTACTCCGGGTGATCTATAAGTTTCTAACCATTTATTAAGAGATAAATTGTATATCAAAGTTACATTTTTATATTGTGTTGGTATTACTATGTTCGGATAAGTTGTTCCATCTTCTGTATCTAAAAATCCCGATGTAGTTGTTGTAATTGTTAGGGGTGTTACAGTGTTTATTGTTATAAAATAAGATAAATACGACTGTGGCAAATCAGAAGTTGGTGAAGCATTTGAAAAGATACCACCAAAGTAAATATTTGGACTAATGTATAAGTTTGAGTATACTGGCGCATTCATACCAATATGTGATCCAGAATTATTTTTAATTTGGACTACTTGATTTGAAGAGTTCACCTTTGCGTCTCTATATAATGGCGTTGTATTTGAACCTGACGCTGTAAAATCACCACAAATATATGCATTACCACCAGAATAATGAATATCTCTTACAATACCATTAACTCCAACATCAGATGAAGTAACATTATATATTTGAGTCCAATTAAAAGTACTTGTATTTAAAATAGCAAGTCTATTTACTTGTGTAGCGCCTCCTACGATTGTAAAACTGCCGCCAACAAAAAGATCCACACCTGAGCCATTCTCTAAGGCGTAAACCGGATTATTTACACCGATAACACCAGCACCTGGTGATCTTACTGACATCCATACCATATTTACAGTATCCCAATATGTTAAATATTGTAGATCTGTATTTCCATACATCAAATTCGTAAAATCACCACCTACATATATATTTGTACCAACTTTTCTTATACTTCTTACTTGAGCATTCAATTCAGGAATTGGGGAAGATGTCTCAATCCAAGCACTATTCAAGGCCATTACAGCAACATTGTGTGTATTTATTTCCGAAGATGGTGAACTAGTATGTGCTCTGTCAAATTTACCTCCAACTAACAACCTGCTCGACCCTAGATAATATACTGAAGTAACATTAGCACCTCCGGTTTGCCATTTTACTCCTGTTGTACCAGAGTCATATAAGTAGTTTCCTGAAAAAGTTGGAGATGATTCAAATGGTAATGTATTGAAATAACTGGTTGTTAATGATGTCCCGTTTTCTTGGAATAAAACAAGACCCCAAACATATGAAGGTGATCCAAAATCTAAAATGGTTGCTTGACCAAAATCACCCCCTATAAATAATCTATTATCTGGTACAGGAATTGTTCCTGGATAATATAATGTTCTTACAACTCCATTTAAACTATTATTTCCAAGAGCGGTCCAAGTTCCAGGCGCACTACTAAATTCAAAAGCAGCAACATAATTAGCACTTATACTACCTCCTGCTACTGAAGTAAAATCACCACCAACATAAATGACTGTTTGAGTATTAGGAGGAATACTTGTACCACCTACAGCTAAAGCATAAACTGGACCACCTGTACCTTCAGGTGTACTATTGGATAAACTTGTAAAATCCACGCCATTCCAACCCGCTATATTGGTAGCATTTTGGAATCCAGCTTGACTAAAACTGCCTCCAAACACTATCGGATAAAATAATGAAGACCCCCATGTAATAGCATAAACAGTACCATTTGCTCCTTGCTGACCAAAACTATCTGTAAGAGGAGTCCAAATACTACCATTCCATTTTGCTATATTAGTTGCAGTTTGACCACCAGCGACTGCAAAATTACCACCAACATAAAGTTCTGAATTGTCGCTTATTAAAGCATAAACGTAACCAGATGTTCCTACTGGAGCAGGAGAAGGAGGAGTTAATGGAGCCCAATAATGATTACCAGTACTGATATCCCATCTAGCAACATAATTTAATACAGGTAGGTCTCCAGCAGTTCCAGCAGTCGTAAATTCGCCGCCAACATATAAACCAGAATCACCCGAAGTGCTTCCGGCATACAATGCTCTAACTATTCCATTAACACCATTTGCCTGTGTATTAGAATCTATAAAAGGATACCATATATTTGCTCCTGGATCATACCTTGCTATATTATTGGCGTAAATTCCTCCAGCATTTGTAAAATCGCCACCTACATAATAAATACCTAGATATTCAATTACTGCGTAAACTATTCCAGAAGGACTTGTCACTTTTTTTACGCCATAGGGCTCAACAATTTCTTCCATAGGACTCCAACTGTAACTACTAATCTCATAAAATGCTACGAATTTGACAATTACATAACTATTTGATTCGAAAGCAATTCCACCAAGTGAACCACCGACTATTACATTACTATTATCATATTTTACAGAATATACCGGTCCATTTACACCCTGACCTGGACCTACTCCTGGTAAATAAGGGAATGGATACCAAGCTGATCCGTCCCACCAAGCGGTATAATTAGCATTCGCCGTCCCAGCAGTTGTAAAATTTCCTCCAGCATACAAACCCGGTTGTGAACCAGTTGTACTATAGTGTAATGACGTAACCGTATTGTTTACGGTGGATATATTGTTATTCCAATTTCCAAATAATTCATTTGTTGCTGCTGATGTTAATTCATAAGTTACAATGTAGGGGGAAGAAAATGTTAGACCTCCGGAATCATAAACATTATTAAATAGACCACCTATATATAGACTATCGTTATTACTATTATATGCTATTCCATAAACGTAACTATCTGTTCCTGGTGTATTGGGGGGTGAGGCTAAAGTAGAATATAATGAATACCAGACACCTGATCGCCAACCCGCTACATAATTTGCTGGTTGATTATTACCATCTACAGTTACAAATTCACCTCCTATAAATAGTACTGGCCCAGCCAGAGTTGAAGAAGCCCAAGTACAACATCTGACTATACCATTTGTTCCAGGTTGGAAATTTGCTCCTAACATTTGGTTCCAATTATTAGTACTCTGATTCCAATAGGTAATATTATTTACATTAATATTTCCGCTATCCGCATATGTAAAATTACCTCCAATGTAAATATTTGTTCCGCCATCTCCGGCAATACAATACACTGGTCCATCTACACCTTCAGATACACCTGGATTCGATTGTCCATATAATGGACTCCAAATACCATTACCAACTGGACTCCAAAAGGCTACATGTGACGCTGCAAAAAATGTAGTTACATTATATTGTACAGTAGTAAACTCCCCTCCTACATATAATCTGTTTGTACCTGCGTCCCAATATAATGCATACACCGTCGAATCAGTTCCTTGACCGCTAGTATAAATTGTGGATCCCGGAGTACTACCACCATTTTCGCCAAAAAGTGGTTCCCACGTTTTATAAATAGAATGATATCGCGCAACATTGTAGGCATCTCTTTCACCGGCTTTACTAAAAGAACCTCCTACATAAATATATGTTCCGTCGGTTTCAATAGCATAAACCGTACCATTTACGCCATATGGTGTAATATCTGGATCTTGTACTGGTTTAAATGTATTGTAAGGAACAGGAGTATATTCTGCAATATATTTCATATCATTTATATTTGAATCCTGTGTGAAATCACCCCCAATATAGACTTGTGTACTTGTTGCCAAGTAAATGTTGTTAACAACATTATTTAATCCAGGTAAAGGAGAATTTCCCATACCTGTCCAACCACCATTCATATAATTTCCAATATTATTCAATAAACTTCCTGATGTAGAATAAGTAAAAGACCCTCCGGCGTATAAGTGTGCTAAATATGGATTATATTGATTATATTGTATTGCTTGAACGTAGCTTGAGCCGGAATTAGCTATTCCACCGTTTAATGTATCTACAACCGTACCAGTTGTATTTGTTTTAGCAACTAAACTGACAGTACTTCCATTTATGCTACTAAATTGTCCACCTATATATAAATTACTATTTGTATTATCGGTTTCTATAGTATACACATTATTATTTGCTCCATTTGCCCCAAGTTGATAATACTCTGGTCCAGTTGGTGTTAAATTATCTATAATAATTAATTGATCATTATTGTTAGCAGCTGCTACCGAATATGGTGTTGATGAAGCATAAATAATTTCCGTACAACAAGGTCCAGTAGGCCCTGTATTACCGGTTGGACCCGTATTACCGGTTGATCCTGTACGACCAGTTGGACCTGTGTTACCGGTCGGACCCGTGTTACCGGTTGGACCCGTGTTGCCGGTTGGACCTGTGTTACCGGTTGGACCCGTGTTGCCGGTTGGACCTGTGTTACCGGTTGGTCCTGTACGACCGGTCGGACCTGTGTTACCGGTTGGACCTGTATTGCCGGTTGGACCGGTGTTACCGGTTGGACCTATTGGACCTCCGCTTGGACCGGTTGCACCTGTATCACCTGGAGGACCTCCGCTTGGACCTGTATAACCGGTTGCACCTGTATCACCTGGAGTACCTGGAAGACCTGCTGTTGCTGCTGGACCTGTATAACCGGTTGATCCAGTATTACCGGGTGGACCTGTATTACCGGTTGGTCCAGTGTTACCCGTTGGACCTGTATTTCCGGTTGGACCCGTATTACCTGTTGGACCTGTATTACCGGTTGGTCCAGTGTTACCCGTTGGACCCGTATTGCCGGTTGGACCCGTATTACCGGTTGGTCCAGTGTTACCAGTTGGACCCGTATTGCCGGTTGGACCAGTTGGACCAGTGTTTCCAGTTGGACCAGTTGGACCGGTGTTACCGGTTGGTCCCGTATTGCCGGTTGGACCCGTATTACCAGTTGGACCAGTGTTTCCAGTTGGACCAGTTGGACCGGTGTTACCGGTTGGTCCCGTATTGCCGGTTGGTCCAATTGGACCCGGAATAAGATCCTTACAACAATTTTTAGAATTCAGGTAGGAATTATATGAGCTAAAGTATTGGTGCGACATGAATATATTAATACTATAATCTTATCATATATTTTATTTTTAACAATTTATCACACTAAATTATCTATTATAACGTAATAATAATAATAATAATATAAAATAGTAAACAAATGTCCGAAAATTTATCTCTAATTGAAGACGATTTAATACAATTGTCAAATAATAATAACGATTTTTACAAACAAAATGTAAACAATTTTATATTGGGTATGTTTTCAAAAACTAAAATCCAACATATAGCTTGGCATATTTTTCACTCGTTTTCAGTCATATATCCAGATACACCAACAATAGAACAACAGTTAATGACTAAATATTTTATTAAAAAAATCACAACCAATTTAGGTATTATTTGCTCTTCTTGCAGCGGAAATAAAGACACTTTTATAGCAAATTGTGACACAGATTTAGCAGTTAGTTCTAAAACAAATCTAATACAATTTTTTTGCGATTATCATAAATATGTTAATACAACTCTTAGACCACAGAAACACTTTAGCTATGAACCAGACATATATACGACTGAGTTTATTATTGATAGATATACAAAAAATGATTATATTTCATTAATTGATGGAACATATAATATTAATTTATTTTTGATGTTTCAACAAAATTCTATGGATGATTTTTTTCTATTATTTCATAAAAATGTGAAGGAAATAATATCTTATAAAGAACCTAATAAATATCATTTTGATATTACATTTTCTAAACTCATTTAACTAACCCCACTTTGTTATGTTATAAAATAAATATAATTTTTATTTATATTTATTTTATTTTTCCCATCTATTTATTTAACACTTTATTTTTATGGGTTATGATTTGATGGATTAAACATTCCTATTCCTATTCCTGGAGGAGTATTAACACCATCATAACTACCATGCAACTCGTATTGACTTTTAATATAAGCAGCGCTTGCTACAAATATAAATTTTCCGGTAACTGTGATGGATGTTGTATCGTATTGAGCGTACCAATGCCATTCAATGTACGCATCTTTTTTTGGATTTGGTGGTCCTGCAGTGATAGTGCACATATAGCGTTTATTACTATTTGGAGACGTACCGGCGGCATTTGAACAAAATCCGAGCCTGTGTCCACTGCTTTCTTTACATACTACATCCTCCTCGTGAGTATCGACTAATGCTGGGCAGCTTATTTCCCCCTCAAGGTCATAACATCCATATAATGTGTAAGTATAATCATTTTTGCCGCAATTGCTGACTGGTAATACATCAACATTAATACACGAGTTTGTGGTAATAGCATATGAATAATATAATACTGGGTCTCCGGACGATATAAATAGATTCGGGAGACGGGGTACTATCTGATAATCTAAATAAAAAGTTGAACTTGGACCTTGAGCGCCTGTGTCTCCTGTTGGACCAGTTGCTCCAGTTGCTCCAGTTGGTCCAGTGTTACCGGTTGGTCCAGTGTTACCGGTTGGATACTTCAACCCGAATAACTCAGTGCTGTCGTAAGAGAGAATAGATCCGTTGGCAGGTGCGACGGCAGGGAACGCCACCTCTGTCCCCGCACCATCTGCCGTGATAAGTTGTCCTTTTACTAGTGAAACCCCCCCGCCTTGAGGGATATACTGATCGTATATTTTGTTCGTTAAGGGATCTACGAGATTTGATGCAGACATGTTTATATATCTGTATAAAATAAAATTACGGGTTGTTCTCGCTAAACTAACTAAAAGTGCCGACCCCAGCACCGATAATAGACCAATACGAATTGTTGTCGTCGCCTATAAATTGCTGTGCGACATCCCTCGGTGTGATTGTGTAAGTGCCGTAAGATACATTATCGTATTTGAATGAACCAGTAAAAGCACAAGAATGAGGAAGGGTTGAGTGTGAGCGGACATACGCCCCACTACCCCCTATTACCTTCCAATCACCATTCCAATAATTAACACCAGTCAAAACACCGCCTTGACCTATTTGTCCCAACGAAGTCCAACTTTGAAAACCACTACTGATGTAAAATGTATAGTCAAACCCAATCAAAGCATTCTGTCCGTTATAAAACCCATATTTATAATATTGAGGATATCCACCGAGATTTAGAGTTGTGTCATACCAAATTGTAGGGGTTGCTTCTTCTATATATGCGTTGTAATCTTGCGTTGCTCCACCAACAGAAGTAAATGTTCCAGAAAGTAATAAACATCCGTTGAATGAGGGTTTAATATTATATACATACGAGTTGATATTACCACCCGCCACACTACCCAAAATGTTCCAAATACCAGTCGCATTATCATAATAAGCACAATAAGGGGCGGATAGTGTTCCAAGTGCTAAATTAACGTTTAGAAACTCACCTCCTATAAAAGTCCAATTGAGAAAACCACTAAAATGTATCGTATAAACTGGATTATCTACTCCGCCTCCATATTCGGTCATAGTTTGATTTCCAGTCGTCAGCGACGGATTTGCTATTTGACCTATACGCCTAACTGGAATTGAATTCGTCGCATCGCTTTGAAAAGTCCCACCACAGACCAACTCACCATTTACCTCTTCTATACAATAAACTTGACTACTAACTTGAAATCCTCTATTGCCACTCCCACTATCTTCAATAGGGTCAAACAAATATGTAGAACCATTTACCCTCGTAATACTATATTGAGGCGTAGCGTTTGTTCCATTAGCGTCGGCAACAGTATCAAACACTCCTCCAATCCATATATAACCAGAAGCACTTTTAATGACATTTATAGTTCCATTCCCTCCACCATACGTCAGTTGTAATGTAGCGATGAGTGAGATTATATTAGAGCTCCATATTTGTATATTTCCCGTCCCTTGTTCCGCCAACCACACATTATTATTACCGTCAAAATAGAAAGCGGAATACCCAGCGAACGGACTATTACTGCCGTAATCACTCCAACTATTCACATTTGTTAGACCTAAATTGAGAAGGGTTAGACGCTGATAATCCACCTGCGGATTAGGGACGCCGACCGTATTAAGATTGTTATTTGTTATTACTGTATCTGGATAATATTTCACATTTGAGAGACCAGTAGTTAGTGTTGTTCCAGTATTTGACGCTTGTTGTATCTGAATACCGTCCGCTTGGGCGTTTAATCCATACAGAGATAAAACAGCAACAGAAGACCCAACTGAAAATGTGGTTGCTCCTACTGTTTTAATAATAGATGTAGGTGCCATTAAAACCTTATTAGTGAGGGTTTCAACACTAATCCCAGTATTGAAGAGGGTTGCCTTCGTTGTAGGTGTTAATTGTGCTACAGAAGTAAAACCCAGATTTCCATTCATATTTGCTTGATTTGTCCCGCTTGAGAGGGTGATATTACTTGTTGAACCTGTGACGCTTTGAGTGCCGAGAGCGAGTGTGGATGTGAGAGGTGATAATAGACTAACGATAGGAACAGACGCAGTTCCGGCGACCCCGATATTATTCCCTGCAGTGATAGACACCACCGTCCCTGCCCCTGTCGGTCCCGTCGCCCCTGTCGGTCCTGTAGGTCCTGTAGGTCCAGTGTTACCAGTTGGACCTGTACGACCGGTTGGACCTGTATTGCCGGTTGGACCTGTATAACCGGTCGGACCCGTATCACCTTGAGCACCTGGAAGACCTGCTGTTGCTGCTGGACCGGTTGGTCCCGTACGACCGGTTGGTCCTGTATTACCGGTTGGACCCGTATTACCCGTTGGTCCAGTGTTTCCAGTTGGACCTGTATTTCCAGTTGGTCCCGTATTGCCGGTTGGACCAGTGTTACCGGTTGGACCCGTATTACCCGTTGGTCCAGTGTTTCCAGTTGGACCAGTGTTACCGGTTGGACCCGTATTACCGGTTGGACCAGTGTTACCGGTTGGACCCGTATTACCGGTTGGACCAGTATTTCCAGTTGGACCTGTATTTCCAGTTGGTCCAGTGTTACCGGTTGGACCCGTATTACCGGTTGGTCCAGTGTTACCGGTTGGTCCAGTGTTACCGGTTGGACCCGTATTGCCGGTTGGACCAGTGTTGCCGGTTGGACCCGTATTACCGGTTGGTCCAGTGTTACCGGTTGGTCCAGTGTTACCGGTTGGTCCAATTGGACCCGGAATAAGATCCTTACAACAATTTTTAGAATTCAGGTAAGAATTGTATGAGCTAAAGTATTGGTGCGACATGAATAAAAATAATATAATATAATAATATATATTATTTTTAAAAATTTGCCTCACTAAGTTATATATTCAATCTTTCAAGCGTAATCATTTTTACAAAAATCTGCATATTGTTGCACTTTTCTCTTATAAAACTATTCAAAGTATTATTATTATTTATATTTTTTACTCTATTGTTTTTAAATAATCATAATTTTTTACTCCGTTATTTTATTAATTCAAATGAGGTCGCATGTCAGATATTTTACATGTGACCCGCGTATGTCTTCAAAAAGGACAAAGGAAGGGTCATAGGGGCGCCGTGCTTGGCAACACTGGTTCCCCTACTTAGATGTACATGGTTTTGATAAACGGGTTGTCATCTAATGTATTTGAATTTTTTATGAATAACTCAATACCATCCTTCATATCTGTTTTTGATATACATCTTTTTATTTTACTTTTTCCTGCTAACAAATTTTTAGAATGCGCAATCTTGCATTTTACAAAAAGCAGCTCCATGTCACCGCCGTGATGCTTGAAATGCGCGGAATACTCTTTTATAAATTCATCGGTTATCGCACCTTCTTCAATCGACCAACCACCATCAAGCGACTTTTTAATAAATATTTGCACCATTTCTTGCGGAACATATGACTGCATCGTAAAATGAATGCTGAACCGGCGCTCCAACCCATCATTCATTCCAAAAAAATTGCGCTTCAATTCATCCTTGTATCCTGCAATCATTAAAATAAAATACTTGTCATCGTCTTCGCGCATTTCAGTCAAGCTTTGATTAATCAAATCCAAACACTCCTTGCTGTACGAGTCCTGCGTGTCTTTGCCGCTGCTGTTTCCAATCGAATACGCCTCATCAATAAAAAGAACGCCGCCGCGCACAGACTTTAATACTTCTGCGGTTTTCAACGACGTTTGTCCTAAATAACCCGCAATCAAGTCTCCGCGACGAACCCTTCTGAAAATATTATTCTTTAAAACGCCCATTTTTAAATAAATATTCGCCAATTTTTGCGCAAACTCGGTTTTACCGATGCCCGGTTCGCCATATATCGCCGTATGCAATAAATCGTCATTCTTTCGATTTAAACGCATGCTGTAATATAAAATTAATGTAACAACTTGCCTTTTAAATTCTTGTTGACCTATCATATTATTTAAATCCTCCATTTCTGGAAGTAAATTCTTTATCATCGCCAGGTCAATATTATACTCAATGTGCGGCTCCAATTTGAATTCTGTCCCCACCTTTTTACCAATATTTATCAAATCCGCCAAATCATCAACATCCGCTTCAAGATTTATCCGACTTGTCACCTTTGAAACACTCGATGCAGAAGGTGCGCGCTGTTGCGGATTCAAAATGGATGATGACCTGGCGATTGGAATCTGCAGTAACGGCGGGTCATAATATTTATGTTTATGCGGCGGAACAATATTCCTTTTACCATTATTATTATTGTTTCCGATATTTGACATTTTTTATAATTGTTGTTATTATTATTATATATCATATATAAAATATTTATTTATTTTATTTATGATTATAATTTTGATTCATCTCTCCAATGTTCAAGGCTGATATCCTATTCTATTCAACAATGTGAACTTCCTTACCTATCGTTTTTATGATGCGCTTTTCACCTACCTCCGGTATCGGTGTGCATATGTGATTAAATGTCATCAAAAAATTCTCATTCTTAGACGAGCTCGTCTTTGCTACTTCCGGGTCTGAATCTTTCCACTGTTTCAATGTTGTAATCTGTTTTCGAGAGATTGCATCAATTGTATCTTTCAATTTCAAATTTCCTTCATCCTTTTCCCACTTCTCTTCATCCTTGATGTACATGATGTCTCGCTTATTATCCGTGCAGTGAATGGGGCGCTTGTAAATGTCCAACTCTTTTAATCCTCTCAAAAAAATATTGCCGACACTATCTTCTAGCGTTTTTTCTCTCGTTACATTCAAATCGTCCAGTGTAATTTGCAGCGATTTTATAAAATCACCAATATTGATTGCATCTTTGCACTGCTCATTTAAAAATACATTCAAGTTGAATTTTTGTTTGATATGAGTATTATTATTTGTAATTAAATTGGTACTACCACACATGATCGGAATCATGTCCACCAATTGTTTATGATATTGCTCCTGCTGTTCTCTCATGAATTTCTGCTGCTCCTTCATTAGCTCCTTTATTTCAGCATTGTCTCTCATCAAATTTATAATTATATTATCTTTTCCAGAATGCAAACGTTGCTTATGTTTAATTAAACCATTTTGAGTTTTGAATACTTTTCCACATTCACATTCAAGTTTAGTGATTTTATTTTCAGGCTTTTCTACATTGCATTTCAATTTCAATTTCATATGTTTTTTTGTTTTCATGTGTCGTTTGTAATCACTCTCAAATATACACGAAAAACAGCAACACTCACACGTATACTGTTTATATTTATATTTTTCCATTTGTGTAGTCAAAATTATAATATTAAAACTGAACCCGTTGTGTATACAATAACCATATAATATTTCTAAATAGATTGGTTAATTAATTAATTATTGAATTGTTGTAAATATCTAAGTTAATAAATAAAGAATCCCCAAAAAACGCATTTTTAGTTTTTTCAATCCATGAAATATTGCTTTTTTGGGGATGTTTTGGAATATTTTTGGAATTAATGACTTTTTGAAAAATGAAAAAAACGCAAAGCATATTCGTGAGACGAAAATTAACATTTATTGCTGCCGCCGCATAAGTAATGGACAAAATACTGGTTCAAAAAAAACGAGCGGATTTGTTATCTGTTTGCTCACGCAAAATAAAAAAAACGAGCGTTTTGAAAATTATCTAGAGGACATGGTGCGGGTCAAAAAAAACGAGCGGAATTGTTATCTGTTTGCTAACAGAAAATGAAAAAGTCAAAATGTCGTGATAGCATTATCCTGTGGATAGAAAACGGTCCAAATTTAACAAAAATAAAAATGGCATTTTATTTTAGAAAAACCACTTACCATTTATGCTTTCATTTTTAAAAAAATACAAAAAAAGCGCTGATGCTCGTTTTTTCGGTCCATTTTATCAATTTTTTGGACTTTTTAAAATGGAAAAAATTGGAAAAAATCAGAAAAATATCCGAAAAATCGCAATTTTCCTTATGCTCTGCACCATTTTTTCCAAAGTAATCGCGTTATGCAACATGCTTATAATTTCCACATTTTGTGCCTCAAAATAAAAACAGAAAAAAATGAAAAAAAAACTTTTAAAACTCTTTTTGAAAAATGAAAATTGGACATTTATTTTTGTCCATTTTTCAAATTTAAAAAAAAGTTTCAAAAAAATAAAAATATTTTCCATTTTTTTTCAATCCCCCAAAATCGCATTTTTAGTTTTTCAAACTACGAAATATGGGTTTTTTGGGGATCATTTTGCAAATATCGGGGTTTTTACATAACATGAAATCTCAAAGCATATACATGCGACGTTTTTTGTCAGTTATTGCGTCCACTCCATAAGCCTAGAGGCAAAAAAAACGAGTAAAAAAAACGAGCGGATTTGTTACCATTATGCTAACAGAAAATGAAAAAGTCAAAAAGTCGCGAGAGCATCGCCCCGTGCGTGAAAAACGGTCCAAATATGGACCGAAAAAAACGAGCGTTTTAATTTAAAAAAAATGCCAGACCACGCATGCTTTCATTTTTCAGAAAACATGGAAAAAAGCGCTGATGCTCGTTTTTTTCGGTCCATTTACTCGTTTTTTTCACTTTTTGAATTCCGGAAAAATCCGAAAAATGTCCGAAAAATCGCATTTTTTCCATTTTTTCCTTATGCTCTGCGCCCCTTTTTCCAATATATTTGCATTATGTTAAAAGCTAACAATTTTGTAAATAATTCTTAAAAATACAAACGTAAAAAAACGTAAAAAAAACTTTTAAAACTTTTTTGAAGAATCAAAATATGGACATTTATTTTTGTCCATTTTTCAAATTTTAAAAAGAGTTTCAAAAAAAATAAATTCTTTATAAGAGAAATCAGAGAGATGGAACTAAAATTAAAATCCAAATAATTATAAATTATTAATAATATGCGAATATTTGGGAGCTTCTTCATAAGACATTGAACATAAGTATTTGAAAATATCCAAATAACTAGGTGGCATGTCTAAAAATAATTCTTCTGGCAAGATTGTTTTTTTCATTTGTGCCACCGACGCGGGAGATGCCGCCGCCTTCCAGGGCAGACGCCCCTTCACCAAGTAAACGAGAACATACATGATTGAAATCAAATCGTCTCGTCGACTTGGTTCGCATCCATCGTGCACATTGATGCTTACATATCGCGGCGTTCCAATAATTCCGGTTGTGCGTATTTTATTACACCTGTGTGCTTTTGTTTTATCATCAATGTATGTTCGAGACATTCCGAAATCAATTAAGAATATTTTGTCAGTCTTGTTTTCTGTTTCATTGGGATCGGGACCGGGACTGGGTCCCGTCATGAAATTGGGAGGCTTGATGTCTCGATGGACAAACCCCCGTTCATGAACAGCCTGGATAATTTCAACCATTTGCTTTGCATACGCTCGAACGATTTCAATGGGAACTGATTTTTTGTGTTCGCTTGAAACAGTTTGTAAGCTTTTTCCCAATAAATCAATTGCCATGTACCTGTTGTGGTCGGGCACTCCATAGTACCTTAAGTTTGGAATTCCCGGAATCCCCGAAAGTTTCATCAATACGGCGGCTTCATGAGTTAGCGTATCCACCTGAGCAGTCGGCTCCAGCTTGATTGCAACAATTTCATTTGTATTCACGTTTTTTGCACTGAATATTAATCCAAACGCACCAGAACCTATGCGTTTCTGCAATTTGTACCGGTCATTTATCAACATGATACTTTTATCGAGAACGATAATGATGGTGACTAGGTGATGTATTTGAACAATTGGGTTTTGATCTTTATTTTTTCAATTTAAAAAAAATACTTTTATAACTTATTTTAAATATTTTTATTTCTATAAAATTGAAATAAAAATAATATAGATAGTTAATCATAAATATAATAGCCAACAACTACAACAACTATGTCTCATGCAGTTGTTCAAATTTATCAACTTCACCAACTTCCTCAACCTGCTCATTCTCCTCTGTATAAATGTCAAAGACATCAATCGTGCAGAAGTTACAATATTACAATTCCTAATATATTAAATGTGTCTCCGGCATCATCTCCATCATCATCGTCTGATGTTGATGACAACGGTTATTGTTCACCAAATCCAGAACTGACATCTTTTGTGTCAATAGACGGAGACTATGATGATGAGGAAACGCAGAATGTTACTGTTGTCAGTTTCGGTCTCGGCGTTGCAACAGCGCCTCCTTTAGACGACGACAACTACATTGTTACGTGTGACCCTTTACCCCCATGTGTGAAAGGAGGGGTCATAGGGGAACGTAGTTCCCCTACCCCTACAGAAGAAGAAATGTGCATAATATGTTATGACAAAATAGACAAAAATGATGGTAATTTTTATAGCAACTTTTGCGACACGTGTAAATACACGGTGCATATTTCATGCATTGAAGAATACATTATTCGAAAATTGAAAGATGACGTGCAAACACATCAAACACGTTTTGTCGGAATAAAATGTTTGATGTGTTCAAAGGTGGTGGAGAGAGCGGAGCTTACTCAAGAGGAATTTGATGAAATAAATAATAGTGATAGATTTGATAATAGGATGACTGCCGAACAAATACGTGATATACGGCTTCACCAACACGCATTACGTGTAATGGAAAGACAAATTCGTCATGACAGGAGAAATGGAAATAAACGAGTTTTCTGTCACGTATGCTTTATTTTATGCCTGATTATTTGTGCAGGAGGAGTACTCGCAGCCGTTATAACAAAAACGACATAAACGTATATGGGAACTGCCAAATTACGAATTACATTAATTACATTATCGATTTTAAGAATGAACCGTTGAATCGTTTATTCATTTCTTGAGCGAGTTCATCTTGTTTTGCCAGAGTGAATGCCCGATGCGTGTTGTCTTCTTCTGCAACATGCGCTTCTGTTTTTTTTTTATTCAAAGAATCTTCATAATTATACGTTTTCAAATGCACATCTCGAAATGATTGCAGCTCATTCACGTTATTGAACTTTTTGGAGTTTGCATAGTCTTCGTGTGTTACGGGTATAACCGTTTCCGTGTGCGCCTTTTTCAAATCTTCATATTGAAGCGAGCTAAATAGCCCGCTTGAATGTTCCTTTGGTGCACCCTGACCCAGCATATAATAATTTTCACCGCCGCCGAAAATGTTGGCACATTGTAGTTCACTCTTTGAAACAAGTGACAAATTTGTTCTCAACGCTTGCTTTTGTTTGTCGATTTCGGATACACGCTGATCCCATGATGACAATGAGGTGGCAGCAGTTAAATCTTCGCTGGCATCATCAGAACGAAACCACTCTTCATAACCTTCTTCCTCTTCCATTTGTATTTTGCATTTTTCATAGTGTTCATTGAAGAGTTTGTTGAACTCGGTCGAGCTCAGCTGTTTCACCTTGTCCACGCACAACTTCATTGAGTCTTCCTCTGGAGCAACCGTTTCTTCGGCAACAAGGTCGCTGTAACTTTCCTTTTTGTTTCTATTTTTACCCGTGCGAAATGTAAATATCTGATACAATATTTTATAAGCGCTCGTAAAAAAGAGAAAGATTTCTTTTGGAAGTTTGGATTTGTCTGGATGAGTGTGAAGCACTACGAGCTTTGCTGCGCGCAAATCTGATTCTGTAAATACAATCGGTATTTTAAATAAATTTGTAATGTCTTCTAAATTATAATTTTGTATGTCCAAGTCTAAATTAACGTAATCCATTTTTGTGGAAAATGCAAATAATCAAACAAATCTTTTTGATATATATTCAATATATTAATTAGTGTATAATATCATTTACGTATAATAATTATAAAATAGTTATTATACAAACGATAAATTAACAAATTAACAAACAATCTGATCCAATTTATTTTTTATTTTTATATTTACGTTTATTTTGACGTTTATTTGTACTATTTGTACGTTTTATTGAGTATCTGCGCGCAACAACGCGGCGCCTGGTGCGGCGGCGTCTTCTGCGAGTACTATGCCCGCCTAACCCTAACACCATCGATTGTGGTCCTATTGGATTTTTCTTAACATATTCTAATAGATTGGGTGGTGCCAATGGTGGCGGTGGACTTTCCGCTGAGAGCGATACATACGACGACGGGGACATCGACGGTGGCGGTGGACTTTCCGCTGAGAGCGATACATACGACGACGGGGACATCGACGGTAGTGCTACTGGTTGCGGTGGTCGTGGATTTTTTTTAACATATTCTAATATATTGGGTAGATCTAAAGTTTGCAGTGGTGGAAGAGGCGGGGGAGGAGGGTTAGATGCGGCAACGATATTAGAAACGCCTGACGGGATTGGCATGACACATTCGCTTATTGTTTCTATTAGTTGTTCGTGCAATGCTTTGAATCTAATAGACAGGGTTGGGTCTCTGAGTAATTCTTTACTATAATCAATATTGTGTATTTCGTAAAAATACAAGTCATCTTGTAACACATGAGTATCGAATGAATGAGCACCATGATTATATAAATGAGACAAAATACCATTACATTGAAGCTGGTCGAATTGTACAAAATCAATAATCGCTATTACCATAAGTATGCGATGCATTATGGAATAAGATTCCGGATTATCGTTTCTAAGTTTGGACCACGTTGATTCATTTTCTGTTTCTGATAATGAAGCTAAAAAATAAACTTCACTTGCAAATGCATCGATAATCTGATACATTATCTCATCGTATACTGCAGATGTCGCGTCAATGTTAAAAAATGATGCTATCTTTTGTAAATCTGCAATGGATTTACTTATAGGGACGTAGACGTGGGGTTGGTCGGGTTGGTCGGGTTGGACGGGTTGGACCACTTTTTCCTGATAATCACTATATATAAAGTTGGAAAATATTGAAATCACTTTATCACGATCAGCTTTGTTGCGTAGCATGTATACGCGCCCATAATCGATCACATTTACTCGTCGTTTGATGGGTACAGTGTCTTTAACAGTGACAACCATTATATTATTTCTATGAAGATCATACGGACTCGCGCTACATTTCATTGCAAGAATAATTATTTTTGCTAGTGCCTGCAAACATAACTTGGAATATTCAGATTCTGATACGTGACTATATTCGTTGGCTAGCGTACGCCCTTCTACTAAATCCATCACAGTTAAACTAACCTTTAGTCTAGGATTTTTATCGAGTTGTTTATATATCCATCCGATAACACTAAAAAAATCTTTATTCTGTTCCTGTTTCGGTAGACCCATGTGTTTAATTATTGGGACTGAAAACATGACTTTGAAATCCTCAGCTGACATTATTTCATTGCTGATTATATCAGGACTAAACGGAGTAACGCCATCCCAACACAACATTTTTTTGTGAACGATTTGTTGCATAGACGCTTCGTGTTTTGCTTCAGCTTCAGTTGCAGTGGCTTTAGTGACTCCTAAATATTTGTCTATAAACGAATGTCCGGTCTTGGAAATAAATGCAAATTTTATAACAAATGAATGCATTCGTTGACCCAGACTTACATTTTCGGGACTATCAACTTGTTCTTCGCGGGTTAGACGCGTTTGGATTTTCGTATCATCTGAATCTCTGTACACTTGACTTCGTAGTATAATGGGTGTGTCCGGACGAAATTTTCCTTTAAAAATAAACGATCCCAATGATGTCCACGATAATATATCTAAATCGCAATAATTCAACAATTTTTCTATAATGGGTATAGAAGCATGTTGTACCTTATATGTTCCATCCGTCAGTCTTTCGCTAACCTTCGTACCACCTGCTTGTTTTTTAACTGGCATATTTATATTATCTATATTATTAAAACATTAAAATATTATTAAATGAAATTATACATAATAATATTGTACTTGAAAGTCATTTTGTTGTATAATATAAATATTGTGCATATATAATAAATTAAATAATATTAAAGCTTTATAAATATTTATATATATTATATACACAGTTAAGTTAGTTCGCATTTTCTAAAATATGTTTTCAATGTTCAAGTCTTCAAAATCGGCAATGTCGGCTACAAAAGATTTCAAAGAACGATTGTCTTTAGAAGAAAGAAAGCAACAATCTATAAATATTTTGACTAAATATCCAACATCTGTTCCTGTCTTCATTGATTCATCGGGAATGCATAAAATGATAGACAAGCCGAAATTTGTTATACCGCAAGGATTTACAATAGGACAACTAATGATATCCATTCGAACGCGGATGAAAATGAATTCGGCAACTGCACTATTTATTTTTATTGATAATCAATTGATTCCCGTGACGACGGTTATTTCTGCAATTTATGACTCGTATAAGGACAGTGACGGTTATCTCTACGTGTGTTGTTCTGAAGAAAACACGTTTGGATAAGTTTAGTGAATTTTAAAGAATTTGATAAAATAAATAAAATAAATAAAATAATAAAATATTAAAAAATATATTTTTTTTTTAATATTTTGATTATATATAAAAGAATTAAATGGTTTTGACAGATTGGATGAGAAGCGTACAAGCTGCGCTGAAAACAATTCCTAAAAATACTCCGAATCGTTTGGGGGCAGCAATGAAAAAAGCAAAACTCACGTATAAGAAAAAAGGCAGCTCTGCTTCGTCTTCTTCAGTAATGAAAAAAACATTCAAGCGTCGTAGGGGGCCTAAGGGCAAAGGGTCTCGCAAGTCGAAACGCAGCCGTCGTCCTCGCCACAGCGGAGGCGCAATGTCAAAATTGAACCCTGCTGATTATGACGGAGCTGGTGTTGGCACATCGGGCGCGAAACTTCAGTTGGATGTTACAAATAACTCCACTTAATCGAATTCATTTAATATAATTTTGTTGTAATCATATTATTTTATCAATAATCCACTTTCTATTAATAAAATAATACACGCATTATATAAATACGTTTATGCAACCTCAAGATGAACAACGACGATTACCTATATTTGAAAGTATAGCTAACGGAATACCGGTTCCTGTTGAAGAACAACGATTACCTATATTTAAAAGTCTATCTCAAGGAATACCGGTTCCTGTTGAAGAACAACGATTACCTATATTTAAAAGTCTATCTCAAGGAATACCGGTTCTTCAATTTAAAGAAACCGAAGAAATGCGACGCGAAGAATTAATACGTGTAATTTTGGTATTGCTGAGAAGTTTAAATAGACGTGAAAATATTGCTCAACGTAAAGAAGTTAATAGATTATATATTGTTGAATTAGATGATATCGGTCGTAAAATATTATTCGATAAATACGGTATAAAAGAAAATAGTCGTGGAATATTAGTAGGGGGTGGTAAAAGAATGACCAAATCCAAATCCAAATCCAAATCCAAATCCAAATCCAAATCCAAATCCAAATCCAAATCCAAATCCAAATCCAAAAAACAAAAACGTATTTATAAAGTTTATTAACTTGAAACTTTACAATTTGACATTTAGTCCAAATTTTTTAGCATTTTTGTTGAAATACGTCAAAAGTAAGTCGGTAAGTGTGGTCGTTGAAAGTAAAAATAAAGACGAAGAGAAGATTATTTTTTTATCAAATTCTGTAAATTTAGCATTTGAATATGGATTGAATCGGAAAATCAAAAATATAATAACAAAGTATTTCAACGCGGATTGAATGGTTGGTAAATATTTTGTAATGGAATCAAAATAAGTTAAATTCAAAATAACTATAATGTACAATACATAAAAAGTGTACAATAAATAATCGTAAACGTCTTCTATTTTTATGTAAAATGATGACATGACTTATAATATAATATAATATAATTTATATAATTATTATATTATTGTAATTATCTAATTAATTATCTATACCAAAATAAAACCTAAACAAATGAAACGTCGTATTCGTCTAAACGCGGATGACTATAAAAAAATTTTGGAATATTATAAACTGAAAATACCGACAAAATCGACTATAAGTAATTTAAAAAAACGAGCAGAAAAAGCTCTCATTAAAAAAATATGCAACTGCACTAAAAAGCTTAAAAGTCAGGTTGGTGAAACAAAAGCAATTGGCATTTGCGCAAACAGTGTTTTAAAAAAAAAGAAATTAATATATCACCGTTTTACTTGCAAAAAGCCTGCACATTTTATTCCTGTTTCTGCAAATTATAATTCATTGCATAAAAGTGTATAAAATTGAAAAAAATATGTACATGTATATAAATCAACACTTTGCTGCGCTTCTGGTAAAATGTACACCGAAAAATTCAATGACAAGTATACCATTTTGGTTGGAAGAACACAAGAACAAAATCAGGCGCTCGTTTCACGCACAAAAAAAATGAATCAGAATGCACTATGGTTTCATGTTGGAAATGGATTTTCAAGTCCACACGGCATTTTGTACGACAACACAAAATACACGGCAACAAAATATGACAAGGATGCAATCATACGCGCAGCTGGACTCGTTAAACAGTTTTCAAAAGAGTCGATAAAGTCTCTTCACGCAATAACGGTGGAATACATTCCTATAAAATATGTTGAAATGACAGACGTTCCTGGTCTAGTTCACCTAAAAAAAACTCCAAATAAGATTGTAATTTGACATAATGAATGATTTATTTATTTTTAGATAAATAGTCGAATACTGACAGAATGATCTCTTCTTGGTTGCTGAGTTTTTGAAATATAAGCACTTCATCAAGTTTGAGTTGGAATATTTTCCGAAAATGGTTTCTGCAAAGCAGATGAACGCCGGAACCGAGTATTTTAATGTCGCAAATAAAGCCGCCATTTTTCAAAATAATGTCACTATTATTGTCTCCATTTTTATAAGTTAGCGGTATGTATCGAATAAACGCGCCGTGTTGAATGTCTTGAAGTTCTTCAACATACCTGTAATCTGCCAGTTTATGCAGCATTGATTCCAACTCTTCATCATTCATGCCAAGACGTTCGAGCATGTTGTATTTCATATTATTTATTTTATCATATGTTAATTTCGATATTGATAAATTTCTGTCATTATCAAGACTGTGTAAAACATCTTCAATGTTCATGTTATCATTATATGAATCTGGTTTTGACATTATTGATTCTTTTTTCAAGTGTTATTGTATATAGTATATATATATACATTATATATACCATATCCTATTATGTTTATTTATTTTTATTTATCAATATAATCTTTTCAATATCTTCTTCTTGTTCTTCTAGTTCTACTTCTTCTCGTTCTCATTCTTCTATTTTTGTTAGTTCTCTTTACTCTTATTCTTCCTCTTCCTCCTAAGGACATGGGTCTTGGTTGTGCTCCTGATAATGCTGCTAATAATGTATCTTCTCTATACAACATTTGGTTGTTTCTAAAGTAGGCTTTATCTTTATCTTCCTTAAATTTCTCACTATCAAGAGTTCCACCTGGCCCGAACGCTTTGAATGCTTCAGCAGTCGTAGACATTGTTTTAAAAGTCAAATAAGTTGCTGATGGTAATGTATTGTATCTGTAAAAAAATAATACTTTTTTAAACAATGCTAATAATCTATCTATTTGAAATTTATCTAACCTATTTATAGGAAGAGTTGTCATTTCATGAATTGTAAATGATGGCAACAAATTTTGTATTTGTCTTGAAATAAGTTCTTTCAATTTATGATTCATCAATAGTTGTCCAACTTGGTCCTGGCAAATGGGTCCTTGTTTCACCGCTAGCAATAACGAAAGACATAGAGATTTAAAAAATTTGTCGTCATGTAAGTTCATAGCTCCTCCTGCTGGTCCTCCTGTATTTGGTTCAGTTCCCATGAGTAATAGTATAAATCCTAAAATATCAACGAAAGATGGCGCCTTCAATGCATCACCTGTTCTTGTTTCAAACCGTTGATGAACGCATGATATTGGACTATTAGCAACATAATATTGATATAATTCACAAAAACTTGTAAAATTTACAGCAGGTGTTGTTTTTGAAAAAAAACCACCGGTTTTTTTCTCTGGAATATTAAAATTATATGAACCATCATCATTAGAATTAACTGCAAAATGAGTTGATGGATTATCTAGGGTAAGTTGAACGCCTTCATACTCATACGGACCCGCGCCTCCCTTCATTGCATAGGACCTGGATTTTTTTCTTCCTAAATTTTTCTTCATTTATAATATATCTATATATATATATTATAAATTATGACAACAACTACAAATCGTAGGATAAATAAAAAGGAAAAAATTGTTTCGCGAGCAATTCAAATACTTACGAAATATTTAACAGAAACGAATGGATTTCAAAAAATAAAAGAAATTGTATGCAATAATGTTAGTATTAATCGGGCCGAAAAAGCAAACAAAATATTTCATATTATATTTTCATCCGAGTCAGTAAATACGTTGTTAGAGAATATGCAATTGACTGGCACCGCTAAAAGTGGAATTGAAATATTTAAAGCGAGTAAAAGCTTTTCATCTATTTTTTCTACAAAAACCAAAACTACGCGAATAAACACAATCACGTCCAGGTTGAATAACCCGATAGTTAATCAAGTGGATTCATACTTGAAGCCTGAATCTCTTCCCATTATTGAACGCGCACTCGAGCCTTTAACAAAATCGTGTTTATCTGCTAATTTTGTCCAGGTAGTGCAGTCACAATGTATTAAGCCCATTATAAAACACGTGGCAAGTGGCGCTGATGTTGAGAATTATTTTAGTGGCGGTTTTCGAAAGATGGCGGTGGCATCATCACGCAAGTGTCGAACTCGCAGTCGAACTCGCAGTCGAACTCGCACTCGCAGATGACAAAATTATTTCATTTATGCTTTCGGCGACTAGTTCAGCGACGCTAGATGTTTCCGCTGCGGCTTCTACCGCTGCTTCTACCACCGTTTCCGCTACGGCTTCCGTAGTTGTTACCGCTGGCGCTGGAAAATCCTCGTATGGCTGTGCCAATTCATTTTCAATACTTTTCAAACGTTCTTCTAAATGTTGAATGAAGATGTGCATTTGGTCGCTTTTAGCTTCCTGGTCTGATATGCGCCGTTTCAACATTTCATTCTCTTCTTTCAAGGGAATAATGTTCTCCACAATGGATGAAAAATTCGTTGTTGTCATTATATTATCAACAATGCCGTTTATAAATACGCCATCATTCATGAGTTCATTCAAATCTGTTGCTGCTGCGCCTGAACTTGTTGGCGGTTCCGCTGTCACAACTGGATGATTACCACCACCACTGCTTTCAACAACAACTAACCGGGTTTCAATCTCTTTCAATTGATCAAAACAATCGTTAATCATGAGGTCGTGTTCATTCAATTTATTGTCATGCGTTTGAAACATGATGAGTGGGTGAAGTGGAATGCCAAACAACTGTCCGGCATTTTTATTTGGAGGAGGAAGCGGAGGAAGTGCATTTTGCGTTTGCATTTTTTGTTGCGGTTGCTGCGGTTGCTGCAGTTGCTGCTGCTGTGGTGGTCCAGGTCGTCTCATTTGCTGCTGCTGTGGTGGTCCAGGTCGTTGTTGTTGTTGTTGTTGTTGCAACTGTGGAGTCATCATTCTTTGAGGAGCTTGGGGTGCACCGCCCATTCTTTGAAGAATGCGATTTGCTGGTGGTCCACCCGGTCCACTCATGGTCCCAGCACTCAACGGATTTGACCTTCGTCGTCTTGCGGCGGATAATGCTGCGTTACTACTCATTAATTATAATTTATAACTTAAATAATATTTTATTTCTATATTATTTTCGCATTTTCATTTTAATTGTTTCGTGGCATATATAATTTTCTATAGTTACATTGCCAATATTATATTCTTCAATTGAATTGCATTTTTTATCAATGACTATTTTTGGAAATGCGTGCGGTTCTCTCTTGACCTGTTCTTCTAAACTTTCAATGTGGTCATCGTATATGTGTGCATTCCCCAAATAATATATAAATTCAAACGGTTCCAAATCGCAATGTTTTGCTAAAAGGTGCGTCAAAAAACTATAGGAAGCAATGTTGAAAGGAACGCCTAAACCAACATCTCCGCTGCGCTGAAACATGCAGCACGACAACTTATTTCCACTCGTCACATTGAATTGCGCCAAGATGTGACACGGTGGAAGCGCCATTTCATTCAGTTGGCACGGGTTCCATGCACACATTACCATTCGGCGTGATGTGCGCTGAAGCGGGTCTTTCAAGCATTCTATAATTTGCGCCAGCTGGTCAACCCCTTTGCCATCATAGTTGTCATCACAGGTTGTATAAGGCGCATTGAAGTGGCGCCACTGGTGACCGTAGACCGGACCCAAGTCATTTTCGCGCAACTCTGTTAGTCCTCGACTGTCTAAAAATTCGCGAGATGCATTATCGTTCCAAATTGTAACACCTTCTTTTTGCAAATTCTCATTACTTGTGCCACCCCTTATAAACCAAAATAGCTCTTTTAAACACGTCTTCCATGCAACTCGCTTCGTTGTTAGCAGCGGAATCGTTCCATTTTCTAGTGAAAAGTGCATGGCGGCTCCAAATATGCTTTTTGTTAGCCCATTTCGACCTTCTTCCATTGTTCCTTCTTCTAAAATATCATTTATCAGTTCCAAGTATTGGTACTCTTCACTTTTTCCAGTGCAATTCTTTTTTTTACGCAGCATTTACTTTTACTAAATTCTTTTTGATTCTTCTTGATATAAATTGTTTCCAGTTTTTATATTGTTATCTTAATTTTGTTTTAGTTTAACAATATTCATTTATTTAGTTAATTTAATTTGTTTTTTTTATTTTAATTTCTGTTTATAAATCATATAAGAAAATATACTACAATGGAAGACGTTGAAGATGCAATATCCGATTCTACCAAAAAAACAGAAGGATTTTTAAAGTACGTGTTTAAGATGGGAGATTATGAGCAATCTTTTCTCTTGAATATTGTTCAGTACACGGTGATGGCGATCGTTCCGGTCATTATCGTTCTTTATGTTAATCATTATTACATTCCAGACATTGATGAAGAAAAGGGCTCTGTTGTTATTTTAGCAGAAATGTTTGGACAATTGTTCTTTATTCTGTTTTCATTCTATTTTATCAATCGAATCATCAATTATTTCCCGACGTATAGTGGATTGAAGTATGGCGATTTTAGCGTTGTTCAAATTATTCTTATTCTGTTGTTTATTTTCATTTCCATGTCCAAACACAAGTTGGGCGCGAAAACCCTCATTCTTATCGAAAGGTTTGAAGAAATGGTGGAAGGAAAATCCAGCTTGAAAGAAGGATACAATGGTAATAAAGATCAACAAAAAGGGGGTCAAGTTCGAGTCACTCAGCCGTTATCCGGACAAGCCGCATACGCATTGAACGGACCACCGCCTCCGCCGCAACTTTCAGCACAACGGTCGCCCGATTTCAATGCCATGTATCAAGTGCAGCCAAATAATTTGATAGGAGCATCAACACCAGGTATGCCGCCAGGCATGATTGCCGAGTTTGAACCCGCTGCTGCAAATGAACATCTAGGTGGAAGTTTCTTTTAAACAGGGGAACTACGTTCCCCTCTGACCCCTCCTCAAGGGAACGTAGTTCCTCTATTATATATTAATTGATTTAGGCTTAGAAACAATACTATAAATCTTATAGTATTATTGATAATGGAGTCAGAATTGAATAACAACGTTCATTTGAAAGCATGGGTATCCGCCCTTAACAATGCAATTGTGGGAGCTTACAAGCGGATTGGACACTGCCGAATAGCCGACATTAAAAATAAAATAGAGATTATGGAACAAACATATATTATCAAATCAAATGCAGATATAGACGCGTATAATTCTCAAATTGATATTTTTACGGATCAAATGGAGAGAATAACTGCGTGCATTGATACGGATATGGAGATGGGTGACCACACCAATGAACACGGAATTTGTGCATTGTTTCACGGTAATGAAGTGGTTTCAAAAGATGGCGGGTTAGTCGCATTATTGAGTTGTGCAAATTATCCACAGCATTTATATTACGATTATTATGATGATTATGATAATGGAAGTAGTAACAATTTGAAAATTAATGTAAGTAAGCAAGGGTTTGATGTTGTGTATGACCATCTGTTAACTAATGAGCTTTTTAGCACAATTGAAACTCAATGCATAAAAAATGAACTTCAAATGATGAGGGCTTCAGTAATTATGGAAATGTGTAAGAATGATTCACATCAAATTAAAAGAAGATTTTTACGAGTAGATTCTCCTTATTGAAACATAAAACATAAAATAATAATGTTGGTTAATATAATTAAATTAAATAATTAAATAATTAAAATGTTTTGACAATGTATAAGTATTTTAATTATTTGAAAATGCACGGTGCCATGAATCATCTTTTTCATTCTATTTTGTTTGGACTTTTATTATATTTATTTATGGTTTTCATACTGAAACAGTCGTATGATGTGGCGCAAGACAGGAGTATGCTACTCGCAGCATTAGCTTTAGCATATATGATTTTATTTGGACACTCGCTTCCAACTCGCGTAAATAAAAATATTTTTTAAGACCGATGAATATGTATATACTTATTTAAATTAATTATTTTATAATATAAAATTATATTATAAACTAGTTGTTATTTATTTATAATGGCGATTATTCCACCGGCAGTGCCAGCGGCGGTAGCGGCAACGTCAGTGGCGGTAGTAATGGTGGCGACGGCGGCACTGGTGTTGCCGGTGGTGGCGGCAGTGGTGGTGGCAGTGGCAGCGGCGGGAGCGGTGAGCGGAAGTGAAATGGATACGGATAAGGAACCGCTACGTTCTGAAAAAGCGGCATCAGACGGTGGGGGTAAAGCAAAAAAAATGAGAAGGTCACGACGTAAAAGTTTAAGAAAAAGACATGGACGAAAAAGTAGGCGTAGATTATAATAAACAACAAACCGACTCTAGTTGTATAATAAATAAATATATGCGTAAAAAATATTTTATATGCATATATTAATACACAAGTCGTAATACAACAATACAATACATAAAACTTACATGTTAGAAATAGGAGGTTCACAATTACACGGAAATTATGCAGTATTTGATGTTGACGAAACGCTGGGCTACTTTGCACAATTTGGAGCATTTGTCGATGCACTTAATAACTATTATAGTGACTTCTCTCGAGTTGTGTTTGACAACTTCAACGAACTCTTAGATTTGTACCCGGAGTTCATTCGCCCAAACATGATTGAAATTTTAAAATATGTTTCTGAAAAGAGGAGAGAAGGTGCATGTAAAGGAATAATTATATACACAAATAATCAAGGACCGCGAATATGGGTTGCAAATATTTCGAAATATTTTGAATATAAAGTTGGCACACCAGTATTTGACCAAATTATTGCGGCATTTAAAGTGAATGGAAAAATCGTGCAGGAAGGGCGAACAACGCAAAATAAAACATACGAGGACCTTGTTCGCGTTGCGAATATTCCGAAAACATCTCAAATTTGTTTTGTAGATGATTTGGATCATCCGGGAATGCGGCACCCGAATGTATTGTACATTAATGTGAAACCATATGTTGAAACCCTTCCAACGTCGACGCTTATAAAACGTTACCTTGATAGTAATCTTGGGAAAAATATTCTTCCCGAAAATAGAGAGAAATTCAGTAATTCTATAAAAAAAAGAATGGGAGTAAATCATGATGAAAATAAAAGAATTGCAACATTTAATTTACAAGAATCGAATTTTATTTCATTAAATACTCCCGTTGGTTCTAGTGGTGAATCTAGCGCGATTCAAAGTTATAAAAAAACTGGAGAGAAAATACTATTTTATATAAAACTATTCTTTAAAAATAAAAATAAATCACACAAGTTGCACATGCACACTCGTCGCAATAAACATCGCGCCACATTAAAAAATAAACGACGACTTGCATCAAAATCAAAACTATTGTCAAGAAGAACAAATGCAAATGATAATAGTGCTCGTAAAACTCAAAAAATTGGCGCATTTATGCGAGTCTGAAATGGATTATTCCCTTTATTTATCATCGTATAAAAAAAAATACTTACCTTTTTCCCTTACCTTTACCTCATATCAACCACATCAATTCCAAATTCTGATTGATGTGATTTTAGCGACGCTTGGAAGCAACTGCGGCGCGGTTGAAGATGACCTCGCCATCGACAACTTTCCCGACATGTTCGCCTTCTTGTGTGTAGAGGTCTCCGTCGGGCGACAAGCCGTATGATTCTCCTTCGTATTCATACTCTTCGCATTCGAGTTCTTCCTCTTCTTCCTCCTCCTGCGCATCTTCAACATAGAATCCTGGTATGCACGATTCCTTCGGGACCTGAGCGGAAGCAGCGACAACTTCTTCTTCTTTCTTCTTGTCCTTCTTGTCCTTCTTTTCCTTCTTGTCCTTCTTGTCCTTCTTGTCAACCTTGTCAACCTTGTCCTTCTTGTCCTTCTTTTCCTTCTTTTCCTTCTTTTCCGGAACGGCGACGGTGACGGGGGCAGGTGCAACAACAACTTCTTGCTGCTGCTCTTGCTGCTCCTCGTCATCGTCAAAGTTGTAGAACCCATCTTCATCAGCTTCGTCGACAACAACTCCTGCAGCTGCTGCTGCCGCTCCTCCTCCTGAAACCTCGTTGTCTGCAGAGGTTGCTGACATTGTTTCATCGTCTTCTTCTTCATCATCAAATTGAAGAGGAGCGATTTCCGCCGCTTCGCTTGGGTCAAACGACAAACGTTTCTTCTTTGCAGCCGTAGCTTGCAAAATCAGTTCGCGCATGTCACTCTCGGCAACATTTGTCTGTTGGATTGTTTTGGCAGGACGACCGCGCTTTTTCTTTTCACCATCAGCTTTTTCTGGGGTGTCGGCGGTCTCCACACTTGCAACTTTTTTCTCCTTCTTTTCTTTCTTTTCCTTCTTCTCCTTCACTGGCTTTGGAACAACTGACGCCACATCCGTCTTTGCGGGGCGACCGCGTTTCTTTTCAATGGTTTCAAGCATCCACTCGGGAATTTGAACTCCACGTTTTGCGGCAGCTTCAAGCGCTTCTTCTTTGGTAATGTTCATTTTGGTAATGACGTCGAGGTAGTGACTTTCTTTTTTGCCGGTTGCGACGTGAACGAATTGTCCGACAGCACATGCAAGACGGTCTTGAACCGTTCCGACAGAACTGTGACCATTTTCATCACACTTTGTAAGACACTCGGCGCAAAACCCGCAGTCTTTGCCGTCATGGTTGAATTGTATCAAACCGTCGTCTGACATGTCCTGTGGTTTGCCACACTGGATGAACAAGCCGTACATGGTTTTGAGCGCAACACATGTGTTGTAATCCGCAACACCGGTCCACGGCATTGGAATTTTGCTTTGTTTCTTTTTGTTTTCATCGACGATGACAACTTCTTTGACTTTTTTCTCTTTCTTCTCTTTGAGTTCTTTTTCTTTTTTTTCTTTGGGTTCTTTGGGTTCTTTGGGTTCTTTTTTTTCTTTGGATTCTTTTCTCTTCTTTTCAATTGCCTCACCGTTCTTGTCCATCACGCAGGAAGCAATGAGCTGCTCCTTCAGAATGGACAGCGCGGATTCGAGACCTTGCATTTTTTTGATGATTTGACCGGCGGTAAGCTTCTTGATGGCTTGAACAGGAGCAGAAGATTCAACTTCATTGCTGACTAACTGTGCAACAGCAGCAGCAGCAGCAACAGATGAACCGAGATTGGCAGTAGCGTCAGCAATGAATTGCATTATTCGTAGATGGGTATGAACTTGATGGGAAACACTGATGAATGTAAGATAAGATTTCAATTTTTCAATTTATATTTTTTTCATTGTTTTTTTCTCCCTTTTTTGAATACTTTTATATAAAAAATAAAATATTCATTTTCATTTTGTTTTCATTTTATTTATTTTTATTTTTTTTTCATTCATTCATAA
>Ga0315276_10000480_pt1 | contig 34621 bp, 32 predicted proteins | sample YL17G05_0_MG_FD_204542 | JGI IMG/M metagenome (GOLD analysis project Ga0315276, IMG submission 204542) | Sediment microbial communities from Yellowstone Lake, YNP, Wyoming, USA - YL17G05_0 | ecosystem: Environmental > Aquatic > Freshwater > Lake > Sediment | place: USA: Wyoming | collected...
CGCAGTGTTTACAACACCGCCACCTGTTTGAAATCCATCCATTCCGTGGCGGACGGCGTATTCCTGGCCGACAACCAGCGCTACGTGCGCAAGGATGCCAGCCTGGCCATGAACCTGCAGCGCATCAACAGCCAGATAGTCGAGCCTTTCTACGACCTGATGTGCGCGGGAGAGGTGATGCATTCCCGCAGCGTGGGCGCCAAGACCATGGACGCCGGAGACATCTTGCAGTCCATCGACGGCTGGACGGCTATCGGGGTAGGCAAGACCGACATCCCGCGCGGCTTCCGCTTCCCCTGGGAGATGGCCAAGACCAATTTCCGCGAGAAGAGCGGCGAGACACTGCGCGCCATGCAGGCCATGGATGCCGCAGTTAGCGAGCTTTCCATCGCGCTCAACCCCGAGGATGCCGGCCGCGCCCTTTACCTGCTGGCAGCGCCCACCAAGGAGATGAGCATGGATATCGCCAAGGGCCTGGGCGATTACCTCCGCGAGCTGGCCGAGAACGCGGTCATACGCGCCGGCGACTTCCCCAGGGACAGGGGCTCGGTGAATGTAACCATCCTCTTCTCGCAGCTGGCCTTCGTACAGAAGATACGCGACTACTACGACAGGGCCTCGGCCTTCGCCATGACTCAGAAGGACCGCCTGAAGGAAACCACGGGCCGCCTGCGTGATATGGAAGACGCCGCCAAGGGCCTGCCCAGCCTTATCTAAGCACAGTTTCGATAATAAAAAAGGGAGAGCGAATCGCTCTCCCTTTTTTTTATTTTCTTTTCTCTCTTCATTGGGAGGCCGAAGGGCGCGGCAATCTCTGCCGGTTTTGATTTATTTCATTTTTATGTGTAATATAAATGTGATATTTTATGAGATGAGGTTATACACATGCGCGCGCACATTATTCTTAATAATGAAATAGTCAAAGATATCGACAACCTGGTAGGCAAAAGGAGGAGAAGCCGCTTTATTGCCGAAGCAGTGGGCGCTAAATTACGGCAGATGAAGCTCCTGGCTGCCCTCAAAGAGACGGCCGGCATATTATCGGACGAAGATCATCCGGAGTGGAAAACGTCCGAAGATGTAGCAAACTGGATCAGGGACTCGCGTAAAAGAGACTGCCGCCGCCTTAAGGGATTAAAGTTTGACTAATTACCTGCTGGATACAACAATACTGATAGAGTATCTGCGCGGGAAAAAGCCGGCTGTTAATTTTATCACTGCATTGATAAGGCACGGCCACCGATTGTGCGTCTGCTGCGTTAATGTAGCCGAATTATATTCGGGACTAAGCCGTGAACAGGGTGCTAAAGCAAAATTACTAATCGATGCGCTCGATTATTGCGATGCAACCCCTGATGCGGCCATACAGGCCGGTATTTACCGGTATGAATTTGCCCGCCAGGGCATCAGCCTCTCAGTCACCGATACTCTTGTCGCTGCTATAGCTAAAGCCAACGATGCAATTATCGTGACAGCCAACACCAGGCATTACCCGATGAAAGATATAACGGCGCAACATTATCCAACAAGCTAAGATTGCTTCGCCGCCCGCGGGCGTCACTGGCTGATCTTGGGCTCGATCCAGAGAGCGCGGGCCTTATCCGGGCCGGCCCCCGACTCCACCCTCAGCACCGCCATCACCCTCTTGCCACCATAGGAGGATAGGTCCATATCCAGGCTATTTAATTTTCCGTCGTATGTCGCTTTCACCCCGGGCCACCAGTTGGTACTCCCGCTTTCCTCCTGTATGCCGAAGAGGAAGGTTACCCCGCTGCCGGGCGGCGCATCCCTGGCCAACCCGACCCTGGCAGTGAACCTGGCATTATAGGGAAGCTGCAGGGGCAGCATATAGCCGCCGGACTGCCACTGCTCCTGCCAATCACCAAAATAGCCTTCAATCCAGCCGAAGCTGGAACCGGGCGGGACCGTTTCTACCACGTTGCGGTAAGCCTGGCCGTCTTCGGCTACCACCTCGTTTATTTTCAGCGCATAACCCAGTAGTTTATCGGCCTCCCCGTATTTCACCCTGCCGGCGCTGCCCCGCCAGTTTGCCCGGCCGGCCATTTGCGACATATCATAGTTAAACTTGAAGCCGAATGAAGGGACGTAGCAGTTATTATCCTCGCCGGCCTCAATGACCTGATTCTTGCCGTCGGCGCAGACCGTTATCGTATATCCTTCCCAGTCGTAATTGGTGAAGGGCAGTGTCTTCTCTTCGCCGGCCTTGATCCCTTCCACCCAGCTCGTATCCCTCTGTATGCCGCTCTGGTCATAGACATAGGTTTCGCTCGCGCCGGCATCCACCGCCCCCGTATTTTTAATCTTGTAATAAAGCAGGCCGCTGATATGGGTGACGCCGGTTATCACCAGGTCGGGCAGAAAGGTCTGCGGCGCCGCCACCTCTACGTCCACCCAGGCGGTCGATATCCCGTTATCGCCGGCAGCCGTGAGCGTGTACTTAACGGTCTTTGGCGGGGCGACAGATATAGCTCCTGCCGGCGCCACCTGGCCGACACCGTTATCGATGGTCACTATCACGGCATCCGCAACGCTCCAATGCAGGGTCACATTTTCACCGGGCAATATATTGCCTGCGCCGGCGGAGAAATCGTTGATTACCGGCCAGGGCTTTTTAACAGGCGCAGGAGCTGTGACGTTATCGGATTGAGGCGGGACTGCGGGCATTTGCGGCTGCAGGCAGGACGCCGTCGCGACTAACAACACCAGCACAAGCGCTGTACCCCGCCTTCTTAACATATCCTAAGTATAGCGTATTTATTTCTGCGCGTAGAGTATATGTTTTAACGTGTCCTTTGATAAGATTGCTTCGTCACTGCGTTCCTCGCAATGACGTTTTTGGGGCATCATAACATGAGATTACTTCGTCCCCTGCGGCGGCCGCGCCTTCGGCTCGCAGCTTTGGCTCACCCTCGCAACATACTAATGACATTTTTGGGGTGGCTCCCCTTTTCCCCTCGTCATTGCGAGGCCGAAGGCCGCGGCAATCTGACCGTTGCAGGCGTTTTGCGCGGGGATTGAATGCCGGAATGTTTTAGGGTATGCTAATTAAATCAGAATAATCAATTCACGATTCAAGCGGCAGGAGAAAGTTAAATGGCTGAGACTCTAAAAACAAAATATGACGCGGTAGTGGTGGGGACCGGGCCCGGCGGCGCCACGGTGGCCCGCGAGATGACCAACGCGGGCAAGAAGGTGCTGATGCTCGACTGGGGCTCCAACGCGCCCATCAAGGGCAGCAAGGCGCAGGCATTAGGCTATATCGGCATGCCCTACAAGAGCCTCTACTTCATCAACAGCGGCCTGGGACTGGTGCGCGCCATCACGGTGGGAGGCAGCTCGGTGGTGTATTACGCCACAGCCTGGGAACCGCCCTACGAATACTGGGACAAGTACGGCATCGACCTGCGCGGCGAGGCCGCCGAGATAAAGAAGGATGTCCCCATCGGGCCGCTCAAGGATGAGCTTATCGGCCCCTCGGCCAATATGATCGCCAAAAGCGCGCTCGACCTGGGCTACAACTGGCAGAAGCTCAACAAGTTCGTTTACCAGGACAAGTGCCGCGCTACCTGCGACAAGTGCGACCTGGGCTGCCCCTACGGCGCCAAGTGGAGCTCTCGCATGTTTGTAGAGGATGCCACTTCCAAGGGTGCCGAACTGCTGGACCTGGCCCATGTAACAAAAGTGATCGTGGAGAACAAGAAGGCCACCGGTGTGGAATTCTGCCGGCACGGTAAAAAATATATCGCCAACGCGGACACGGTGGTGGTGGCGGCCGGCGGCATCGGCTCGCCGATCATATTGGAGAACAGCGGCATCCCACAGGCCGGCGCCAATTTCTTCTATGACCCGCTGATAGCGGTCTTCGGCACGGTCAAAGGGCTCAACGACGGCAAGGAATTCCCCATGGCCATGGGACAGCACATGGTAGACGACGGCTACCTGATGACCGATATGACTCTCCCCTGGTTAATTTACGATATCTTCACCGCCGAGGTCTTGCGTTTCGATAAGCTCTCGAACAAGAACCAGCTCACCGTCATGATCAAGGCCAAGGACCATTTAGGCGGCAAGATCAGCAAGTCCGGCTTGATAAACAAGCCATTCACCGCTGCCGAGCGCGGCAAGCTGATGCACGGCTACGAGCGCGCCAAAAAGATCCTGTCCAACGCCGGCGCCAAAGACATCTTCAAGACCTGGTATATAGCCTCGCACCCGGGCGGCACCTGCAAGATAAACGACATCGTGGATTCCAACCTCAAGACGGAATTCGACAACCTGTATGTCTGCGACTGCTCGGTGATACCCGACGAGTGGGGCCGGCCGCCGGTCTACTCCATCCTTTGCCTGGGCAAGCGCCTGGGCAAACGCCTGGCAGGCAGCAAGGCGGAGGCCCGGGCCGTCGCTTGAGCGCCGGGGCATGCATTTGTAAGTGGCTAAAAAAGGACTCGGCGATCCCGGCGCAAAAACGTCATTGCGAGGAGCGCAGCGACGAAGTAATCATGTGCGCGCAGGGGCTGGATTGCCGCGCCACTTTGTGGCCCGCAACGGCGGGCATAAAAAGGAGTTACATATGACCTTACCCCTCTTTTTGAAGTATCCCGCGCTGGAAAAGGCGCTGCCCTGGATGAGCATCGGCGATTACCCTACGCCCGTGCAAAAGCTGGAGAGCCTGGGCAAGGCCGCCGGCTACAGCAACCTCTGGATCAAGCGGGATGATAAGTCTTCCGGCATCTACGGGGGCAACAAGGTGCGCAAGCTGGAATTCGCCATCGCCGACGCCCTGCGCAAGAAGAAAAAATACATAGTCACGGTAGGCGGCATCGGCACCAACCACGGCCTGGCTACCACGATCCATTGTGGCAATGCGGGTATTAAAACCGTGCTGTGTTTGATTCCCCAGCCTATTACAGATAAAGTACAAGAGAACCTGCTGCTGGACCGGCATTTCGGCGCCGAGATAAACGTTGGCCGCAGCACGGCGGAGGTTTACCTTCGCGCGGCCTGGGCGCTGCTGACACACCCCAATTTCTACCTGCTCTGGGCCGGCGGCACCTCCCCCCTCAGCACGATCGGCTATGTGAACGCCGCTTTTGAACTAAAGGGGCAGGTCGACGCAGGCCTGCTCCCCGAACCTGAATACATCTTCGGCGCCACCGGCTCCATGGGCACGACCGCCGGGTTGATAGTCGGGGCCAGGCTGGCAGGCCTGAAAAGCCGCATCGTGGGCGTGAAGGTCTCCATGGACGAATACTCCAATGTCAGGGGAATAGTTTCACTGGCCAATAAGACAGCCGGGCTGATGCACAGGCACGACCCTGCGGTGCCTGAGATGAAATTCACGGCCGCCGATTTCGACTTTGAGATGGATTTCTTCGGGGGCGAGTACGGCAAAGTAACGCCTGAGAGCACGACTGCCGTGGACCTGATAAAGCAGACGGAGGGCATCAAACTGGAAACCACCTACACCGGCAAGGCGCTGGCAGCCATGCTGGATTTCGTCAAGAAGGACAAATCGCTCAACGGCGCGCCGGTGCTCTTCTGGAACACGTACAACAGCGTGGATTACAGCGAGACCGTCAGGCAATGCGGCGGGTACAGGACTTTGCCTGAGCACGCTCAGTGGGCCTGTAAAGATAACCTGATACCCTATTTGAAATAGTCGGGCATTGCGTTGTCTTATGACGTCATTGCAAGGGTTAGCCGAAGCTGCGAGCCGGAAGCGCGGCAGGCAGCGATGCGGCAATCCGACGGCAGTCCGTTGACCATCAGATTGCTTCGCTTCGCTCGCAATGACATGTTATTAAGTCGCGAAGCCTGCAAAAACTATTTATTTAAACAGGAGGCCGCCAATGGAAAAGCGCGCTGAATCATCCGCACCCGGGCTAAAGAGATCCCTGGGCCTGCTGGACACGGTATCCATCGAGGTGGGCGCCATCGTCGGCGCGGGCATCTTCGCCCTGACGGGCATGGCCGCCGCGCGCTGCGGCCCGGCCGTTCCTGTCGCCTTCCTGATCGCGGCCATCCCCATGGTACTGGCACTGCTGCCCATAGGCATGCTGGCATCCGTCCTGCCCACCGTGGGGGGCAGCTTCCGCTATCCCAGCCGCATCCTCAGCCCGTTCTGGGGATTTATCGGCGTGTGGGGCATCATGATGGGCATCATGCTGGGCGGCATGCCCATGTACGCGCTCAACTTCGCCGATTACCTGCGCGTCATCTTCCCGGCCTTCGACCGTAACCTCATCGCGGTAGCCGCGCTGACATTCTTTTTCATCATCAACGTGGTGGGGGTCAAAACAGCCGGCGCCATCCAGGTAGGCATGTTCTTCGTACTGATAGCGGCACTGCTGGTATACATCGCCTGGGGCATACCGGCTATCGACACTGCCAACCTTACACCGCTCTTCGGAAGCGGATTCGCCGGCCTGGGCATCGCCGCCGCCATGCTCTTCTTCGCCTATATGGGCGCCAACTTCATCATCGACCTGGGCTCCGAGATCAAGGATGCCGGCAGAAACATCCCGCGCTCCTTCGCCATCTCCCTGCCGATCGTTATCATAATCTATACGCTGATGGGATTGGTCACGGTTGGCACCGTACCGCTCAGCCAGTGCGCCAACCAGCCGCTGTCGGTACCCGCCGGGCAATTCATGCCGCCGGGACTGGCGCTCTTCTTCACGGTAGGGGGCGGGCTGCTGGCGCTGGCCACCACTATCAACGCCACCTTTATGTTCGCCTCGCGCTACATAATGGTCTTCGCCGAGGACGAGGTCTTCCCGCGGGCGCTGGCCGGCGTAAACCGGCGCTTCGGCACACCGCATTGGGGCCTGCTGATCATGTTCGGCTTGTCAATAGCTTCTCTGCCGCTGGGCGCATCATCCTTCGAGGTGCTGGCCTACACGGCGTCCATCGGCTCCATCATCCTCTTCTTCCCCATCCTCATCTCCGCCATGCGTTTCCCCAAGAAGATGCCCGAGGCTTACGCTAAAGCGCCCTTCAAACTTAAGGGTGCCTGGATCTGGATCATACCTATTCTGGCCCTGCTTTTCGGCGCCTTCTTCATCGCGGCACTGGTGATGGAAAGCCTGACGGCCTTCCTGATATTACTGGGCTGGATGGTTATCGGGATCGCATATTATGTAATCCGCGACCGCTACCTCAAGAAGACGCGGGGCGCCGGGTTGGGGGCGATCGCAGATAAGGTGATGTAGGTCGGGCGCACCTCAGGGCACGCCCCCTGGCGCCAGGCAAATTCTAATATCTAAATACTAAATCCTAAACAAATGCAAAACTCTATTGATCAAATATCAAATCGTTTTCATTCTCAGATTGAGATATTTGAAATTGTTTAGAGTTTAGAAATTAGAGTTTAGTATTTAGCCCGCCGGCTACTTCTCGGGTATGATCCCCTGCCTGATGGCAAAATGGATAAGCTCCGTGCGGTTGTGCAGTCCCAGCTTCTGCATGACCCTGGCGCGGTGCACCTCCACCGTGCGCGGGCTGATACAGAGGCGGTTGGCTGTTTCGGAACTGGTCATACCCTGCGCCGCCAGGTGCAGCACCTCCCTTTCACGGGAAGTGAGCATGTCATAGGGGTCTAACTGGCTGTCCTCCGACCTCAGCAGGTAAACTTCAATAGCGCGGTCGGAAAGCGGCGGCGCCAGGTAGCGCCGTCCCAGGGCGGCTTCGCGCACCGCACGCATCAGCTCCTCCGGCGGCGAATCCTTGAGCACGTAAGCTTTAGCGCCGGCCTGCAGCGCTTCCACCACGTAGCAATCATTACCGTACATGGAAAGCACGACGGCGGAGATCGCGGGCGCCCGCTTCCTGACCTGCCGGATGACCTCCAGCCCGCTCATGTCAGCGAGCATGAGGTCGATGATCAGCACATCGGGCTTGAGTTGCTGGGCAAGGCGCGCGGCCTCCACTCCTGTGCCCGCTTCACCCACAACATGGATGCCCGCCTCGTTCTCCAGCAGCGCCCTGATGCCCCGCCGGACCACGTGGTGATCGTCAACCAGTAACACCGTGGTCATGGCCTAATCCTGTTGCTCCCTTTTCGTTTTCACGGCCAGCGGCAACTCTGCCGAAACCACTGTCCCCTGATTCGGCGCTGAAGTGATTGTGAAACCTCCACCGGCTACCAGCGCCCTGCCGCGCATGCCGTTTATACCGCAGAGACGGTCGGCAGGTATTATGCCCGGGTTGAAACCGTGTCCGCGGTCTTCGATCCGGACGGACAGCACCCTGCGGTCCGACCAGGCCAGCACCCGGGCTTCCTCCACACCGGCGAAAGCGGCCACATTTTCCAGCGCCTCTTTCACGATGCGGTAGGCGGCCAGTCCCGTTTCAGGCGGGAACTTCTTGTGCAGCCCGTAGTGTTCGAACTTAACGGAAACGTGCGTGCGTGCCGTGAAGCTTTCAAACAGGTACAGCAACGCCGGCAGCAGTCCCAGGTCGTCCAGCATCTTGGGACGCAGTTCCAGTGAAAGCTCGCGCGTAAGGGACATCATCTCGTTGACCAAAGACTGCGCCTCGCCCAACGTGTAGCGCATCTTGTCCAGCGGCGGGTTCATCGCCTCGCCCAGCAGCAGCTTGAGCACGGCCAGCGACTGCCCGAGGCGGTCATGCAATTCACGCGCTATGGCGCGCCGCTCCTCCTCCTGTATCTCTACCAGCACACGTGCGGTCGAAAGCGAGTCTTCCATATTGCTCCCATATTATGGCCCGCCCCATTGGTTTGTCAATCCGTGATTTGATGTAAAATCCTTATTGCTAACCGTAATAATATCGGTTACAATTGTAACTATAATGATTACGGCTTGGGTACATGACTCACTATCTGATACTCTATTCGGCAAAACACGGCGCTTGATTTTGGCGTTGCTCTATACGCGCTCGGACGAGCAGTTTTACCTGCGGAGGGTTTCCAGGGAAACGGGGGCGGGGCTCGGCCCGGTGCAACGCGAATTGAAGCAGCTTACGAACGCGGGTATAGTCACGCGGCAGTACATGGACAAACATGTATATTATCAGGCTAATCAAAATTGCCCGATTTACCACGAATTAAAAAGTATAGTAGTGAAAACAGCAGGGCTAACCGATATTCTTCGTTTTGCATTGGAGCCCATGGCAGACAGAATTGAATCGGCTTTTATCTATGGTTCATTTGCTTCAGGCATCGAAAACCGCCGAAGTGACGTGGACCTGATAATACTTGGCTCTATCTCATTTGCTGAAATCTCGGCCGCACTTGCCACCACACAGGAAAAGCTTCAGCGGGAAATCAATTTTGCAGTATATTCAACGAAGGAGTTCAAGACGCGGCTCAAAATAAAAGACCACTTCATAACATCGGTAATGGAAAATCCAAGGATATCCATAATGGGGAACGATGATGAGCTTACAAGACTGGTTAAATAAAAAATGGATAATACCCCACAAGACCTCCCCGCAGGAAATCTGGGATCTGTTCCGCATTGCTGATCGTGATATTACACAAAGTCAGATACCCGGGCTTGATAATGATACGCGCTTGTCGATAGCTTACAATGCCGCGCTTCAATCTTGTGCCACATCACTGGCGGCCGCGGGCTATCGCGCCAGTCACGAAGCACACCATTATCGCCTAATACAATCATTGAAATACACAATAAATATCGACGCTTCGATTATTCGGTTGCTCGACGATTTCCGTAAGAAAAGAAATATAAGCGATTATGAGCGCGCCGGAACTGTATCGCTACAGGAAGCCACAGAGATGATTGAGCTGGCAAGCAAGTTACGCAAGCTAACCGAGCAGTGGCTCCGCAAGAATCATCCCGAATTGCTGGAATAAATAAGAGATTCCGTATAAGCAACACCGTTCCCGGCATTATTTGATTTCCTCCTGCCGCGCCTGTATGATTACCGCTGTTTTTGGCCTCAAACAGGCCGATTTTGAGCCTTTATCATGAAGATCAGTGAGATAATACGCGCCGAGGGCAAGTGCCTTTCCTTCGAGTTCTTCCCGCCTAAAACGCCCATCGGCGAGGACAGGCTGCTGCAGCGCATTGATCGGCTAAAATCATTCTCCCCATCCTTCATCTCGGTGACGCAACATGCCGGCGTCAACACGCTGGATAAGACCAGGCACATCGTCAAGAAACTGCACGCTGAAACGGGTTTGACCGTGATGCCGCATATCACCTGCGCCGACCCGCGCAAGAGCGAACTGGAACCGGTCATCAACTACTATAAGGAACTGGGTACCGAGAACGTCCTGGCCCTGCGCGGCGACCCGCAGGAATATGGCCAGGATACTTTCGACGGACAGGTCCATTTCCGCTATGCCTCAGACCTCGTCCGCTTCCTCGCAGGCTACCAAAGCTTCTGCATCGGTGTGGCGGTTTACCCTGAAGGGCACCTCGATTCCCCCAACCTGGGATTCGACACGGCCTATACCAAGCAGAAAATCGATAGGGGCGCCGAGTTCGGCATCACACAGATGTTCTTCGAGAACTTCCATTTCTACCAGATGATGGACCGCTTCGAGCAGAACGGCATCAACATCCCCATCATCGCCGGTATTATGCCCATTTCCGATTTCCCTAAGGTCGAGCGCTTCAGCGAACTGAGCGGAGTGGAGCTTCCCATACCGCTAACCACCAGGTTCGAGGAACTGGAAGACCCGGACGACGTGGTCAAGGCCGGCATCGACCTGGCCACGGAGCAGTGCCTCGACCTGTGGGACAACGGCATCCGCTGCTTCCACTTCTACACGCTGAATAAGGATGAGGCAGTGGCGCAGATCCTTTACAATTTAGCATCCGCACTCGGTTAGCCATTTTGATAAACTCTAAATCTTAAGCACTAAACTCTAAACAAATTCCAAAATGCAGACTCAATGATGCAAGTTTTGTTTTTAGATATTGTTGGTATTTAGGGTTTAGATATCCCTGCATCACGTTTGTTTTGACTGAAATAGCAGCAGCCTGTAAGATTACACAAATTCTTGGCATACCCACGGAGGTCAATTGCAGGTACTTGAAGGAATTAAAATAATCGAGCTTGTCCACATGCCGCCCGGCGAACTCTGCAACATGATACTGGGAGATTTCGGGGCGGAAATCACCAAGGTGGAGGCTGTGCCGCGGGACGGCGGGCGTAAATTGGTTTCCGCCGAGGATACTGAAGCGATGAAAAGCCTGATGGCCTTCAACGCCCTCAACCGCAACAAGAAGAGCATCCAGCTTAACCTTAAATCCGAGGAGGGCAGGCAGGTATTCTACAAGCTGGCTAAAGACGCCGATGTCATAGTGGAGGGCTTCCGCCCGGGCGTGGCCAAACGCATGGGCGTCGATTACGAGACCATCAAGAAGATCAACCCGCGCATCATATACTGTGCGCTTAGTGGTTACGGCCAGGACGGCCCCTACAGCCAGTACCCGGGACATGATATTAACTATATCTCGTTTACCGGAGCGCTCAACCTGATCGGCCGGCCCGGCCAGCCTCCCGCCATCCCGCTCAATTTCCTGGCCGATTTCGCCGGCGCATCGCTGCACGGTGTAATGGGCATCATGCTGGCGCTCTTCGCACGCGAAAAGACAGGCAAGGGTCAGTTCGTGGATATCTCTTACGCTGACAGTGTTGTCACGCTGATGACCTTCTTCCTGCAGCAGTACCTGGTCGGCGGCCTCAAGTTCCCGCGCGGGGAATGGGCACTGTCCGGGGGCTACCCTTATTACCAGACTTACCAGGCCTCAGACGGCAAGCTCATCAGCCTGGGCTGCGTGGAACCCTGGTTCTGGGAAAACCTCTGCACGGCCATCGGCCGCGAGGACCTCAAGTGCTTCAGCTTCACCCCGGCGCATTTCCTGCAAAAGCCGCCGGATGCCAGCTGGCAGGAGGCAGAAGATGAGGTAAGGAAAATCTTTCTGACCAAAACACGCGATGAATGGTTCGAGATATTGATCAAACACGATGTGCCGGCCGGCAAAGTGAACTCCATAGACGAAGTCTTCAGCGATCCGCAGCTCCTGCACCGCAAGATGCTGCTGGAATTCGACCATGCCGCGCTGGGCAAGGTAAAACAGCCCGGCATCGCACTCAAATTGTCGGAAACCCCAGGCGGAGTCAGGACGCTGGCGCCCTATTCCGGCGAGAATACTGACGAGTTGATGGCCGGGCTGGGATATTCGATGCAAGAAATCGAAAGTTTGCGCAAGGCTAATGCGATAGGTTAGAATTTGAGAAACAGGAGGTGGGATTATGGCAGCCAAAGCATACGTTCTCATTACCACATCGGTAGGGCAGACCAAGTCGGTGCTCACGCACCTTAAAAAGCTGGACGGCATTAAATCTGTTGACGCCGTGATGGGCCCTTACGATATCATCGCTGTCGTAGAAGGAGAATCGGTAGATAACGTCGGCAAGCTCATCACGGAGCAGTTCCACAAAATAGGCGGCATCGAGCGCACGACCACCTGCCAGACTATCCGCATTGCCTGATAGCTACCATCATGGATTGCGTATTCTGCAAGATCGCGGACGGCAGTATCCCCGCAGACATGTTATATAGCGATGATGATTTCCTCGCCTTCCGCGATATACATCCGATGGCGCCTGTGCACGATGTGCTCATCCCCAAAAAGCATATCCCCTCGATGAATAGCCTGTCCTCCGCCGACCAGGCGCTGGCCGGCAACCTGCTCCTTGTAGCCAGAAGGGTGGCGGAAAAAGAGGGCATCGCGGAAACAGGCTACCGCCTGGCTATCAACTGCGGCCGCGATGGCACGCAGGCCGTCCAGCACCTCCACCTCCACATCCTCGGCGGGCACCTGCTCTCCTCGGAACTGGGCTAAGCTGCTGCCTCAATAGTAACCGGAGCCGATATAGACCGCCGTATTGCTGTCCCCCGCTTCACAGCCGAAATAAAGCGCCCCATCCATATATGGCAACTCGACCGGCCTTGTATTCAGTGATAAAACCCTGTCGCACCTTTCCAGTGCATGCTGGGAAATGCCCGGGTTGAAGCAGCACATCGTATATTGATTGTAGTAGCCGCGCCAGCCATGGGCGAGGTCCCGGCATCCGAATTTATCGGAGATATCCAGGCAAAGGTAGGTATCCAAATCATCGATTGCAAGCTGTGGCTGCACCATCTTCATCAAGAGGGCGCCGCGGTTGTAATACGCCAGGTAATAAGCGGGGTGCTGATAGGCAAGCACGCCCAGGTCGGCCGATGCAGCGTTGAATTCGCCCGTTTTCCCCAGGCAGACCGCGCGGTCGTTGAAAGCGACGGCAGCTTCCTGCTGATCGAACTCCAAAGCACGGGTGAACTGCCCGATGGCCGCAGAGTATTCGGCCAACGCATAGTATGTCCTGCCCAGCCAGATACGGGCTTCCAGGTATGACGGATCCATGTCAAGCGCCCGCTGGAAATCCCGGGTTGCGCTGCGCAACTCACCCTGGGACCTCAGCACCATACCCCGGTTGAAATATGCTTCTTTGACAGTTCGGTCCAGCTCGATGGCGCGTTCCAGGTCCGCCAGGGCTTTCCTGTATTCACCGGTCTTCAAATACCCGTAACCGCGTATGCCCAGGGCTTTGGCCGAATTTGCATTAATATCCAGGCAGAGGCTGGCATCCCCGATGGCGGAGGTGAAAAGGCCGAGCGCAGCATATGCTTCGGCGCGGCTTAACCGTACATATTCATTATCGTACCCGGCATCTATGGCAGCGCTGAACGCCGTGACCGCCTCCGTGTATTTCCGCCCTGATATATCCAGCTTCCCTGATTCGTAAAGGGCTTCCCCGTACTTGTCCCCGACATCCACCGCACTATCATGGCCTTTTGCCTTGCCGTAATAATATGCCGCAACCGCATAGTCTTTCTTCGCAAAGGTTTCGTTGCCCTTGCCGGCATATGCCTGCGCTACCTTGATATCGAGATTAAGGGCGGGATCGATGCTGGCCGCCTGACTGTACATGGTCAGTGCATTGTCCCAACTCTTCTCATGCAGGTACGCATCACCCTGCGCAGCCTTTTGCTGCGCGGGAGCGATGCAGCCCGCGATAATAATCGCCAGCAAAGCCACCGCGGGCCAGGCCGGCATTTTACATTTCATCCGGGTTCAAGCTCCTTTATCCTGCGCATAACCTGCTCGATAGCCTCATCTGGCGTCGAGGCCCCGGCCGTGATCCCAACAGATCTCTTTCCTTTCAGCCATTCAGCGTCTATCTCGGAAGCGTTTTCGATATGGTGCGTTTCCACACTGTGCTGGCAGACCTCTGCCAGGCGGCGCGTATTGGCACTATTGTGCCCACCCACCACTATCATCAGGTCGCTGGTCGCGGCCAACTCCTCCGCTGCCAACTGCCTCTTTTGTGTCTCCTGGCAGAGGGTATTGATGACCCTGATCTCCTGAGTGTGAAGCAACAACCTTTCATTAAGCCGGTTGACGAATGCCGTGAATTCACCGCGGCTCTGGGTGGTCTGCGCCATTATACCGACGCGCTTTGGCAGGTTGTCAATTGAAACAGCTTCAGCATCCATGGAAGCGATAGCATTGCGTCCTGCCCAGCCCAACAGGCCCCTGACCTCGGGATGGCTGGCCTCGCCAAAGATAATAATCCCGAAGCCCGCGTTGGCCAGCCTGCGGGCAGCCTTCTGGGCGCTGCGCACAATGGGGCAGGTGGTATCAATCACCTCCACCCCTCCGGCATTTATCTTATCCAGGGTTTGCGGTGAAACGCCATGCGATGAGATGGCGATCACACCGCCTTTCAGACTATCAATGTCGTCCACCACACCAACGCCCAAAGCTTTCAGGCGGGCTACGACAGTCTTGTTATGAACGATAGGCCCCAGCGTGACAATACCTGCTCCGCCGGCCGCGCCCTCGATTATGCTGAGGGCGCGCCTCACACCGAAGCAGAAGCCGAGTTCACGGGCTTTTTCTACCTTCATAGCGAGCAGCTTATAAAGCGAAAGATTGCTCCGTCACTACTACCTAAAATATTACCTCGCTTTGAAATCCGCCTTACGCTTATCGATGAATGCCTGCCGCCCTTCTTTAAAATCCTCCGACTGAGTAACGGCGCGTTCAAGCTGGTGCTCCAACTCGAGGCCGTTGAGCAGCGTAGTATCAAGTCCCATCATCATGGCCTGTTTGGCTGCCCTGGCAGCCAATGGAGCTGGCTTCAATAACATCTCAGCCATCTTCCTGGCCTCATTCATCAACTCCGCCGGGGGCACCACCCTATTGACCAGCCCGATGCGGTAGGCCTCCTGTGCATCGATAGGGCGGCCCGACGTAAGCATCTCAGCGGCCTTGGCCAGCGGCACGGCCCGCGGCAATCTCTGCGTGCCACCCCAGCCCGGGATCAAGCCGAGGTTTATCTCGGGAAAACCAAAGATGGCATTCTCGGCCGCTATCCTGATATCGCAGGCTAGAGCAACCTCAAAACCGCCGCCCAGGCAGGCGCCGTTAATAGCCGCGATAATGGGCTTCCATATTTGCATGTCCTCGCAGATGGCCGGCGCAGGCATCTCACCGCGGTGTGCGGCTGCCTGAATGCGCGGCAGCGTGGTCTTAATGTCGGCCCCCACCGAGAAGGCCCTCTCTCCGGAACCTGTCACAATAGCCACCCAGAGATCGTGGTCCGCGTTGAAATCGTAGAGGCACTTGTTGAACTCATTTATCTGGTCAGGGTCAAAAGAATTGAGCGCCTCCGGGCGGTTAAGCGTTATAATCGCGATTTTACCCTCTTTTTGAAAACCGACTGCCATAGGATAATCCTCCTTACTTTATCGATTGATAAGCGTTAAATTATATCAAAAGGATTGCCACGTCGCCCCTGGCTCCCCGCAACGACGCTTTTGTGCTGCGATTGCCGCGTCGCCCCTGGATCCCCGCAATGACCGGGCAGCGGTTCCTTCCCTTACGTCAGAGCTTCCGCCATCTCACGTGCCAGTTTCTCACTCTCCTCACCATCCAACCCATCGCCGGCCTCCAATCTGCGCACAAAGGCCTCGATTTCCGGCGACCGCTCGAAAAACCTGGCTATTTTGTTATTTTGCTGAGTTATCTCTCCATCGAGTTTAGTGAAATCCAAGCCTAAATCAAATTTGCTATTAAAAAAGTAAACCAGCCTTTTGCAGGCCCGCGGGTCATCTATCGAAACCAGGTAAAAAGGCACGGGCACCCAGAGGTTGACCCCGCGTATTTCCCTCTGCTTGGCCAGCCAGATCAGGTAGGAACTGAGCGTGGGCTTCTGGCCGGGCGGCGTTTCGTAGTCGGTTCCGGTCATTACATTGTAGGGTTCCAGGTCTTCCTTTATCTCTTGCCTGTTCACTATTGAGATAAGCAGGCGCGGCACGGTATGGGCTGCCGGCGAAATCATGGCACCCAGGGTATATATCTCGCTCACATTGCAATCGTGTCCGGCCACGTCCAGCACCGCATTGAGGAAACCATGCCAACCCGTCCTGGGTATGTTGCTCCTGAAGATAACCAGGTTGCTCTCGTCACTTATATAGAACTTGCTCTCGGGGAACTGCGCCACGTCATTCACCACGTTTACCCCGGCCATGGGGAAGAACCCCTCGGGAAGTATCTCGCCGAACTCCCTGCATCCCAGCCCCTCGATGAGGTAGTCAACTGTACGGACACCCACATCGCTGGCATCCTCCGCCCAGGCTACGATGAGGGTGGGTTTTGCCAGCTTGTGACCGCCCTGCAGCCGGAATACAGGTTCAGAGCTCAATGCTGCTCGCCCCCGCTTTCGCGCCTGAAAAATTTATCCACATCTTCAAGTATCTTCCTCTTATCATCGTCTGTTATGGCCTCCATACTTTCGGGCGCGGCCACCGTAGTATGCTTCAGGCGGTCAAGCCGCTCTTTTATCTCGGGCGGCAATTTATTATACAGGCCGGTAAGTTCATTTTCGCTATCCTGCGCCATGCGGTCCATCCGCTCCATATCTATCCACATGCCCAGGGCAGCGGCCAGCACCTCCAGCACAGACTTGGAACCCTTGGGGTAAGGAAAGGGAAAGCCCTGCAGGTAAACGGGTATCTCTCCCATCACGCAGACAGCCTCCAGGCCGCGGCGGCGAGCTATGCCCAGCAGCAGGCCGTTCAGGCCGGTAATATTGCCCTCGCCTCCCCTGCCCTCAACGTCGGACATCAGCACCGTATTATCATAACTCTTAAATTCTGATAATAGCCCGGCGCTGTTCGGGACGGCCCACACACGCGACCTCGCTGTGTGATGCATGGGCGCAACTGCAGCCCCCGAAGTATAAACCCGCCTGCAGCCACATTTCTGGGCCGCATCCAGCACCAGGTTGGCCATGGAATACGCTTTGCTACCCGTTGCATATACTCCCCCGCCTTCAGCCGGTTGTTCCTCGCCCACGAAAAAAATCAGGTCATGCCTTTCGTTACGCACGAAATAGAACTCGCTGGAAGGGAATTCGAGTTCCACCAATTCACCGCTGCGGATGATAACCCTCTTGGGATAGAAAAATTCCTGCGGTTCGATAAAGGCCATCATCTCGGCCCGCATTACCCTGCGCAGCATGTCCACCGCGATCATCCCAACGTTGCCGATGCCAGGCCAACTGGCGATCATCACGGGGTTTATTAACTCAGGCTCCTTAATATACTTGATTGCCATAGCTCCCCCAGAGGCAAAACCATTATAGCATAACAGATACGGCCCGGCGCTTATTACGCACGCAACACACTAAATAATACTGCTTTTACCAATCTGGGCTGACTTGACACAGGATGACAATACATGGAATATATAGGGGATTACGTGTAATTGTTGTGACTTGTATGGCGAGCGATAAAACGTCAGCATCCGGGCGCAGGCCAAAGCGCGAAAAGGCCGTTCCTGGCAACCCGGATAACCTCAGCTTGACAAAGCAGCTGGAAAAAAAGATACAGGAACTGGAGGCGCAGATAACCGGCCACTGCAAGGTTGAGAAGGAACTAAGGCAGAGCGAGGAGAGGTACCGCCTGCTTTTCCAGACTATGTCCCAGGGCGTTATCTGTATCGATGAAGACGCCCGGATAATTTCAGCCAACGATGCCGTGGCAGACATCTGGGGACTTCCCGTCGGCCAGCTTACCGGGATGATGATTTCCGATCCCCGTTTGAAAGCCATCCATGAGGACGGCGCAGATTATGCAGTTGACTCCCTGCCTGCGCTGGCGGCAATTAGGACCGGCAAGCCCGTGAGGGAGCGGGTACTGGGCTTTTTCAATTACACAGATGAGACCTACCACTGGGTATTGAGCAGCGCTGTACCGATGTTCCGTGGCGGCGAGGACAGGCCCTACCAGGTTTACGCTACCTTCGACGATATTACCGACCGGCACCTGGCATACAGGGCCCTGCAAGAGAGCGAGTCCCGCATGGTAGCCCTACTTGAGAACACCGCGGATGCCATCTTGGCGGTTGATACTGATTTCATCCTGATAGCCGCCAACAGCGCCGCGCACAGGCTGCATAACCTGGTTAACGGCGCAACACTGATGGAGGGCGTTGACGTGCGCTCAGCCATGCTAAAAGAAAATAGTGAATTCTGGACCACGGTAGGCCAGCGCATTTTTAACGGCGAGCATATCTCATTTGAAAGGCACTACGAATTGGCCGGTGAACCAATCGACCTCGAATTCTCACTCAGCCCTATCGTTTCACCTTCGGGGCGCATTACAGGGGCATCCAACTTCGCCCGGGATATAACCGGGCGCAAAAATGCGGAGCAGCTGTTGCGGAAGAGCGAGGAGCTTTTCCGCATGGCCGTACAGAGCACCACCGACATAGTCTGGGATTGGGACATCGGCAGCGGACACCTGGAATGGTACGGCGACATCGACGGGATGCTGGGCTATGCTGCCGGCGAGTTTCCACGCACGCTGGAAGCCTGGGAAAACACTCTGCACCAGGATGACCACGGCCGTGTCATGGCTGCCCTGAAAAGGCATACCGAAACCGGGGAAATATATAACGTTGAATACCGGGTACTGCGCCGCGATGGCACGATACGCAATTGGATAGATCGCAGTCTGGTAATCCGCGATGAGGGTGGCCGGATCGTGCGCTCAGTGGGCGCCTGCGTGGATATCACTGAGCACCGCCAGTCTGAGGCCAGGGCCAGAATACGCCGCGACCTGTCATTGAAGTTGGCCGGCCGCATAGATATGGAGACAGCACTCAAGCATTGCCTGGACGCGGCTATCGAGATATCCGGTTTTGATACAGGCGTGATCTATGTCCTTGATGAAAAGAGCGGCGATTTCAAAGCCGCCTGCTTTCGCGGCGGCTCCGAGTTTCTGTTAGAACATTACTCGGTTTTGAAAGCTGATTCCGTGGATGCGCGCCTGGTCAAGAAGGGTTTGCCTCTTTATGTAAAAGCCGAGGAGTTCACCCCACCATTTGACGAGCAGCTAAGGCCGGAGGGCTTCACATTTGACGCAACCATACCTGTCATGTACCAGGATAAGGTGATAGCCAGCCTGGACATCTTCTCTCATACGCTGGACAATATGCCCGCTGTCATCCGCGATTCACTGGAAGCCATAACAGCCGATATCGGCGTCATCATCGACCGCCTTGCTTCCAGGCAGGCGCTGCAGCGGAGCGAGGAACGCTACCGCTTCATCACCGACCATACCGCGGACGTTATCTGGGTGCTGGATAAGAAACTTCGTTACACGTTTGTCAGCCCGTCGATCACCAGGCTGCGCGGCTTCACCGTTGAAGAGGCCATGGAACACGATGTTACCTGGCAGATAACGCCGGCATCGATCGATGCATTAATCAAGGCCATTGAGTCAGGCAGCATACCCGCCCTGAGCGAGACTGCCGGCCGGGAGCAGTGGTTCACACTTGAACTGGAGATGTACCGCAAGGACGGTACAACGGTCTGGATGGAGACCTCGATTACTACAATTACGGATGAGAAGGCGCATTTCAACGGGCTGCTGGGCATCTCACGTGATATCTCCGCCCGCAGGCTGGCCGAGAAAGACATCCAGCAAAGGGCTGCCCTGCTCGATTCAGCCTACGATTCCATCATAGCCTATGACGTGGACGGCAAAATCATCTACGCCAACCGGACAGCCTGCAGCATGCGCGGTTTTACCTCGGATGAGATACTGCACATGAACATGCGCCAACTGGTCCCCGTTGAGGAACTGCCGGGACTGGAAGAACGCCACCGGCAATTGCTGGAGCAGGGGGAGTTGTCCGCCGAGGCAGTACATATCCGCAAAGACGGCTCGACCTTTCTCGTGGATACACATTTGCGCCTGGCTGACCTGGGCGATGATAAGCTGGTTATCGCGGTACAGCGCGACATCACGCTGCGCAAGCAGATGGAAAACCGACTGGTGGGGAGCGAGGCCAAGTACCGCAGCATAGTGGATACGTCAGCTTCAGGTATCGCAATTGCCGATGACGCAGGCACACTGGTACTGGTCAACGACAGGTTATGCGACATGTTTGGCTATAGCCGGGATGAGGTGATGGGAAAGCAGTTCCTCGATTTCATACATCCCGAAGAAAGGGGGAGGATCGCCTCAGATTTCTTTGACGCCGTAGCAAGCTCCAAAACACTGCCCACGCTGGAGTTCCGGGGAGTCCGCAGGGATGGAAGCACGGTATGGCTTTTCACCACGCCCAACCCTTTGAAAATAGGTGACCGGCTAAGCGGGTTCAGCGTGGTGATCCAGGATATCACGCAGTTAAAGCAGGCGGAAACTGCTCTGAAGGAGAACGAAGCTAAGTACCGCACAGTTGTTGAAAATATGCACGATGTGCTCTACCGCACAGACACCAACGGAGATATCATCCTGGTCAGCCCATCGGTCACCCGCCTGCTGGGCATTGAGTCAGCTGAGCAGGTTATCGGCAAGAACCTGGCCCGGGATTTCTACGCAAACCCGGACGACAGGGCGCACACGCTTAAGTTGCTGGTGGCTAACGGCGAGGTCGTTGACCTTGAGATAAACCTCAGGCGGCCCGATGGTAAGGTTATCACAATTGCCGCTAATAGCCATATCTACCGCGATGACAGCGGCCAACCTGCCGGGGTAGAAGGCATCATCCGGGACATAACCGAACGCAAAAAGGCCGAAGAAGATCTCCGCGCAGCCCTGGAAAGGCTGGGGTCCTCGCTGGAGAGCACCATTAATGCCATAGCCATGCTGAGCGAATTGCGCGACCCCTATACCGCCGGCCACCAGCGGCGCGTAACCCAACTTGCGCTGGCCATAGCCGCTGACCTGGGATTGCCGGACAACCGCATGCAGCCCCTACGTGTGGCCGGCCTGCTGCACGACGTGGGCAAGATCTACGTGCCATCCGAGATTCTCAGCAAGCCGGGCCGGCTGACCGACCTGGAGATGGGACTGGCCAGGACGCACGCCACCGCCAGCTATGACGTTATCGCTGCCATCAAGTTCCCCTGGCCCATCGCCGATATAGTCGTACAGCATCACGAGAGGATGGACGGCTCTGGTTACCCGGCCGGCCTCAAGGGGGATGAGATAACTCTGGAAGCAAGGATACTGGCCGTGGCCGACGTGACCGAGGCCATGATGTCGCACCGCCCTTACCGCCCCTCACTGGGCCTGGATAAGGCCGTGGCCGAGATATCCGCTAACCGCGGCAGGCTCTACGACGAAAATGCCGTCGATGCATGCATAAAGATATTGACAGAAAAGGGTTTTACTTTCCCTGACTGAGCACATTCCGTCCGCGCTTATTTCGTATTTAGCTATGGACACGAACGCCCAATCTTTCAGTTTACTGAGCAGGGATGACCTTTACCTCTTCAATGAGGGTAGCCACATACGCCTATACGATAAGCTGGGCGCGCACCCGGTTACAGCCGGTGGCCGGGATGGAACTTACTTCGCCGTGTGGGCGCCCAATGCCGAGCAGGTTTACGTCACCGGCGATTTCAATGGCTGGGAGAAGCAGGGTTTCAAGCTCAGCACCCGCGAAGGGTCGGGCATCTGGGAAGGCTTTATAGCCGGTATGGGCAGCGGCGCCCTGTACAAATACCATATCGAGTCGCGCGTACGCCGGCACCGCGCTGACAAGGCGGACCCCTTCGCCTTCTACTGCGAGCAGTCGCCCAAAACTGCGTCCGTGGTCTGGGACCTCGCTTATGAATGGAATGATGCTGGATGGATGGCCGGACGGAAAAACGTAAACGCCCTTGATGCCCCTATCTCCATTTACGAATTGCACCCCGGTTCCTGGAAGCGGGTGCCCGGGGAAAATAACCGTCCCCTGGGCTACCGTGAACTTGCCGCCGAACTGGCTGATTACATCGGCAACATAGGCTTCACCCACGTAGAACTGATGCCGGTGATGGAGCATCCCTTTTACGGCTCCTGGGGCTACCAAGTGACCGGCTACTTCGCCCCCACCAGCCGCTACGGAACGCCTCAGGATTTCATGTACCTAGTGGACTGCCTGCATCAGAATAACATAGGGGTGATACTGGACTGGGTACCATCGCATTTCCCCACCGACGGGCACGGGCCGGGCTTCTTCGACGGCACACACCTCTATGAGCACGCCGACCCGCGCAGGGGCTTTCATCCCGACTGGAAAAGCTATATCTTTAACTACGGCCGCCACGAGGTACGCAGCTTCCTATTAAGCAGCGCCATCTTCTGGCTGGACAAGTACCATATCGACGGATTGCGCGTGGACGGTGTGGCCTCGATGCTTTATCTGGATTATTCAAGGAAAAAGGGGGAATGGATACCCAACCAGTTCGGGGGAAGGGAGAACCTTGAGGCCGTTTCGCTACTGCGCCGATTCAATGAAGAAGTATATAAAAACTACCCTGACGTGCAGACTATCGCCGAGGAGTCAACGGACTGGCCAATGGTCAGCCGCCCGACCTACATCGGGGGGCTGGGCTTCGGCATGAAATGGGACATGGGCTGGATGCACGACACGCTCGACTACTTCACCAAAAACCCGGTGCACCGCAAATTCCATCACGACCGGCTGACATTCCGCGGGCTATATGCCTACACGGAGAACTTCGTTCTTTCGCTCTCCCATGACGAGGTTGTGCACGGTAAGTCTTCATTGCTTGGCAAGATGCCCGGGGATGACTGGCAGAAATTCGCCAACCTGCGCCTGCTCATCTCCTTCATGTTCTCGCAGCCGGGCAAGAAGCTGCTCTTTATGGGAGATGAGATAGGCCAGTGGAGCGAGTGGGACCACGAGAAAAGCCTGGACTGGCACCTTCTGCAATACCCGCCCCACAGGGGGCTGCAGAAGCTGGTGAGCGATGCCGCGCGCCTTTACCGCAACGAACCTGCCCTGCACGAGCTGGATTTCGACCCGGGTGGCTTCGAATGGGTTGATTGCAACGATTCACTACACAGCGTGGTGAGCTACCTGCGCCACGGCCGCTCAACCGACGATATTTTCCTTGTCGCCTGCAATTTCACGCCCCTGCCCCGACAGGGCTACCACGTAGGAGTGCCCCGCGGCGGCTACTGGCAGGAGGTACTCAACAGCGATGCCGAGGACTACGGCGGCAGCGGCCAGGGTAACCTGGGCGGCCTGCAGGCATCCCCCGCGAATTTCCACGGCAGGCCCTTCTCCCTCAGCATCACACTGCCACCGCTGGCCGCCGTTTTCTTCAAATCTTCACTTTAACCCAAAAATGTCATTGCGAGGAGCCTCTCCAGAAACGTCATTGCGAGCGAAGCGAAGCAATCTGATCGCCGCAGTCAGATTGCCGCGGCCGCTGCGGCGGCCACGCAATGACAATGCTTGTTTACAGCGGTATCTCTACATAGACGCTGGTGCCCCTGCCCTTCCCCGTGTGGATCTCCATCTTACCCCCCAATAGCTGCAAGCGCTCGGCAATACCTGCCAGTCCCAGCTTGCCATCCCGCGGCAGGGAGCTGATTTTTTCAGGCAGGTCAAACCCCTCGCCACTATCGATTACATTTACCTCAATTTTTTCGGGCAGGTAGGCAATTCTCAACGTGGCGGTTGTCACCATGGCATGCTTGGCGGCATTCCTCAGGGCTTCCTGGATAATCCGGAAAAGGGCAAGTTCAATCTCCGGTGGCAGCCTCTTCTCTTCACCGGTAGCCTCAACGGTGATGTCCACGTTATAGACTTTCTTCAACTCACCGGCCAGCCATTGCAGGCCCGGAACGAGACCCAGGTCATCCAGTACCGGCGGACGCAAATCACGGCTGAACCTCCTCACCTCCTCAACCCCTCTTTGCAGGCTCTTATAAATAACCCGCAGCCTCTCGGTTTCACCTTCAGTAAGGTTGGGCTTGCCGGCGAAAAAATTATCCAATTGATATATTAGGGCGACCATGGTCTGCACCGTTGTGTCATGCAGTTCCCTGGCAAGATGTTTGCGTTCCTCCTCCTGGACGCGCGTGACCTGCCCCACATAATAGCGCAGGTTCTGCTCGGCAATATGCTGATCGGTAACATCCTCGAGTATCTCTATGGCGCCCACCACACCGCGATTGTCCCGTATCGGGCTGGCCGTGAACTGGTACCATTTGCCTTTTTCCCCCAGTGAAGGAAAGAAATCCTCAGCCTCGTAAGCGCCATCAATAAGCGGTGATTTCTTAGCCTTGCCCTTGTAGAGCGCATCGATCCTTTTCTCCAGCGCGCCGTCAGCTATCAGGTCAGCCAGTACAGGCCTTTTTTCAGGGTAGAAAGCCCGCCATTGGCCGCTTGTGCCCAGCACGTTTGCTTTTTTGATACCTGACAGGGCTTCCAGTGCCGAGTTCCACTGGGTAACTTTATGCTCGCTGTCGATCTCGAAAACGGGCAGAGGAAACCCGTCCAGTATCCTGGCCAGTATTTCGCCGGTGCTGGCCGGCCAGGGCTCTTTTCTCAGCATTATCCTGACGACAATGTATATCAGCAACCCGGCGGTGACGGCCAGGGCAATCAGCAAGATAGTGATAATAAATGTATTTGTCAAAATGGTTTCCCCTTTATCCTCCCCCGAACTAAGTCATCAGCTTATATCTTTGAGAGTAAGCAAGCCTTTTTTCATTGCCTGGATCATGGCTTCAGTACGGGAACCCACGCCGAGCTTATTGAAGATGGACCTCAGGTGGCTTTGTATCGTGCTCACGCTCAAGTGCAACTCCTGTGCTATGGCATTGTTGCTCAAACCGCTGGCAGCCAGCTTGAGCACATGGGCCTCCCTGTCGCTGAGTACATCATGCGGCTGCTCCCTGGGCGATCCGTCCTTCAAAGAGCGTATTTGCTGCAAGACCTTTTTAGCTATGGTCGGATGAAGCACCGAGTCGCCCTTATATACCGTTTTGATGGCCTCTACCAGTTCCTGCATTCCCACATCTTTCAAAAGGTATCCTGCCGCGCCTGCGGAGAGCACCGAGAAGACGTATTGCTCATCGTCGTAGGCGGTCAGTATCAAGATGGCCACGGAGGGCTGGAACAGCTTGATCTGGCGGGTGGCTTCGATGCCGTTGAGTACCGGCATGGAAATATCCATAAGGATGACATCGGGAACCAGTTTTTGCGCCAGCCTGACAGCCTCTTCCCCATCGCTGGCCTCTCCCACTACGTTAAATTCTGGTTCACGTGAAAGCGATTCATGTATGCTCTCACGGACTACGGCATGGTCCTCTGCCAGCAGTATCTTTATTGAGTCCAATTTAAGCCAATCCTAAAAAAACTATGCAGTTAGTATACAACTGCGTTTAAGCGCAAGTAAAGAATTCCCCTGCTTAACCGTAACTATTAACCTTAGTAGCAGTTGTTAACATGGTAAACAGGCCGAAAACAAACCTTTTCAATGATCAAATCTCTATGACCTGTGTTGATGTCCGGCCTATTCTCAGCTAAGGTGTTGAATAATTTTGCCGGGCGCAATAGACTTTAACCATATTTCGTTAAGTATTTAAATTACCTGATCATGCACGAGATTTATGCGTCCTTCCTGCAACATCTCGATCAAGAGGACAGGCAAGCCTGCGTAGAACTGGCTACCAGCCGGCTGGCGACAGGTGAAATAGGTATTGTCCCTCTCTACCAGCAGGTACTGGCACCGGCTCTGCGTGAAAAGGTCAACCAGCGGAGCGGCAAGACCCTTTCCATCTGGAGAGAACATGTCAGGACGTCTATCATACGCACCGTTGTTGAATGCTGCTATCCGTATGTAATCAAGGATATATCGCCGCCATGCAGCAAGGGCAGGATCATTATATGCTGCCCGCTTGAGGAACTCCACGAGATCGGCGCCCGCATGGTCACGGACTTCTTCGTCCTCTGTGGTTTTGAAGCTATTTTTATAGGCGCTAATACCCCACACCGGGACATTATCGAGGCCATCGAGGACGCCCTGCCGGATTACGTAGCCATCAGCGTGAGCAATAACTATAACCTGGTAGCCGCCAGGAGGACTATCCGGCAGCTAATCGAAGCTAAAGAGAAAGAACAACTGAAATTCAGGATCATAGCCGGCGGTACCGCCTTTGACGGCAGGCCCGGTCTCGCCGGGGAGATCGGCGCTGAATTCCTGTTGCAGACATTTGAAGATATCAAGCATTTCGCGGAGGGTTGTTGAAATGCTGTCACTCAGGATAGCCTTCCGCTTCCTGCGCTCCAACCCCGCTCAGACTGCACTTATCACCTGTGGCATGGCCGTTGCTGTCTCTATACAGGTATTCGTAGGGCTGCTGATCGGCAGCCTGCAATCCAGTCTGGTGGACAGTACCGTGGGCAACTCACCGCAGGTAACCATTTCCTCAAATACAAAGGTGCCTTCTATCTTCGCCTGGGACAGCATAATCGATACCGCACGGCGCAGCAATCTCATCAGCGCGGCTTCCCCTGTAGCCGCGGGCAGCGCTATCACCGTGTCGAATGAAAAAAATATACCTTTGCTGCTCAAGGGTGTGCATATTGAGGAGGCTGATCGTATTTACAGGCTTAAGGAAGCGGTTTACCAGGGCAACCTCTACGTCGGCAGCCGTGATGTAATGATAGGGCGCGAACTTGCTGCCGAAATCAAGGCCGGCGTCGGAGATAAACTGACAGTCGTGCTGCCCGACGGGACGGAAACCATCTTTAGCATCAGCGGACTTTATGATTTAGGTTCAGCCGCCGTCAATAAGACCTGGGTTATCGCCAACCTTCGCACAGTCCAACAACTGCTCGGCCTGCCCGGTCGTATCACATCCATAGAGATGTCTGTGCCGGACGTATTCAATGCCGACAGCGTGGCAGCGCAATTGAAAAACGAACTTAATGACAGCAACCTCAGAATCGAGAACTGGAAGGACCAGAACCAGGAGTTGCTAGGCGCGCTGCGCAGCCAGGGCATCTCAAGCACTATCATACAGGTGGTCATCATCTTCTCCGTCATCATAGCCATCTCCAGCGTACTGGCCATAACCGTGCTGCAAAAATCCCGCCAGATCGGCATACTCAAGGCTATGGGCATCAGGGACCTTTCCGCCAGCCTGATCTTTATCTACGAAGGACTCTTGCTGGGACTGGCAGGTTCGCTACTGGGCATCGCGCTGGGACTCGGTTTACTTTACGCCTTCGATGCCTTCACCGGTACCCCCGGTACAGGCAATACCATCAAGATAAAAATAGATTACGGTTTCGTATTGATCTCATGGGGGATAGCGCTGGCTGCTTCCACACTGGCGGGGTTTTTCGCCGCCAGGCGTTCCCTTAAACTCAATCCTATCGATGTGATCAGGGAAGGCTGAATGGCTGCTATTGTTGAACTGAAAAACGTTGATAAGGTTTACCGCGGCGCCGTTGATACACAGGCATTGTTTAATATAAATTTGGCCTTCGAGCAGGGCTCGTTTAACTCCATCGTCGGGGAATCCGGCAGCGGGAAATCATCACTGCTTTATATCATAGGCACTCTGGACAGGCCCACCGGCGGGGAGCTATGGCTGGAGGGATACTCAACGTCATCATTAAGTTCCGATGGCATGGCCGCCCTGCGCAATCGCACCACAGGATTCGTTTTCCAGTTCCACTACTTGCTACCGGAATTCAGCGCTATGGAAAATGTGCTTATGCCTTACCTCATCGGCCACAGGAATGCCGATGACAAGGTGAAAAAGAGGGCGGACGAGCTATTCGACCTGATGGGCATTGCCAGGGTGAAAAATAACATGGCCAACAGGATGTCGGGCGGGCAGCAGCAGCGCACCGCCATCGCCCGCGCACTCATGAATAATCCCAGGGTCTTCCTGGCAGATGAACCAACGGGCAATCTCGATTCGGAGAATACCGCGGTTATTTACAGGATATTCCGCGAAGTGAACCGACAATTCGGCACCACCTTCATCATCGTCACCCACGACAGGCGCATCGCTGAGCAAACCGACCGGATAATCGAGATAAAAGACGGCCGCATAGTTATGGACCTGTTGAAGTGATTACCACACTCACCAAAGAGTAAACTCGCAACCCTTCAGGCAAAAGCTTCTACGCTGACCCTGGTTCCTTTGCCGGGCGCCGAGGTGATTTTCAGGGTACCCCCAAGTAACTGGGCCCGCTCCGCCAACCCCGCCAGTCCCAGTTTTCCCAGCCGCAGCAGGTCACCGGGCTCCTCCGGAACCTCAAACCCCCTGCCGTCGTCACTAACCTCTACCAGTATCCTGCCCTGGGCGAAATCGACCCTGACCTCTGCGTTCATTGCCTGTGCATGTTTGGCTACATTGTTCAGCGCCTCCTGCACTATGCGGAAAAGCAGCATTTCGGCTTCCGGAGAGAGCCTCCGCTGCTCACCTGAGACCACCAGCCTGGTTTCAATCGCGTAATTGTTTTTCAGCTCATGGGTCAGCCATTCCAGGGCCGGCTGTAGGCCAAGATCATCCAGTATGGAAGGCCTGAGATCGCGGCTGAAGCGCCTTACGTCCTGCACCACCTCCCTGAGCTGCTCATGAAATCCCCAAAACGCCTTGGAATCTTTTATAGTCAGGTCGGTCTTATTCAGCTCAAACTCCAGTTGGTGCAGCAGCGCGATAAGCGTCTGCAGGGTACTATCGTGCAACTCACGGGCAATCCGCTTGCGTTCCTCTTCCTGCGCCCTTGTGATCTGCTCAAGATAATAGCGCAGGTTCTCGTATAGCCTTCTTTCCTCTGTAACATCGCGGGCAATATTCTGGAAGGCTACCGGCGACCCGTTAGCTGTTATCAGGTTGGTAGTGATCATGCACAATACCCTGGTGCCGTCCTTCTTATACAGTATCTGTTCGTAAGGCGTCGGTGCGCTCTTGCCCTGCATCAGTGATCTCTTGACTTCCCTGGCCAGTATCAGGCTCTTCTCATCGAGAAAGGTTTTTACATTAAAATTGGTTAAATCCTTCATCGAATATCCGGACAGCCTTGATGTAGCCTCGTTGACTGCTGTTATATTGCCCTTGAGGTCATGCACCCAGATGGCATCCAGCGCACTCTCGAAAAGATTACGGTAGCTTTTCTCCGATTCCGCCACTGCCTTTTCAGCATCTTTGCGGTCGGTTATATCCATCAATGTTTCAACCGCACCGCTTATATCACCCTTGCCCCCGGGTACCGGACTGGCTGTGAAATATAGCCACCTGCCGGTTTTGCCCAGCGCCGGGAAAAAATCTTCCGCCGAGTAGGCGCCCGGGATGAGCGGGGATGGCCCGGATATCCCCGGGTAATTCGCTTCTATCTCGCTGCCGGTACCCCCATCCGCAATCAGGTCGGCCATGACACGGCATTTTTCAGCATAAAATGCCTTCCACTGCGTTGCAGTCCCGATCATATCACCCCTCTTGATACCGGTCAGCGACTCGATGGCCGTATTCCATTGCGTAACTTTATGTAACCTGTTTACGGCAAAGATGGGCACGGGAAGGGCATCTACCAGGTTGCGCAACGCGGCATGGGCGTATTCCCGCTGCGCGATATTGCGGTTATACAGGTAAAACGACAGTGTTATGACGCTTCCTGTAACGAGAACACCGCTGCTCACCAGCATGGCAGCTACCGGATCATGGGCAACAAATATTGCCCTGGGCAGCATGGTCAGCCCTGTCAGTACCAGCACCGTTATGCCGCCCTTCAGCCTGAAGATATAATTGGCGTAAATTATCGGCAGCAGGAAAAACACATTCTCCAATGTATAGCTGGTCAAGCCCGCCCTCGAGAACACACCCGGCGCATCCAAGAAAGACAGTAAGCTTGAATACAGCAGCACACCACAAGCAGCGAATATGAGCGCGATATACCAGAAATGTCGGTTCTTAAGCACCTTGATCACAATCACCACCACTGTTTATACAGCTTGCATCAAATTGCCAGCCACGTCAACTGCCCCGTCACGGCAGCTCTTCAAGAGTAAGCCGTCCACGCTTGATGCCCTATATGACCGCCGCGGTACGGAAGGCTGGTCAGGCGAAATTACCATCAGGTGACGCGGGCTTAGCCCGGGCAGCCATAACCACAAGTAACCTTCTGCTCTAAAGTGAATATATCTCTTTGTCGAACGTCTGCACCCAGTTCCTCTTAAGAGCCTCGACAGCTTCCTGAGTTTTATCCACGCCGATTATAACGATGGGTTGGCCGCTCTCGCCACGACCCAGGAAGGTGTAGAAGTAGAGCACGTTGATACTGGCCTCGCGCAGGGGTTTGAGGATAGCCTGCATGGCGCCGGGGTGGTCGGGTATCTCGACGGCCAGTACATCATTCTCTATCACCTTATAGCCATTGCTCTTAAGGACGCTGATCGTCTTACCGGGGTTGTCGGTAACGAACCTGACCGTGCTGGTGCCTGACGTATCGGCTACCGAGATGGCGCGTATATTAATGGCCTCGCGCCCCAGGCACTCGCTGACCGCCAGGAACATACCCGGCACGTTTTCAAGGATAACCGACACCTGTTTTACACTCATAGCTAACTCCTTTTAATCCCGATATTGCCGGTAGATTGCTTCGCTTCGCTCGCAATGACGTTTTTGAGGGAGGGCTTCCTTTTCCCCTCGTCATTGCGAGCCCGAAGGGCGTGGCAATCTGTCCACCGCCGCGCCACCCTGAAATCAGAATAGATTATAGCCTGCCTGCAGCGCTTTTTCATTAACCTCGAGCAGTTTTTTCTTGGCGCTCAGGATATGTTTGAGCGCTTCTATAACATCTGCTAACTCAACCACGCCGCTCTTTTTGGTGAAGGCACCCAACATGACCATGTTGGCCGCTTTGGGGCTGCCCAGGTCCTCGGCCATCTTATTGGCAGGCACGCGCACTATCTCGATATCCCCCCTGATTATCTCGGCCTCCACCAGCGACGAGTTAATGAAGAAAAGCCCACCCGACTGTATATGGTGCTGGAACTTCACCGCTGAAGGCTGGTTCATAGCGATCACGAACTCCGGCGAGGAGGCCACCGGCGAGGCTATCTCGTCATCGGAGATGGCCACTGTGCAGTTGGCCGTGCCTCCGCGCACCTCGGCGCCGTAAGCGGGCAGGTAGGTGACGTTCTTGCCCTCCAGCATGGCCGCCTCAGCCAGGTTGAGTCCCATGGAGAGCACGCCCTGGCCGCCGAAGCCGGCGATGAGTGTTTTAATCAGCAACGGTTTTCTCCATAACGTCTTTATATACGCCGAGGGGGAAAATTTTAGTCATCTCTTCATCCACCCATTGCCAGGACTTCACCGGCGTCATCTTCCAGTTGGTGGGGCAGGGTGAGAGTATCTCCACCATGGAAAAACCGCGCCCGTCAAGCTGCACCTGGAAGGCTTTGGCGATGGCCTTTTTGGCCTTCCTTATATTGGCTGGTGAGTTCACAGCCACCCTCTCGATGTAGGTCACTCCGTCCAGCATGGCCAATATCTCGCTCATCCTGATGGGGTGCCCCTCCAGTATATGGTCGCGTCCGTAGGGCGTGGTGGTCGTCTTCATGCCGCGCAGCGTGGTGGGTGCCATCTGCCCGCCGGTCATGCCGTAAACGGCGTTGTTTATAAAAATGGTGGTGATATTCTCGCCGCGGTTAGCCGCGTGAATAGTTTCGGCCGTCCCAATGCCGGCCAGGTCGCCGTCACCCTGATAGGTGAAGACCACGCTCTCGGGGTAAGCGCGCTTGATGCCGGTGGCCACCGCAGCGCCCCTGCCGTGCGCAGATTCCGCCATATCAACGTCAAAATAGTTATAGGCGAAGACCGAGCAGCCCGGGGGCGGTATGCCGATGACCCTTTCCTGCAAGCCCATCTCGTCAATGACCTCGCAGACCAGCCGGTGCGCCACCGAGTGGCCGCAGCCCGGGCAATAATGGAACGGCGTCTTTTTCAGCGATTTCGGATGAGTATATACAGCTTTCATTACTTCAAACCCTTCTGGTAATACAATCTTGAGATGACCCTCGCCACCTCGCTGGGGTTGGGTATCACACCGCCGGGACGTCCGTAAAAAGCCACCTCGCCCTGACCGGACAGCGCCAACTGCACATCCTCCACCATCTGCCCCATATTCATCTCGAAAACCAGGTACTGTTTGATGGTCTTGGCCATCTCTTTGAGCGGCTCATCGGGGAACGGCCACAGGGTTACCGGCCGCATCAGGCCGACCTTGAGCCCCTCGGCACGCAGGTTCTTGATAGCGCCCTTGGCAATACGGGCGGCGATGCCGAAGGCCACCACCACCAGCCTTGCATCCTCAGTCAAAAAGGTTTCGCTGGTGGTTTCCTCTTTCTTTATCAGGGTATAACGGCGGAAGAGGCTCCAGTTTATCTCCTCCAGCTCCGACGGGTTGGAGGTGAAGGTCTTGATTATCCTGCTGGGACGCCCTTTGGCTCCCCGTAGCGAACCATCCCTGATGGCCAGCACGGCGGGAGCTTCCCGCTTGAATTCCACCGGCTCCTTCATCTGGCCCAGAACCCCATCCCCCAGGATTATCACCGGTATCTTGTACTTATCGGCCAGGTCGAAGGCCCGCATGGTCATATCGGCCAGCTCCTGCACGGACGACGGCCCAAGTACGATGGTGCGGTAATCGCCGTGCCCTCCCCCGCGCGTGGCTTGAAAGTAATCGGATTGCGCGGCTGAGATGCTGCCCAGACCCGGACCGCCGCGCTGCATATTGACGATAACCGCAGGCAGCTCGCAGGCTGCCAGGTAGGAGATGCCCTCTTGCTTGAGACTGATGCCGGGGCTGGAGGAGGAGGTCATAGCCCTGGCCCCCGCTACGCTGGCGCCGTACACCATGTTGATAGCCGCCACTTCGCTCTCGGCCTGCACGAAGGCACAGCCCTTACGCCGGCTGAGGTTGAGGGCCATGTACTCGGTCAGCTCATTCTGCGGCGTGATCGGGTAGCCGAAGTAGCACTGGCAGCCGGCGCGGATGGCCGCCTCGGCGATAGCGCTATTGCCGTCCATCAGCACCTTAGTCACGGTACACCTCGATGGCTACCTCGGGACAAACAATGGCGCAAATGGCGCAGCCGGTGCACTCGCCATCATCCTTAAAATCCGCGCTCTGGTAGCCGGCTGCATTCAGTTTGCCCGACTGTACAATGACCTTCTTCGGGCAGAAATGTATGCAAAGCCCGCATTCCTTGCAAAGTTCGCGGGTTATAACGATTTTTCCCCTGGCAGCCTTAACTGCTGGTTGTTTATCCGGCACGATTATCCTTTAATTAGAAAACCCGGCCTCTGCGGCCCGGTTACTTTAATAATTTTATGCGCTGGCCTTGTGAATGGCAAATAGAGGCGGTTTATTATCCGCAATTAACCGGTCATCACTGGGTGCCGGCCTCAGGGTTTGACGAACTCCAGCACCTGCTGGAAGGGTGTTACAGGGATGCTCAGGTCCCCGCTATAAGGGAAATCCATTATCAGGATGGTAAAAAGGATGAGTACGATCAGGACAGCCAACATAGTGGTCATAGTAAGCTGTGCATAGAGGTTCTCAGAGCCGAAAAAAAAAGTGAAGGCCACGGTGATTATACCTCCCAGCAGCAGCACGGACCATAGCGCAGGATGGACGCCCGTCCTGGAATCCATGAGACGCTGCCTCCTCATCTCGCCGGCCTGGTTCATTTTGGTCAGAATCTCGCTGAAAAATATCTTCTCCCTATCAGTTTTTGGGTCAAACTTCCCGGTAACTTCCCAGACCCTATCGGCCAGTGCTTGCGCCTCCATGCTTCGCTCACCGTATTGCATCTGCGGCCACTCGTATTTGATTACCGCGTCAAGATAATTATTGTTGGCCTCAAGGAACTGGCTCCGGAACGGTTCGGATAACCCCACCGAATCGCGGTACATAGCAGCGAAATAATTGGCTTCCTGCACCGTATTGTTCTGTGCCCTGTCGAAGTCCTGCCAGACGATGACCAGCACAAAGGCCAGCATCACGGCATAAATTACCCCGATGGTGCTGAAAATAGGGCCGGCGATGTCATGATGTTCCTTAAACTTTTTTATATTAACTAGCCGCCGCACAATCAACACACCACCCACTGCGATACCCACCGCAATGGCCAGCATCGATACAATTATCACCCAGGTAGGAATATTCAGCAGCATCCATTGTTGTAAAGGCATGTTTACCTCGCTCTC
>Ga0315276_10000482_pt1 | contig 34600 bp, 71 predicted proteins | sample YL17G05_0_MG_FD_204542 | JGI IMG/M metagenome (GOLD analysis project Ga0315276, IMG submission 204542) | Sediment microbial communities from Yellowstone Lake, YNP, Wyoming, USA - YL17G05_0 | ecosystem: Environmental > Aquatic > Freshwater > Lake > Sediment | place: USA: Wyoming | collected...
TCAGCGCGGCCTCGTAGCGCTTGTCCCAGCTGTGGTCCTTGCGGTTGTGAGAGGCAACGCGCTGATCGAGCACGCAGGCTCGCGCGAAGCCGAGACCGTCGACGATCTCGTCGGTGACGTTCGGACAGCTCACTTGCGGCCTCGCTTCCCGCCCTCGGCCATCGCCTCGCAGAACAACGTCTGGAAGTCTGGCGCGTTGCCGCCAGGATACGGTTCGGCCGCAGGCGCCTTCGGCGCTTCCGGCTTCGTTCCCTCGTACGCCGCGATCCGATCGTGAGCGCTCTTCACGAGGTGGATCCACGCGTTCGTTTCCTCGCTGCTGAGCAAATGCCCCGATGCTTCTTCACGCATTGGGTACGTGGCATCGAGCGCTTCATCGGCACGAAGGACCGCCCGTGCCTCCGCAACAGTAAGTGGCGTCAAGCTCATCGACGCCTGCCGTTCCGAAAAGGCAGCTCGATCTGATCGCCAGAGACCGTGGGCGGCACAGGCGGCGGCGGCGGACACGCGCCTGCATTGCAGAGACTGCGGATCCATTCACTGAGCGTTTCATCAGAGCGCTTAGCCGCAGCCTTCCACATCTTCGCCTCGCGAGGCTTGAGTCGAAGATGCACGTTGATCGAGCGCGCGCTGGGCACCGAGATCTCTTAGCGTGCCTGGTTTACGGTTGTCAACACAACGTGCGTTGTGGTAGCGATCTCTACCGTGAATCGTTGGCTGCCCCGAGATCTTTCCACCGCACCGCTCGGCCAAATCGAGGCCGAGATCTCTTCCATCCAGAAGCTGCCGCTTCACGACCGATCAGTTGCAGACATTGAGCGCCTCACGGATCTCCGTGCCGCGCAACGCCGCATCACGGGCAGAGGTGGACGTGGCTGTGGCTTCTGATCGCGCCAGCAAACGAAAACAGCGTCCGGTGTTCACCTTCGAGATCGCGCTACGCCGCGACGTCCAGCAGGTAACGATCGTCCGCGTCGAGGCACACTCGCCGAAGGAAGCGATCGCCGTCGCCGAGTCCGTCGCTGATGAAGACACCTGGAACGTCGAGAAGTGTATCGGCGTGCATTTGCCCGAGGTGAAGCGCACGGCGGCCCTGAAGTCGGCTCGCTGAAGGTCGCCGAGACCCCCGCACCCACGCTACGCAACCGCAACCGTCACCTGGAGATCAACAAAAATGGAAACGTCAACCGCTGCCATCCGTCCACTTCACGATCGCATCCTCATCAAGCGCGTCGAGGCCGAGAGCAAGACCCCCGGAGGTCTCTTCATCCCCGACAACGCCAAGGAGCGCCCGATCGAGGGGCTCGTGATCGCCGTCGGTGAGGGCGCACGTAACAAGGACGGCGTCCGTATTCCCCTCGACGTCAAGACGGGCGATCGCGTGCTGTTCAGCAAGTACAGCGGCACCGAGGTCAAGACCCTCGGCGACGATCACATGATCCTGCGCGAGGAAGACATCTTGGCGGTGCTCGGGTAGAGACCGCTGTGAAAGCCTCCATGACCAAAGCCGTGCCCAAAACGAGCGCACGCTACGGCGTGATGGGCCGTGGCCACGACGCGTACGCCGATCTCATCAAGGCGCTTGGAGGTCCCTGCCAACCCGAGATCGTCGGTTGGTGCGATCTGGACATCGACGGAACCACGCGATCGGCGCTGGTCGTGAGCCAGGCATGGCCGTTCCTGCCGCTTGGTGCAGATCCAAAGCCTGTTCGCGATGCCAAGAAGTACGTCGCGATCGTCCTCGATAGCGAAACGTTTCGTGTCGTCGAAGTGGCGCCGCCTTCCGCCGAGGCTGCCACGTGACGACGGCGTCGAAACGCTGTCCCTGGTGCGGAGGCGATTGCCGCACCCGGGGACTCGAAACCTGTCCGTTCCGGCCGCGCCAGATCCCGCGCGAGAAATCAGCGCCGTCTGAGCCGTGGCGCGCGCCCTCCAAGGAGAAACCATGACGAAGAAGTCTTGCGCCGATTCGTCGCCGCCGTGGTTCGTCGGGCACTGGCGTGAGTGGCATCGTGGCCACGGGTGCGATCAAGATGACGGCAAGCCGAGATCGAATCTCGCGACGGCCGAGATCGAGCAGCACGCCGCGCACGAGCGCGCCGGATCGAGCTTCCTGACCGATGCCGAGCTGAGGTTTCTGCGCGGGCGGACGACCTCTGGCGACGAGCTGCTCGTTCGAGCGCTCGACGAGCTGGCCGCACGCAGAGCCCCGGGAGCGTGATGCTGAAAGCCGAGCGCAATCGCCGGAAGATCTACGCGATGGTGCTCAAGGAGCCCGTCGACAGGTGCCTCGGCGTCGTGCAGTGCGGACTTCCTGGTTGCAAGGCCAGCGCTCCCATCATCGCGGGCGAAAAGAGCGCCGGGGACCAGTGTGATTGGCCGAGGATGTGACGGCAGACGGCCAAGAAACTACCGTCGTCATCGACGGCATCACGCTGATCGTCAAGCAGACAAACCAGTCGGTGAGCGTCACGCGTGTGGTCGCGCGCGATCGAAAGCGGAAGCTCGACATCACGAGCGGGCTGAATTTCGGTCTTGCGGATCACCGCGGCGAAGAGGCCCTCGCGTTGATCCGGAACTTGAAGTGCGTCGCCCGCTACGAGACCGCGCGATGCACGTGCGACTACGCCTACGGCTTCTCCGATCACGCGGAGCACTGCCAGAGCATCTACGTAGCGAAATACGACGGAGGGCCCGTCGATGACGACTGAAACCAGCCTGATCGAAGTCCGCGTCCTCGACATGCGGCCCCACCCCGATCAGGCCACCAACAACCCCGGCTGCTGGGCCGTGCAGTACGAAGTCTCGTACGACGGCCAGCGCCGCACGTTCTGGCGCTGGCACACCGTCCGCACGTTCAAACACGGCCAGTACGTCAAGACAACGTCGACGGACAAGCCGAAGGCCAAGGACGTCATCAAGCGCTTCTGGGCGGACACCTTCGCCGAGCTGCATGGCTTCTCGTTCAACAAGGACGATCCGTGACCGCAGCGTGTAAGCACGACTTCTTCGTCCGTTACGTGCTCGACGACAGCGCGGTGAGTCACGCGCAACGTGATGGTTTGGACGATCGCGGGCGCCCGTATCGCGACGTTCCGATGCAGCCGCGCCAGGCGTTCGCGTACGCCGCGACGATCGGATCGACGTTTGAAGCGCGCGTCATCGAGGCCAACTGTCAAACGTGCGGAACCGACGTACTCGACGCGTTTCGCAGGGAGCTAGCGTGACCGCCAAAACGACCGTCAAGCTGCGGCGTCCGTGTGAAAACTGTCCCTGGCGCGTTGACGCGCCGCGAGGCTATTGGGATCCGCAGCATTTTGTCGACGTCTGGCGCAACTGCCAGGACGACGGCCTGCACACGATGCTCTGCCACAAGTCCACCGTGCTGCCCGAAAAAGATCGCGGCGACATCCCGTGCCAGGGCTGGATCCGCGTGATGGGGTTCGACGCGATCGGCGTCCGCATCCTCGTCAGGCACGGACAAGCCACCTTCGAGGAAGTCGAGGACCAAAAGGGGCCGAAGCTGTTCCCCACGTTCGCGGCGATGCTGCGCGCGAACAAGATCCGGCTGCCGAAGCGATCGAGGTTCCGCCCATGAACGCTGAACGAAAGCGTGAGGTCACCGTCGACACAGCGCGCATGGCCACGTTGCTGTTTGCCTCCCTGATCGACGAGGGACACACGGATCACGAGATCTTGACGATGTGCGAGGAGACGCTCCGAGCACTCCGCGAGAAGTTGACCAGCACAACTCAGACCGCAACGCAGATCGCGGTCGCGCTGGCGACGGAGTGGAACAAGAAGTCATGACCGTCGAGCTGGCAGCCAAGCGCTACAAGCGCACCGGCACGATCTACGTGATCGGAGATATCGCGTTCGTTGCGAACCCGACGACACGATCGGCGTGGTGGAAGACGCACGCCTCCGTTGCCTTCGCTTCGTGTCCCACGTGCAAGGCAGCCGCGGGTGTTCGCTGTACGCCGTCGTTTGGCTTCGATCAGGGACGAACCCACGAGACGCGTCGGCACCTCTTGCCGAAGAGCACGGCTCCGGTCGCAAAGCTCGTCATCCACCAAGCTCCACCAGAAAAGGCCGCGCCGTGAGTTCTCCTGCTTCCAGACGACGGCAACGGCAGCGACGGCGCGTTCGCGAACGGATCTGGGCAATGCAGAGCCAGCTTGCCGAACGAAAAGCCGATCTCGTTGCGTACGCACGCGTCCTCGCCGACATCGACAAATGCATCCAGGGCGGAATGCCGCCCCTGCGTGCTGAGCAGCTCGCTGTCGTGATCGAGCTTCAAGACAAGGCACGCCGTAATTGCGAGGAGCTTGCCGCGCGCGTAGTCGCCGCGGAAATCGCCGCGGAGAGTATTCGCGCACCCGAAACGTCAGACGCTGCGGAGACTATCTCCGCGTGACCAAGATCCTAGAAACGGCTGGAACGCTCCAGCTGATCGACACCGGTCGGCGCTGCTCGGTGCGAAACGTGCGCATCCTTCTCGTGCACTGCACCAAGGGGTGCGGCGACACCCTCCTTCACGACGCGATCGTCGCGCCCTACTGGAACACCGTGAAGATGATGAGCGGCTACCATCAGGGCTGCGATCCGAACTCGCTCTGGAACAAGGATCCAGCAGGCGCCAAGCTCCAGCACGACGCGCTCAAGGCGCAGTCGCTGATCGGCGTCCCCGCCGGGGCGTGCATCGCCTGCGACGAGATCAGCTGCACCGGCGCTGAAGCGAAGGCGACGCCGAAGAAGGAGGTTCCGCGTGCCTGATCCCAGCGCGCCTCGAATTGCGCGACATCAAGAGCTGTCCGATGCCGACGTGGCGATCGCGTCGATCGACGATCTTCGCGCGGCGTACATCAGCCTGCGCGCGCACCACATCGCGGAAACGTCTGCGCTGATCTCGCGCCGGGATGACCTGACGCGGCGGCGCGACGACCAGCTCGAAAAAAGCAACGAGGCGCTCATCGCACTTGACGGTCAGCTCACCAAGAGCAGCGAGACGCTCGCCGCGAGCCAGACGCTCATCGAGCGCGCGGACGTTATCATGCGCGCCGACGAAGAAACCATCGAGCGCTTGGGCGAAGAGAACAAGCGCCTGTCCGAGATCATCGACTTCATGCAGAACCGCTACTCGCCCCTCGGTGGCAGGGGATGTGCGCTCTGCGTCTACGACGACGGACGCTTTGTTCGCGCGTGCGCGATGCACCGATGGACCGAGGCGCACGACGCGGCCAAGCGTGACGTCTACATGGCGTGCGATCGGTCCCATCTAGCGCCGCCGTGCGAGGATCCGAGCTGCTACTGCGAGGAGCACGCGTATGTGGCGGACCAGATCGCAGACGGCCTCGGCCACCTCGTTCGTGCAGGCACGATCGCGATGGGCACTTCGATCACGGTGGGCGATCAGATCATCCCAGCGCTGCATGCAATCCGCACTGCCGATCCGCGCGATCCGGACACGGAGTTCCATCTCTCCGACAGCGAGCTGCGCGCATGGGCCAACCAGTGCGGCCTCGATCAGCCGTCCATGGAAGAGACCTTTCTCTACTACATCTTCGCCGAGCTGCGCGGGCGTCGGGATGCGGAGAGCCTGTTCGTGGAGCTAGATCGCAAGCTCCAGGACGTCGTCGATTGCAGGGACTGCGCGACAGGCGGACCCGACGGCTGCGAGGATCACGAAGGCCTCATTCGATCGTGGCGTGATGCGCGATCAGTCCTCTGCGACCTGGCGCGCACACACCACGGCTTGATGCAGTCGCGCAACGCGCCCAGCGGGGGCGATCCACGCTGATGCGACATCGCTTTCTCAACGATGGCCGATCTCCGATCCCGATGGGGGCGTCTGCGGATTACGCGTGCCCCTGCGGCAAGCGCGGAAGCTACGAGGTGATCGAGAGGCACGTCGCAGAAGCAAACGCGGAGGAGGCGCGCGCCACGAGCGACGCGATTCCGGTCGCGCCCTACGATCAGATCGAGATCGATGACTTCGGCGGCGACACCAAGGCCAACTATCTTCCCAGCGAGCCGCGGCGGCCCGCACCGACCGGCGAGTCTCCACCACTGCCAAGGCCAGGCACTCCCGAGCCGCTCCCACCGCCACCGACCGTGATCCACGAAAACGCGTGTCCGAGCTGCGGGAACTGGAAGTCAATTTGTACCCTACCCGAGATCTCGGTATGGGCCTGCGGGCACTGGATCGGCAAGCGCCAGCGCTCGATCGCGGAAGCATTCCAGGACATGCTCAGGATCGCCTACCAGGCCGGCGCGGCGTCGGCGTCCACGGGTGAGGCCTTCGAGACTTGGTATCAGCGAGAGGTGCTTCAATGAGCAACGAAAACAGCCAGAACGGGACAACCCCAAACGTGTCGACCACCGAAACGCCTCCGCCCCCGATCGCCAACGGAAGCTCGAATGGCGCCGCTGCGCACACGACGGCCGAGCCCCCTGTGGAAGCGCCCGTCGTGACGGCGCCGCTCCAAGGTGAGCGCGACGCGCCTGCGGCCGACGCAACAGCGACAGCAGAAGCGTCGACGTCGACGTCGGCGTCGGCATCGACATCGAAGAAGGACAAGCGGCGCGATCGGAAGAAGGAGCGCGAGACCAAAAACGCCGTGTCGTCCGACGCCGCCGCCAAGGTCTTTCCGACGGCGGAAACGACGGCGCCTGCAAACCCCGAGGCAGCGTCAGTTGCTGCGGAACCAGAAACGGCGACGGCCGACGTGGAGAAGACCGACGCGGAGAAGCCCACACCCACGCCGGATCCCCAGCCTGTGCGCGCGGCGCCGCCGGCCCCAGAGCAGCCAACAGCGGGCGCGCCGCCGATCGCGGCCCAAGAGGGCGGCCTCCGTCTCCGCATGAAGGTCTGGACCGATCCGGAAACCCTCAAGCGCTACCTCGTGGCGACCGCCTTCATGCGCGACATGGTGAATGGCCAGCCGGTCTCCGACATCATGCGTGCCTACGCGATGAGCGAGGAAGACACGCGGGTCATCACACTGCGTGTCGTGGAATGGAACACGCTGCCGTTCTACTACTTCCAAGAGGACGGGATCGCGCCGCGCGCAAGTCGTCGCCCCGTCGACAGGCTCGGATAGTGAGCATCGACGTCGTCACAGATCTATCGTCGAGATCCACGAGCACGACTACCGCAGCGGCTACTACAACCTGCGTGGACGCGGCGTCGTGCGTGCGTTGTACGTGGCCGACAACCAGCTTCAAATGCTCGTCGAGCATTGGCACAGCGCTGGACCACGCGCACGCGTTCGTTGTGAAGAGAGTAGCTTTCGATGCCGCCATCTTTGGCGCGTTCGCTGTGCGCCGCTGACTCGTAGCCCAGGTTGGGCGTGATCGGTGATAGCCCGCCGCGTGATAGCCGTATCGCGGACCGGCGCGCCGCGCGACAACAGCAGCAAGCGTTCACGAAAGCTGCACAACTCCGATGAAAGGAAACGGGACCATGAACAACGAATTTGCAGAGCAGACCCTTCCGACCAGCGCCAACGGATCGCACGCGCTCAAGAAGAAGCCGCCCTCGGCGATCTCGAATCATCTTCGCGACGAGCTGATCCGGATTCTCAGCACGGGCGACGACAAGCACGACGGCGCGTTCACCATCGCCATCGCGACCCAAGTCGAAAAGTTCGTCGTCGCGGCGCGCGACATCCTGATGACCGAGAACCTGGCCCAGAACGATCTGGGGTCCCTCATGCGGATGCGTAAGCACCCCGGACCGTGGGGTGGCGTCATCGGCGGAGGTGGCAACTACATCGGTGACGATAGCTATCCCATGCCCTTGGGAGCCCTGCCCTTGGGGCTCAACACCGAGAACTTCGGCGTTCAGGCCGTCAGGCAGCTCGTCGAATCCGTCCGCACGCTGGGCGACTCGCCCGCCAAGCTCGTCGAGGCACTCGCCACGGCACGCGCGCACAACCTGACGGACGTCGTCGCGTCGCTCGAACAGAAGCTCGGCATCTCGAAGCCCGAGACGCGCGAAGGCTTCGCGATCGGAAGCGAAGGCGCCGAGGGAGCGCCGTCGTGAAGCTCTACCTCCCGTCGTGGAACGGCGACTTCCGCCTCGAAGACGACGGCAAGGGAGGCACGCGCCTCATCGTCCACGATCCGACCCCGCAAGAGCAGAAGATCATCCTCGAATTCTTGAGCAAGGTCGAAGCCAAGGGCTGGCAGCACGATCACAGTGGCGGTGAGGACGGACCGTATCGCGCCAAGACCGCAACAACGATCGCGGCACCGCTGTCCAAGACGTCGAAGATCCTGATCAAGCTCGCGCGTCCAGAGAAGCAGACGCTGACGGCGGTCTCGTTCTCCGGTGGCAAGCTGAGCGTCATCGAGGGCGCCGACGAGGCCGCGACCGACAAGATCGCCGAGGCCGTCGAACAGGCAGCGGCGACTGAAGATCCCAAGGAGCCCGCGAAGGCCGCGAGCGTCAAGCGCCCCACACCGTGCTGCCCGGATTGCGAGGTCGGCTCCGTCGCCCCCGCCAGCGAAGTCCTGCTCGCGTTCTTGAGCGACGAAGAGCACGAGACCTGGGCGCATGAGCGCGCCATCGTCGTGACCGGCGGTCTCACCGGCCATCGCTACATCCTCGCCCACCGGCAGAGCGCGATCGCGGCCTACAACACCCGGATGTGCTTCGACCTGGACGACGGCCAGATCTTGCATTTCCACGACAACAGCGTGCCCCCGGAGGAGGAGGTGCTCGCCGCGAAGCTGATCCTCGAACATCGCGAGACGTGGCTGCGCAACGAGGCCACGCTGCTCGAAGGCTCCAACCTGAAGTTCAAGAACCCGTTCGGCGATATCAGTGACGGTACCGAGAGCGCAGCGTTCATGCGTGCGATCGGTAGCTGGCTCATGCCCCAGCGAGATCGTGGTCCCAGGGCGCTACCCGGAATGCTGTCCGGGATCCCTGGTCCGTTGCAATGAAGCCCGCTTAGCCGCTTGTCGCCCAAAGGAGCCTTCCAGTGAAGTCACCAATCGACCGTCTCCAAAACAACTATGAGTCGGCTGGCCAGCACTTGAACGCGATCACGGATGCAATCGTGGAACAGTTCGAAGTCACTACGGACCAACGTAACCAGGTCCGAAAGGCTGTTGAGGCGGCTTACAGCGTCGGCCGGCGAACTACGACCACTGACGACTGGTGCGATTCCTTCTAGCCATGAAAACCGTCCGAAAGGAAGTCGCGCGCTTCTGGTTGCAGCCCACCCCGTCGTTTCCCGAGGGTGCGCCGCAGCGCGAGAGCTACATGACCGATGAGGCGTGCGACCGCGCGGACGTTCGCTATGCGGACGAGTGGCGGGCGATGTATCGCTGTGCAGGCTGTGACGACGTCGGATGCCCCCAGTGCGGATCCCAAGGCAGCCGATCGGCCACCACGCCCACCACGCCGACGCACGCGAAGCGCGAAGACTTCGAGAAGCTGCTCGATCGATCGTCGATCGGCATGGCGCTCGCGGACATCAAAGCACGTGGCATCGACGCACACCTGGTCGATCTAGAGCGCGCGATGCACCCGCGGCGCGCCACGAAGAAGAAACCCCCGAAGTTGAAGAAGAAGAAATCCTGATGCTTGCCTTCCTCGATCTAGAAACCTGTGGCCTTGACGTCGAACACGACGACGTTCTGGAGGTCGCGTGCATCGTCACCGACGATCGCCTCGCCGAAGAAGTCGCGCGCTTCCACGCTGTCGTACGCACCAAGCGCAAGTTCTACGAGCTGCCCGAGGTCGTGCGCGACATGCACACCAAGAGCGGCCTCTGGCCCGAGGTGAAAGACAAGACGATCGCGCAATCGATTCGTCAAGTCGACAAGGCGCTCGCCGGATTCTTGCGCGAGCATGCCGTCAAGCTCGAACGGGAAGGCGGACGCGTCACCCTGGTACGTCCGCAGCTCGCCGGTAACGGCATCCACTTCGATCGCGGCTTCATGCGGCGGTGCCTGCGGCGCGCCGAGGCCGAGCTGCATCACCGCCAGCTCGATGTCACGAGCGTCAACGAGCTGATGCGTCGCTTCTGTCCTGCGATCTATGAGGCCAGGCCCCGGCCGACGGAAAGCGCACACCGCGCAATCGACGACGTTCTGGAGAGCTTATCCGTCGCGCGTCACTACGGTCGCGCCGTGATGGAGCTTGGCCCGCGATGAGCACGCAGCACCAGAAGGATCTTCTTCGCCACGAGGGCTTCATCCACGGCTTCGTCGCTGCCCGGGACACGAAGACGCCGCGCGACACCCTGCTGGCCCTGGAAGAAGCGGAAAAGGCGTGGCTCGTTTTCGTCGAGCACAGCAAGGCCGCGGAGCGATGAAGCGCCCAGCCGTCTTCACTACTAAAAAAACAGACCGTGATCTTGCCGAAGGTCTGTTCGCCATTGTAGCCGACCGGGAGAATCGCAGCGACGACACCCGCGAGTCCGTCGTAGTTGCCCCCGTTGGGCACGGAGTCGAGATGAGATCCGATCCATGTCGCTGGGTGTCCGCCCTCGAACGTGGTGGCGTCGATCGACACGATGAGGTTCCCGGCAGCGTCGGCACGTGCGAGCAGTCCACGGCCCCGTGCTGCTTCTGCGAGTAGGTCCCACGCGACCGTCTCGTTGTGTCCGTACGAGGGCCGACAGACGCCCTTGCCGATCGGTGCGCGAGTTCGGCACGAACCCCGCCAAGCACGCGATCACGACGATCGCCGACGAGGTCCAGCTCGCGCTCGACGTGCGAAGCCTCACCGATCATCACGCAACCCAGTTCATGGCCTACGCGGAGGCGTGCGGCATCGATCTCGGTGAAGTCGTCACGACGCCGAGCGCCACGATCGCACCGGAGATCTGGCAGCGCGCAGCAGCCGCGTGTAGCCGCCTCGGCATCGATCACGAGGTGATGCCGAGCGGCGCCGGCCACGACGCGGCAGTGTTTCAGCAAGCAGGCATCCCTGCCGGCATGATCTTCGTGCGAAACGAAAACGGCAGCCACAACCCCGCCGAACAGATGAGCACCGACGACTTTCTGCTCGGCTGCGAAGTCTTGTGGGAGACGATCGTCGAGGGGCCGCGATGATGCGACCGCCGGGACTTCCGACCGTGGGGACCCCGCTCCTCTTCTGGGACGAGCAGGCCGGCGAGCTGCAACCGCTGCTGGACATGCTCGGCGTCGTGCCGGGCGGACGTCGCTACGGTCAGCCCAAAGATCACGTCCGTCGCGACATACCGCGCGAAGTGCGTGAAGAGCTGGCCCGCGCGCTCCAGCGCGGTCATGTCGGCGAAGCCTACAAGGGATCGGCCAATTGCCGAATCTGCGGCGTCCAGCTCGGCTCGCAAGACTTCTTCGGCAACGGTTTCATGTGGCCGGAGAAGGCCGAGCACTACGTCCTCGTGCACGACGTCTGGACGAAGGAATGCGACACGCTCCTCGAAATATTGAGACGCTCAACGGAGACGCGCCTGTGACACCGCCGTTCGCATGCCTGTGGTGCGAGGAGCTGGTCGTTCCCGGCGACCTCATGCATTCGCTCCTGCCGGGCTACCACTTCGTGTGCGCCATGCGCACGGTGTTTGGTCCGATCGCCCACGTCGAGCGCAAGTGCAGCTGCTTCGTGAAGGACGGCACCGCCGAGCACGATCCGCTCGGACTCACCAAGCGCCAGGCAGCAAGGATCGTCGCGGACTACGTCAACGCGCAGCCAGGAAGGAACTAGCGTGAGACCCGAAGAAGAGCGCAACAGCCGGCAGCGCTGCGCACGTACCGCGTGCCAGGCCGACATCCAGCGCGAGAGCTACGTGCACGCGCATCTCCGGTATCGGTACTGCCGCGTCTGCGCGCGGTGCATCAACGCCGTGTGCCCCGAAGCGCCGCCGTTCGACCTCGGAGCGCCCGCGCCGTGAGCGGCGATCACCCGGTCGAGCAGGCGATCCGCCGCGCACACTGCTCGCACAAGGATCGCGACGATGCCGAGCACCCGTGCGTGGGGACCTGTCTCATCACACCGCAGGGCGTGACGCTGACGTGCAAGGCGTGCGGCGATGCCGACCATCTGATCGCACCCGCCGAGGTGCTGTCCGAGACCAAGCTGGTGCGCTCGATCCTGAGCGCGCTTGGCATCGAGTACAACGCGCTGTCCCCCGAATACAAAGCCCGCGCAGTAGCTGTCGCCAAACGCTGGATTACGGACCGGAGGGTCGGATGACCGATACGAGCAAGCGCGTTCACGGTCTCGACAAGGCCGGTGGCGGTGATGCCGGGACGATCGAGACCGAAGAAGTCCTCGGTCCATGCCCGAGCTGTGGCGCCGATCTCTTCATCGGCTACGCATAAGATCCGCGCACCAAGCGCGTGCTGCGTGGCCTCATGCACCCCGTTCCGTTCTGTACGTACTACGGCGAAACGGATCCAGGCGAGATCGAGCGCGCCATCACCCGAGCGCAAGAGGAGAACTAGCCGTGTCCAGCACATCTGACTTCGAGGCCTGCAACCACTGCACGCGTCAACCGGGCGGAACGCCCTTGTGCGCCGCGTGTGCGGCCAACCAAGCCACGATCCATCGGCTACAGCACGAGCACACGGCCCTCGTCGAGGTCTACGTGCTTGCCGCGCGCATGCGGATGTTTCCCGTTCCGTTCGATCAGCACTTCGCGCTGGTGGGCGGCGTCGACGCGTGCCGATCGGTGCTGGAGCCGCCGATCGACGATTACGCCCCCGCTGAGGCTGCTGAGGCGACGGGCACCTCGCGTGAAACCTTTCTGCAAGCGTTTCGCGAGGCCCACGCAGCGCTTCACCAACTCTGGACGGCCGCGGTTGACCAGCCCGGCTACGACAAGAAGCGCTGGATCGCGCTCGACAACGCACTCGCTCGATTCGCACGCGACGCGGGCGAGACGTTTGGGGTCAGTCGAACGGAGCCCCTGCTATGAGCGAAACACGCTGGGTGTGTGATGGCTGCGGATCCGTGGCCGACAACGAGGACGCGGAGTGCTCCTGCGATCATGACGTGTCCGATCTCATCGCTGAGATCAAAGCGCTGCGTGTGCGGCAGCGAACGGTCCTCGTTACCGCGGTGACCGCCGCGACTCCTCGCATGGTGCGTCCGCAACGAGGATCCGCCGCTGGGCAAGACTTCCTCATCGTGACGGGCAAAGATCAAAACGGTACCGAGGTCACCGTCAAACTCGCGATCGGCTGCTTCCCGACCGTGTGGGATCCCGAGTACGTCGACACCGCGATCGAAGACACGCCATGACGAAGACTGAAGACGACATCGACTTGAGCGCGCTGCTCCGATCTACGACGAAGAGCATCCTCGGTGCCGTCGGGATGCGCCTCGTGGAAGCCGGCCCAAGTCCTGCGATTGCGCACCTTCCAGAACGGAACCCCGACATGACAACTTCTTCACGTCCGCTCGTTGGCCTCTGCGTGCTCGTCGTCAAGCAGGGCAAGATCCTCCTCGGAAAACGCCGTGGGTCCCACGGTGAGGGCGAGTACGCCTCACCAGGCGGCCATCTCGAACACGGCGAGAGCTTCGCGGGATGCGCAGCACGCGAGGTGCTGGAAGAAACCGGCCTCACGATCGGCCCGCTGCGCTTTCTGCGCGTGCTCAACTGCACGAGCTACGCGCCAAAGCACTACGTCGACATCGCCTTCGCGGCGGAATGGAAGGCCGGCGAGCCCGAAGTGCGCGAGCCCGACAAGGTCGAGAGCTGGGACTGGTTCGATCCCGAAGATCTGCCGGAGCCGTTGTTCGCGATGCTTACGAGCGCGATCGCCGCGCTGCTCGACACACGCGACATGTCCCTCCTCTGGGAAGACCTGACCGTGCCCACCTCGCAACGCGGAGGGGACGAACGATGAGGCAGATCGAGTTCAAGCTCGCGATGCCAGGACGTGGAAGCTGGGACGGCAAGTGGTCCGGCGAAGGGAAAAACTACACGCTCACGCGCGTCGTCGAGGATGCGCAGGCCGCCCAGCTCGACGGACGCACGTGGACGTACTTCTGGGCGGACGGCTGGAGCGCGGAGGTGTCCGCGCGCCTCGTGCAGGACAGCGCGGAGCAGCGCCACTCCCACGGCTTCCAGGGCTATGGCTGGATGGTCGACAGCATCTTGCGCCACGACAGGATCTACGCCGACCACGAGAGGGCCTCGCTATGATCGACATCCTGGGACCTGTGATCGCAGCTGCGCACGGTGGTTGCGTCGAGTGCGATCCGAACGACGACCGAGGCGATGACCTCTACGTCTTCATGCTCGGTGGTCACAAGATCCGGCTGTGTCGACAGCATCTCGCGATGCTCCAGGAGAGCATCGCCAGGGCTCAGCGAGAGCCTCGCGCGTAAGTCAGATCGCGCGAAACGCAGGTCCGAAAAACAGCAAACCCCGGAGATGATCCGGGGTTTGCCGTGTTCAGCCCGTCGTTAGGACAGGATTTCGAGACCGGCGCTGATGTAGCCCGTGAGCGCGGTCACGATGTCGACCCCGAGCGCTCCAGTGCCCGTCACACGTGCGACGAGGATCAGGCGATCGGCCTGGCTGACCAGGGTGCCGATCGGGCCCGTCGAACCCGAACGGAAGGTTCCCAGCGCGATCGGTCCCGCGAACACCGGCGCGAACGTCAGGAGCGACGCCGCGATCGGGGTGAACGTGTTGCTCGCTGGAGTGGAGATGTAGAGCTGCAACGTCACCGTCAGGTTCTGCCCCAGGAGGGCCGCAGAAAGCACGTTGCTGACGAACCCCGACATCGATCCGAGGGTGCCTGCACGCGGCATCGAGAACGACATGTCGAGCACGGTCGCAGCAGCGCCCGTCAGATCGATCGTGGTTCCGAGGATCAGGGCGGCCAGTGCCGATGAGCCGAAGCCGATCAGGCCGACGGTGTCCGTCAGACCACCGAGCACGTGCGTCAGTGCGACAGGCGCACCGCTCGCGAACGGGATGATTGCCGTCGATCCGTTGGCTCCAGCAGAGCCCGTCGGACCCGTCACCGTCGAAGGAGCGCCCGTCGGGCCCGTTGGCCCCGTGAGGCCGACCGAGCCCGTCGGGCCGGTCACCGTGGAGTCGTCGCCAGGCGCGCCGGTCGGACCCGTCGGGCCCGTGAGGCCGACAGCGCCCGTCGGACCCGTCACCGTCGAGTCCGCACCACTCGGGCCGGTCGGGCCCGTGAGACCGACGGCGCCCGTCGGACCCGTCACCGTCGATGCGGCGCCCGTAGCGCCAGTCGGCCCGGTCGGCCCGGTGGGACCCTGCGGACCGGTCGCGCCGGTGTTCGTCGACTCGCCGGAAGGCCCCGTTGGACCGGTCGCGCCGGTCGCCCCGTCATCACCGTCGTGCCCACGCTTGCCGCGCTTGCCGCGCTTGCCGCGCTCGCCATCTTCGCAGTCGTCATCGCAGTCGAAGCCACGTCGGGTGAGGTCAGCTATAGCGACACTCTAAAGATCGGCGCAAGCGAGGGCAAAAAAATTGGCGAAAGATTTGAAAAGGCCCCGCAAACGCCCTTCCCAAGGCCAGAGATCTGCCCCACATAGCGCGCGGATCGCCACAAAGACGGGCGGATCAACGGCCCGTGATAGTACCGGGCGCATGGAGATGCTCATCCGACTCGCACTCGCGTTCATTTCGCCGCCCAGCACCGAGGACGCCGAGGCCTTGAACCGCTTCGCCCCGCAGTACGTCAGCGTGGCTTCCGCTCGCGATCACCTCTGGGCCGCGCGCGTCGCAGCTGCCGCCTACGACGTCGACGCGGATATGGTGCTCGCGATCAGCTACCACGAGTCGCGCTTCACTAACGGTGTCGTCGCCGCGGAACCCGGTGGCCGTGTGTCCTGCGGAGCCATGACCCCGTACCCAACCAAGGCGTGCGAGACGAAGTCGCTGCTCGCGCAGTATCTCGACGGTGCGCGGCACTGGGGAGTCGACTGGAAGCGTGCCGGCGACGTACGAAACGAGCGCGAGGCGCTGCTCGGCTATGCGGGCGGCTACTACTTGATTCGCAGCTGCCGCAAGGGGGCGGTCCTCCGGAACAAGACGCACGGCGATGATCTGTGCGCGACCGCGGACGTGTTCAACGGACTGCGTGCGCGCATCGTTCGAGCACGTCAGGTCAAAACGGCTTCGTGACGATCACCGTGCACGCTACAATCAGCGCGTGACGCCGTACGAGGAGATTCAGGCACAGATCGACATCCTCGACACGCGCTACGTAGCCGCCTACGGCACCGAATACGAGAAGTGGCCCGTGCCGGCACTTCGCGAATACGCGGTGCACCTGCTGGTCGGCTACGACGCGATGACCGAGGCAGAACTGTGCCAGCGCTTTTGTGCGGAGCCCGATCCGAGCAGCGCCAGAGACGAGAGCTGCGCCTACTGGATGGCGGTCCTGTCCGCGAGCAGCGCGTACACCCATGAGCTTTGATCCCGCAGCCCTTGAACTCGACAAGCTGTTCGTCGATCCGGACATGTTCGACTCGCGCAAGGCGTGGCGACGTGCCGGCTTCGACGTCCTCGATCCGCAGAAGGACACCGAATGCATGGTCGCAGGCCACGCCTCTGCGCCCGGCTACCTGTTCAAGAAATACCCAGATCGCATTTCGCAGGCCGTGCAGCGCGACAACTTCGCCGCGCGCGCCAGAGGTGCGGCGCGCGTCGCTGAGCTGATCCGTGCCTTGTCGCTGGAGCACGCCGTCGTGCCGCAAAAGCACGTCCACGAGCTGCCCAGAAGCTTCGGCAAAGACGTCCAGGTGCTCGTGGTCGAGCGCCTCGACATCGTCGGCACCGACGCATCCGAGGAGCGCTACGCGAACATCGCCGAGCCCGTACTCCGCGATCTCTTACGCGTGCTCGTCAAGTTTCCAGGTCTCGACTCCAACAGCAAGAACGTGCAGTTCACGCGTGGGGGGAAGATCGCCTTCATCGATCTCGAAAACTACCGGCGGCGTGATCGCACGGAGGTCACGCTCAGGAGCATCCGCGACTACCTGTCGAGGGAGAAGTTCAAGCTCGCGCGCACGATCCTCGGCGCACGCTTCAAAGAAGCGCCCCGATGAACCCGATGAAATCGGTGAGATCGATCTTCGAGGTCGATGACGAATTCCGCGGCGAGCTGGGCGAGCAGATCGCGCTCACCACCACCTGCCCAAATCCGCAGTGCGCCGCGGCGATCGACCAGCGCTGCCAGCCGTACACGCACTGGGTCCGCGTGCGCCGAGCCCTCCTCGCCTGGCCCTCGCCCGTCGAACAAAACGTCTAGGCGCCTGTAGGGCGTCGACGCCGACGTCGGCGACGACGCCCTACAGGCTCCTAGCGCAGCTGCGCCAGGTTGTTGTTCATGCGCTTCAACTCCGACGTCTGATCCATGATCAGCTTGAGGAAGAAGGCTGTTGCGACGCCCACGATCGCGCCTTTGTTAGGATCGTCGGGGAGCGCGCGGGATCCGAAGTAACCGCCCAGCCCGGTGAACGCGAACGTGAACACCGTGTCCCACAGCAGCCGGTTCGGACGTGCGTTGTCGGAATCCGCACCGACCGTCGGGAAGCTCCACTGTTGAGGGAGCCCGTTGCTGTGACCGTTGCTGCCGTAGGTGCCGCGCTTGTGCATGTTGCGATTCTACCTGGGAAGCGCGCGCATCCGCGCATCGATTTCTTCGATGCGACGGTGGTATTCCTTCACCTGCTCACGCGTGTTACCGGCGTAATCAAGAGCGCGCAGCAAGGACGCCTTCTGTTCACGAAGATCGATCATCTCGGATGATCCGGTGGGCACGCCGCGGCCAGAGACTTTCTTCCGCGCGTGAGACGCCAACGAGTCCGCGATCTCACGGTCCAGCTGCGCAGGCGACTTCTTGGTCGCGTGTGCAGCTACGGGCTTACTCGCCGCGCGCAGCTCGCGCACCAGCCCGCTCTCCTTGCGTGGCTTTCGCGAGCCGGCGCGCTCGCTGATGGAGAAGCGATCCCAGAGGTGATATCCCTGCCGGCCGCCCACACGGATTTCCACCTTGCCGTCACGTGCAGCGCCCACGACAGAGCACGTCTTGTAGCTACGACGACAACTCTCGGCCGCGTCGCTGACCAGCTCCGTCAGTGCCTTGACCGCGAGCTGCTTCGTCGCGAACTCCTCCGGGTATCCGGTGACGTTGTCGACGATGTATCCGTTATTTGTCGCGATGACGTAGTGCTTGCCAGCCATGGTCACACCTTCTTCTTGCGCGCGCCTGCGGGCGTTTGGCGCAGCTCGGCGTCGGATGGAACGTGGCGCACGAACCACCACAAGGGGTTGACCTTCTCGCCCATCGGGCGCACGCGGAATTCGTCGTTTTCCGTGCGCCAGACCGTTTGTCGACGGTTTGATTCACTTGCCTTCGTGCGCGCCTTCGCGACAGCCGCGTCAAGCGCGCCCGAAGGATTTGCCAGGACCTCATCGATTTCGCGTTGGAGCTGAGCCGGCGTCTTCTTGGTCGCGTGCGCGGTCGAGCGCCTCGCATGGCTCGCGGGCTTCGATGCGCGCGCCGCGTCGCGAACGAACGCGTTGGCCTTGAACGCGATGCTGGAGAGCCCGTCCGCGTCCGCGAGCAGCTCCTTCTTCTCCGCACCCTTCGCCTTCTTGGCCTGCTTCTCCGCGTCGCGAGCTGCCTCTTCGGCCTCGCCCTCCAGGCGCTCGGCGAGATCGACGATCCACTCGTCGTCCGTCATGGGCGTGCCGTCGTGGTGACGCGGCCGGATCGTTCCCCGCCGCAGCGATCCCGTGGACGTGATCGCATAGAGCATCGAGCCCTGGCCGCCGTACCAGTGACCGGCGGCGTCGATCTCCTCCTCGTCGAAATCAATCACTCCGTAGATGCCCATGTCTCACCGATCCTATGGTCGTGTTTGCAGGTCCGCAACTACTCGAAGATTTCCGCGTAGCGTGTGACTCCCGCGGTGGCTTCGAGCCAGTCGAGCAGGCGACCCACCGCCGCACGATACCCCGCCCATTCGATCACACGATAGCCCGCGCCCTGGGGACGACGGTACGTACGGCCGCGCGACAGCTCGGCCTCGGCGAGATGGCCGAGGTCGTCGCGCCACGTCGCGCCGTCGGGCAGCTTGCGCGACGCATCGAACTCCGACGGATCGATCTCGATCGCGAAGAGGTTCGCGTCCACCGTGGGCTTCGCCGCCATCGTTGCGTGCGACCGCCCACGGCTCCACGAGAGTGCATCGGCGATCTCACGATCCAGCTGTGCCGGTGACTTCTTCGTCGCGTGTGCGGGCGGAGGCGGAACCTTGCCGCCTGCGCGGCGCGCCTGCGAGAGGCCGATCGCGATTGCCTGCTCTCGGCTCGTGACCTTCTTGCCCGATCGGCCGCTCTTGAGCTTGCCGCGCTTCATCTCGTGCATCGCGCGCTCGACCTTCTCGGACGCCTTCTTGCCGTACTTTCGCTTCGAGGCTGGTTTCTTGCGCGCCATGCGATCCTCTTTCAGGCAGCCTTGCGTGGCCGTGGTCGATACGTGATCACGTGGACCCCGCGCCGCGCCAACTCCTCAGTCGCCGCGAGGCGCATGTCATCGAGCAGATCCGTCGCGAGCGTGCCCGCGAGCCTCGTCAATCCTGCCCGACGCGCTCGCACGTAGACGGCATCGAGCTTGATCTTCAGCAGCTCGATCACGAGACCTGTTGCCGGGCTCGATCTCACTTGCGCGCTCGGGCCTTGGCGAAGGCGTCGGGCGAGATGCCTGCCTCCCACGCGTCGTAGGTTTCCGATCCAAACGCGATCGGAGCACCGTGCTTCGCCGCAGCCTCGCCGACACGCATCGTCCAGTTCGCGTAGCTGTTGCGCCACGGCAGCTGGTCCGCGGGCGTGTCGACTTCGCCCCACGGAGATTTGGGAGCCACGCGCTTCGGAGGCTTCGCGGGTTTCTCCGCCCGCGCCTTCGGAACACCTGGAGCGCCGGCTTTGGGGCCTACCGTGATGTCCCAGTCGCCGCTGTAGCGCTCCACCGCTTTGTCCGCGGCTTCCTTCGCGAGCGCGAGCGCGGTCTTGAGATCGTACCCTCTGCCGTACGTATCTCCGCGCTGCTTGCCGTTGTGATCGATCACGGGCATCCATTCCCCGCGAGGATCCCGCTTGTTCTCGTTCGGCACTGCGTGCCAGAAGATCGTTACGCGATCATGGCTTGCCGACTTGGTCACGAAGTCACCCTATCAGATCGCTTCCGATATCGCGCGAAAGCAGATCTACCGGCAATGGCGGCGGCGGCGGGGCGCGAAGCATGGCAGCGCTTGGCACAGCGGCAACGGTCCCGTGTCGATGCTGAGCTGCACCACGCGGCTCGTCGGGATGACGCGCGGGTTGTATGGACACGGGCCGGTCGGCACGTAGATCTGACGGCGCTTGATCACCACGCTGCGATCCTACAAGCGCTTCTGGCGGCGTCCAAGAAACTAGCCAAGGAGGGGGAGCACAGCAGGCTGGAACAGCCAAAGCTCTATACACATCCGCACTGTACAGGTCCTGAGCACGGAGCTGTTCCCCCCGATCACGTGTTCCTGCCCTCCCTTTAGAGATCCACGCGTCCTTCGCTGGGACCGGCCCGCCTCAGTTGGTTGGTAACCTTTTCTAAAATAGGGGAGTACAGGGGGAACAGCGACGAAGGCTAAGCAGATCCATCAGTTGCGATCACTGGTGCAGATCCCTCCCCCGAGAACGGGGAGAACATGCGTGCCGATCCAGTCAAAACGCGCGCTATGTACACGCGATCGCATGCGAACTCCAAAAATTTAACTTGCCATAAGCTCGCGGCGTACGATCAGCCCATGTTGGGATCCATCCTCATCATCGCGTTCATCGCAGGCCTCTTCATGTACCTCCTCTCCGCAAATGCGAAGGTGGTACGCATCGGCGAGATCCTCCTGGGATCGTCGATCTTGGCGCTGCTCATCGCGCTCGCGCCAGCCACGGTGAAGCTCCTGGCTGGCTGACGTAGCAACCCGGGCGGCACAGACGTACGATCCTCGCGTGACCGTCCGTGTCTCCTTCCACCCCGATGTCGTCGCGCGGCTTGCCGCGCAAGGCATCACGGCGCAGCGGACCACCGAAGATGCGCCGCCATCCGCCTCCAGATCGACATCTGGAGGCGGCTTCGTTCTCGCCCACGGGCCAGGCCCCCGCGCGCAAGGCGCCGTCAGCCACGTCGTCAGCGTCTGTGGTCACGTGGTCGTGACAGGGCGGCAATTGCCACAGGCCGCAAGACAGCGCGCACTGCCAGCTGCCCCCGTGGTCGTTGCTCTCAACGCAGAGCGCGACGGCGCGCGCACCAGCTCGGAGCTGATCGCTGAATGCGATCGCCTTCGTCGCGAGAACCAGCGCCTCTCGGGCGAGGCTGCCAAATGCGATCGCCTTCGTCGCGAGAACCAGCGTCTCGCGGGCGACGTCACGCGGCTACGCGCGGAGGTTGCACGCCTTTCGTCCCGCTTCGAGGAGCCGCGCGGGAGAGAGCCCGTCGATCTCGACGATGCCGCCACGCGCTTCTCGTTGCTGGAGCTGGATCTCTGAACGCGTCGATCACGCCGGGGTCACGCCAGCCCGCTGAACCACATGGCTTCATTTTGTGGTCCGTGGATCACGACGTAGTCGACAATTCCCGACGGTAAACCTTCGCGACTGTAGTGCGGATCGTGCACGACACGGCCGTTCCATGCGACGCACGCGTGCAGAAGCCCCGCGAACCGTTTGGAAGGGCCGGCCGCGATCGCGTAGCCCGGAGGTACATAGTTCGACGCGCTGTAGACGGTCGCCGATAGACCCCGCGCCGCGAGCCAGCGCCTGAAGTCGTCGTTGACGCCAAACGTGTGCGGTACCGCGTAGAGCGGCAGCTCCAAGATCGACGCAACGCTCGCAGCAAAGCAGTTGCCGTCGGTAGATCCGTGCAGCGTCTGATCGATCGGCACCATGCTTATCGACGATAGCCCAACCTCGAAGAGATCTCTCTTTCCTGGCAGCCCCCCGGAACGATCCAGTAGGATGACCCCGTGAACTCCGCGACCTTCCGGGTGGCCCGCGCCGTCAAACAGGCCTTATCCGACGACGCCCCTGTACGTGATCTCCACACGCGCCTTCAGGTTGTCACAGACGGTGATCGACTGCTCCGGCGCTGGGAGCGCATCGCCAAGGAAATCCGTGCATGAGCGAAGAGTCGCCAAAAGCTTCGGCACCTGAGCTGCCGCCTGAATTGCATCCTCTGAACCAAGAGGAGATCGCAGCGTTGTTCGGCGTCGCGGGTGCGGGCGCTGCCGGCGGCAAGACCTCTGGCAAGGGATCACTCAAGCGAAAGCTCATCGTTGCCTCGCTGATCGCAGCGATCGGTTTCGGCGCGTCGATCATGTCGTGCGTCGGTCAATCGTTCAGCTACCGACAGGCCCACGCGCTCGAAGGGATCGAGCAGCAGCTCAAGGAGATTCGCGCGAGCTGTGCCGTACCAGGAGCAACAAAACCATGAACCGCGCAGAAGCACCACGACGCACCGGGGCCGTGTCGAGTTTCGGTTTCAATATTGGCGGCCTTCACTACGCGGTAGATGTCGCGAGAGACTTCCATCGCGGCGGCTACAGCGCGCGCCTACGCGGCGAAGAAGTCGGAACGCTGATGGAGCCAAACGGCACCTCACCGTCGGACGCGCTGACGCGCCTGGCGCGAGAGCTGTGGGCTGGAGACGCTGTGGACAAGAAGATCGCAAAGGAGATCACGCGCTATGCGTGGTTTCCGCTGGAGCTGCGATGAGTCGCACCAAGCACCACCGCGACACCATGTCCCCTCGCCGCTACCGTCTGCTTGATTGGCCGCCGCGTCGGCGCTTTCTCCGCGCCCTGTGGCACATGCGCGAAGCATTCGTGGAGGCGCTGCCGTGAACCGCGAGCAAAGCTTGCGTGCGCTCGCCGAGCTGGCTGCGTCGCCCGCGGCAAAGTGGATCGGCAACAAGCTTGGTCTCGACGGCGTGCTGCTCATCAAGTGCACGCGCTGCGGCGCCGAAGATCGTCTCAAGATGCCGGCGAATGTTCGTAGTCCACTGGACGTTCCGGCAGGCTTCGACGAAAAGCTGTTTACGTTCAAGCGCGGCTTTCAGCTCGCCCACGAGAGCTGTATCGAACCGAGATCGGAGAACTGATGCAGTACGAGACGCGCTACGTGCACAAGATCGCCCCGAACGACAAGGATGTCGGTCCAACGGTGGACATCGATCCGGCCGCGCTAACGAGCAAAACCAAGCTCGCGGCGGCGCTGCGAAACCAGAAAGTGCTTTCGCGCGGCGACAGCATCGACACGTTCCGCATCGAGAACGATCGCATCGTCGTGTTCCCGAAGGCCTCGATCTGGCACTCGATCATCTTGCACCTGCCCGGAACCGCCGCGCTGCCGCCCAAGAAGACCGGACCGGACACCTACCAGCACTTCACGTACAAGCCCCCGATGGGATCAGGCGCGTCGATGCAGCGGTTTCGTTCGACGAGTCCCGTGACCTGGCAGGACGCGCGCGATCGCTTGATTGCCGCAGGCGTCATCGATCCAAAGCGCCAGGGCTGGTTCTTGTCCGTTGCCAAGAGCGACTACATCGACAAGCTCGCGAAGGCGCTTCCGTAGACTGGATGCAGCGAGGTTGCCGGTGAGTACACGAAAATCCAGCGCAGCGTATTCGACAAAGGCGTCCGCCGTGGCACCTCCCGCGCCGCGATCGCGCAAGAAGACGGCCCGACCGCGCGCGCGCCTCACGCACTTCGAGGTCCGTCGCGGAGATACGGTCCGCCTTCGCGTTGCGGTCGCCGATGACGCCCTCGCCGAGGTCGGTGACGAGCTGGGCGCGCTGATCCGGCGAATCGCGCCGAGCACGCAGGTCACGGTCGTCGAGCCAATGAGTGCGCCGACCGTCGAGGTGGTTGACGAGCCAACGATGCTGGGACCAGAACTGGTGCTTTCACGCGAGCACGTCAACCACGATGCTGCCTACCACGAGCAGCTGCGCGATCATCTCGAAGCACTATTCGGATCACTCTGCGACGATGCACTCGACGATGCACTCGACGTCGCGCGCAAAGAGCGCGATCGGCGCGCGGAAGGCGGCAACTGATGCACTGGGGATTCTTGGCCATCGTCTTCGTCGTCAGTGTCGCCATCGGACGCGATCATAAGCCCCTTGACAGCTCCCACGAGGCGACGCAGGATGAAGTCCATGTCGAAGCATTGACCGAGAGCGCCTGCGTGCGTTCTCTCCATTTCCGCAAGTTGATGATGCCGCTCCGAGCCCCTCGTCGAGCAGCGTCACCCCGCCACTCTCTTCGGACACTCCTCCGAAAACCCACTTCGTGATCGTCCGCGAGGACCTTCCCAAGGGATTCCTCGCCGCTCACGTCGCGCACGCCGCTGGCGAAAGTGGTCCCGCTCCGCCGGGATCCATCGCCGTGGTCCTCGGCGTTGCCAACGAGGCCGAGCTGCTCGCAATCGACGCGCGCCTCACCGCGCGCGGCGTCCCGCACGTGCTGATCGTAGAAAACGCGGGCATCTACGATGGCCAGGCGACCGCGATCGGCGTTCACCCCACACACGATCGCAAGACGGTCGGGAAAGCAGTGTCGAGCTTGCGCCTCGTCCGCTAACGCTTATGGAGGCGTCACCGGAAAAACCGGCGCACAGCGCGAGCTGTACGTCGGAGGTGGCGCCTCCGCCATGCCTTCGTAGCTCAACGGTAGAGCACCGAGTTTCTAACTCGGCGACACGTGGTTCGACTCCACGCGAAGGCTTTGCAGGGATAGCTCAGTGGTAGAGCGTCCGGTACCTCATACGGCCGGTGGTCGGTGGTTCGATCCCATCTCCTTGCACGTGAACAAAATCCGAAACTTCGTGCTCACGCTCTGCGTGAAGATCGCAACGCGCAAACAACCGCCGCTGGATCCGTCATGAGCGCCGTCTCTCCAGGGCCTGAGGATGCTGTCGACAACACGACCACGCCTGCGTGCATCGAAACAGCACTCGAAATTCACGAGCCGGAGTGGCTGCTCGCGCACCTCTTGCTCAACGACATCGTGTTCCTGAACACGCACTGGTCTGAGAAAGAATGGCCCGAGGAAGCACGCGACGGCGTGGTCCTCCTGATCAACTGTAACGACTGCTTCGGGCCGTATGCCGACTGCGAGCGCATCAAGCTCTCCGAGATCGAAGCGCTCTATCGGCTGTGGCAGCGCGATCCGATCTATGGCCCACTCGCTTGGGTGATCGCCAAGCGGAAGGAGCGTACGTGGACGCATAAGAAGATCGACGTGCGGATGACCGCGCGCGGTTGGGACGTCGAAGCTCTCGTGCAAGGGCAGCTGCCGCAATGAAATCAATTTTGGATTCCGAGCTGCCGGGCGCAGCACCGAGGTTGATGGCCTCCGGGATGGCGGGTTCGAGCCCCGTGGGATCCGCGAACGTTTGGGCACGTAGCTCAGTGGCAGAGCGGCGCGATGATGGACGCGCTGGTCGTGGGTTCGATCCCCACCGTGCTCTCGATTTCCAGTCTGGGTGCCGAGGTACCCGCTGTTCGTAGGCGCCGCGCTGTGGCACGAATAGCGGGTGAGCTGGACCCGCTACATCTTCGAAGAGCACCGCACGCACTGTGTCCCCAAGGCCCTGGCAGCCGTGATCCTTCACGACTTGACGACGTTCCATGGCGCCACGCTGCGCGACTTTGCCCCGGCCAGCGAGTTCCGGAACACGTCTCTCACGGAGACGTGGGGCCTCGATCTCGGCGGCATGTGGGTCTCCGGGCAGCCCACCGAGCAGGTCCATCTGCGCGGGCTCTCGATCGAAGTTCCATCGCATCACGTCGAGATCGCCATCGAGCGCCTACGCAAGCTCCAGCCCCAGCGGTTGACCGGAGGTGAAGTCTGGTACGGGCTGCCCCACTTCCATCACGCGCTCATCCTGCTCCCGCAGCAGTACCTCTCCCTGATCGCCCAGCTCAAGGCCGTCGCGCCACAAGCCGCAGGGCGAAGCGACGTGTTCGACAACGCGCGCGCGAAGTTGAACACCATCCCCCTGCTGACGCCCGACGGAGAACTCGTGCGTGGCATCGTCCCCTACCCAACGAGCCCCAACTAGAAACACTGGAGCACGAAGTGACCACTTCGATAGGTGTCCCCTCGTCGAACGCGCCTAAGCGTGTCCGCATCGAAGCGAACGCCGCCGCGGTGCTCGATCGCATGGGATATCGGCTGCTCGCCGTCGAGATCGATGTAGATGCAGGGTTGGCACGCATCGAGGTCCGTCGTCATGACGGCTACACACTGACTCTCGACGTTCGGCCCGGCGTCGGCACGATCACCCGCGAAATGCTGCGTCGCGAGACCGTTGCTGTGGGACGACGCGGCGATCGGTTCCTTGCCGATCGACTATCGATGCAGTTTCTTGGCCGCACGCGCGTCGACGGCGCCGACGGTGCTCGGGCGGCGCTGCGCGCCTTCACCGACACGATCAGCGCCAACGCCACTTCTGCGGGAGGTCTCGATGCACATGACGCGATAGGAATGCTGACCGCCCTAGTCTGATGAGGCGCGGGGGCGCCGTTCAGGGTAGATCCCTACCCATGTTCGTCGCGACAGCTCTCTGCGAGAGTAGCTGCATGAGCATCGAGAACCGCGAGAGCTTCTTCCAGCGTCTCTACCCCTTCTTCTCGCCGAAGATCCTGCGGGACATCGAGCTGGCCTACATCCTGGCGAAGTCCGCCCATCGATCGCAAACGCGCAAGGAACTCGACGATCGGGGCGAGCCGGTGCGCTACTTCGAGCACGTGCGACGCGCGACGCTCATCGGAATCGATCTCGCACAGATCGTTCGCCCCGACACGGTGATCGCAAGCATCCTGCACGACGGCATCGAGGACACCCGCGATCTCCGGCCGGAGATGATCGAGCACGTGTTCGGAGCGGATGTGTGCGGCATCGTCAAGGTACTGTCGAAGGATCCCAAGGAGGGCTACCTCGATCGCTTCTACGTGTGCACTGACTGGCGCCCGTACTTCGTCAAGGCGTGCGATCGCCTCGACAATCTACGGTCGCTCGCAGGATCACCCTTCGAGTTTCGTCGCAAGCAGGTGGCGGAGACACGCGACAAATACTTCCGGCTCTTCGATCGCATGGTCACGCTGACGCCAGATGAGTACCGCGATGGCGTGCGCCGCCTTCGCGAACAGATCATCACAACGACCGCCGACGTCCCGCTCGACTGAGCCGCACCCATGAGCCCAGAACAAGAAGATCGTGAGCAGACGTCATCGCAGGATCTGTACGACAAGCTCATGCAACGCACACGACCGCGCGGCACCTCACTCGCCGTCACGACCGCGATCTCCGCGCTCGTCCGTCAGTCGATCCACATGGCCGTGCGCAATGCGGACGGCTCGATCAACGAAGACAACGCGCGCAAGATCCTCGACGAGGCACGAAAGGCGCTAGGAGGCGTCAGGCAGCGACGCCGTCGTTCGTGATCGCAATTCCGGCGACCGCCTCGCCATGCAAGCGATCGAACGCAGCGCGATCCAGCGCGAAGACGATGTCGTCAGGTACATCCGCGAAGCTGCGCGCGCGGGGACTGTCGTCGCGCCAGTACCCGAGCTTCTCGAACACGCAGCGCGACGCGACGTTTGCCGGAACGACCGAGGCGAAGATCGTGTCGAGATCGAGGACGCGAAAGCCAAACGTCGTGAGCAGGAGCGCGAGCTTGGTGCCGATGCCCTTGCCCTGCTCCATCGGCGACGCGATCAGGAAGGCAAGCTCGGCAGCGCCGTCGCAGATCCCGCGCAGATCGCCGTCACCGATGAGACGATCTCCCTCGAACAGCATGAAGGCGTGGGCCTCATCCTCCGCAAGTTCCGCGTAGTGCTCGATCACCTCGTCGCGATCGACGTCGTCTTCGTGCCCGAGCAACGGCGCGTTTTTCAGATCGTTGTAGGCACGCACGAGCACATCGGCGTAGCGATCGACGTCGGCGGGCGCGGGCTCGCGCAGCGTCAACGTTCCCCATTGCAGTCGAGCGCCGGTCGTCATCGGCGCAGTATGCCACCGACGGCTCAGCTGTAGCGGGTCAGGGGCTCTTCGATCTGGGCCTGCATCTCGCGCCACCCAGGAAGGTGGCGATCCATCAGGCTGTAGAACTTGGCGTCGTGGCCATCGGTCACCTGATGCACCAGCTCGTGCACGACGAGATATTCCTGGAACCGCTCTGGTAGCTTGGCCATCTCGGTGTTGAACGTGATGTGTCCGTCGCGACACGCGAACTCGTCACAGCCCGGCCGTCGCGACGAGCCCCAGTATTTCTTCATCTTCCGCAGGTCCCACTTGTCGACCGTGACGCCCAAACGAGGCTTCCACTTGTCGATCAAGCGCTGAATGGTCGCGCGAAGATTACCCGTGCGGGCTTGGATCTTCGGCGGTACCTTTTTCGCGACTCCAGAGCGTTCGTGCTTGGGCGTCAGCTTTTTCGCGTGTCCCCTGCTTCGCTTGGGCGCCAGAACTTCGCCGCCGATGCCCCGCCTGGCGGGCTTGTAGTCAGGAATTTCGTCAGCGTCCGTGAACGGCCCGGCGACCCGGATTTCGCACGCCGGACAAACCAAGCCGTACGTGTCTTCGAGGACAAGTCCGCCATCGCAGTTGGGGCAGGCAAACTTCTTCTCGGTCTTGCGCGCATGTCCTCGCGCGCCGTAGCCACGCAGGAAAACATCCACCTCGCGTTGAAGCTGCCGTGCGCTCTTCATAGCGCGTACGGCACCGGCAACGAGTCGACCACCACGAGCTGCACGGGATACCCATCGATCACGGGCGGCAGCTGTGGAAGCGGATAGCCGCGAAGCCAGCGCACTTCGTACGTAGCGTAGTGCTGGTCCGGCGGATCGTGCGGGTTTTGGAGGACAACGCCGTGTCCCGCGAGACCCGGGTGATGAAACTTCTGCAAATAGTGTTGCCACGGAGCGTCGCGCACGAAATCTTGCGCTTCGCGCGCCTTGCGAGCGCGGATCGCCCGAGCCTCTGCCGCGAGCTGATCGAGGGACGTGTTGGCGAGTCTTGCGGCGCTTGCGGAGATCGTCTGCCTGACCTCATCCCCGGTCAGCCAATCACTCGACGTGCGCGGTACGCCTGCTTCGGCGGCCAGATCGCCGAGCGGCGTGTTGATGAGCTTGGCGAGCCCGTACGCGATCCCATCGATCAGCGCGAGATCGTCTTCGGACAGCGATGCCTCGACCAGCTGCTCCACTTGATCGTTGGACAGTCGTCCCGCGTTGTGGAGACGCTCTGCCTCCTCACCGATCTGATCGAGCTGGGCTTCCGACAAGCGGCCGGCCTCTCGCAGTTGCCGCAGATCGGTACAGAATTGATCCCACGCGGCGTGCATGGGATCGATCATACCTACACGCCGACGCGTTTGTCAGGTTATCGGCGAGATCGAGGCTACCAGCGCTTCCGGGCTCCGCTGGCCCCGCTGGCCCCGCTGGCCGCGGTCTCACTCGCGGTCAAGGTGCCGTTGCCGCGCGCCTTCGCGAGGCACTCATCAACCTCGCGTGCGATCTGGGCCTCGCTCTTCTTGCCGTTGTCCGAAGGCGCCGCGGCTGCTGCCGACTTGCCCCGACGCCCCGGTTTGGTGACCTTCGGAGGCTTGCCTGCGGCGACCGGCTTGTCGGCTTTCTTCGAGCGGCGCTTGCCGCCGCCACCGGAAGCACGCGCCTTGCGCGAGATGTCGCCATCACCGTCGAGGAAGTAGATGTACTTGGTGTAGTCCATCTCGACGCCCGCGTCCGCGATCTTCCTGGGCTTGCCCTTGGCCTGTCCCGGCTTCTTGCGTGGCGTTGCCCAGACGTCCCCACCCTTGATGTAGTACATCAGGTCGTTGTCGCGCTCGATCCCGAGCTTGGCGATCTTCTCGCTCATCGGTCGTGTCCTCCTCGGGCGACCCTAGCTGAAAGCGAAAGAAAAGTGCAGTTTCCCGACGATCCCGGGACAAGATCCCGTCATCCCGACGGTCATCCCGGTCACCCGTTGGCCGTGTTACAGCCGGTCCATGGAACAGCTTCTCACAGCCCTGTTCGCCTTCTTCACGTCGATGGCCGACGCCCCCGCCGCCGAGTCCCTCATGTCGACGGCGAAAGACACCCGGCTCACGGTGGAAACCGCGGCGCAGAACATCGCCGCGGCCCGGTTCGCGGGCGCTTTGACGGACATCGATCCCGATCTGCTCCTCGCGATCGCGCACCACGAGTCCCGGTTCGAGCCCACGGTCGTCGGACCCCTGGTACGCGGCAAGCGTGCCTGCGGTGTCATGCAACAGGTTCCGATCAAAGGCCGCTGCCCCGAGCCCTCACTTCTGCGCGACTACGTCGAGGGAGCGAAGCACCTCGCGGGCTGGGTTCACGCGCAGCGCGGTGATCTCGATCGTGCGCTCATCGGCTACGCCGGTGGCTACGCGTTGCTCAAGCTCTACGATGAGGGAGGCGCGAATCGAGGGCGCGCTGTCATACGCCTCGAACGCGGTCGTGCTCGCCAGTTCAAGCGTGCGCGCGATCTTCACCAAGCCAAGGCAGCACGCATCCAAGGCGGCGCGTCGTGAGCAGCGGGCCGCATGACGCGAGCGCCGAAGGGTCCATGATCGAGGCGGTGTGGTGCGCGGCGTACGATCTCAAGCAGGTCATCGAGCGCGCGAAGCGTGGACATCGAGGCATGTGCGCCTCCGATCACCAGCTGCTTCGCGAGATCAACACCGCGCTGCGTTCGAGTGGGTTTCGGATCGTGTCCGATGGTCAGTGATTTACGGTGTGCTCGGATCGAGTCCGAGCGATCGCAGATCCTCGTCGGTAAGCGCTCCCGTGTTTCCGCCTTCCGGTGCAGGCGGAGTGGGCAGTGTCGGCACCTCACAAACATTGGTCGGCAGTCCGAGATGCGCGAGCGCCTTCGACGTGCACTGAAGGCAGAGATCGTGTTGAACGAACGAGATCCGGTCGGGGGCCGGCAGACCCGCATTGACGAAGGCTTCGATCGTCCTGAAGTCGATGCTCGGTGGCGTTACGTGCAGGCGCGACTCACCGCTTTCCCGTGAATATTTCGTTCCGCAAGCATCGCAAACCATCGCCATGACGGGAACGTACCAGTGCTCTTGGCTGTGGTGGACGGCGCCTCCCGGCGCGATCCGCTTGTGCAGATCTCCTTCAGTGCGCTACCTTCCATCTCGGCACCTACCGGGATGCCTGAGCCCCATCGACCAACCGCACCTTGGTCGCACTGCGGGGATGAAGGGGATGACCCACCGGGATGCGCTCTTGATCTCTCTTGTGCTCGGACGAGCCATCGGTGCGGGACAGCTCGGACGAGACCACGAGAGGTTTCGATGAGCGAAGACGACAAGAAGCGCGATCGCGCGTTGCAGCGCCGTGTGCGCGAGCGCCAAAACAAGACCGGCGAGAGCTACCAGGCCGCGTGGCGACAGATGACGGACGACGAGGCGCCCGACGGTGCTTCACACCTTCGCGAGACAACACCCCACCGCATTTCGCGCATTCTTCTGCCGCTGAGTAGCGAAGGTCCGATCCTTCCTGGACGGTCGGTGTCAGTGCCCATCACAGCACGCTCGCAGATCGCTACGTTCTGGCCCGATCGGCTCCTGATCAAAAACGCGGCGAGCTGGTCGATCCAACAACTGACCGTCGAGAATAAGACGGGGGACAAGCACTCACTGATCGAGACGGCCAACCAGGACGGCGCTGCCTTCTCGTACGCCACCTGGCAGCCACTCCCTGCACGTGAAGTTCTCTGCGGCGATGCCGTCGTCCTCGCGGCGACGTACTGTGGCAGTAGCGCGAAAGGCGAGCGCTTCGAGGCTACCCTGTTCGGCTGGGAGGACGGTCTTCCCGCGAAAGCAACGAGCCGATCCAGCTCCACGGGATCGACGCACAACGCAGGACGCATCTCAGAGCGCGCAACATCGCCAGAGGCACGCCCAGCCCAGACTATCAGGCTGCCGTGGACCATCACGACGCCTGCCCTGTTCGTAGATCGAGTCACAATCGCGAACGCCGAGGACTGGGTCATCAACGACATCCGAGTGCGTGGCACATCCATCTTCGTGCAGTCTGGCGATGTGCCGGCAGCGATGTTCTCGGAGGCTGCTGACGACGTGATCGACGCCGAGATCGTGTCCGAACAGAAGTTCTTGTCGTAACGACGGGCCTGAACGCCTGAACGCAGCGCTGTAGGATGCCCCATGGCGAAGAAGAAGAAGACCGCCGCGCAGCTCAACCGTGAGATCAATGACGCGCTCAGTGCCTATCCAACACGCAAACTTGCAGACCCCTCGGCGCAAAGGGCGATCGTGAGCTTGGTGGAGGCTTCCTGTCCGATGTAGGTCTTGGTGGTGTTGCTGTCCCTACGCAGTCTTCGAGCGTCCCGGAGGCGAAGACCTGACATACGCTGAGTTTCACGAAGAAGTTCGTGGTCTCCTGCGCGGATCGTACTTGAGCAGCGCGCTCAATCAGCATATCGACACACTCTACAGGCGCATCTACGGCCCGTTACCCAAATAGGATTTCCCTCCATGACCAAGACCCCTGCCCAGCTCGATCGCGAAATCGCAGAAGCGCTCGCGCGCCCCATCGGCGCCGCCGTCGACGGCAATAAGTGCGCTGCCTCTGCGTTGGGCTATGCCGGCTCAAGACATGCTGCGAGCTACGCCTGCCTCAAGCCGGCAAGCGTAGCGAGCGAAGTCGAGCGGATAACCGAAACGAGCGCATCGAGATGATTCACGTGTAGCTGGAAAGCTCGCAGGCGTCAAGCGCCTTGTGCCTAGGCCATCGCGCCTTACGTTTCGGCGCGATGCCTGAGAAGCACGAGAAGCACTGGTATTACCCGAGCGCGATCATTGGCTGCCGCATCGAGATCGACGAGCTTTGCTCCGACGAGTTGACGTGTCTGCGCAGCGAAGTCACGTGCCCAAGCTGCCTCGCGCAGCTTGTCGCCGACAAGGAAATCTGCGACACGTGCAAGCTCGGACCACCGGGGCCGCACAGCTGCGATCCCGCGCTCGTGTACGTGACCGACGATTGGCCGGCGACGGCCGATGACGAGCTGAACTTCGTGCTTCGCTTCGCGCTCAGCTCCAGGATTCCGCACGGTCTGCGATCGTAGCTTCGCGTGCGGCGCGCCTAGGACTGACGCTTTCGCTCGTTGGGATAAAGGTATGTCCCTGCCGGAGCAAGCCCGAAGGCTTGGGCTGCCAATAGCAGGTCCCACTTCGTGGGTCCCATCGTGTTGCGTACAAACTTCACGGCGTCTTCGTCGTGGCCCGCGTAGAGCTTCGGGTTGCGACGGATAACGTCGGCTGCGAGCGCTTGCTCGATGTCCGCCTTGGAAGCGGCACGCCAGTCCTGGGCGGTTGGGTGCGGACCAAAGGTGCGGCGGCGAAGATCCGTCATGTCGTCAAGTCTACTAGACTCGCGCTTTCGTGGCGCCGAAGTCGACGCGCACGCGATGCCACCAGGTGCTCTGGCGGAAGTCCTCGTCGCCGCGGAGGTAGCTGTCGAGCAGCGCGATCAGCTCGCTCGCGGTCATGCGGCGATCGGCGCGGTAATGCTCACCCGCGCGACCGTCCCGCCGCTCGACGATGAAGTCCTGGCTCCGCGAGGCGTTCACGCGCAAGGCCCCCGCGAGAGTGTGCCCAGGAAGCCCGGGTTTCCCAGATACCCCTTGAGCTTCCTCAGAACCCCAGCCAACCGTCAGTAACTGCGCGCGCCGATCGCGGAGCTTACGCGCAGCGCGTGCGCGGTGCCGACAGCATTCGCACGGGTGCCGACATGAATCGAACCGCGCTTCTCAAGACGCGACAGAAGTAGAACCACACGAAGCGCGGATCTTTCCTTCGCACTTGTAATGCAGCGCGTCGCCATGGACACCGCATGCACATATCAGCACTTCACCGCATCGGCATCGCCACGTGTACCACCAGCACACAATACAGCGCGATACATAATGATCTAACTTCTTCGGTGTCATGGCGCGTCCTCGTCGAGATCCGCAACCTCGGCCTCAAGCTCGCGCACGTGCTTGAGGCAGTGCGTGTCCTGAAATGCTCCAGGCACTCTCGGCTTCTGCGCGCTCGGGATCCACGCGACGGGCTCCACGCAGCCATCACGCTCGCACAAGTTGAGCAGCCGCTTGGGCCGCCCGACGGCGATGTTCGCTGCAACCTCATGACACATGTTGGGAGCCAGTCTCTCCGCGGCCTCGGCAAGCAGCAGCGACTCGCGAGTTAGGATGGGATCTGGCGCTCCCAGTTCGATGAGTCGCTGAAGCCTCACGACGCGGTACTTCAGGCGAAGGAACGCCTCACTGCGGATGTCTCGGACCCCGTTCACTGCGTTATCCATCCAGCCGTCGGATGCGGTAGTAAGCGGTCGTTCTATCGGACGCAAATGTGTTTGGCGGGCGGTCGCTCTGCGGAATCATGTCGCATTCGTAGAGCGTGATCGTTCTGCCATCGTCCTCGTAGCGAAGGTCAAAATGGAACGGAATGTGATCTGGTCCGCCGTCGGATCGGCGATCGGTGACAATTGCGCGGCGCCACCT
>Ga0315276_10000483_pt1 | contig 34565 bp, 26 predicted proteins | sample YL17G05_0_MG_FD_204542 | JGI IMG/M metagenome (GOLD analysis project Ga0315276, IMG submission 204542) | Sediment microbial communities from Yellowstone Lake, YNP, Wyoming, USA - YL17G05_0 | ecosystem: Environmental > Aquatic > Freshwater > Lake > Sediment | place: USA: Wyoming | collected...
GCCCAAACCCTGCGCCTCGTAGCGGTCCCATATATTGGTCATGCCGTCCTTTTTTATGCGGTCATAGGCGGTGCGTACAGAACTATGGTATGAAATGCGTCCCGCTTCCATTGCCGTAACCTCCTTAAATCAAGCTTTGACCTCGCCCCTGGTGGTCAGGATGACCTCCTTAAAGGGGATGTCTTTATTACTCGATAGAATAGCCTGCATGGCCATACGGGTCAAGCCCGCGCAGCACGGGACTTCCATGCGCAGCACTGTCAGGCTGCGGATATCAGACTGGCGGAGAATCTCCGTTAACTTGGCCTGGTGAGCTTCATAGTTGTCCAGCTTGGGACAGGCCACCAGCAGCGCATGGTTTCTTAAAAAATCCCGGTGAAACCCGCCGCTGGCGAAGGCAGTGCAGTCGGCCGCCAGCAGCACGTCCGCGCCCTGCAGGAAGGGCGCTTTAGCCGGGACCAGTGTGAGTTGGACCGGCCAGTGGGCCAGCTCTGATGGTTGACTCCCGCGCGCTGTGGCCGATTCTTCTTTTGCCGCGGATTTAAACTGGGCTACCGTGGAAGATGGGCAACCGCAGGGTAAAGTATCGTTCTTTTCAAATTGAAGGACGGCAGCGGAAGGACAACCGCAGGCTTTGTCGGGCGTCGCCGCAGACTGGCTGGCCAGGTGCTTTTCTACGGCTTCCTCATCGAAGGGTTCCCCCTCCCTTTCAATAATGGAGATTGCCCCCTGAGGGCATTCGCCCAGGCAGGCGCCCAGGCTGTCGCAGTATTTATCCGATACCAGGCGGGCCTTGCCGTCCACGATCTGCAGCGCCCCCTCGGCGCATGAAATGATGCACAGCCCGCAGCCGTCGCATTTATCCTCGTCGATTTGAACTATCTTGCGTTTGACCTTCGCCTGAGCGTTACCCATTGCCGGACCTCCCCTGATTTTATTTCTTGAGTTTATTGTACATATCAGTGCCCAGGCACTGTTCGGCGTATTGGCAGTACTCCGCGCAGGAGTTGACATTGTTGAAGACAGGTTGCCCGCAGGATGGGCAATCCACCTTCATGTCGATAGAAAACAACTCCACCGCACCGCCGCACCGCGGGCAAATCTTAATTTTTATAGCAGGTGTGCCACTGCCGAAGGTACCCGGACATTTAATTGGTGCAACCATAGGACAATTGTAGGGATCAGACGACCGGTTGGGTATGATTTATGTCACAGGGGGCATCTTCACCGGATTCTATCAAGTCATGACATGATTATTCACTGAAACGCTGCAGAAGTTTGTACAGCGCTTCCGTTCCGAAATCCAGCGCTTTCACGGGCACCCGTTCGTCGGCGGCATGGAAGAGCTGCTCGAAATTAATATCGGGAGGTAATTTAAGCGGGGTGAAGCCGTAGGTCTGTATGCCCAGCCTGGCGAAGAGACGAGCGTCGGTGACGGCCGGGAAGAGCATGGGCGTGGGTGTCCCTCCCGGGTCGCTTTCCCGCAATATATCCGCCAGCGTGTCATATAGCCCCATATCGGCCTCAGGCATGCCGCCGCCGAAATATAGCTGCTCATACTCAATATCACTGCCAGCCAGCGATTTAAGCTCGGCTATCATATCGTCCGGGGTGAAGCCGGGCAGCAGGCGGCAATCGAGGTCGATGGAGACCTGGCCCGGGATCTGGTTGAAGCTCTCACCGGCGCGGATGCCTGTGGCGGCCGCTGTATTATGCAGGATGGGGTCGAACATCCTCACCTGCGAGCCGAGCGTATCGAGTACGGCGTTGGTCAGCGCCGGGATGAGCAGCTGCATAAAGGTTTGCTTGAGGGGACTGGGCAGAGCCTCCGCCGTATAGCGCACCTGCTCCCGGGCTACCTGTGTAATATGCACCGGCAGGCGGTGCTCGAGGGAACTCAGGAAGCGTGACAGCCTGGCCATTATTCCCCCGCGCGCCGGCCAGGCGCCGTGCCCGCCCGTTCCCCGTATGGTCGCGAGTAAACCGCAACCCTGTTTCTCGGCCACCATGATGGGGTAGAAGCGGTGCCGGAGGATGTGGGTGGTATATCCACCGAATTCACTGACGGCGTATTTGACATCCTGGAAAAGCTGGGCGTGGTTGCCCACCAGGAATTCGGCGCCGCAGGTGCTGCGGTTCTCCTCATCGCTCAACACGGCCAGTATGACGTCGCCGGCGGGAATCAGGCCTTCGATTTTGGCGCGCATCATGGCTGCCAGCATCATGGCGATGGCGCCTTTCATATCCAGCGCGCCGCGCCCCCAGATATATCCGTCCAATTCCTCACCGACGAAGGGGTTCAGCCTCCACTTCTGGTTGGCCGTTGTTACAACATCTATATGCCCGTACATTAAGAGGGGCGGCGCCGAACCGCTGCCCGGCAGCCTGGCTATGAGGTTTGGCCGGGCGGGTTCCATGGCCACGATGGTATTCTGCAGGCCTGCCCAGTCCAGCAGACCTTTGACGTAATTGATGCAGGCTGCCTCGTTGCCGGGCGGGTTGACCGTGTTATAGCGGATAAGGTATTTGAGTATCTCGGCAGGCCTGGTATAAATAGGGGTTCCATCGTCTGCTGGCGACCTGTTCATCGGATCCCTCCTGTGTGAACTATCAGACCTATTGTAGTAAATAGCGGCTATGAAGTCCAGATTCGAAAAGACGTTCAAAACGGGTAAAAGTGGGCCTGTATGCATTGACTTGTCGCAGGCTGCAACTTATCATTACCCTCGGTGACCGAAATGAAGATGCCAAAGCTTAAAGATCTCTGGAACGACTTGAGGGTCGCCGTATTCCTTGTCTATAAGGCCATCACGAGGGGCAACAGGTTCACCCTCGTATTGACCATCCTTGTTACTACCCTGGCTTTCATCAACATCATATTCACCTCTTCCATTATGAACGGCGCGATAAGCAAAGCCTACCAGCAGGCGCAGGAAAACTATGTGTCCAATATTGTCATATTACCGCCCATGGATGAGAAATACGTAACTCAGGTTCAGCAGTTAAAGACCAGGATAAATACCCTGCCGGGCGTGGTGAGCTGCAGTTCCCGCTACGCCCAGTCGGGAGTGATAAGGTACGACCCTGAGAAAGACAACCAGGACGTGCGCGAGAAAGCCTGGAATATCAAATCCATAAACCCGGATGAAGAGGTCAAGGTGACCACCCTGCAGAATTTCCTGGTAGCCGGCAGGTACCTTGAAGAGAATGACCGTGACCAGTTAATCATGGGCAAGGAGATAGCAGGCGGCTACGGCGCAAGCTTCCAGATATCCTCGCTTAAAGGGGCCCGGGTGGGCGATGAGGTTACGATTGCCTACGGTAACGGCGTTAAACGCGATTACAAAATCAAGGGTGTCTATAACACGTATTTTCCGCTGGCCGATCTCAATGTTTTTGTGACAGAGAAGGAGATGGAATCGGTCCTGGGCGTCCACAACAGGGCATCTGAGGTCCTGATTAAAACCGATGGCTCTGTGCCTGAGCGCGTCTACATCGACCGGCTGCGCATGATGGGGATAGAGAAGGAGCAGATAAATGTCTGGATGGATTTCATCGGCTATATCAGCGGTTTGACCCAGACCTTCGATATTATCAAGGGCATAGTGACATTTATCGGGCTGCTGGTGGCCGGTATCACTATTTTCATCGTCATCTTTATCGCCACGGTTGGCCGCCGGCGCCAGATAGGCATACTCAAGGCCATCGGTATGAAAGAGCGTATCATTATCTTATCCTACATCTTTCAGGCTGTTTTCTACGCCCTGCTGGGCATTATCGCCGGGCTGATAATTATCAACTTGGCGCTCGTTCCCTATTTCATCCAGCATCCTTTCCCCATGCCCATCGGGCTGGTTAGCCTGGCGCTGGTCAACCGTGATATGGCTCTTGCCATCTTCAGCATGGTGGTGGTCAGCATCGTGGCCGGCTTTATACCGTCCTGGATGGTGACACGGCAAAATATCATCAAGGCTATCTGGGGTTAAGGCTATGGGCATTATCGAAGCGAAAGGATTGCGGAAAACCTTTGCAGGGGAAGTGCCGGTCGAGGCGCTCAAAGATGTCGACCTGGTCATTCAAGAGGGGGAATTTATGGGCATCATGGGCCCCAGCGGCTCAGGTAAATCCACCCTCCTGCATATGCTGGCGCTATTGGACGACCCCACAGCAGGCAAGATAATGGTGGATGGTATTGATGTTCTGGCCCTCTCATCGATACAAAAGACTTCTTTCCGGCTCAATAAGCTGGGCTACGTCTTCCAGGAGTACGCCCTGCTGCCCGAGCTCAACGCGCTGGAGAATGTCTATCTGCCCCTGATGATGCTGGGGGCGCCGGCTAGGCACTACATGAAAGTAGCGCTTGAGATGATGGAGACCGTGGGACTGGGCAAGCGGGCCAAGCACCTCGTCAGCCAGATGTCGGGTGGGGAACAGCAGCGCGTGGCCATCGCCCGTGCACTGGTCAATCACTCAAGGATACTCTTCGCCGATGAACCCTGCGCCAATCTCGATACCAGGAACTCCGAGATCGTTATGAAACTGCTGCGCCAGCTTTGCGATGAACGCAGGCAGACCATTGTCATGGTCACCCACGAACCGGAGCACAGGCAATATATGGACCGTATCGTCTGGATAAAAGACGGGGCGATAGAAAGGGAGGAAAAGTGCGGCCAATAACCACTGAATCCAGGCTTACTCCGGTGAGGTGTATAGTACGTGCGGAATTTGGACAACCATGATGAATGCCTGAAGAACCCTTAACCGGTATTGGGCCCGGTGCTTAGCCTTTCTAATCTTTGAGCGGATGCCGTATAATCAATTAAATGATTATTGTGAGGTCGTGGGAATATGAGATTGAATAGGTTTATCATATTATTGACCGGCCTGATATTGCCGGTAAGTCTCTTGAATTGCATACCGCATGTGCCCGAGGCGCCTCCCCTCCCCCATGAGAACGTGACCATACCGCAGGCCGGCGCCGGTGATATTTATGACCTCTCTTACCTGAAGGACAAGGACCCTGCACAGGTGGATAACACCAACCTGCCCGTATCACCGGTGGAGAGGCTGAGCCTGACAGGCAGGCCGCCCAAAGAGGTGGATATCTCTAAATTCCGCCTGACCGTATCCGGCATGGTCAAGAATACGCTTGACTTAAGCTACGACGAGATGCTGGCCTTCTCCCCGCTGACCCGGGTAGTACTGCTTATTTGCCATGGCTCGCACGTGGATAATGCGCAATGGACCGGTGTGCCGGTTTCTTTCCTGCTGGATAAGGCTGAAGTACTTGTGGGCGCCAGCGAGGTAACCTTTATCGCCATGGACCGCTACTCCCGCACGCTGCCGATGGAAACGGCCAGGAGGGACGGCTCTTTCGTGGCGCATACGGTTAACGGCGTGCCCATCCCGCTCAAACATGGTTACCCACTGAGATTGGTAGTTCAAGGGCTCTATGGAGAGAACTGGGTGAAATGGCTGCGCCAGATCGACGTTAAATAGCCTGTGGAATAAAAAGCCCGCCGCGGAAGAAAGCCACGGCGGGCGATAGTTTCGCTCTGATGCAAGGCTTTAGTTGTACTTGGTCAATTCACCCGCCAGCACCTTCTTAGGCAGCGCGCCCACCTTGCGGTCGGCCAGTTTGCCATCCTTGAAGATTAGCAGGGTCGGTATGGCCTGCACCTGGTACTTCATGGCCATATCCTGGTTCTCATCGGTGTTTAGCTTGCCAAAGGTTATCTTGCCCTTGAGGTCGGTGGCCAGTTCGTCGATGACCGGGGACATCATGCGGCAGGGTCCGCACCATGGCGCCCAGCAATCCACCACCAGCGCGGGGTTGTTCTTGATGGCCTCTTCTAAATTCGTGCTGTTAAGCTCCAGCACCAGCCCTTTTTCGTTTTCCATTTTATTCTCCTCTGTTTAGCACATATTAAACGTGTTTATACTTTAATTGTATGTATTGTACAGGCATCGGTTGGAATGGAAAACGATTTTAGTCACCTTGCAGGCGGCCTATCTCGGCGGCAATCAGGGCGGCAAGCTGTTTTTCACTTTGCGGGCTGCCGTCCAGGCTTTCGCCGGCGATGATGAGGTGGCGTTTAGCCTGCGATTTGTTCTCTTCCTTATCGGCGCACGCGCGGCGGCAGCCGCATAGTATTACCAGCAAATCCAATATCGGCGTATGGAAAGGAACAAACTGGATATACTCCCTGGCGGATGTGAGGCTGCGAACCTGCCCGGCCAGGGAGGAGAGGTCTATCTCCGGATTACAGGATCCGCAGTATTTAAGCGCGATGTTAATAGAGCGCCTGCCTTGCGGGGAACAGGTCAGCACACGAAGAAAGGCTGCTCGCCGATCTTGGCCAGCTTCTCCGCCAGTTTCTTCTTGCGCTCGAGGCTGCCCCGCCTTTCGATCATGATCTTCTGCGCCTGGGGCGAACCTGCGCCATGCATGGATTCGGCCAGCGCGGTACCGCAGGTCATGGCGTCGATAAGCCTTATGAGACGGATGCGTGTCTCGGCCGGCACGTCGGCGACACCTTTCATATACTTGTCCACCCATTTGCCGGTGGCCGGGTCGTGCAGGTCGAACTCGGATGGCATAGTGGCCAGCAGTCCGCCGGTTATGTCATGCGCCAGGCGGGCGACCTCATAAACGTTGCGGGTGACATTGAGCTTGGTGATATTGGCCAGAAGTGGGTCAGCCTGGTAACAGCCGGCAGGTTGTTGGAATCCCTGGCACGAGCAGGCGATAGAACAACAATAAATGGTCTCGGCCAGGTGAATCATCTCGGCCAGCTTGTCCTTTACATGGGAGGCCTTGCTGGTGCCCTGCGCCAGGGTGAGGGCGTAAACGGCCCCGACCAGCACGTCGGCCAGGCCACCCTTGCAGCCGCCGTAGTTCTGACGGTGGAAGGTGGCGAACCTCTCCACCAGTTCCCCGGCGAAGTCGTACTCCCCGCACATAAATACATGCTCATTGGGTACAAATACTTTATCGAAGACAATCAATGCCTCGCCGCCCACGCAGCCGTACTCGGCGTTCCCCTGGTCCATGGAGCACTCGCATTTACGCGTGTCGTTGGATTGGCGGCCGAAGATGTGCAACAGCCCAGGTGCGTCGATGGGGACATAGAAAGTGACGGCGTAGTCCTTATCTTCGGCCCGCATGGCCGAGGTGGGCATGACCAGGTGGCCGTGGGAATTGACCGCGCCGGTGATATGCGCCTTGGCGCCCGAGACGATAATGCCGTCCTTCTTGCGCTCAACGACATGGACGTAGAGGTCGGGGTCCTTCTGCTGGCTGGGAGACAGGCTGCGGTCGCCCTTGGGGTCGGTCATGGCGCCCGAGGGCATGAGGTCTTTGCCCTGTATCATTTTCATAAACGTTTTGAAGCGCTCGTGGTAGCCGGTGCCGTATTTCTTATCGATATCGTAGGTTATCGAGTAGGTAGCGTTCATGCCGTCGAAGCCCACGCAGCGCTGGAAGCAACTGCCGGTCTGCTGGCCGATGGCGCGCAGCATCTTGACCTTCTTGATCAGGTCGTCGTGGCTCTGGTGGATATGTGTAAAGCGGTTGATCTTCTCGCCGGTGAGGTGCGATTTGGCCGAGCAGAGCTCCTCGAATTCGGGAGCCAGCGCCATCTCGTATGTTAAAGCCGCGGCGTTGACGTGCGGTATAAATGCCGGGTGGGTGGTGACGTTGTCGATTTTCTCGCCCATGTAATAGATCAGGGGATGGATCTTCTTGAGGCTCTCTTTGTACTGCTTGCCGGTCATCTGTGGCATGTTGAATCCCTCCGTAAAATAACTGAACAGGCGCTAAAAATGCGCCTCCGAGGGACTTATTATACAACAGGCGGGCTATCTTTTGATGTTGCCCGGCAGGATGTAGATGTAAGGCTTACGCAGGATGTATTTATGCAGCCAGCGGTCGAAGCGGCGCAGCGCCAGGAAGACCACCCAGATGGTCTTGTCCTCGCTGTAATAGGCCTCAATCTCTTTCCCGGTCAGGGCAGCCATGCCCAGCGCCTTCCCCTCTGAAGCGTAGAAATCGTTAGCCGCCTGCACCAGCGGGGGTACCAGTTCCGGGCGCTGCTCCTTGTAGAAATTGGCGATGAGGTCGATGGTCACCAGGCGGGCATCGTAGTAACGGGTCATCACGCCCTCCAGGAACAGCCAGCGAATGAGCCAGCGCAGGAATGATGGAGCGCTGCGCAGGAAAAGCTCGGGATCGAGCTGCTCCTTGCCATCCTTCTTCATCAGCGGTGTACTGGTATCGAAATAGAGCAATTTCGTGCCTGCGTTTATCCGCGGACCGGCCGGGCCGAATCCGGCGACAGACCAGTTGGATATCTGCCCGTCGATGCCCAGCGCTCTCTCCGGGTTGGCCTTATTGAATGCCCATATCTTCATCAATTCACGCAAAACGCACAGAAAAAGTGAACGTATATTATCTGTGTCCAATTTATGAATGACGCGGTTGCCGATGGATTCGCCGGGTAATTTCTGTTGCAGATCGAAAGCTATGATGTTGCCTTTAGCCGTGTTAAACCAGGCGAAACCGTATTCGGGGACACTGATTCCGATCTCCTTCTTGAGGACGGTGTTGTAGTCGTTATAAATGCGCTCGTAGTGGCTTACCTCGTCCTGTGTGTTGAAGATGGGCATGCGCTTGCAGGCCAGGCCGCGGGTGGACGGACTATCTATCTCAAAGATGGTGCTTATCTCACCGTACCCAAGTACCTGCGCCGGTATCCGGCTATGCTCAGGATGTTCCGGGTCCAGCCCGCTTTCAAACTCTTTAAGCAATTCGATATCTACCTGCATCGCGGCCTCCTTTTTTTCAGAAAATCACAGTCCCAGGAATGCTGCCGTGTCGGTGAGCGCCCCGTCCACTCCCTCCAGTATCTCATACGCTGTCTTTTTATCGATTATCAGGGGCGGCAGGAGCTGGCAAACACGTTTGTCGTTGTTGGCATAGATGGCCAGTATGCCGTGGTCGAAACAGGATTTGGTGAGGATGGGCCCGCAGGTATCATTGACCATCTCGATGCCCATCATCAGGCCGAGCTGGCGCAGGCCGGTCAGTATGTTTTGGTGCTTCTTTTTCAAGTCAATGAAACCATTCTTAAATATATGGGCCAGCTCGTTGACGTTCCGCAGGAACTCCGGCCTTGAGGATTCATCGAGCACGGCCGCGGCAACCGGGCAGCCGACCTCGGCCCCTCCGAAGGTGGAAACGTGGATAAAGGGATTCTGGTGAAAGAAGCTTTCATACTCTTTCCTGTAGCAGGTGGCGCTCATGGGGTAGATGCCCCCCGAAAGACCTTTGCCTATGACGATGATGTCCGGCACTGTGCCGAAATGCTCGATGCCCCACAACTTGCCCGTGCGTCCCAGCCCGGTCTGCACCTCGTCGATGATGAGCAGTGCACCATTTTTGCTGCAAATCTTGCGCGCCGTCTGGAAGAAATCGGCCTGCGGGACAGGCATGCCCAGCGTAGCCGGAATGGTCTCGAAGATAACTGCTGCGGTTTCTCTATCGACAGCCTGCTCGAGCGCCTGCACGTTATCGAAGGGAACCTGCAGGAAACCGGGGAGGTTGGGACCGAAGGGACTGCGGTATTGCTCGTCACCCGTGGACAAGGCGAAGCCGGTGTGGCCGTGATAGCCGCCTATGGCGGAAACGACCTTGTGCCGGCCGGTATAGCCGCGCGCCAGCTTGATGGCGACGTCCACCGCCTCCCCGCCGCCCACTCCGAAGACGGTGCAGGAGATATCGCCCGGCATCAGCTCTGCCAGCTTTTCAGCCAGCAGGGCGCGCTGCTCGCTGATCAGGTGATGGTTGCCGATGTCCAGTTCTTTAAGGCTATCCTGCAGGGCTTTAATCACCCTGGCGTTGCGGTGGCCGAGATTAAAGACTCCGCCGTTGCAGTGACAGTTGATCAGACGCCTTCCGCTGACGGCGTCCCATACATAAGGACCTTCGCGCCTGCCGAAAACGAATTCCATGTCGTAGGCTTTGAAGGTCTCTGCCTTGCCTGGCGATACGTACTCGGCAAAGCGCTGAATTATGCCCTGCTTATTATCTTTGCCAATGAACTTCATATTAGCCTCCGTAAGCCAGGTTGAGGTTCACTATTTACCGGCCAGTCCAACCAGTTCTTTGAGAAGCCGCTGGAGTATCTTGCGGGTAGCCTCATCCGTCAGGCGTCCGTTCTCATCGAATTTTTGCGCCGCGAATGTGACGATAAGCTCGGGCTGGACAACGCAGCGCATATTAAGCGATATGAAAGTCTGTCTCAGGTGGTACTGTGCGCGGGCTCCGCCCAGCATCCCGGTAGAAGCGCTCATAACCGCCACGGTCTTACCGTTCCAGGCGTTACCGCCGGAAGGACGGGAGGCCCAGTCGATGGCGTTTTTAAGAATGCCGGGCATGGAGAAGTTATACTCGGGAGTGGCGATGAGGACGGCGTCGGCCGCCAGGATCTTCCCTTTGAATTCCTTGACCCTGCCGGGAGCATCGTTCTCCAGGTCCTGGTTGAACGGGGTGATGCCCTCGAGGTCGAAGGTCTCCAGGGTGGCAGCGTCCGGCAACAGCTCGGCGGCAGCCCTCAGCAGGGCTTTATTATAGGAGCCCTTCCTCAGGCTGCCGGCGATACCCAGTATATTTACCTCTGCCGCCATGGCTACCATCCTTTTTAACGAACTCTGCGCTCTCTATGGTGTAAGCAATAGCTTATGCGCCGCCCCGGCGTTTACCTGGTCCCTGGTCCAGAGCATGGGGTGGTAGGTGACATTCAGCCAGGACTTTATCATATCGCCATACCAGGGGCTGGCCGGATTGCCGCTTTGGCCGGTGGCGTTCATGCAGACGCTTTTAGAGATATCACCGAGGTCAACTATCATGCGCATCGAAGGCATGGTCTGGACGGTGAAGTTGCCCTTGTTGACCAGCCAGCGCACGGCGTTGATGGCGTCTGTGGTCCCGCCCGCCGGGTAGGGTCCCTTGTTGACCAGGGATTCAATCGGGCTTATGCCGCTGGAGCCCAGGGGATTGCTGGCGAAAGTGGCGGTATGCAGGGTGCCCCACTTCCAAAGGCTTCGGTCTGGACCCATAGTTGCCACCGCGGCTGCGTAGCCTTCCTTGAAAGACCGGGTCAGGATATCATCACGGGTCTCAACTTTGTCCCTGGTATGGATGTCATCCCACCAGGCATCGGCGGGATTCTGCAGCAGCAGGCTGATGGCCCACATATCCCTGTCGTCGCCATCGGGCTTGATCGTGGTTCCAAGCTGGTCGGCGAATACGTTGTTCACCAGCTTCATCCAGAACTCAGCGTAAAGGGCTGCCTGGGGGCTATCAACATCGAAAGTGTAATCCCAGTTGACCAGCCAGTCCTTGGCGCTGATAAGGTTGGGGTCGCTGAACCTGATATTGGCCAGGTAAGGCAATACCTCTCCTACGCTCAGCAGCTTATTGTCGCCCTGCATTTTCTGGAACGTCTGTATGCTGTGCGGCGCGAGCTCTTTAATAAGCTGGTTGACACGCTGGGCGCGGTAGCCGAAGTTCCACTCGTAGCCAATGTTGTAGTTTAAGCCTGGGTCGAGCTTTTTATTCAGGAAATCATAATATTCGGGGGGAACCACAGCCTGGTTGGCGGTGACCACATAGCCGCGGCCCGGGTTATAGGCACGCGGCAGCAGGTCGAACGGTATGTAGCCCTTCCACTCGTACTCGTCGGTCCAGCCGGGAACGGGCAGCAGTCCGTTGTGGTTCTTGGCGCGTATTGGGACATTGCTGGGCATCTGGTAGCCGATATTGCCCTGTATATCGGCATAGACAACATTTTGGGACGGGCTATCCCAGTATTCCAGGGCGTTGCGGAAGTCTTCGTAGTTTTTGGCGCGGTTGAGGCCCATGATAGCTTTCGTAATAGTGCCAGGCTCCAATGCTGTCCAGCGTAGCGCCAGAGGGTCCTTATTATTGAAGCCGAGGAATTTCCCTCCCTCTGGATCGTACTTGTTGTCGTTGATAATCGGGCCTAGGTGCGTTTCCCTGACTTTGAAGGAAATCGGTGCGGCGCCATCGCCGAAGTTAATTGTTTCATCGTGCACGGTCATATCACGCCATTTGCCGTTCCACTCGTACTGCAGGGGGTTGTCGGGGTTTACCTTGATCTGGTAATGGTCATGCACATCGGGATAAACGTTGGTCAGCCCCCAGGCTATGTTGCTGTTGTGGCCTATGACAACAAGTGGAACAGAGGCGAAAGCAAAGCCGGTCACATCGAACGGCTGCCCGTTGCCGTCGTCCGTGCTGTGAAGTCCAATCTCATACCAGATAGACGGCATCTGTATGCCGAGGTGCGGGTCGTTGGCCAGCAGGGGCTTGCCGCTCTGCGTCATGCTCCCGGCCACCACCCAGTTGTTGCTGCCGATGCCGGCGGGGTCTCCCATAAGCCAGTTTAAATCCGGACAGGGATTATCGTAAGTCTGGCCCGTAGAAGCCAGTTGAGAATCAGTTTTTCCGGCGACGGGTGGAGGCGCCGTGACGCCTGATGTGTCCATGGCCTTGATGTCCTCGGACTGGATGATGGTGGGCTTCTTGCCGTATCCCCAGGGGGGTGTTTGATATTTGTCGGCCATCTCTGCGCCCAGCAAACTGTAAAGCTGTGAGCGGACTACCTCTTCGTCACCGCTGTAGCCCATGTCCCAGGCCATCAGCTTGCCAAATGCCAGGGTATCCACCGGCGTCCAGGGCGCAATCTGGAATTTAACGCCGGTCAGACCCAGAATGCTGTAATTTACCGAGAGGTCCTGAGGGCTGCGGTTTGAGATATAAGCGTTGACGCCCCGGGCAAAAGCATCGAGCATGGCGCGTTCGGCGGTCGAGTAGCTGGCATATTCTTTTTCGGCCACTCTGGTCCAACCCATGGTGCGCAGGTAGATATCGGAGGAAACCAGGCTGGATTTCTTGCCGGTCAGTTCCTCGATTCTGCCGGCGCAGGTATGACGGAAGAACTCCATCTGCCACCAGCGGTCCTGTGCCTGCACATAGCCCTGGGCGAAGGTCAGGTCGTGCATATTTTTAGCGTAGATATGCGGAATGCCGTTGGAATCGCGTATCACCTCAACTTTATCGAATAAGCCGTTGACCTTGAGGTCGCCGTCTATATTGGGCAGAGGGGTGTTGTTAACATAGTTGAAATAGCCTATACCTCCACCGCAGAGTATCACGATGATGGCGAGGATGATTATCGAGGTTGTTAAAGCTTTTTTACCTTTATTTTTCTTAACGGTAGTTTTAGCGGTTTCTGCCTTTTTCTCCAAGGTAGCCTCCTTACAGCTTTATTTCGCTTCGGGGATGAAGCTTGTCAGGCCATGCCCTTTGCCGTTCAGATATTACTCTGAAACGTTCCTGTCGTCAATGAGCGTGGGAGGTGAAGCCGGCAGCATATCAGGCAAGCCTTTGCCGTACCACTTGCCAGGACTTGGTAATCAGGAAGCTCTCATCCATGTTATCCATCATAGCCATGAATTTAGCTGTGGGTGCCGAGAAGGTTATCTCGTTTTCCCCCAAAAATGGGCGCGCCGAGATATCAAACATGCCGATAACCGCCCTGGGTCGCTCGGATTCGCGCTGGAAATACGGGTGATAAACGATGCTGGAGCAACCTGAGCCGAACGGGGCGATCACGCCGTCGGGGTCCTCCTGGTCGAAGTTGGCCAGTGTGAAAAGACCCGCCAGCACATCGGGCTGAGCAAAGAAGATGACGACCTGCGGATCGTCGGGTTCGTCCAGCTTATCCCAGCGCTTGAATACGATATAGCGGCCCGGCGCATGGAAAGGCTGCTGGTGCTGCATGGCCTGATTTACCAGAGCGGGGGTCTTTTTGTAGCGCTCCCCCTCCAGCTTGCCCGGTATACCACAGGAGAGGAAATACTCGAAGTTGGGCATGACCTTCTGTGCAAATCCCAGGTACCTCTTGCCGCCGAAGCAGCCGATGGCTTCGGCAGCGAAGCTCATGGATTTGCCCCTTCTAACCTCCTGCAGCGCGGCGATGATACACCTGTGAACCGAGCCCGGCTTCACTGGTTCAGCCCGGCCTTCATCATCAGTATAGTAAAACGTTATGGGCAGACCGGCGTTGCCGAAATATTTCTCCCATTTTTTTATAAAGTTGTCCCTGGTTGATTTATTCAATATTGTGGTCTCCGTTGATCATGGGTTCAAGCCAAGCTTGTGTGCTGCGCCCGCGTCGACCTGCTGCCGGCTCCAGAGCATCGGGTGGTATTTGACCCTGGCCCACGGCACTGCCTGGTCACTGTACCAGGGGTTGCCCGGGTGGCCGCTCTGACCGGAAGAGTTGATGCTCACGGAGTTATCTAAATTGGCCAGGTCTACTATCATGCGCATCGATGGGATCAGGCGGATGTTGAAGTTGCCGGAGCTGGCATACCACATCATGCTGTTGACGCATTCGGTATTACCGCCGGCTGGCACGGGGCTCGGATTGACTATGGATTCTATGGGAGCGATACCGCTGGCGCCCAGCGGGTTGCTGATAAATACCGCCTTGTGCAGGTTTCCCCATTTCCAGGCATTGCGGTCCTTGCCCAGGGCTGTTACCGTTGCAGCATAGCCTTCCCGGAAAGAGCGGCTGAGCACATCGTCGCGGGTTTCTTTGATGTCCTTGGTGGCGGGGTCATCCCACCAGCTGTTAGAAGGGTTTTGCAGCAGGAGGTTGACAGCCCACATCTCCCGGTCCACTCCGTCGGACTTGACGACATCTCCCATCTTGTTCTGGTAAATGTTGTTTATCAGCTTCATCCAGAATTCATTGTAAAGTGCTGCCTGCGGGCTGTCCTCGTTGCATACGAGGTCCCACTTCACCAGCCAGTCCCTGGCCGCGGACACTTCCGGATCATCGAACTTGAGGTTGGTCAGGGAGGGGATTACCTCGCCGGCGGAGAGTAACTTGTTATCACCCTGTATGGCCTGGTACGTGGCCACCGTGTTGGGCGCGAGTTGTTTGATCAGTTCATATTCCCGCTGGCTGCGGTAGCCGTAAACCCATTTATTGTATTTGCTACCGAAATTGGCGTTTACGTCCGAACCCAGCTGTTTACTCAGGAAGGCATAATACTGGGGAGGCGCCACCTCCTGGTTGGAGGCCACGATAAAGTTGCGCGCGGGATTATAGATGCGCGGCATAAGATCTAGTGGGACGAAACCTTTCCACTCGTAATCGCTGGTCCAACCCGGGACCGGCACCTGGCCGGTGTGGTTGGCGGCGCGGATGGGTATTTTCCCTGGCATCAGGTAGCCGATGTTGCCCTGGTTATCGGCGTAGGTGAGGCTCTGCGACGGTACGTCGAAGTATTTCAGGGCGCCCACGAATTCATCCCAGTTGCTTGCCTTGTTCAGCCGGATGAAACTGAGTGTGATTGTGGTCGGTTCCAGCGCTGTCCAGTGCAGCGACAGCGGGTCCTTGTTATTGAAGCCCGCCACCTCGCCGGTCTTGACATCGTATTTGTTGTCGTTGATGATGGGCCCCAGGTGCGTGGACCTTACCTTGATGACAACCGGCGGCTTGCCGTCCCCGAAGCTGATTTTTTCCTCGCGGACCGTCATATCGCGCCACTTGCCGTTCCACTCGTATTGCAACGGATTATCGGGGTTGACCCTGATCTGGTACTGGTCGTTGACATCCGGGTAGACGTTGGTATTGGTCCAGGCGATATGGTTATTGTGGCCAATGATTACGCAGGGGTCGGGTGCAAAGGTGAAGCCGGCGACATCGAAGGGCTTGCCGCTGCCATCGTCGCTGCAGTGCAGCGAGGTCTCATACCAGATTGACGGCTGTTGAATGCCCAGGTGCGGGTCGCCGGCCAGAAGCGCGGTGCCGCCCTTGGTCATGCTGCCCGTGGCCGCCCACGAGTTGCTGCCGGAGCCCTCTATGTTTCCTATCACTGATGACAGGTCCGGGGTTGTATCCTGGTATATCTGGGAAATGCTGTTGGGAGCCTGGGCGCCGCCTGCCGGCTGTGCCGGCGAGCTGTTGGGGAAAGCTGCCTTAACATCTTCGTCCAGCATGATGGTCGGCTTCTGGCCCAATGGCCAGGCCGGGACGAGCCACTGGTCTGCCATATCGGCACCCAGCTTGTCGTAAAGCTTTAGCCGGGTCAGTTCCAGGTCCCGCGATAAGCCCAGGTCCCAGGCCATCAGCTTGGCGAAGGTGAGGGTATCGAGGGGTGACCAGGGGTCGATCTTGAACTTGACCCCGGTCAACCCGAGGATGCTGTAGTTGACCGAAAGCTGCTGCGGAGTGCGGCCTGAAACGTATGCGTTTACCCCGTCGGCGAATGCATCGAGTAAGGCACGGTCCTCGGCGGGATAGCTGTTGTATTCCTGTTCCGCAACCTGGTACAGGCCCAGCGAGCGCAGGTAGATATCGCTGTTCACCAGCGCGGCCTTTTTGCCTGTCAGTTCTTCGATCCTGCCCCCGCAGGTCTTGCGGAAAAATTCCATCTGCCACCAGCGGTCCTGCGCCTGTGTGTAACCCTGCACAAAAGAGAGGTCATGCATGGTCTTGGCATAGATATGCGGAACGCCGTAGCTGTCCCTGATGACTTCAACCTTATCTTTCAGTCCCTTGGCCTGCAGGTTGCCATCGATTTGAGGTTGAGGGCTATTGAGGATGGACGAATAATAGGCGAAGCCTCCTCCGGACAACAGAATTATGATAGCCAAAAGAGTAATTAAAACGATCTTGACGACTTTGCCGGGGTTTCCCTTTTTCTTCACAGCGGCCTCCTTGCAGTTTATTTTAGGTTAAGGTGATTTAAATCCCACTGAGTGTGGGGAAATACTACCTTTTCAGTTATAGCCTGTCAATCAAAGGCGGGCTCATGTTATTCATAGAAGCTGGCTACCTTTTCCAGAGGTTCCCTGCTGGTGCGGAACTGGTTGGCGGGGTTGCTGTCATCGGTGTATCCGATGGGAATACCCAGCACCATCAGCTTGGAAGCGGGCAAGCCCAATACCCTGCGCTGGATATCGGGATAGAGCACCGGGATGATGGCCGGTATGGTTCCCAGTCCGTGCTCGGTGGCGAGCAGGAGTATGTTCTGCGTTATCAGTCCGCAATCGAAGAGGTTCCACATATTAGTGCCGCCGTCGGCATGATGGAAGTCGCTATCTACCATTAGATAGATGCAGCTTGTCGCACCCCAGAGCTTAAAGCCGAACTGACCCCATTCAGCGCGTTTTTGCTTGTCTTCACGCGCAAACCCCAGCTTTTGCAGCACGCCGGCCATGACGGCAGCGCGTCTCGATAACCACGGTTCGGGGTATTGAAAAGGTATCGGTATATCGAGGGTCGGCATTTTGGTCGAGCTCTCTATATAAGCCTGCTTTATCTCTTCCAGCTTTGCGCCGCTCACCACGGCGAACTCCCACGGCTGGCTGTTCGAAGCGGACGGTGACCGCAACGCGCCCTCAACTATTTTCTTCAGGATATCCTGTGGCACGGGGTCGGGTTTAAAAGCCCTCACCGAGTGCCTTTTGTTGATAACTCCCAATACATCCATAACTGCAATCTCCTTATATTTGTCAATACACCGGCCGTTAAATGATAGCGCTAACCAGGTTGGTGGTACAATAATTAGCATTAACGATACAGCAAGGTGAAAAATTGCAGAAAATAAGGCTCGGTAAAACCAACATGATGGCGACACGGGTGGGCTTTGGAGGTATCCCTATTCAAAGGCTTGGCGAGGATGAAGCTGTGGTGGTGGTGAGGAGGTGCCTGGACCTGGGAGTAAATTTCATCGATACTGCCAATGGCTATACTACCAGCGAGGGGCGCATCGGCAAGGCTATCGCCGGACGCCGGGAAGGCCTGATATTAGCTACCAAGACCCTGTCACGGAAACCCGAGGGGATTGCCAAACACCTTCAGCAGAGCCTGTCCCAGCTCGGGACCGATTATATCGACCTTTACCAGTTGCACAGCGTGAGTGATTTTGCCACGCTTGATTTCGTCCTCTCCCCGGGTGGGCCGATGTCTGCATTGGAGGACGCCAAGAAGGCCGGGAAGATCAGGCATATAGGAGTTACCAGCCACCAGTTGGATGTGGCGAAGAAAGCCGTGGCCTCAGGCCGCTTTGAAACCATTATGTTCCCCTTTAATTTCGTTACGGATGAAGCGGCCGCTGAGCTTCTACCACTGTGCCGGCAGTATGATGTAGGCTTCATCGATATGAAACCACTGGCCGGCGGGATGATATCCAACGCAACCATCGCCTTTAAATACCTCTTCCAGTTTCCCGACGTGCTGACTATACCGGGCATAGAGAAAGCGCAGGAGATTGAAGAGATAGTCCGCATACTGGACGGGATCCTGGAGCTGACCGGATCTGAGAAAGGTGAGATGGCAAGGCTCAAGCAGCAATTGGGCACCCGCTTTTGCCACCGCTGTGACTACTGCCAGCCCTGCAAGGAGGGCATCGCCATTTCCACCGTGATGGTATATCCCAGCCTGGCAGCACGGCTCCCGGCGGAAGGGTTATATGGCGGATTCTGGGGTGCTTTGATGGAGAAGGCGGCCGCCTGTTCAAAATGCCATGAGTGTGAGGAGAGGTGCCCATACCACCTGCCCATTAGTGACATGATCGCCGAATTCTATGAACAGTACGAGAAAGATAAGATCAATTACCAAAAGGTTACAGGGGCCAGGTAAATATACGCGTGCCGACAACAAATACCGAACCGACTGAACCCGTTTCCAATGACCCGACCGGGCTGGCGCGCGTCTTCCGTGCCCTGCGCCACCGTAATTACCGCCTCTTCTTTATAGGCCAGGGCATTTCGCTCATCGGTACCTGGATGCAGCAGGTGGCCATGAGCTGGCTGGTTTACAGCCTGACCAACTCGGCATTGCTGCTGGGCGTGGTAGCATTTTCAGCGTTGTTTTGCACCTTTATACTGACCCCTTTCGCGGGTGTACTGGTTGACCGCTGGAACAGGCACCGCATCCTTGTCGTTACGCAGACACTGGCCATGGTCCAGGCATTGACCCTGGCGGCGGTAGTGCTGAGCGGGTCCGCGGCGGTCTGGAACCTGGTCATCCTGAGCATGACCCTGGGCCTGATCAACGCCTTTGATATGCCGACCCGCCAGGCCTTTGTCCTGGACATGGTGCCGAAAAGAGAAGACCTCAGCAATGCTATCGCTTTGAATTCCTCTCTTTTTAATGGGGCCAGGCTGATAGGCCCGTCGGTTGCCGGAATCCTGGTCGCGGCAGTGGGGGAAGGATTGTGCTTTCTGATTAACGGCATAAGCTTTATCGCAGTCATAGCCTGCTTGCTGGCCATGCGGATTGACCTTCCGGAAACAGGGAAGATCCACGACGATTTCTTCAAGGGGATGAAGGACGGGATTTCCTATGCCTGGGGATTTCCCCCGATAAAATACATCATATTGCTGCTGGCGCTATCCAGCCTGGTGGCGATGCCGTATCCTGTGCTGATGCCTGTATTTGTTAAAGAAGTCCTGCAGGGAGGCCCTAATACGCTGGGATTTCTTATGTCAGCTGCCGGAGTAGGTGCGCTGGCAGGCGCTATTTACCTGGCTTCCCGGCGCAATGTACTGGGTTTGGAAAAAATAATAGTGATATCATCCTGCTCCTTCGCGGCCGGCCTGGTGCTACTATCCTTTTCCCATATATTATTATTAGCGATGGCCTGCATGGCGCTGACCGGCTTTGGAATGGTGGTACAGCTTGCCGCCAGCAACACGGTTCTTCAGACCATTGCCGACGACGATAAGCGTGGCAGGGTGATGAGCCTTTTCGTGATGTCGTTTATGGGAATGGCGCCCATCGGCAGCCTGCTATTCGGGTGGATGGCAAGTATAATAGGTGTTGCTACTACGCTGCTGATGGGAGGTTCAGTTTGCCTGGCGGGAGGTTTGTTGTATGCCTGGAGGTTCTCTTCAGTGAAAGATATAGCACATAGGGCCTATGTGAAAAAGGGTATTATTCATGAGAAATAAACAAACGAAGCAAAGGCAGCTTCACGAAGCTGCCTTTGCTTCCCCAATGTCAGCTTACACGGTTTCTAGGCTTTGCCGATGCGGAACATCTTGGTGCCGCATTTTGCGCAGACGCCCTGGGTCGCCGGTTTGCCATTCTTCATCTTAATGGCCTTGGCATTTTTCATTTCCCTCTTGGCCCTGCACTTCATACAATAAGCTTCCATTAATTTACCTCCTACGTATTTGAATTTAGAATAGACCATTGTTTGAAGCTTGTCAAGTGGGCGGACAGGTTCAAACAGCTATAAATCCCCAAAATGCATCAAATTGATCGTAAAAAATTTGAAAAATATCGTAAAAATTATGCAGGCGACTGTCGCAATAATTTTATTCGACACCCGCCAGTTGACCCGTTTGGCCGTTATCCAGTGGGGCTTATCAGCGCCGGGCGGCTCTTTAAGAAAGAGAAAAAATAATGTAACCGCATATAGTATATTCGCTTGGTATAAATCCATGGTGTGTGATATAGTTTTGTTATATTTTGAACGGGGGAGAAGCATGCGCCGCATTATTACTTCGGTCTTAGGTCTGATCGTAGCGTTGAGTTTAATTCTCAGTTTTCCGCAGTCGCCTGTATCTGCCGACCCCGGACCTGTATTAACATTGTCATCACCCGCCGAAGTATTCCTCAACGAAAGTTTCTCGCTGAGCATCACCTTTGATAATACCGGCGATGCCACCGGGTTTGGCCCTATCGTGGAGCTTATCGTGCCGCCCCAGGCCAGTTTCAACGGCGCTAACTACCTGGGACTTGCCGTAACATCTATTAATGTGGGCATATTCCCGGCCGGAGGCATATTGGTTAACCCGCTGACCAGTGAAAATGTCACCGGCGTACCGGGCAGCAGGTTGTTTATCCTTGAATACCCGCTGGGCAGCTTCACGCCCGACCAGCCCGCTGCTGATATATCGGCAAGCTGCATGCTGACCGATAATGCAACGCTGGGCGTTCCCTTTACCATCCGGGCCAATCCCATTTTCAGGTTTGGCAAAGACGCTGTGGATAACCCGGTGACCGACCCGCCAATACACGGCCCGCAGGCGGCAGCCACGGTGACCCCCACCGTTATCAGGTTAACCAAGAGCGCGCCTATCCATGAAAACGAGGTAAGCACAGGCCCAAATTTCCCCGTAACCTACTCGCTTACCCTGGATATTGCCGATAATTGCACGGTAGAAAATATCACCGTCAGCGATATCATCCCGGGCAACCTGCAATTCCTCAACGTGGTTCTCCCTGTCCCGGCAGGCGGTACCGTGACAGGTACACCCTCCACCACCACACCGGGCGGCACGCTATCGGTCTTTTTCAATTCGGTAACAGGTGTGGTCGGGCCGGACAGGGTAATACAGTATCGTGTTTACGCACCGGAAAAAAACAACGTAGGCGGCGACGTGCTTGATCCCAACACCGGCACCAGCAGGACTGCCACGGATATAGCCAATGCTACCGGTAAATATAAGGTTTTAAGCGTGGGGTCGAGCGACAACCATACACTTAACCTCAGGTCCCTGGCAATACAAAAGGGCGTCGCCCTCTGGATCGACCCGCAGGGAAACGGCATCTCGCCGGCGGATACCCTGCGCTATACGGTAAATTTCCAGGTATCGGATTATTTCTCCGTGGAGAATATGACTGTAACCGATAATATAACCGACGGGCAGACTTTTGCCACAGCTTTTATTCCCACGCTGTCGGTGACCAGGGGCGGCGTAACCGTGGCCGATAATTTCACGGCGGCTAATTACCCTTGGGTAGCCTTCGATAATACCACCGGTCCGCTGGCCGGTATAACCACCATCATATTCCGCGTGTCCCAGCAGCTGATTGACCTGGGCGCAAGCGGGATTCTTAAGGGCGGGCTGTCCGATAACCGCACCAGCAACGTGGGACCGACCACGGGGCAGATAATATTCCAGACGGTGATAGATGACGCCTTTGAAAACCCGGCCAATTACCCCTCCAATAACGCAAATATAGTGGCTGGTGATGACACCGGCAACAACGTGGTGACCGGCGCTAAATTGACGGGCAAGACTGCGGTAGTCACGGAATCCAGCGCCGCATCTGTCACCATAGTCAGGCCGAGCTTGAGCAAGGCACTGTATGCCATAGACGGCGATATAAATTATGCTGTCGGAAACCCGCAGAGGCACGTGGGGCCGGGACAGACGGTCACGTATTCCATCAGATTGACCGTGCCTACCGCCGATACTGAGAACCTGACCCTTACCGACTATCTGCCAATCCCTTTCTTAAGTTCAACTGAGCTGACCGTCCAGGATGCGCCGGGCGATGATATCCCGCCGCCGGCCGGGCACTGGAAGGTGGCAACTGATGATACGATGACAACCTTCCTGGCCGGCAAGGGCCGAACTGCACCCGTAATAGTAACCAATGGCGCCGAGAACACTGTTAAGTTCGATTACGGCACATTTGCCGAACCGCCGCCCCCGCCGCCCGGGCACTGGCAAAAGCTGATACACATCCTGTTCACGGTTACGGCGCAGTCCAACCCTATGGCTGATGCCCTTTACCTGGCGAACCTGGTTGACATGACCTACCATAACAGCCAAATCGAGTTCGCGTCACAGGCTGCCCTTACACACATAGTGACCCAGGAGCCCCGCCTGGTTATCAGCAAGGGTGTGTATTCCACTGATGGCATTGGGACGATAAGCCCCTCACCAGCTATACAACCGGTTAAAGGCGACCTGACCGGGGCCAACGGCGGGGATACCGTTACTTATGTGATAACAGTTGAGAACCAGGGGAGCTGGCCGGCCGATAATATCACTTTAACAGAGGATGTGCCGGTTGGACTGATGAGTCCCTCCGTGATAAGCGTGGTAAATGGTAATGGGACAGCACTCGCAAATACGGGCGACCTGTTTGCCGGGGGACTGCACCTCACCAACCCGCTGGCTGCCAATAACGGCACGATTGGGCCGCCGTATTCGACCGATACAGCCCTGGTCACAGTTTCTTTCCGCGTCGACAACGCGGCTGCACCCAGGCAGCGATTAGAGAATACTGCGAGTATAACCTGGTACCAGTCGGTGGCGGACGGGCAGAACTTTGTGCAGGACCAGGCCAAGTATCAGGATAAAGCACTGGTCACCATCGCCGACCCGGCGATGACCAAGTCGATATTCAGCACGTCTGAGAACAGCACAGCTGATCCGGACCTGACAATCGGCGAGAATGTCACGTTCAAACTCAATATAACTTTGCCCGCATCACAGATGCACAATCTCACCATTACAGACACCCTGCCAACCGGCCTGGCTTATATCATGGGCAGCTATAACGTGGATACGAGCAGTTTAAATGGCAGTCTGGGTGTCTTAACCGTTACCGAGAATGTAAGTTCTGGTGGGAAGGTTATTTTCACTTTTTCCGGCCTGACATCTATCAATTCGGATAACGTTACAGCACATCACCGCTTTGATATTTATCTCTCGGCCCGTGTCCTCGATGTGGCCGCCAACAATGGCCAAGGTTCGCGGCAGACAAAGAACAATGCTGCGACGTTAAACTGGGCTGAGAATGCGGGGACTCCCATAAGTGCCAGCAGAATAGTTTACGTGAAAGAACCCCGACTGATTATTACCAAGACGTTTACGCCCAACCCGGTGGATGGAGGGACCACAGTTACCGTTACCCTGCAGGTCACGAACAATGGAACCGCTGACGCATTTAACGTGGTGGTCACTGACAACCTCAGCCCTGCCGGGCTTGTTCTAAGCACGGTTAGCGAGAATGTCACACCGGCGGGCTTTATCTATCAATACAGCAATCCGGTACTATCGTATATCAGTGACGGCGGGACCAGCGGCGGCAGGATTAATGTGGGGCAAACCAGGCAATTCAGGTTTACCGTGAATGTACGCGGGGATATAGTAGCAGGGACACTATATCCAAATACGGCGGCTGAAAACTATACTTCGCTGCCGGGAACGAACCCCCTGGGCCGCTCTTATACTGGCTCCATTACTACCAATCTTACAGCGAGGGGGGTTACACCAGCCAAGACACTATTCGCCACGTCTGAGAACAGCACTACCGACCCTAACGTGGCAGTTGGCGAGGTGCTCACTTATGAATTGAAGTTCGATTTCCCGCGGCATCTCACGGATAACGTAACCCTGGTAGATATTCTTTCTTCCAATAGTGAGTATATTGCGGGTTCAGGGCAGATCAGCCGCAACACTGATAACCTGACCGCTACCGGCTTTACCTTCACGGCGCCGTTGGGGTCGTTTGAAAGCATAACTCCATCGTTGGTAAGCCCGCTTACATTTAATCTGGGTAACGTTAACAATATCAACACCGATCCGGCAGCCAGAGCCACCGTTACACTTCGCCTCAACGCCGTTGTTAAAAATATTACAGGTGTAGTAGCTAATAGTCTGGTCTCTAACCAGGGCCAGGTACATTTTAATGCTGCTAATGGAAGCCCTATTGCAGTGCCCACCGGCACAGTGAGTTCCTATGTGTTTATCCCGGCTCCCCGTGTAACCAAGAATTGCGCCCCGGCGGTTGTTGAGGGCGGCCAACTCGTGACCTTTACGGTAAGGGCAGAAAATCAGAATATCTCATATTCAGCACCTATGTTCAACATCAATGTCATTGATAACCTGAACGCGAACTATCAGAACCTTGGCAATGTTTCCGTAGTTGCAAATGCCGCGGATAATACCTGGGTGAATAATTCTACGTTATCGCAGTTAAATATTGATATCAACCGGCTTAACCCCGGTGAGTATTTTGACATCACTTACACTGCCAGCGTGGCACCGAATGTAGCATACGGCAGCACAATATCTAACTCGGTGCTGTTGACGGGTACCAGTTTGCCGGGAGACCACGGCAGCGGGGGAGCTACCCCCGGCGCACCGGGTTCCGATACCGGCAAAAGGACCGGCAGCGGGACAGGTCCCAATAACCTGCGCAGCACGGCTACTCAACAGGTCAACGTCGGCGTGCCGGATATGGATAAGGAAATCGTAGGACCCCAACCGAGATACTCGATCGGTGAGACGGTGACCCAACGTGTGATCGTTAACATCCCTGAAGGTTCAACCCCCGGGATGAGGGTATCGGATAACCTGTCCCCGGGCTTTTCGTTCGTGCCCGGCAGCCTGGTAGTAACTGTACCGGGCGGCGTTACGACTGGTAACCCGACCGTGGAGGCGGCCCCTTTCTTTACTAGGAGCCGCATAAGCATAAACGATCCCGAGATAATGGATTTCAGATTCGGCAGTGTCACCGCTGCATCGGCGGCCAGCATCTGGATAACTTACCAGGCCAGCGTGGCTGACATAGCGGCCAATCAGAATGGCACTGTTCTGGGCAACAATGCAAATATGTTCTATGTGGACGCCGGCGGCGGTGAAGTGGCCACGGGGATTAGATCCACCAGCATCACCGTGGGGTTGCCGTTGCTTACCATGGCCAAGACGATAACTTCAAATACGACAGATCTCCAGGCCGGCGACAGGGTTGACTACCGGGTGGTAATCGGCAGCAGCGGGCAAACTACCGCGTACAATGTAATATTTACGGACAATGTATCCAACAAACTAAACAACATCTCGAACGTCATAGTTACCTCATCATCTTCTCCTACTCCGTCAGCGGTGGTAGTAGGCAATAATATCTCAATTGGTCCGTTTTCGCTGCCCGTGGGCCAGACCGTGACACTTAACTTCTCAGCTTTACTGACCCCCACTGTTATCCGGGGTGAGTCTATCGGCAACACGGGCAGGCTAACCTATGATTCCTCCACAGGTCCGGGGCAGAGGGTTATGCCTTCATTGCAGAGCACGGTGTCGTTTAATGTCGACTCGAAGATTAATGTATTCAAAAGCCTTAGCAGCCTGCTGCCGTCAGACAGGTTTGTTATCGGTGCTACCGTGATCTATGTAATCCGTGTCGATATAATCCAGGGGACCACTCCACTTATGTCCATTACTGATGTCCTGCCTGCCGGCCTTGCCTACCAGGCGGCTGATGTATTATCAGGAAATGCAGGCATATCCTATTCAAATCTAAACTATAATGTACCCACTGTCACCGGACAGCAGGTGACGTTTAGCCTGGGCGATGTAGTGAATACCGGCGATGGGAACCCTGCTGATAATTACTTCCTGGCAAGGATATTTGCCACTGTGCTCAACGTTTCCGGTAACAGGAACGGCCTTGTTGACAACAATACCGCCAGTGTATTCTACACAGGCGGGCCTCCGGCCGGGGTGCTAACCAATAATGTTCCCATAACCATAATCGAGCCAAACCTGGTAACTTCCAAGCAGTCTGACCTTGAGGAGGTCACGCTGGGCAACCAGTGTACGTTCACTGTTACTATCAGGCATACCGACAACAGCACTGCTGATGCTTACGACCTGCAGCTTGTTGATACCTTGCCGGCCAATCTCTCGTATGTAACGGGCTCGGCCTCGCTGCCGCCGTCGCAGGTGGATGTTTCCGGCCTGCCGGGCAGAGTAGTATTCAATATACCGGTGCTGACACTTGCGCAGAATAATCTGAGCTTCACTTACAGGTGCCGGGTGGCAGCTGCAACCACACCCGGGTCTGACCTGGTGAACCGCAACGTGCTGACCTACAGCTCATTGTCAGGGGTTAATCCTGAAAAAAGGACAGGGGTGGACGGTCCTACGGGGTTGAACAACTACTACGCTGCCGCGGAAAAAACTATCCGTGCCATCACCAGGACAACCATACATGCACTTAAAAAGGTCACAGATGATAACGGCGCCCCGGCCTATGCCGGCGATATACTGACTTACCATATATTATTGACCAATACGGGTATCCCGGCTACGGGAGTGGTATTTACCGACTTAATACCGGCTAACACAAGTTACGTTCCGGGTACGCTGGCCACGGATAGGGGTACGGTCATGGATTCAGGCAACCCGCTGATTGTAAATGTGGGGGTTATGAATACCGGTGACAAAGTGCATATAAGTTTCAAGGTCGCTATCAAAGCGGATTTAGACTCGCCAGTTGTTATCTCCAATACAGGGATAATCAATAGTAACGAGACCTCCATCAAATATTCTGGACCCTCGGGTGATGGTGAACAGTCCGGGCCAACTAATATAAATGCCCAGCCCAAACCGCAAACTCCAGCCCAGACAACCAGTTCATCTCATGGTTCATCCGTTGCAACAACAGCGACCGGGCGCAGCTTACCGCCGGCGCCGCCCGTGTCTTTGCCCAATTTCGTTGTAACCAAGATATGCGTGGAAACGCAGGATAAATCTGACAATGTTCAAATCTGCCTGAAAAACACCACAGCCGATGCGCAATCCTTTACTGCCAGGCTGGTTGTCAGCGGTATAAAGAAATATCCCAAAACCATGGCCTTAGCACCGGGGGCATCCTCCTGCACAAGCTGGGTAGTACCCAAGGAGGAAGCGGGCAGCTACCGGGTAAATGTAAATGAGATTGAGATGGACGCTCCTTTATGCGCAACCAATGCACCAGAAGGCCCGGACAGGGATATGCTGATTGTTATCTTCGGTTCCATCTTTATTATAGTTGGCATCGTTATAATTCTCGCGCTTTTCAGGTTTAAGTTCAGATAGTACCGCTGCAGGCCTGGATCATTAAGATCCCGGGATTGGTTGTTCTTTGCCAGCAGCAGCCGGTATTCTCTATAATTGTGCACCTGAAACTGATCAGTAACTTAAGATTGCAATACGTATGAATATAGTAGGTCTTGTAGGCATGCCGGGCTCAGGTAAATCCGAAGTCGCCCGGGTTTTTGCATCCGGTGGATACCATACGGTCAGGTTCGGTGACATAACGGATGAGTTAGTAAAAAAACGCGGGCTCAAATTATCTGAAGAAAATGAGAGGGCAGTGAGGGAAGAACTGAGGAAGCTACATGGAATGGACGCCTACGCCATGCTTAATTTGCCCCGCATTGAGTCTGCTTTGAAGATGTCACACGTGGTGATTGATGGTTTGTACTCATGGGAAGAGTACAAATTTCTCAAAGACAAGCTGGGGGAAAGTTTGAAGGTAGTGGCCGTATGGTCTCCGCCGGCGCTGCGTTATGAAAGATTAAGGAGCCGGCCGGTGAGGCCATTGACCGTAGAGCAGGCGTTAGCGCGCGACTACGCTGAAATAGAAAACGTTAACAAAGGCGGACCGATAGCCATGGCAGATTTTACCGTTAGCAATAGCAGTACACTGCAATCATTAATGCAACAGGCTGAGAATATAATTAAGGTATTAAAGTGAAAGAGATAAGAAGGCCGTCGCTGGACGAGTACTTCCTCAAAATCGCCACCGTGGTAGCCGAGCGGGCGACCTGCAAGCGGCATCACGTGGGAGCGGTGGCCGTTAAGAACAAGCATATCCTCTCCACGGGCTATAATGGGGCTGCTGCCGGGGTCAAGGACTGCCTGGAGCTTGGCTGCCGTAGGGACGAATTAAATATCCCGTCGGGCACCAGGCACGAGATCTGCCGGGGTATCCACGCTGAACAGAACACCATTATCCAGGCTTCGCTGAACGGCGTGAGCATCGAAGGCGCCGTAATATACTGTACCCACTCACCCTGCATACTGTGCGCCAAGATGCTGGCCAACGCGCGCATAAAGCGCTTTGTGACCTTTGGTAAATATGCGGACGATGGCTTCCTGGACCTTTTCAAAGAGGCCGGCATAGGGTTCGACCTTCAGCCCAGGCCACCCTCGCAGATATTGCCCCTGGATTAATCGGTTAACGGACAATAATGGATATAACCAGATGAGAGAATGCAAAACGGGCGAAAATAAGGCGAACTGTAACTGCACCTATGAGCCATGCTCACGCAAGGGCCTGTGCTGTGAATGCATAAGGTACCACAGGGAATCGGGGGAACTGCCGGCGTGCTATTTCCCGGCCGAGATAGAACGTACCTATGACCGGTCGGTAGAGCGGTTTATTTCTTCATGCGGCAAAAAGCAGCGCTAAGCTCCAGGTTATTCACCACCTTATATCGATATTCGACACGGTGCCCATTGGTTTCCAGAGCGGGCCGAGTTCAGCGCCCGACTTTTCCGTTTCGGTTCTGGCTGATTTGAGCAGGTACTGGGACATTTGGAGATTGCTTTTCCATTGCTCGGCCTTACGAGCCTCGCTACTGCCAGACATAAAAACCTTGCCGTTTACCCAACCATTGAAAGCCTGCACCTCGTCATTATAGGTCTTCATCTTGGCATTATACTCATTTACCCGGGCCGTGTATTCACGGCTTTTCTCCCTGTACTGCTCGTAATAAGAATAATCGGGTGCTTGGGCGATATCCAGGCTGATGAAACCCAGTTCTTTGCCCTTGACCACGTAGGCGATGCGGTCGCGGGTATGGCCGGTTAATGCTTCCCCGTTCTCCTCCAGTTCAGGTTTGAGTATGGCGGCTTCATTGGCTTCCGCGGTGTCGCCCGTGGAATCAGTAAATACCATGCCGCGGTCGGTGGTATTGAAAGCATTTATGGCATGGCCGACGGGTTTATTGGCGAGGTCGATGGCTACCCATGCCGCACGGATGCCGGCTTTCTCGGCATTATTGTGAACGTCCTGGGCAAATGAACCGCAGACGAAATCACCCAAAACATAGTCGCGCTCGTCGGTTTTATCTTCTGCCAGGAATGCCTGCAGATAGTCCCATGAGGGGTCCGTGGCTTCCGGATTATTCTCCAGCACCACCTGAAAGCCATGTGTGCCTCTATAAGGTATCAGCCTGGCATTGCCCTGGCAGGCGGGAATAAAAAGGGCAAACACTATGGCAGCCAGCAAAACAGTTAATACACCCGGCCTGCTCATTGCTTCTCTCCTTTCAAGCTGTATGCGCAGCCGCAGTAATGCTGGCGGTAAATCTCCCAGCTCTTTGCCAGCCCGGCCGCTTTATTAAAGCCATCCTTCTTTTTAAAATCCCGGGCCATAAAGCTGTTGCCGCCGATCTCAATACCGATCCTGTTGATCGCTTTAGCTGACTTATGCGGGCTGATGGTCAGGGTGGATGTGAAAGCATCCGCCCCCCTTTCCCGCATAAAGCCAAACGTCTTTTCAAGGCGTATGCCGTAGCAGGCCAGGCAGCGCAGGCCGCCCTCAGGTTCATCTTTGAAAGCCGCCACGGCCGATATCCAGTTCTCGGGTTCATAAAGCCCTTCAACCAGGTCGAACCCGAGATGTTCAGCGGTACGCCGGGCAGCTTCCAGCCTCAGGCGGTATTCTTCTTGAGGGTGGATATTGGGATTATAGAAGTAGCCGGTGACGCTGTGCCCCTCTCTCAAAAGCACATCGGCGGCGCCGGCCGCGCAGACGCCGCAACAGATATGCAGGATAACTTTCATGAGGCACCGTCCGCCGTTTTATCAGGGCTTCTTCTTTATTTTCTCCGTGATGCGCTGCTGGATCCTGGTGATGAAATTGGGGTCGGAGAATGCCAGGCTTTGTGCCATACCGGCGCATTCCAACCCGTCGGCCATGCTCATGCTCATGCTCATATCTATATTGCGCTTGGCCAGGCCAACGCCGGTAGGGCCATTGCCGGCTATCTCTTTAGCCCAGGCAATCCCCGTCTTCTCGAGGTCTTCCAGTTTAACAACCTCATTGACCATGCCCCACTTCTCGGCCTTTTGGGCGTCTATGGTTTTACCGGTCAGGATAAGCTCCTTGGCTCGGCCCACTCCTACGATACGCGGCAGCCTCTGGCTGGCGCCGTCGTCAGGTATCAGGCCCATGACAACCTCGGGGATATTGAAAACGGTTTCCGGCGAGCACAGCCTCAAATCGCAGGCCAGGGCCAGTTCGCAGCCTATGCCCAGGCAGAAGCCGTGGATTAGCGCGATAACCGCCTTCTCAACGAGTTCCACCTCGTTATAAGCCCTTTGCGCCATGCGGACGAACCGCCTGACTTCAACTGCGCTGCCGCCGGGCTGAAAAGCGGTCAGGTCGGTGCCGGCCGAAAAACCTTTGCCTTCGCCTGACAGCAGTATGACCTGTATGCTCGGCTGCATGGCGGCTTCTGAGAAGCATCTCTCAATATCCCAGAACACCATAGGGCTGATGGCGTTTCTTTTCTCAGGCCTGTTTAATTTTACGTGCAGGATGCCGTCCTTCTCGGTGCAGGCAAGGTTGTCGAATTTCATGTCCAAGCTCCTTATAATATTTATTATGTGATTGCTAAGAAGGTTTTTTAAACAAAAACCCTCTCTAAAATAGCTGTCGAAGCCGTGATATGTCAAGCCTGGTAAAGAAGGGGGCGTATGCTAACCAGCATACGCCCCCTTGTAATAACCGCGATTTCAAACGGAGTGGATCAGGCCTTTTTCCCCTTTACCTTATCGAGGAACCGCTGCTCCACCCGCTTGATAAAGTTAGGGTCAGAAAAGGCCAGGCTCTGTGCCATGCCGGCGCATTCCAGCGCATCATGTATGCTCATGTTATAGCTCATATCGACGTTGCGCTTGGCAAGCCCGACACTGATCATGCTGTTCGCCATTATTTCCTTAGCCCAGGCTATACCAGTCTGCTCGAGTTTTTCAGGCTGCACGATCTCATTGACCAGTCCCCAGAGTTCAGCTTTCTGCGCGTTGATGGTCTTGCCTGTCAGTATAAGCTCCTTGGCGCGGCCGACGCCCACCACGCGCGGGAGCCTCTGGCTACCGCCGCCGTCCGGGACCATGCCCATATTGACCTCGGGGATGTTGAAAGTGGCATCGGGGGTACAGATCCTCAGATCGCAGGCCAATGCCAGCTCCAGTGCTCCCCCGAAGCAATAATTGTGGATGAGCGCGATGACGGGCTTTTCCAGCAGCTCGATCTCGCTAAACACGGCCTGGAAGGTGCGTACGCCGCGGCGGATATCCTGGAGGCTGCCGCCGGCTTGAAAGGAGTTCAGGTCGGTGCCGCCGGAGAAGCATTTTCCCTCCCCCGAGAGCAGTACAACCTGGACGTTGGGCAGTGTGGCCACCTCGGCAAAGCACCGTTGTATTTCATTAAGTATCTCGAAACTTAGCGCGTTCCTTTTCTCGGGCCGGTTCAGCTTCACATGAAGTATGCCGTCCTTTTCCGTGTAAGCGACTGTTTTAAATTGCATTGAGCCTTCTCCTTATTATTTATTACTAATAATTGAAATGCTTTTCTAAAGCAAACCTTTATAAAAATAGCTGCCGCGCGGGGCATCTGTCAAACTTCAGGCCGCGGAACTTTTTCTAACCCGTACTAACGCGACCATAGCGATTCCGCTTACCGCAGCTATGGACGCGGTTACCAGGTACATGGTTGTGAATCCGCTGTTCTGCACCACGATACCCATGGCAGTAGCTCCCGCTGCCAGACCTATTTGAAAGGCGGCCGATCCCAAACCCATGGAAAATCCCCTCTTATCAGGGGGAGACAGGTGCGCCAGCCAGGAAAGTGATGCCGGCATTGAGAGTCCCATCCCCAGTCCGTAAATCAATCCTACGGCCGCCAGTTGCCAGAGCAGGTGGAAGGACGGTATAAGGGCGATGGCTATTGCGCTCAGGAAGATGCCGGCTATTATCATGGGGGCGTTGCCCAACCTGTCGGCCAGGGCGCCCGAGGGTATGCGCAGGGCCGCGGAACTGGCGTAACAGGCGGTGATTATCATCCCCGCCCCGGCTTCAGTGATGCCGAAATCGCGCACATAAAGCGGTATAAAGGTGCTCACCGTGCTTGACGCGACGGCTGTTATGATTAGCGCCAGCAGGCTGATGATGGCACCCGGGTGCCGCAGCCAAAGCCAGGGGTGCATGCTCCTGTCCTGTGGAGGGGCCGATTTTTGAGGTATGGCGTTCATCCTGGTGGCGACAAAGATAAGGGCCAGCAGCGGCAGGGCGCTGCAGCCGTAAAAAGCGGCCGTAAAACCGAACTGCTGCACGATGTAGCCGCCCGCAACCGGGCCTGCCATCAGGCCGAGTTGTGAGGATGCTGTGTACCACCCCATGGTCTTCCCGTGTTCACCCTGGCGGGACAGATCGGCGACGATGGCCAGCGCCGTCGGCAGGAAAAGCGCGCCTCCCAGGCCGTGCAGAATACGTACCAGGTAAAGTGCAACAATATCATGTGCCAGCGGGTAGAGGAAAGGTGCAACGGCGGAAAGGACGAGCCCGGCCACCAGAAACTGCCTGCGTCCCAGCCTGTCCGAAAGCATGCCGATAGGGATTATCCCGGCTGCCATCACGTAAGAGTAGAGTGAAACGATAAATCCAGTGTCGGCGACACTGATGCCCAGGCTGGAGGTGTAGTAAGGGATTACGGGAAAGAGCCAGCTGAAGCTGGTGAACCCGGCGAATGCCACCAGGTAAATGGTTGCCAGTGTAAAGCGGGGATTCATTTACGCATTCGCGGTATCCAGGTTTGGTTCAGGGGGTTTGCAGAGCAGGATCAGCACAGTGCCCATGAGTGCGCCGCTGCAGGCGATCAGCATGGCCAGATCGTAATTGCCGTTAACGTCGTACATCCAGCCGGCGATGAATGGTGATGAGAATTGGAAAATGGACCCTACCGGGTTGGTGACGGCGCTGATGCTGGGGAATGCCCCGGCGCCGAAATAGTTGCCCGTAATCAAGGGCACGGAAACATAGGTTGCACCGAAACCGAAGCCGGTAAAGAGCGGGAATAAATACACGGCCCACAGGTTATCCCTGGAGGCCAGCCAGAACAGGATGCCGCCGATTACCAGGGAAAAACCGGCTATGGAGATAAGGAAGCGTGACTCGATGCGTTCGCCGAGGAAGGAGATGCTCAGCCTGCCGATGATGCTGCAGGCCAGTATCATCCCGTAAACGAATTCAGGGCGCAAAAAAATGACCGGGTCCGCGGGTGAGAATCCTATGTCGCGAAGGTGGAAAGTGGTCTGTGTCAGCACCGCCTGCCAGAGGAAAAAGATGAAACCGGTCGCGGCGATGATCATCCAGAGTGAGCGCGTCCTGACCGCGTCCCTGAACTTCCAGTTAACGGGTGACCGGTAGGTCCTGATGGGCTTATGTTTGGCGTGCAGCATAGCTTCGCGCAACTGCTGGGGTGAAAGCCCGTCCTGGTGTTGTCCGAGATCCTCCGGGCGGTTGCGCACAGCTATCATAGCGATGACCGCCCCGATGAAGCAGGTTATGGCGATTACGTACCAGCCGACGCGCCAGTCGCCGCCAAAATTGATGATGAAGGCACTGATTACCTGGGGATAAATGAAGCCGCCTATGGCGCCCCCGCCGAGCACAAGGCCCATGGCCAGCGCCCGGTGGGCGTTGAACCAGTACAGCACGAGAGTCTGTATGGGCAATACGGACCCGAAAGATATCCCCAGTCCGGCAAAGAAGCATAATAAGAGGTAAACGGGATAAACCTGCCCGCAGAGAGCAATCAGTAATCCTGAGACCGCGGTTAAGACGGCGCCGATGGCCAGCGTCTTGCGGGGCC
>Ga0315276_10000485_pt1 | contig 34480 bp, 33 predicted proteins | sample YL17G05_0_MG_FD_204542 | JGI IMG/M metagenome (GOLD analysis project Ga0315276, IMG submission 204542) | Sediment microbial communities from Yellowstone Lake, YNP, Wyoming, USA - YL17G05_0 | ecosystem: Environmental > Aquatic > Freshwater > Lake > Sediment | place: USA: Wyoming | collected...
CCACGGCGACATCTTGTTTATCGATGAAATCCACCGGCTGTCGGCGATAATTGAAGAGTTCATCTACCCGGCGATGGAGGATTTCAAGGTTGATTTCGTGGTCGATAAGGGGGCGTTCGCCAAGGTTATCAACGTACCTCTGAAGCGGTTCACGCTGATCGGCGCCACCACGCGGGCCGGGATGCTGTCCGCGCCGCTGAGAGACCGGTTCGGGTTGTATTACCATCTTGATTTCTACCCCCCTGAGGACCTGGTCGAGGTCGTGCTTCGTTCGGCGCGGCTTCTTGAAATAGCCATCGAAGGACAGGCGGCCACGGTAGTTGCGACGCGGTCACGCGGGACTCCCCGAATAGCCAACCGGTTGCTGCGGCGGGTGCGCGATTATGCCGCGGTCAAGGGAGACGGCCGGGTGACTGACGAGTTGGCCGATAAGGCGCTGGAGGTGGAGGGGATAGATTCGGTCGGTCTCGATGCTCTTGACCGCAAGTTGATTGAGACAATCATCCAATACTACAAGGGTGGCCCGGTAGGGATTGAGGCGCTGGGGGCGACGCTAAACGAAGAAGTCGATACGCTGGTCGATATGGTTGAGCCATTTTTGCTGAAAATCGGCTTTATCCAGCGTACCCGGCGTGGGCGGGTGGTTTCGGTCGAGGCGGCTAAGCATCTTGGTATGTCGTTGGCGGACAACCAACAACGCGATCTTCTTTAGTCTTATTCTTCAAATCAGAACTAATCACTCTTTGATAGCGTTACAGTAATTTCGCTTGCACCCGATGTATAGGTAGCACACTTTGGTGCGGCTTATTGGAAAACTGACTTTGGAGGAACGTGAACGACAAGTTGAAACAACCTACCGAAGAACAGCTTCGGTTACTCATAGACTCAATGTGCGGCCAGTTAGGTGGCCGTAACAATGGCTCGGCCCAGATAGTCAATACGCTCATTCGCGAGACGGTCAAGTTTCGCGATAAGCTCAAAACCGAGACCGGGGAAATCCTGACTGTCTGCGATACCCGAGTGGCGCTTGAGGCTCTGACAGAGCATTTGAGCGGGCGAAAAATCACCAACGGTATGACCCCCGAACAAAAGGCCCTGACCCAGATATGGATTGACCGACTGACGCTCTTTCGGGCGTCTTGAAGATTTGGCGGGTTTGAGGCAAACCCGCCCTACTTTATTTTCGGGCGTCGTAAGCGCTTGGCGGGTTTGAGGCAAACCCGCCCTACTTTACTGGCGGGTTCGAAGCGGACCCGCCCTATTTTCTAAGACTTCAGATGAAGCTCTCCCTCTTTGACTATGACCTTCCCAGGGAACTGATCGCCCAGTATCCTAACCGAAGACGGGATCAATCCCGGCTGATGGTGCTGAACCGTGCGACCGGACAGATCAGTCATCGCAAGTTTCGGCACATAGTAGAGTACCTTCGACGCGGAGACGCGCTGGTTGTCAACAACACGAAAGTGTTCAAGGCGAGGCTGATAGGGAAGCGCGCCACCGGCGGACAGGTCGAGGTGTTTCTTGTCAGGCGACTTGATGGTGTTTCGGGTGAGTTTTGGGAAACGCTGGCGCAGCCATCGAGACGTCTCAAAGAAGGGGAGAGGATCTTCTTTGGTGATGAATACGGGATCGATCTAATACAAAACCTCGGCGATGGACGCTGGCAGGTGAGCTTTGATTCTGTAACGGTCCGGAAAAAGGTCATTGCACAGTTCGGCCATGTCCCCCTGCCGCAATATATCGCCCGCGAAGACCAACCGGCTGATTTGCATCGTTACCAAACCGTTTTCGCAAGAGCGGAGCAGGCTGGCGCAGTGGCAGCCCCGACTGCAGGTTTTCATCTGACAAGGGGACTCCTGTCGAAAATCCGCAGTATGGGCGTTATCGTGTGCGAGGTTACGTTGCACGTCGGGCCGGGAACTTTCAAACCGATCACAGCCGATAACATTGAGGAACATACGGTCGATCCTGAGTTCGCTCAGATTTCTCAATCGGCAGCAGACACTCTCAACGCCGTTCGAGCAAGAGGGGGGCGGATTTTCGCGGTTGGGACCACCTCGGTGCGCACGCTTGAGTCGGCTCCCTTGGAGAATGGAGAGATTCTCGCGTTCAGTGGAATGGTCGATACCTATCTCCGGCCAGGGCACAGATTTCGTTGTGTCGATCACCTGATCACTAATTTCCACCTGCCCAGGTCATCGTTGCTGGTGCTGGTCTCCGCCTTTGCCGGTCGCGAGCAGATACTGGACGCCTACGCCGAAGCTATCCGCGAGCGGTACCGGTTTTACAGCTACGGCGACGCCATGCTGATGCTCTAACCGCTTTCCCTCGTCGGTGTCTCGACATATATTCATGCCCGATGAAGGCTACGGCGTTGATAGTGGCGGCCGGAAATTCGACCCGATTCGGAGGACCGATACCGAAGCAGTTTGTGGCGGTGGCAGGGCTGCCGCTTCTCGCGTGGACACTTGAACGCTTCGAAAAGGCGCGGTCTATCGACAATATCGTAATGGTTGTAGCTGAAGATCAGCTTCTGAAGGTCTCGGATGAGATCATAGACGGCAGTCGTCCCACCAAGGTAGTGAAAGTCATCGCCGGTGGTGCGACCCGGCAACAGTCGGTTCTGAAGGGATTGGAAAGCCTTCCTGAGTCGACGCAATTGGTGGCCATACATGATGGCGCTCGCCCTCTGACGTCACCGCTTGATATCGATGCGGTCGTTCAGGCTGCTGCCGTCGAGAAGGCCGCTATTCTGGCCACTCGTGTGCCGGATACCGTAAAGAAAGTGGTTAACGACTGCATAATGTCTACTCTGAATCGGATTGATCTCTGGCTGGCGCAGACGCCGCAGGTATTCGATCGCGAATTGATTCTCGCGGTGCACCGTAGGGCTGCTCGCGAGGGGATTGACGTCACTGATGACTCCGCGCTGGTGGAAGCTGCCGGGTACAAGGTGCGAGTTGTCGAATCGACTTCACCTAATATGAAAGTGGCTACACGCAATGACCTGAGAATTGTCGAAGCATTGCTGAAAGGGTCAGTCGATGGCTAGAGCAGGCGGGAGCAGGATCAGAATTGGGCACGGGTTCGACGTGCATCGTCTGGTGGAAGGTCGGAAGCTCGTTCTATGTGGCGTTGAGATTCCTTTTGACCGGGGGTTGCTCGGTCACAGCGATGCCGACGTGCTCCTTCATGCAGTTGCCGACGCGCTTCTTGGCGCGGCCGCCCTCGGGGATATCGGCAAGCATTTCCCGCCGAGCGACCCGAAGTACAAAGGCGCCGACTCGGCCAAACTGCTGGCGCAGGTAGTCGGAATGACTCGTGATGCGGGCTACTCTGTGATCGGCAACGTTGACTGTATCGTAATGGCCGAACGTCCACGCTTATCCGAGTACATAGATACCATGCGACAGCGATTGGCCGATATTCTCGATATTTCAATTGACGCCGTTAGTATCAAAGCGACCACCTGTGAAGGTCTCGGTTTTGTCGGACGGGAAGAAGGTATAGCCGCGTCGGCGGTCTGTATCATCTCAAGCGATGACTGAGTATCTGCCTCAAATCAACGCTTTTCTGGACCACTTGTTCTCGTACGGTGCAGTGTGGGTTTATCTGATCATCCTACTGGCCTGCTTGATCGAGAACTTCTTCCCGCCATTTCCGGGCGATCTGTTCATAGTGGCTTCGGGCGGGCTGGTGGCGATGGAGAGGCTCAATACGGTGGCCGCGATGGCGGCAATATGCGCCGGAGGGATGACTTCGGCGATGATTCTCTATGCCATCGGTCGGCATTATGGGAGGGACTTCTTCATCCGCAGAAACCTGCGTCTGATGTCTCCCGCAGATATTGCCTCTGCCGAACTCCGATTCGCGCAGTGGGGCGGTTTGATACTGGTTGTATCCCGTTTTGTTGTGGGAATCCGGGTCATGTTGGCGGTAGTAGCCGGTATGGCCGTTTATCCGGCAAGGCGGATGTTTGTCTATACGCTCGTATCATATCTGCTGTTTTCCGGGTTGTTGATGTATCTCGGCTTCACGCTGATTCAACATGTAGATCGGTTGGAGTACTACTTCAGGACCTATAACTACTTTGCCTGGCCGATTGTTGTTGCTCTCGTGGCGGTATATCTTCTTCGTCGCTTGAAACCGATACGGAAAGGCAACGCGGAATGAAAGTTCTTGTTCTGGCAGGCGGAGACTCAAACGAGCGGGCTGTTTCTCTGAACAGCGGAGCGGCAATCTGCCAGGCATTGATGCGGCTGGGTCATCAAGTCAGGGCACTCGATCCCGGTACCGGTCAACCCCTGATCGATGCACAGGGGCGGCTTCTGATTGAGGGTGGCCGAGCGCCCTATGATGTTGCCACCGTGGCTGCGCCGGAGCCGGGTGCGCTGATGACAGCGATAGCGTCGGATTATTCCGATGTCGACGTTGTCTTCCTGGCGCTGCACGGAGGTCGCGGTGAAAACGGCTCAATACAGAATCTCCTCGATCTGGCGGGCCGGAAATACACCGGTTCGGGCATGACGGCATCGGCAGTGGCGATGGACAAGGCTATCACCAAGAGAGTGATGGCTTCTATAGGTGTTCCGACTCCGGAATGGGAGCTGCACCGGGTGTGCGGCACGTCCGATGCCAATGATATTGCTTCACACATTGCTCGGCGTCTCAAACCTCCACTGATTGTGAAGCCTAATGACGGCGGTTCGACAATCGGGCTGTTCAAGGTAACCACTGAGGATGAACTTGTGGCGGCTGTCCGCCAGTGTGCGGAGCACACGCGCGAGATTCTTGTGGAACAATACATACCCGGCCGAGAACTGACAGTGACGGTGTTTGACGGCCGCGCTTTTCCGGTGGTTGAAATAAAGCCCAAGAGCGGCTTGTACGACTATGAGGCGAAGTACACTAAAGGGAAGAGTGAATATATCGCACCGGCTGAGATTGACGCCGCCGTTGCCGCGGGGTTGAAAGATGCGGCAGTGCGACTTTTCGATGCTATCGGTTGCGTCGGGTTGACCCGAGTTGATTTCATTCTTGACAATAGCGCGAGGTTTTTTTGTCTAGAAATTAATACTCTACCAGGGATGACGGGGCTTTCTCTGGCTCCGATGGCGATGAAATGCGAGGGGATAAACTTCGAGCAGATGGTGTCGATGATGATTGAATCGGCTTTGAAACGTTAGCAAGTCGGCATGGATAAACTCAAACCGCGCGCCCTCATCTTCGATCTCGGATCAACACTGATCGAATACGAAACCATCCCCTGGGATGATCTGGGCAATGAATGCCTCGAATCCGGTCGGCGGTTCCTGCTCGAATGTGGTCATGAGTTGCCGTCTCGAGAAGTTTTCGAGAAGACCTACAGCGACATTCGCGACGCTTACCGCCGCCAGGGAACGGAGACATTAATCGAATGGGACGTGCCTACCGCCGCCGGTATGCTGTTTGACGCCTTGAACATCACCCAAGATGAAGCCCTGATAGACGCCTTTTTCGATGCCTATTACAAGCCGGTGGACCGAGAGTTGTTTGTGTATGAGGACACTCTCAAGACACTGGCCGCGCTCAGGATCGTCTACCCGGTCATGGGTCTGGTTTCCAACACGATTTTCCCCGATAGGGCGCATCTGGGTGAGTTGGAACGGTTCGGAATCGCGCCCTATCTGAAGTTCATGCTGTTCAGCTCGAGTTTCGGGTTGCGGAAGCCGCATCCGGATATCTTTTACAGTGCCTGCAATCTGGCCGGATTTGCGCCTTCAGAGTGTCTCTACGTGGGAGACCGGTATATGGAGGATGTGCTCGGCCCGACTCAAATTGGCATGAACGCCATCCTCAAAGTAAAACCGGGGCGGCAATATCCCGCCGATATGCCCGAATCACTTCGCAAGATTGACAACCTGCTCGAACTTCTTGATCACCTGGAAATTTGACGGAGTCTCTCAGGTTGCTTTTTGGAGGCAGTGAGGGTATATTCGAACGATTCTTAGCGAATTGGCTGACGATAACACCGCATACTGAGGTGCTCAAATGGACCAGACTGAACTGCTGTTGAAAGAACTAACCGAGACCAGCGGCGTCTCGGGTCACGAAACCGAGATACGTCGTTTGATGGCTCGCGAATTGAGGCCGCTAACGGATTCGCTCCAGTACGACAAGATGGGCTCGATCATGGGTGTCCGGAAGGGAGGTTCGGAACGGCCACGGGTTATGCTCATAGCCCATATGGACGAGGTTGGGTTTATCGTCCGCGAGATTACGAGCGACGGCTATATCAAGTTTCTGCCGCTTGGCGGCTGGTGGGGGCACGTAGCGCTGGGTCAGCGGATGCAAGTAATTGGGTCCAACGGTCCGGTTCTGGGAATAGTTGGCTCCAAGCCGCCGCATCTTCTCCCCGACGATGAACGCAAGAAAGTTATCGATGTTAAGGATATGTTCATTGATGTCGGTGCTCAGGAGAAGTTCGATGTCAAGAAGCGGTGCGGGATCAAGGTCGGCGATCCGATTGTGCCGGACAGTCGGTTTACGATCATGGCCAACAAGAAGATGTATTTGTCCAAGGCGTTCGACAATCGCATGGCCTGTGGTGTGGTTATTGAAGTGTTGAAGCGGCTTCAGCGCGCGAAACACCCGAACACGGTGCTGGGCTGCGCTTCGGTACAGGAAGAGGTGGGCTTGCGCGGCGCTCAAACACTGGCGCATATCGGTGATCCGGACGTGTGTATCGTCGTTGATGTCGGTATCGCGCAGGATGTTCCCCCGGACGGCTTCAAGAAGGTCGAGAAACTGGGCGGCGGACCGGGTATCCTGGTCATGGACGCCTCCATGATTCCTAACGTCGGTCTGAAGGAATTCGTGATCAGGACCGCAAAGTCGGGCAAAATACCGTACCATCTGACCACGATTGATCGTGGTGGTACCGACGGCGGTCGTGTGCATGTTAGTCGGGCCGGGGTGCCGTCGATAGTGATCGGCGCACCGGTGCGGTATATCCATTCTCATAATGGAATTCTCTGCCGGACCGATTATGACAATACTATAAAGCTGATTGCGGAGTTGGTTAAGAAACTCGACGCGAAGGCGGTTAAATCGTTCACGGAGGCTTGAGATAAAATGCCGCTCGTATTTCGCAATAGTCTGACCCGCAGCAGGCAGGAATTCAAACCGATCAGGCCTGGCGAGGTCCGCATGTACACCTGCGGGCCGACAGTCTATAATTACGCCCACGTCGGCAACTTTCGCACCTATATGTTTGAGGATTTGTTGCGCCGCTATTTGAAGTACAAGGGGTACCGGGTAACACAGGTGATGAACCTGACGGATGTTGACGATAAGACGATTCGCGATTCCCGTGCTGCTGGAATCACACTCAAGGAACACACTGCAAAGTTCACGGCGGCGTTTTTTGAAGACCTGGACAAGCTGCGGATCGAGCGGGCAGAATATTATCCTGCGGCGACTGACCATGTTCCGGAAATGGTCGCTATAATCAAGAAGCTGATCGACAAGGGGCTGGCGTACCAGTCCGACGGGAGCTGGTATTTCAAGATTGCCGCGTTCCCGTCGTACGGTAAACTGGCCAATCTCGACAAGAGCGGCCTCAAGGCCGGGGCCAGAGTAGCGTCTGACGAGTATGAGAAGGAGTCGGTCTCCGACTTCGCGCTGTGGAAGGCCTGGGACGAGGCCGACGGCGATGTCTACTGGGACACCGAACTGGGCAGAGGTCGTCCGGGGTGGCATATTGAATGCTCAGCAATGTCGTCCAAGTATCTCGGCAACCATTTTGATATTCACACCGGTGGCGTTGACAATTTGTTTCCGCACCACGAGAACGAAATCGCCCAATCCGAAGGCGCCAATGATGAGACTTTTGTCAACTACTGGCTGCACAGCGAACATCTGATTGTCGAAGGTCGTAAGATGGCCAAGTCGCTGGGCAACTTCTACCGACTAAGCGACCTGACTGAAAAAGGGTACGCTTCCCTGGCGGTACGGTATCAGTTGTTGTCCACCCATTATCGTCAGCAGTTGAATTTCACTCTGGAAGGACTTGATCAGGCCACCAAAGCGCTGGAAAGGTACAATGATTTTGTCGCCAACCTCTCCGCGTACCAGGGCGGTCAGTCGAGTGGCGAAGCCGAGGCGATCACCAGCCGAGTGCTGGCCGAGTTCGAGATTTTCATGGACGATGATCTGAACATCTCCGGCGCGCTTGGCGCGGTGTTTGATTTCATTCGAGATACTAACCGGCTCCGGTCAGAGAACAAGCTGTCCGCCGCTGAGCGCGACAAAGCGCTCGAAGCTGTCCGCCAGATTGATATGGTGCTCGAGTTTCAGGTCAGGCGGGAAGCGCTTGACAGCGAGATTGAAGTCCTGATTGCCAAACGCACCGAGGCGCGCAAGAACAAGGATTTTGCCACGTCGGATAAAATTCGAGACGATCTTTTGAAGATGGGTATTGTCCTTGAGGATACCGGCCAGGGCGTCAAGTGGAAGCGCAAGATATAGGAGGCGGTGGGGTCTTGATTTAGCCGCCGCCGACCTTCATATTGACATTGAGATTTGATGCCGACGTAACTCAGCAGGTAGAGTACCTGATTTGTAATCAGGCTGTCCTCGGTTCGATTCCGGGCGTCGGCTCTTGTCGGCCAAGCGATATGTCAAGCTTACTGCAACGCAGCAATCCTGAGAATACCGATCCAGACATCGTCAAACCCTCACAGTTGTGAATCCATCCTATGTATAAGACTCTTCTTGTAGCCGGCGCTACATGTCTCTTTCTGTTCAGCGCCGCAGGCATGACCTTCGCCCAAGTAGCTGCGGATCCGTTCGATGATGGTCCGTACGTTGTCTGGCACGATTCGTCCAGAGTCACCGTGTTCTATATCTGTCAGGGCGAGCTGGTTTCGCAGGAATATAACGTCGCCGACACCCTGCGCTTCACCAGCTTATGTGGAACCGATACGTCAACTTTTGTGGTCGCAAAGACAGCGCCGCCAGTGGAGCCGGATCGGTTCGACCATGTGCCCCGGATACTGGCGGTCAGTGACGTACACGGTGAATATGAGGCGTTTGTTGATTTCCTGCAGAAGGCGGGCGCTATCAGTTCAGACCGGCACTGGTCATATGGCGACGGGCATCTGGTGATAAATGGAGATATTGTTGACCGCGGGGATGGCGTCACCGAGTCGCTTTGGCTGGTCTATCGCCTGGAGCAGGAGGCCAAAAGGGCTGGGGGGAGGGTTCACTTTACGCTGGGAAACCACGAACAAATGGTTTTGCGCGGTGACAACCGCTATATCAACAAGAAGTACCTTGAAGGAACTGCAAAGAAGTCGCGCATTCTGCATCAGGATTTGTTCGGTCCGGACACTGAGTTAGGCCGGTGGCTGCGCACAAAGCAAACGATGATCCGACTGAACGACATCTTGTTTGTCCACGCCGGGACCAGCCCAGAGCTGGTAGAGCGCGGCTGGGATATTGAGACTGTTAACAGCAAAGTACGGAAATATTTCGACTGGTCGTCCGCACAGGTTGCTTTCAGTGAGGAACCTCGGTTCCTGTACGGCAGCCAGGGACCGTTGTGGTATCGAGGCTTTTTCAAGCCTGACGATGGCAAGTGGGTGCAATTACCCGAAGCCGAGGTCCTGGAGATATTGCGATGCCACGGTGTTTCGACAATTGCAGTTGGGCACACCCTTAATGGCTGCGTGGACTCCTACTACAGCGGAGCCATATTCGGGGTGGGAGTAGAGGTCAAAGAGACAGGAACCCTGCAGGGCCTGCTGTGGGAAGACGGGCATTTCTACCGCGTCACTCCAGCGGGCGAACGTGAACTGCTCAAATAGACAGATCGGTCATCCCGGCTGTTGCTTCAGTGCTTGATCAGGTTCGAGAAATCCTCAAACGGAATAACCGGCCAGGTTTCGGTCTCCAGCACGCCCTGGGCGTTAATCTGGGACGCCACCTTGAACGCCACATACTGATCTTCGGCGTCGAACATCGCCAGGATGTCGTACCGCCCCATGGTCGCAAAAACCTTCAGGTTCTTCGCCTTGTTTTCGCTGAACACGTCCAGCGAGAGGTCGATCTGGTGCGACAAATCAGCGTGCGCCTTGCGGGCATCGGCGACGATATTCATGGCCATGATAAACGAAGCCATAGCATCTCCTTGCGTCAGGTCTGACGTGGTACTATAGTAAACGTTACGCCAGATATCAAGCAATGGTTGCACTCCGGATTTGTTGTTTACTCAAGTGAGCCGGCGCGGTATAATTAGTCGATTTGTCGCAAGCAGGCGGCACGACTGGGATGTTGACAATGGCCAGAGAATACGTGCACAAAATAGCAGTGACCGGCGGCGCCGGTTTTATAGGCTCAAATCTGCTGTTGCATCTCGTTCCGAAGTATCTCGACTATCTCTTCATTAACATCGACTGCCTTACCTACGCGGGGAATCTGGCCAGCCTCAAGGCCATTGAGAAAGCTGCTAACTACCGGTTCGAGAAGATCAATATCTGTGATTTCGCGGCGCTTGAGGCCTGTTTCGAGCGGTATGCGGTCGATGGAGTTATTCACTTGGCGGCGGAGTCGCACGTGGACCGGTCGATAACCGGCCCGACTGAATTCATCTCCAGCAATATCAACGGAACCTTCAATCTCCTTGAACTGACCCGCGCTCGACAGGAACGAGGCCTGAAGTTCCGTTTCCATCACGTTTCCACCGATGAGGTTTTTGGATCGCTCGGTCCCAAAGGGTATTTCACAGAAGAAAGCCCGTATCGCCCAAATTCGCCGTACTCGGCCTCCAAGGCGGCGGCCGATCATCTGGTTCGCGCCTACCGCAATACGTACGGTCTGGACACGGTGACGACCAACTGCTCGAATAATTATGGTCCGTATCAGTTTCCTGAGAAGTTGATTCCTTTGATGATCCGCAATGCTACGGCAGACAAGGAACTTCCGGTCTATGGGGACGGCCGCCAGATTCGTGATTGGCTGTATGTGCAGGACCATTGTGAGGCGCTCGATCTGGTCTTCCACAGCGGCAAGAGCGGCGAAACATACAACATCGGCGGCCACAACGAGATCGAGAATATCGAGCTGGTCAGACAGCTTTGTCGGATACTGGACGAGATTTTGGGCGGCGGACCGAGGGAAAACCTGATCCGGTTTGTCAAGGACCGCCCAGGGCATGACCGACGGTATGCCATCGATGCGTCGTATCTGAAACGGGAACTGGGCTGGACGCCACAACATTCTTTTGATCAGGGATTACGCCTGACAGTCGAGTGGTACATCAGCAACACAGAGTGGTTACACGGCTGCATCAGCGGCGAGTACCTGAAGTATTATGAGATGATGTATTCGAAGCGATAGAAGGTGCAAGCGGATGGTGAAGAAGGGAATAATTCTCGCCGGTGGCAGCGGTACACGGCTTTATCCGGTCACACAGGTAGCCTGCAAGCAGTTGCTTCCGATATATGACAAGCCGATGATCTACTATCCGCTGTCGACCCTTATGCTGTTCGGGATTGCGGATATTCTGATCATTTCCACGCCGAATGACACTTCGAAGTTCAAGGACCTGCTGGGCGACGGCTCGCGGCTGGGGATTCGATTGTCCTACAAAGTGCAACCCCGTCCTGAGGGGATAGCTCAGGCTTTTCTGGTGGGCGAGGAGTTCATCGCCAGCGACTCGGTGGCGCTGATCCTCGGTGACAATATCTTCTACGGAGTTTACGATTTTCTTCGCGAGGCCAGACGGTTTTCCGACGGGGCAATGGTGTTTGGCTACTACGTGAAGGATCCGCAGCGCTACGGTGTGGTTGCCTTTGACCAGAGCGGCAACGCGATTTCTATCGAAGAGAAGCCGGCTCGGCCAAAATCGCACTATGCCGTCACCGGGTTGTATCTGTACGACTCCGAAGTGGTCTCAATTGCCCGGAGCATGAGACCTTCCGCCCGCGGCGAACTGGAAATCACTGATGTTAACAAAGCCTATCTGGAGCGGGGCAAGTTGGCCGTGGCTCGACTGGGTCGCGGGATTGCCTGGCTGGATACCGGCACCCATGACAGCCTTCTGGACGCCGGGAACTTCATCGCCACGATCGAGAAGCGCCAGGGACAGAAAATCGCTTGTCTCGAAGAAGTCGCTTTCCGCATGGGAATGATTGACCGCGACCGGTTGGCGGGCATAATCCGCGATATGGGCGACAACAGCTATCGCGAGTATCTTAGCGGTGTTTTGAGTGAGGCCGATGGCTGCAAGTGGTAGGATTCTCGTCACCGGTCACCGGGGACAGCTCGGCTCCGACCTGGTTACTTATCTTTCCGCTGAACACCGGGTCAGCGGCGTCGATCTGCCCGAGGTTGATATTACAGATTTGAATCAAGTTCTGAATGCAGTCAGGCGTTTACGGCCCGACGCCGTAATCCATGCGGCTGCTTATGCCGATGTAGACGGCTGCGAGACCGACTCTAAGACCGCATTCAGTGTGAACCGGGACGGGACCTGGAATGTGGCGCAGGCCTGCGCCGAACTGGGTACCCGATTGATCTACTACTCGACCGACTATGTGTTCGACGGTACCAAACCTACGCCCTATATAGAAACTGATCTGCCTAATCCAAGATGTATCTATGGCTGGAGCAAGCTGGCGGGAGAAGAGGCGGTTCGGGAATTGGTTGACGACCACGCCATTCTCAGAATTGCGTGGGTTTATGGATTTCACGGCAAGAATTTCGTGAAGACAATGATCAGGTTGGGCAAGCAGCAGTTGGCCGAGCGCGCAGCAGGCCGACCGGTATCGCCATTCAAAGTAGTCAATGATCAGATCGGCAACCCCACCTGGACCGAGGAGATCGTTCGTCAGACCGCAGAAGTGCTCGACCACGATCTGTGTGGGACGTTTCACGCCACCAGTGAAGGAGAAGCTTCGTGGTATGAATTCGCGTGTCAAGTGTTCGAGATTCTTGATATGGATGTTGACATACAGCCCTGCACCACGGCCGAATTTCCGCGACCGGCGCCCCGACCAGCGCGTTCGTTGCTGGAGAATGCCCGCTTGAAGGAAGTCGGCCGCAACGTGATGCGAGATTACCGAACCGCGCTGGTGGAATTTCTGAAGCGTAACGGCCAGGAGTTGATAGGATGAAGTGTGACATTGAAGGGGTAATAATCCGCCCGTTGAATCGCTTTTCCGACCCGCGCGGATGGCTAATCGAGCTATTCCGCCACGATGAACTCGAACCCGAGTATCATCCGGCCATGGGTTACGTTTCTATGACTAAACCGGGTGTCGCCCGAGGACCACACGAGCACGTGGATCAGGCCGATTGCTTCAGTTTTGTTGGGCCTTCGGTCTTCCGCCTCTACTTGTGGGATAACCGGCCGGATTCCCGCACCTGCGGCGGGAAAGCAACGCTCGAACTGGGCGAGCAAAATCCTGCGATGGTTATCGTACCCAAGGGTATTGTGCACGCCTACCGCAATATTGGGACAGTCGACGGACTAGTTTACAACGCTCCTAACCGGCTTTACAAAGGTGAAGGTTACCGGGAGTCGGTTGACGAGATCCGGCACGAAGACAACCCCCACTCGCCTTTCAAACTTGACTAGCCCGCCACCTCGGTATGGGTTATGGGCAGGTCTTTTTGGGCTAATTAGGGTTGAATTGAGTTTGCCCAGAGGTTATCATAAGAGTCTATGAAGGGATATCCAATGCTCACAGGCAAGTCTGTGCTGATTACCGGTGGCACCGGTTCATTCGGCAAGAAGATGGTGGAAACGCTGATCGAGAAGTATCCGAATATCCACCGGATTGTGGTTTATTCACGCGATGAACTCAAGCAGTTTGAGATGGAGCAGGTTTTTTCGGTCGCGAAGTATCCGCAGATGCGGTATTTCATCGGCGATGTGCGCGACCGCGACCGTCTCCGTAGAGCTTTACAACGCGTCGATTATGTGATTCACGCCGCAGCATTGAAGCAAGTTCCGGCGGCCGAGTATAATCCTTTTGAAGCCATCAAGACGAACGTACTTGGTGCCCAGAATGTGATCGAAGCCGCCCTCGACGAGGGCGTAAAGACGGTGGTGGCGCTCAGCACCGACAAGGCGGCAGCACCGATCAACCTGTACGGAGCCACCAAACTTTGTTCGGACAAACTGTTCGTGTCGGCCAACAACTTCAAAGGGAGCGCCGATATCAAATTCTCGGTGGTCCGCTACGGCAACGTAATGGGCAGCCGTGGCAGCGTTATACCGTTCTTCCTGAAGCAGCGCGACAAGGGTGTGATTCCTATTACCGACACCCGTATGACTCGCTTCAATATCACTCTGGAAGAAGGTGTCTCACTGGTGCTGTTCGCCATGACCCACATGTGGGGCGGCGAGATTTTCGTGCCTCGAATTCCCAGCTATCGCATTCTGGATGTGGCGGAGGCCATCGCCCCCGGCTGCCGACGGGAAATCGTCGGAATTCGACCGGGAGAAAAACTCCATGAGGAGATGATTACGGAAACCGACGCTCTTAACACGCTGGAATTCAAGGACCACTTCGTTATCCTTCCATCCATGCAATTGTGGGATGTCAATCGCTACATGGAGACGTTTAAAGGGAAGTTGTGTCATCCCGGTTTCAGCTACAGCAGTGGTACCAACGCCGAGTGTTTGACAGTGGAGGAACTGCGGCGGCTCATCCGAATGCATGTTGACAAGAACTTCAAGGTGTCCGGCGAGAAGATTGAGAGTGATTCACCGAGGCTGCGCGGAGTGAGTATGTCGACCGACGAGGTCGCTAAGGACAAGTGACCGTCCGGCGGGGCATACAGACTCGGTTGATCGCTCGCGAAACGGAATTTGCGGAATCAGATACATGGATGATACCAGAAGACCCTTCTTACCATATGCCCGACAGCACGTCGCCCAGGAGGATATCGATGCTGTTGTCGAAGTCCTGCGTTCGGACTGGTGGACCCAGGGTCCAGCCATAGCCCGGTTTGAAGAGGCTCTCGCGCAGGTTACGGGCGCGCGCGAGGTGGTCGCTTGCGCAACCGGCACGGCAGCATTGCATCTGACGATGCTCGCTCTTGGACTTGGCCCGGGCGACGCGGTTGTGACGTCAGCCAATACGTTTCTGGCCGACGCAAACTGCGCGCGTTATGTCGGCGCCGATGTGATCTTTGCTGATGTCGATCCTGATACGGGCTGCATGACACCTGAGACACTGGAAACGATTCTCAAGGCAGATTCTCACAAACGAATCAAAGCGGTGATCCCCGTGCACTTTGCGGGGCAGCCGGTGGATTTGCCGCGTATTCATCAGATAGCATCACGACACGGCGCGGCAGTGATCGACGACGCTTGCCATGCGCTGGGCGCCAGTTACGAGTGCGAGGGCACTTCTCAGAGGGTCGGCAGCGGGATGCATTCGGAGATGACGGTCTTGTCTTTTCATCCGGTCAAACATGTTGCTACCGGTGAGGGTGGAGCGATTGCCACGGGAGACCGACGCCTTGCTGAGCGTCTCCGCACTTTTCGCACTCATGGCATGACCAAGAAGGACTTCGTTCAGACTGAGTGGGCACATGCACCGGACGGCTCGATCAACCCGTGGTACTACGAGATGTCAGAGTTAGGGTTCAACTACCGGCTGACCGACCTGCAGGCCGCGCTTGGCGTCAGTCAATTGAAACGTCTTGACTGGTCGTTGCGTCGTCGCAATGAAATCGCGCTCTGGTACCAGCGTCTGATTGCCGAGCGTTTTCCTACAGGGCGTGTCTGTCCCTTGGGAATACGGGATGGTGTGGTGCACGGTTATCACCTTTTCGTGGTCCGTATTGACTTTGACGCCTGTGGCAGGAATCGCGCCGGGGTGATGAACCGCCTCAGGGAAGCCGGTATTGGGACACAGGTGCACTATATACCCGTACCGCTACAACCGTACTATCGCCGCGTGTGTAGTTCAAGGCCCGGACAATTCCCTGGCGCAGAACTCTACTATAGTCAGGCGCTCAGCCTCCCCATGTACCCTGACCTGACCGAATCTGACTGTGAGCGAGTGATTGCCGAACTGGTCACGGTGCTTGGCGAGGACAGCTGATGCTCTCGCAATCCCCGGTGATAACAATTGCTGTCAAGTCACGAGATTCTCTTCAATGAGAGTGGCATTCAGAGTAGATTCTTCCTATGTCATTGGAAGTGGCCATGTCATGCGCTGCCTGACTCTGGCTGACTACTTGATGAAGATCGGCCACCAGACGCTATTTGTTTGTCGCGACCATGCCGGGAATCTGGCTCATTTCGTTCGCGACAGAAGACACCAGGCTATCCTGCTGCCCGGTGTTCCGAGTGTCGAATACCATAGACCCATCGCCGATGGCTACGCTTCCTGGCTGGGGGTGAGCCAGGAGCAGGACGCCGCACAGACTAAGGATGTCCTGCACGACTCTTTCCCGACTCCGGACTGGCTGATGGTAGATCATTACGTCCTCGACAAAAACTGGGAAATCGAGTTACGTCCGTGCGTCGGACGTATGTTTGTAATTGACGATCTGGCTAATCGGCCACATGATTGCGACATGTTGCTGGATCACAACCTCAGCAAGGGCGGAACGTCCCGCTACGATGGGCTTGTTCCTGATCAGTGCGTCCGACTCATCGGCCCGGAGTACGCCTTGTTGCGCGAGGAGTTTGTCACCCAGCGCAAGAGTTGCAAGGAGCGCGATAGTTCGATCCGCAAAGTGATGGTCTTTTTTGGCGGGTTTGATCTGAGCAACGAGACTCTCAAGACCTGCCAGGCGCTGTCGCATTTCGCGGGCGAGCATTTCATGGTCACGGTGATTGTCGGCACGGCAAATCCCCGCCGCGATGATATCGAGGCCTTTTGCGCTGATCATCGCGGCTTTACTTGCTTGCATCAAGTCGACAATATGGCCGCGCTCATGGCCGAGGTAGACCTGGCAATAGGTGCCGGCGGCACTACGACCTGGGAACGGGCCTATCTCGGCCTCCCGACGATCGTGGTTTGGGTGGCGGAAAATCAGCGAGAGGGAACCGAAGCAATGGCCGAGGTGGGCGCCCTCTGGAATCTTGGGCACGGTCCGGACGTAACTTCACAGCAAATCATTGCCGCAGTGGAACATGCTATGGATAGTCCTGCCGAGATGAGGGAGATGAGTCGGCGGGCGCAGGGTCTGTTTGGCGACGCACTTGAACCGGCTGCAATGAGAGTAAGCCGTCTGATGCAGGAGCGTCTCCATGTTTAGGCAGGAAGAGTGCCGGCTCAGACGAATGGAGCAGTCAGATCTTGATCTAGTCCTGCGGTGGCGCAATTCGGAACGGATACGACAAGCCATGTACACCGATCATGTCATAACACACGACGAGCATCATGCCTGGTTCGAGCGGGTAACTCGTAACAATGTGACCATGCACTTTGTATTTGAATGTGCGGGACGCCCGCTGGGCGTTGTCAACGTTGTCGATATCGATCGGAGCAACCTCCGGTGTGTGTGGGGATTTTATATCGGCGAAGAGGATGCTCCCCGCGGCTCTGGTACCTCTATGGGTTATCTGGCTCTCGAATACCTCTTTGAGAAGGAGGGCTTCCACCGTGTTATCGGGGAGGCGCTGGCCGACAACGAGGCCAGTATCAAGTATCATCGGCGGCTTGGTTTTGTCGAGGAAGGTCGTTTGGCTGAGCATGTTGTAAAGAACGGACGCTACACGGATGTGATCTTATTTGCCATCATTGATCGGGTCTGGCGAGCGATGAAAGACAATCTGGCGGCGATGATTTTCACAAGGAGTGCGTAGTATGCGTGAGATTGTCGTGAATGGAAGAATTATCGGGATGAAGGCAGAGCCGTTCATCATAGCCGAGATGTCAGGCAATCACAATCAGTCGCTTGAGCGTGCGTTAGCGATTGTCGATGCCGCTGCTGCTTCCGGCGCGCACGCCTTCAAGATTCAAACGTACACAGCTGCGACCATGACCCTCGACCTGAACGTAAGTGAATTTCTTATTGACGACCCGCACAGTCTGTGGCGCGGCCGATCGTTGTACGATCTGTACGGCGAGGCGCACACGCCCTGGGAATGGCACAAATCGATTTTCGATCGATGCCGAGAGCGTGGCCTTATCGGATTCAGTACGCCGTTTGATGCGACCGCGGTAGAATTTCTCGAATCACTTGAAGTGCCAATGTACAAAGTGGCCTCATTTGAGAATACCGACCTCCCGCTGATCAAGCTGATTGCCAAGACCGGCAAACCGATGATCATTTCCACGGGCATGGCCACGATAGCAGAACTTGACAATGCGGTTACGGCCGCGCGAGAAGCCGGATGCGAGCAGATTGTCCTGCTGAAGTGCACCAGCGCTTATCCGGCCGAACCGAAAGACATAAATCTCCGGACCATCCCACACCTGCGGCAGTTATTTGACGTCGAAGTCGGCTTGTCCGATCATACCCTTGGTTTGGCTGTGCCATTGGCGGCAATAGCTCTTGGCGCCACGGTGATTGAGAAGCACTTCACTTTGTCGCGGGCGGACGGCGGTGTGGACGCTGCCTTTTCGCTCGAGCCGCACGAATTGCGGACGCTCGCCGGGGAATCCCGAAAAGCCTGGCAAGCGCTTGGTATGGTGCAATATGGGACTTCCGAGGCGGAGAAGAAATCGCTGCAGTTTCGTCGTTCCCTCTATGTCACTGAGGACATGAGGAAGGGAGACCCTTTCACATCAGACAATCTGCGAGCGATTCGGCCCGGCCTGGGACTGGCTCCAAAGTATCTCGACATATTTCTTGGACGGCGGATTTCGCGCGATACGAAGAAAGGCACACCGGTTACATGGGAATTGCTGAGTTGAGAGCAGCGGCCAAAGCATACGACCCCCGGATGACTTTGCAGAAATGGACAGTCTGAGAAAAGCGATCAAGCTCCTCGCCCGGACAATCCTCCCGTGGCCGATCCGCCGCCTGATCTACCGCCGGTTGGCGTATCGATACATTGCGAAACTGCACAGACCGCGTGATGCATCTCGCAAGACCATTCTGATCGTCAATCATTTCTTCGATCAGGATGTACAGGCCCTGGCCCGAGCGAACAAGAACTACAATCTTGTGGTTATTGATCCTACCCGGCTGTTCCGCGGTGCCAGGCTTTTCTTCAGCGATGCAGTTGAAGGGTTGATGGCGCCCTATGATAAGACAGACCCCCATTTCTTAGGTGAGTACCGCCGGGAGTGCAAATTGATTCTGGAGAACCTGGTTAGGTTCTATAACCCTTCGCTGATAATCACCCCTTCTGATGTGTTCTATTGGATTCGGGAGATGATCGCTGTGGCGCGAGATCGTGTTATGGCAACCGTGGTAATCGACAAAGAGGGTACTATTTCGCCGTACGATTTCGATGCCGAGGCCAAACGTATCAAAGATTTTGCACCATTTATGTCGGAGCACATCTTCGTCTGGAGCGAGCGCCAGCGTGAGTCCTGGGGTAAAGCAGGGGTCGGCAATGGCAGAATTACGGTGATCGGCCAGCCGCGTTCCGATTTGCTCCATCACGAACGACACAGCGATCTGAATGCGTATTTCGGTCGATGGCAGCCGCTGATAACGTTCTTTAGCTATATGGACAACGCCTACATTCCGGTTGAACTGATACAGGCTGAGCGTCTCGACTGGGGCGAGATGCGACAGCAATCTCACGATGAAATATACCGGATGGCGTGTGTCCATCCTGAGTTCAATTTCATTATCAAAACCCATCCGCAACAGTCCGATCTGGATCACTTACGACAGAAGTATGAACGGGAAAATCTCAGAATAATCGGTGGTGCGGCAGTGGCATATGAACTGTTGCAACGCTCGGAGTTGATTATCGCTTTTCAGACCACCGTTCTGATTGAGGCCATGCTGGTGGGGCGCCGTGCGATCTATACCGCTTGGGATCCTCACATAAGGGATCTGCAGGAGCATCTTCTCCCGTTTCATTCCGCCGGGGAGATTGTTGTGGCGGATTCGTCGCAGATGCTCTGGGATGTGGCCGATCGCTTTCTGTCGGGCGACGGCCGCGACTTTGATTTTTCCGAACCGGAAGTCGCCCGACGAAAGGAGTTTGTGAGCCGGTATCTCTACCAGGCTGACGGCCATGCATCCGAGAGATTCCTCAATGCGCTAGGACGGTTCTTGTCATGAGTCAAAGGATGTTCAGCAATTCGATGATGACGGCGGTCGAGACGGCCGTTCTCATGGTAATGGTGGTCATCGCCACCCCAGCCCTGCTTGAAAATTTCGGCGTAGTCAGCTACGGGGCCTTCGTGTTCCTGAACATCTTCAGCATCTACGGGGCGCTGTTTTTCTTTGACTTTGGCATGGAAGCATCGCTGACGACGTATATCGCCCGTTACGACGCCTCCTCGGACAAGACGAAGATGCAGCAATCTCTGGTTGTTGCCGTGCTCTATTACGGTGTACTCGGTGCTCTGGTCGGACTCAGCCTTGTGGCGGCCTCGGACTTTATCGCTAATCGGTTCGTTGAGGTCAAGGAGGAGTTGAATCGGGATACGGTAAGGGATGCTCTAAGCATTATATCGGTCAACGTCTTTCTGCAATTTCTGGTGCTTCCGTTCGTGGCTGTCCTGCAGGGACTCCGGCGCTACGTTGTAACCAAATCGGTCAATTCGATTGCGACCGTAATCCAGTATACGTTAATCATAATTGTTTCACACTACCACGGCTCCATCGACAAGGCGTTCCTCGTAATCGCGTGTATGAGTTTCGCGAGGTTGTCATTCTATGTCGGACTCTTTCACTTCGGCCTCCCCCAGTTGCGGCAGATGAGCTTCAGGGTGGCTTTCTCGCAACTGAAGGTGCTGATTGGTTACAGTTCGGTACTGTTTGTCTGCCGGATTCTCGGCTTGGTGAACAATAACATCCACAAGCTGGCTATCTGGCTCTATTTACCGGTGACGAATTTGGCGATTTACGATGTTGCCGTGAAGCCGTCGAATTTTGTCCGGGTTCCCGATACGGTCGTCAGTACATCAATCATACCTGAAGTAGCCCGCCTGAGCGCACTCGGACGCAAGGACGAAATCGCCGGACTGTACGTCAGACTGATTCGCTATACTTATCTGATGCTGGTCCCCCTGGTGGCGTTCTTGGCGGTCTTCATAGCCGACCTGCTGCGAGTCTGGGTCGGGAATCAATTTGTGCCCTATGCTTATATCGTTCACATTCTGTTGTTTGCGTTTATGCTCGCTCCGGTGTCGTCGGAAGCGTTTTTGGCCGTGGTGGGGCTCGAGAAAATCAGCAACGCCATCTGGATTTCGATAGTCGGTACCGCACTCAACGCGGTGCTGAGCCTGACGCTCCTGCATTACATTGGACTGGCCGGGTTCCCCCTGGCTACGGTTGCCATGTACGCCTTCATGTTCTGGCCGTATCTCAGAAAGCTTGAACAGTATGTCGGTTTGCAACCCAAAGCCGTTATGTCGGCAATCGGTCGAACCTTGGCATTAGCGGTTCCCTTTGCGGCGATCTATCTCCTTGTGGAATATCTTCTGCGCGATTATACTCTACCGATGCTTGGTGTTGCTGTCGTTGTGGGCGTTGGCCATCTCGCCGCTGAATACAGGTGGCTTCTTCTCGATCGGGAACGCGTCTTCATCAAGGGGCGCGTAGGGCTCTTGTCCGCTGAAGCGTCCGGGGTGCTTCTCGACAATCCAGCCGACCAGCCCAATACGCTCGATCAACGCTGACAGAGGGAATATGCCATGGCGGAGTCGGCCAACGCGACATCAGTACCTCTGAACCTGTTTCTGGCGCATAGCCCCTTCCAATACTTTGTTGCCTGTCACATGGTAAACAGCATGCCTGAGTTTGGTCAGGGAAGCAACTGTTTGATCGTGGACGCGGTCTGGTCGGACGTCCGGGTCGATAAGGCCGGCTGGCATGAAGTCATCATTTGCGACCCTCCGGTAGGCGGTTCGGTAGTCGGCGCGGGCGTGCGCCTGCGATCGGTGGTGGGGCAAGTGATGGGGTTGTTTGATCCGCCGCGCCCAGCCAGCCTTTTTCTTGCCAACGTGCAATGGCCCCTGAACAATGTGCTGCGCGCCGCGCTGGTGCGAAGGAGATTTGCGACGCCGCTCCAAGTATGCAATTATCCTGAAGGAATTGGCAGTCTCCGGCTCGTTTATCCGGATCGACGACAGCATTTGCGTGACGCTATGAAAAGCGCTCTCGGCTGGATCGGCGGCGTTCGATATCAGCCGTTGAAGGAAGACCTGATGGGACTGGAATCGAGCGCGCGGATATATTCGCTTCTGCCGCAGTTGCTGCCGGTTCATTTGCGGTCGAAGGCGGTGGCAATTCCAACGTTTCCGATGTCACTCGTCGTAGCGGACCAACACACCTGTATTTTTCTCGGACAGAACGATCGCCTGTTGCCTCCGCGACTCCGCCGTCCCCTGGCCGTAGCCGCGGCCGCTTATTGTTGCAGTCTGCCGTACGACCGGTTTCTGTTCAAGTCACATCATTACGGTGAATCCGAGCTGCAGAGAGAGGCGTTTGTCGCTTCCGGTTTCGAAATGCTGGCCGACACCCGACCGGTAGAGCAAATCCTTATGGCCAGCACGGCCGCCTGTGTTGTGTCATTCAACAGTTCCGCTTTGGTACACTTGAAGATGATGTACGGTGACCGCATCCGCTGCATTGCCTGCTTCCCCGACCGGTTCGGAGAACTGGCCAGACTGCGTACCGAACGTGTGCCGTCAGTGACGATGTTGTTCGAAAAAGCTGGCGTGGAGATTTTTGACGACGAGAGCCCGAGACTTTGAAAAAGGGTGTGAGCAGGTTATGATAGTCATCAATGCGATCATGGTGGTTGCGCATCTGGTGCTGGTCTTCTGGATAATGCACCGAATGCGAGCCTATACGGTCTTATGCGGCTATGTCATGTTTCTGCAAACCTGGTCTCTGGTGTCATGTTTCTACAACGATCTGGGGATATACAACTTTGAACTCTTCAGCTACACCGAGACTACCCTTGCTACATGCCGTCTGGCTCTGTTCTACATTGTCTTCAATCTCGGCTTCTTTCTGGTTGCCGCCTATCTGGTACGTCGGCCTCTCGCACGGCGCGACTATTTCGTGGGGACGAGAGACCTTCGCCTGGGCAATTTGAAAGTGACTGCATATTTCCTCGGGCTGGTACTGCTTGGGTACATCGCTTACTCCTTCTCCGTCAGCGGGATACCGATTTTTGAGGGCATCCAGAGGATTATGTTTATCCGTAGCACGGGGCCGGTCCAGCGATTTCTGTTCAACGATGGGGCCTACATCGCGTTTGCCTTGGGGTATTTCAGGCACCTGCGCGGTAAGTTCTCCGTCAATGGTATCCTGCTCACCTTGATGCTGCTCAATTTGGTCTTAACCGGTAACAAGTTTTCGGCCCTCATAAGACTGCTGGTGGCGTATTACACGGCTGTGTTTGTGAAGTCCTGGATCGCGAATCCTTCGATGAAAATCTGGCGGATGCGATACCTGGTGATCGGTGTTGTGGTCGTAACCGTACTGCTTGCAGGAGCGTTTGCGAGCTATTCCATCATGCCTAGTGGACAGGATGCAGGAAAATTCCTGTTTGAGCGGGTAATGGCGCTTCAGGGTCATCTCTGGTGGGCGAGCGACAATGCGCTGTTCGCGCTTGGCCGGTTTGATTCGAACCATTGGCAGGCCGAATGGGCCGCGATCGTTCATCTCGGCGACGTCCCCGAGGGGAGCGTTGGTATGAAATACGTAATGGTCCAGGCTATCGGCGCCGACAGAGCCTTCACGATTTTCGACACCGGATTTCGATATACGATGGCTTATCCGGCAATTTTGGTGCTGACTTTCCCCTATCCGGTAGCCCTAATTCTGCAGCTCATGGCCGGGGGACTGCTGGGGTTGTTGCTGTACTACCTGCACTATAGTCTCGTGTATCGGCACTTTGTCCGGGCCTTGCTTGCTTTGAATATCATTCTCCGCTTCGTGGAGGGGATCCTGAGTACGGGCGATTTGTTTGTTTTCCTGTCACCCGGGATCGCGTTCAAGCTGCTCCTGCTGGCCATTCTTGAGTTGGGCATATTGCGGTACGCCCCCAAGTCTGATCCGTCGTCTGAAGCCGGAACGCCATTGGACGAAACTGCCGCTGCGACGAGTTGAAGATATGTCAGTACGGTTGATTGTCAACGCCACCATTCTGAATCAAACGAGACAGACCGGCTTGGGGGTTTATGCCGCCGGTTTGCTGCTGCCGTTGTTGAAGCTCTGTGTTGTCGATTCACGTCTGTCGGAGATAGTCCTCGCCGGCCGGCGCGAGAGCATTGAGTCGAGTCTTGGTAGCGTGTGCACTGGTCCGAAGATGCGACTAGTGACGGTTAATACGACGCAGCCCATTGGTCGATTGTTCGCCCTGGATCGATTGATGGTTGCGGAGAAAAAACGACCCGGGGGCATCCTGTTCTATTCACCGACTCACCACGGCGTGGTACGCCGTGGCATCAGCCAGATTATTACCGTACACGATCTGTTTGCGCGCCTGTTTCCGAACAACTATCGACAGCAATACTTATACTTCCGTTGGTATCTGCCGCGCATTCTGGCCCGCACCAGCCGCGTTATGGTCGACTCCGTTAGCACCGGACGTGATCTGCATCGCTTCTATGCGGACTGTCCGCCGTCCGAAGTCGTCCATGCAGCGCTTCGATCCGATCTGGTTGAGTCGCCGCTCTGCGAGTCGCCGCTTGACGAGGACGAGAGGTTCTTCCTGTTCGTGGGGCCGAGCTATCGATACAAGAACTGTAAGCGTCTGATAGATGCATTTATCGCTTACCGGCACACCCACTCGGGCAAGCTGGTATTCGCCGGGGGACGGGAGGAATACCTGCGCGATCTGCGACAACACTTGTCCGAGCACTATCGCGATCTGGCACAGGAAGTAGTCTTCCTCAGCTATCCGTCCGCTGAGGAACTGTCCTGGTTGTACCGCCGGGCTACGGCGCTGATGCTCACGACGCTCTATGAGGGTTTCGGTCTCCCGGCGCTGGAGGCGATGGCCTGTGATTGTCCGGTGGTGGCGTCCAGAGCCGGATCGCTTCCGGAAGTGTGCGGCGAAGCGGCTTTGTTTGTCGATCCCGAAGAGGTCGACAGTATCGCTTGTGCCATGGTGCGAGTGGCGAACGACCGGGCCCTGCGTGAATCGTTGATCGCCGCCGGACGACAAAACGTGTTGAGGTTCAGTTGGGAGAAGTCGGCTCTGAAGGTTTACCAGGCTTTGCTCGCCTGTGCGGATGAGGCGGACGCCGCTATCTGACGGTCTTTTGAAGCAAAGCGAGATGATTCCATGAAGCGCGTTGTAATAGTACAGGCCCGGATGACATCAACCCGTTTGCCGGGCAAGATCCTGGCTGACCTGGAGCGGCGCCCGATGCTGGCGCAGCAGCTAAGTCGACTGCGCCGCTGCCGCCGGGTCGATCAGATCATTATCGCCACTACGGTCAATGCTACCGACGACCCCGTGGTGGCGCTGGCCGCGGATGAAGGGCTCGAATGCTATCGTGGCAGCGAAGATGACCTGTTGTCCCGGTATGTCGAGGCAGCGCTGATGGTCGGCGCTGACAAGATCTCCCTTAATACGGCTGCAGTAGAAACCCCGGAGCTTATCACCGAAGTCGCCCGGCGATTCGGCTCGCAGTGTGTGGTGGTGTCGATAGACTTCCGCAAACATCCTGACGGGCGTTACGAAACATACACCGGGTCCGGCCACAAACCCACTGGACTTGACCCGGTTGAGTGGGCAAAAGAGGCAGAACGACGTGAGGCGGGCGAGATTCTTTTGACTTTTATTGAACGTGATGGGGCCATGACCGGTTATGATGTCGAGTTGACTCGACGCGTGACGGAGGCGGTATCGATCCCGGTGATTGCCGCTGCGGCAATCTACCATTTCACACAGCAAACGCCGCTGGAAGCAAAGAGGTATCTGCGCGAGCGAGGCTTTGCCGTGCGTATTTGACCAGAGTTACGAGATTCGTAATATGAAGAAAGTAGCTTTCATCCAGGCCCGCATGACTTCGACCCGACTTCCCGGGAAGATCCTGATGGATCTGGCGGGCCAGCCGATGCTCGCTCAGCAATTGGGTCGCCTCAGACAATGCCGGATGCTTGATGAACTGGTCATTGCCACCACCACCAACGTCACCGATGATCCGGTAGTGGAGTTGGCCAGGCACGAGAGGATCAGATGTTACCGTGGCAGTGAGGAGGATGTACTGTCTCGTTACGTCGGTGCCGCGCGTGAAGCTTCAGCTGAGGTTGTCATCCGACTCACCGCGGACTGCCCCCTCATAGACGCTGAGATAGTCGATCTGGTAGTCAGCGAGTTGGTTTCACACGCCGAAAGTTGTGACTATGTTGGCAACGTTCTCGAACGTACTTACCCTCGGGGTTTGGATGTGGAGGCATTTTCGCTGTGGGCGCTGGAAGAATGCGACCGGCTTGCAAAATCACCATCGTCGCGTGAACATGTTACTCTGGTGATCCGACAGGAGAAACCGGAGCTTTTTCGCCGTCGCTCGGTGGTGGATTCGGAAGACAACTCAGACCTGCGCTGGACGGTTGATACTCAGACTGATCTCGATCTGGTGCGCGCTGTCTACAAAAGTCTCGACTTGCCTCGCTTCACGCGAACCTACCGTGACATCGTCTCGTTTGTACGGTCACATCCCGAACTGATGGCTATGAACAGTGGCATCGAGACCTGGGACCCCGCGCGTCAACAGAAAAACAAGCACCTGTAGTAAGCGCTACTCTACTATCTCAAACACCTGAATCCGGCCGTTGTGGCCGTCGGCTACGTATAATCGGCCATTTCTCATTTGAGCATCGAACGGGGCATCGAACGCACCGGGTACAGTGCCAATAGCGGAACGGCCGCTGATTTCCCATCCCGAAGTGACACCACCGCCCTCCTTTCCGCCCAGCCAGGCCACGACACGTCCGTCGAGACTGAATTTCTGAATCCGATTATTACCATTATCGGTCACCAGAAAGGCGCTTCCGGGGATCAGACGAATCGATACCGGACTGCTGGAGCCGCCCGGATCAGCGCTGGCTTGCGGGGTTCCATCAGGTGTCCAGCCGTCGGTTAGAGTGCCATCACTTCGCGCGCCGATCCAGCCCACAACATGACCGCTGGAATCGAATTTCTGAATGCGGTTGTTGCCCGTTTCAACAACATAAACAAATCCCGAATCGTCAACCTGAACCATGTGTGGTCGAAAGAAACTTCCGGGCGTCGACGACCGCTGCGCCCGACCCGTAGTAGCGAAACCGTGCTGTTCTGACCGGCCACAAGTGTTCGCTCCCGTCCACCATTCTGGTCTTCTACTACATGCCGATCATTCTGCGTCGTCTACATTACGACCCCAATTGGATCCCGTTCAGATGTGGCAATGTAGCACGCATTGTTACTGTCTGTTTGATCACTGGAGGCTTCGTATACGGGATCTACAACGCGAAGCTGGAAGATACCGAGCTTGCTCAGGCTATGGTTGTCCATCGGGCACTCGCCATGCAAGGAGAAGTCTGGTGGGCGGTAGATAATGACGTCTCTGTCAGCGGACCTTACGATGATCACAGTTGGAAAGATGAACTGGCGTATATAGTGTCGCCGGACGAAGCGTCGACCGATCAAGGTGGCATGCGATACCTTATGATCAAGATCCTCGGCCCTGAGATAGCATATTCTATCTGCGACACGGGTTATCTCTACACAATGGCCTACCCAGCCATTCTCATTGCGACGTCTCCCTATGTTGTAGCTCTCCTCATTCAGTTCGTAGCCGGAGTCATCTTCTTTGTCTTTGTCTACTATCTGTTCTTCTGCGTGGCTTATGGCCGTTATGCAAGGGCAATGCTCGCTCTGCTGGTAACGTTCCCGTTCACAGTAGCAATGGCTACGGGGAACTTCTTTGTTTTTTGCACTTGCGGCATGTCGGTCAAGATAGCGATTCTGCTTTACCTGGAAAGTATCCCTCTCTGTGCGAAGCAGAACTCATGTACGCCCGGGGATGATGCCGCGGTGATTCGGAGTTCCCGCGAAGCGTCATTGGCTTGTCATGAGATACAACTTGGACTCCGGACAGATCAATCATGCATAACATCAACTTCAGATCGGCCACCTGGATCGTGCTGGCAGTAACCTTCTTGATTGGCACTTTCGTAGCGTGGGAATTCACAGCCGACGATTGGTTCATTACTTTTCGTTATTCCAGGAACCTGGCTGAGGGAAACGGCCTGGTCTGGAATCCTGAAAGCACCAATCCTGTTGAGGGTTATACGAATGTTCTGTGGATGCTGCTGATGGTTGTTCCCCATGTACTCTCCTGGTCTCCAGAGTTGTTTTCCAAGTTGATCGGTCTGGTAACTCTCCTGGTCTGTTGTGCCACGCTGTATCGATATGTGCTACGCAAGACAGACAATCACTGGTATGGTATTGCCGCCATCGGCCCATTGTTATTTCTACCGTCAAGCTACTTCCACTCGTTGTCGGGCCTGGAGACCATTCTCTACGCGTTCATAGTGCTCATACTCTTTATTATAGGACTTGAGAGCAATCCGGGTGGCAGGGACATGACCCATAAGCTGTTGATCTTTGCACCTGTGACAGTTCTGTTGGCCGGTTTGATTCGTCCTGAAGGCCTGCTTCCTGGAACCGTAGTGCTTTTCTTTCTCTTCAGGTCACTGAAGAGGACTCAAAGGAGACGCTTAGTTGGCTACACAGCAGCATTCCTGGTTCTGCCGGGGTTGGTTTACGTCATCTGGCGCTACTACTACTTTGGCTGGCTGTTACCAAACACCTTCTACGTGAAATTTGGCAGTGCTGCCAACGGTATAGAATGGCTGATCGGTTCATTCATCTCCATAATCGGCGTTGTAATAGTAGCGACGTTTGCCCACCGATTCTCCAGCAGCTTCCCTCATCGACTTCGCTCCGCTTCTTATATCATCAGCTTTCTAATCGCTGCTATTCTCCCGTATTGCGTGTCAAAGCTGATGATGAACTACATGCATCGATTCCTGTTTCACCTCATGCCGGTCATTATGCTGATCCTTGCCCTGAGTCTTGAGATGACCTTCGGGAAGCTCAGGGAAACAGGAGGAAGCGCAGCCAACCACGCCTATGGGTATCTGATTGTTACCATGTGCATTTGTATATTTCCGCTGTTGCACGGGGACAAGCGCGAGGTCGCCCATCTGGCGCTATATGAATCCCACCTTACGAATGCCCACGTGGCGCTGGCCAAGTCCCTTAAGGAGGCGGACATGCCTGACGAGCTTAAGACGCTCACGTTAGGTGATGTAGGCGTTATTCCGTACATATCTGACTGGCATACGTATGATTTCGTCGGTCTGACGGATGAAGTAGTGGCTCACGATCGGCAGGGAAAGTCACGCTATATTGCGAACAAGCAGCCGACAGTCATGATTCTCTATTCAGATGACGGCCCGAGACCTAATGGTTACCAGTTCGGGTTTGAGCCCGAGATCATGTTATCCGCCTATCAGGAGGTGGCTTTCATCAAGTGGTTTCCCAACTACTACCTCGAAGTCTTCCTTCGCAGGGACATTCCCGCACCAGTATATGCCGACCTGGAGCAACGAATCAGGGCTGTAAGTGAATCCGCGGCTATCAAGAATGCTGCGAGCGATGATCGGGCAGGACTGCTGACCAGGTTGAAACAGCGATTGGCGAATGCTCCAATAATCAGTTTGCTTCTGAAGTAACAACTCTGGACTTAGACTAGATTCCATCGGCCATAGCCGGTGATCTTTATCCGATTCCGCGCAGCCTCATTGACGAAATGAAAAGAACAAACAGGCAGGGAACTGGTTGAGTGGAAAATAGTCACGAGAACCAGGGAAGATTCTTCCTCCGAGCTGAAACCGCATCCCGTTATGCGTTCTCAAGGCTTTGATATATAACAACTTGCGTTAGTGGCCGATACGGTTCTCGTGGCACGCTTGTTGTTTAGGACAAGGGGAACGAAACTGTTCAGGAGAAAGCATGAACAAGCTGACCATACACCGCGAAAAGGATGAGAGTACCGAGCCGACCAGGATTTTCCGTTATGAGATTGACCCGGCCGAAATCCTGCATTCGCTCTTGAAGCGGCGCCGCACAATCATTGGTGTCGTGGGCATTTCATGTGTTCTCGCCGCTCTGGTCATGATTCTTACGCCTAACCGGTACACTTCGAGTGCGACCATTCTGCCATCAGGCAAATCGGATAAGATGGGCTCTCTGCGCGCCATAGTGGGATTGGTGGGCGGACCCAATCTGACGGATGACAACGGCTCTGCTCTGTATCCGGTTATCCTTCGGTCCAATCTGGTGATCGACTCTGTTCTGGCTCACCAGTACACGTTCGATAAGAACGACGAAACGGTGACCATGACGTTGGCAGAGTTCTTCGAAAAGGAGAATCCGGATCGTCTCCGCAACGCCCTATCGGGGATGACCTCTATTAGTTCGAATACCCGGACTGGCGAGATCAACGTATCCGCGGAAACCGAATATCCCCTGTTATCGCAGGCGGTGGTGAATCAGTACCTGGTACAGCTTGAACGCTTCAACCTGTACAGCCGTCGGTCGGAGGCCGGCGAACGGGTGCGCTACCTGACACGTGAAGTGGAAGAGCGGCGCCGCAGTCTCACTGAAGCAGAGGATTCTCTCAGTTCTTACCAGAGTCGGAATCGATCCTGGGCGGGGTCAACGGATCCGGTCATTCTCAAGGAAGTGGGCCGACTCCGGCGTGAAGTCGAAATCAAGGTACAGACTCTCGCGTACCTCACGCAGGAATTTGAGGCAGCCAAACTGGATGCCCAGAAAGACGTCCCAGTGGTTCGAATTCTCGACTATGCCTCGCTGCCCACTCTGAAATCCGGCCCGCACCGCACGATTACGGTTCTTGCGACTGGTGCCATCTCATTCTTCCTGATCGTGTGCGGGATTCTTGGGCTTGATCTGATGCGCCAAGTCGCCCGCAACAGCCAAAGTCCCGCCAAACAAGAGCTGGCGGCTTTGGCTGAAGCGAGCTTTCCGCGCTCACGGCAGTGGTATGACCGGGTGAAGAGTCGGCTGCACCGTCAGGCGATTTCCATAGACAAGTAGTCCTCGCGTTCGTTTCTTACGGCCGGTTCGACCCGCTGCCTGGCAGGGTCGGATAACAGGTTGTCGCGAACTAACATATATCTTAAGATGTTTGAAGTGATCGGCCAGAAAAGCGCATTGAGTGTGCGGACCGCATTGGTCCTGCCCACACTCAATGCCGGTCCAGACTTTGTTCATTGGCTGGCCAGTCTGCGCGGGCAAGACTATCAGCCCGATCATCTTCTGCTGGTGGATTCTTCGTCGACCGATCAGACAGTTGAACTGGCCCGTGACTTTGGTTTCGAAATCACAACTATCGCTCAACAGGAGTTTTCACACGGCGGCACGCGACAATCATGTATTGAGAGGCTCGCCGATGCTGACACAGTCATTTTTCTTACTCAGGATGCTGTCCTAGCGTCGTCTCAGGCTTTGTCCAGATTGGTTAGGTGGTTTGACGACCCCAAAGTCGGCGCGGTTTACGGTCGTCAGCTTCCGAGGCCCGGCGCCGAGGCGATTGAAGCTCATGCCCGGCTGTTCAACTACCCTGAGACACCGGGAGTCAGAACAGCCGATGATATCCCTCGGCTGGGTTTGAAAACGTCGTTCATTTCGAATTCATTTGCCGCATGGCGGCGTCAGGCGCTTGTTGATGTGGGTGGATTTCCGACTCACACGATTCAGAATGAAGACACTCATGCTGCTTCACGGATGATCCTGGCCGGCTGGAAGATAGCCTATGCCGCCGAGGCGTGTGTGTATCACTCGCATCCTTTCACGTGGCGGCAGGAATTCCGCAGGTACTTTGATATTGGCGTGTTTCACGGGCGCGACCCATGGATACGTCAGAACTTCGGCAAGGCCGGGGGAGAGGGACTACGTTTTGTCAGCTCGGAGCTCAAATACTTGCGCCAACACCGGATATCCGCTATTCCTTCCGCCATGTTACGAACCGCCCTCAAGCTGCTCGGCTACAAAATCGGAAACCATGAACGCTGGTTGCCTCTTTGGACAAAGAGGTTGCTGAGCGCCAATCGGCGCTATTGGGTAAACGCCGAGGCGCAGGAGTCGGGCCGTTCATGAGTTGTTGTGTGATTTTCGGCGGGGCCGGTTTTATCGGAACACACCTTGCTCGCCATTTTCTTCATACCAAGCGGTTTGACCACATTCACCTCGCTGACATTGCCCCATCGCCGCTGAGCGGTGTCAGCGGGATTACCTGTTCGCGCACCGATGTACGTCAGCCAATCCCGGACAACCTGACCCCTGGATCAGTCGACTGGGTTTTCAACCTCGCGGCTATTCACCGTGAGCCGGGTCACAAACCATATGAGTACTTCGAAACCAACCTGGCCGGGGCGAGGAACGTTTGTCACTTTGCAGAAACGGTCGGTTGTCTTAACATTTATTTCACGAGCAGCATATCGGTGTACGGTCCAACCGCTGGACCTACCTCTGAAGCTTCACCGATTCGCCCCGCGACGCCTTACGGCAGTTCCAAGTATCCGGCCGAACTAATCCACGAAGGCTGGCGGAAAGCCGGTGACAAACGCCGCTTGATCATCTCCCGTCCGGGGGTGGTTTACGGCCCCGGCGATCCGGGCAATATCATGCGGATGATCCGCGCTATCAGGAAGGGTTATTTCGCCTTCCCGGGCAGTCCTGATATCCATAAATCGTACGCGTATATCTACGGTTTTCTCGAATCGGTCGATTTTGCGATGGCGCGGGAACTCCCCCTCGTGGTTTACAACTACGTCGAGACCCCAACGAAGCCGCTTCGTGAGATCGTCGAGCAGGTCAAGGAATACTTCGATTGCCGGGCTATTGTAGTGCCCTTACCGCTGTGGCTGCTGCTACCGGTTTCCAGGCTGGTCCAGCGAATTTCGGGAAATGGAAACCCTATTCACCCGGTACGAGTAAAGAAGGCCGCGACCCCGACACACATAATCCCACAGAATTTGATCGATCTGGGCTTCGGGTTTAAGTACGATTTTCTGTCCTCGCTGCAGCACTGGCAAAGTGTCGCGCCGGAAGACTTCAAGTAGACGAGTTGTCCACAGCCTCGCCGCTTTGACTCAAACCGGCAGCCCAGAGGGCGAACAACACCTGACGAAGTTCCTCGTCAGCTATCGCGCACTCGGTCATTGATCCCGTAAGAAACGCCGCCGAAGCGACCAACGCGCCGGTCGAGAGGGCGAAGGCGACAGTTGCGGATCCAGCCCGCCGTCGGATTCGCCAGAGCTGGCGAATTACGACCACCCAGAAGAACAGGTACAATCCCAGGGCTGGTATCCCCCCCGAAGCGGCCTCGTTCAGAAAGTCGTTATGGGCGTGACCCTGGCTCCTGCTTGCAGAATCGGCGCCGAGTTGCTCTGCATAGGCTGCGGGAAAATTACCCGGCCCACAGCCGAAGACAGGATATTCTTTGGCTATCTGTAGTGATTTATTCCAGATGAACAAGCGTCCGGCCGGATTATCTGTGGTAAGGTCGTTCTGAACGCGCTCAAGGAATATTCGCGGAAGGTCGGGCGAGAAAACAAACAGTAGCAAGCTGGCCACCGCCATCGCCGATACAACCCACCGCCACTTGCCCAAAAGAAAACCAGTAGCGATCAGACCAACGACCAGGGCGAGCATGGGTCCCCGGCTGTTACACAGGGCCGAAGCGACAAGTCCTCCGACGGCCGCGGCGACTAATAGAGCGCGGCTCCATCGGGCGAGCGATCTGTGCGTCAGAATCACATAGGGGAGAAAAAACACGGTGGCGGTGACCACATAGTAGCCGTAGGTCAGAGGGTGGGAGAAATTGCCGGAAGTGCGCCAGTAGGGGCCTACGTCATGTAGTCTCTGTCCTGCTGATACCGTCCAGCCGGTGAAATGCTGCACAATCCCGTAAGACGAAGCAAGCAGCAGGCCGCAGCCGAGAGCGACAATAAGTCGTCTCGACCAAACCTCTCTGCGATGTAAGAAGACACCGATGGGCAGAATGACAATCAACCACTCTTCTCTGATGGCCGAGAGAGACCGCAGAGTATTGTCGTTGACCAGTGAGGTAACTATCAACCAGGCCAGATACACGCCCCAGGCGAAGTAGACGGGTCGAAGACTGATCCTGGAGCGCGTTCTGACTTCTCCCGCCAGCCAGAGGAACAATGCCAGGCAGAGAGCCAGTGATATCTGAGCGGCAGCGATAGAAAAAGCCGACGAGAAGAGAAAAAGACCAAAGCAAACAAGCAGGGCTGTAGTCGATAGTCGAAGCTCTGGCGGTGTCAGCTT
>Ga0315276_10000487_pt1 | contig 34277 bp, 42 predicted proteins | sample YL17G05_0_MG_FD_204542 | JGI IMG/M metagenome (GOLD analysis project Ga0315276, IMG submission 204542) | Sediment microbial communities from Yellowstone Lake, YNP, Wyoming, USA - YL17G05_0 | ecosystem: Environmental > Aquatic > Freshwater > Lake > Sediment | place: USA: Wyoming | collected...
CGAACATGACATCGGCAAAGCGCCCCTCGACTCCAACCACACGGCCGGCAAGACCGTTCCAGTTCACACGTTCCTCGAGCCCTGGTCGCCAGACGTCGGCCTCCCGGATGAGTACAGTCCGCGGGCAGAGGTCGTCGGTGGTCGGCCCGGGGTCGCCACGGTCCGTCTCCCTGTTACGTGAGCCGGATACTCTCCCACCAGTCATCTCATACCCTCGTTCCCGTCAGTTCGTGTCTCGCCCGGGCCCCCAGCAGCGCTTTCTCGTGCATCACCGTCTCCTCGTAGGTCAGCCCCAGCATCGCCGGCGGCGGGAAATACTTGAACGTGCGCGAGTACCGGCAGAACTTGCAGGTGCCGTGGTAGTGGCGGTAGTCCTCGGCGCCGCAGTCGCAGACATCGCTCGAGACTAGGTACTCGTGGTGATCGCGGACGCAGGGGGTCATAGCTTCCCCCGCACGTCCGGGCTCCGGCACACCACCAGCCCCTCGCGCAGACGGCTCACGATGCGCGGGTCCAGCGCGTCGACTGCGGCGTTCGACGTCACGATCGTGGGCCGGCGGGCGTCGCAGCGGCGGTCGAGTAAACGATATAGCTGCTCTCCCCCGTATTCGGTGGCGCGCTCTGCCCCCAGGTCGTCGAGGGCCAGCATGGGCACCGCCACATAGTTATCGAGTAGGTATTCCGAGTCGACCTGCCCCTCGTCCGGGACGGCGTGCTTACGCATCAGCGCCAGCCAGTCGGGGAGCTTCGCAAAGAAGGCGTGGCCGCGGCCGCTCATCGTCCACTGGTTCAGGGTCCCTATCGCCAGATGCGTCTTGCCATTGCCGAAGCCGCCGATCAAGAAGGCGCACCAGGTCTCGCCGCGCAGGAGCCGGTAGCACGCTTCGACGGCTTCCTTCATCCCGGCCACGGCGCGGAAGTTGAGCAGCGTATCCAGCTCACGCCCCGGAGGGACGCCGCCGGGCATCGGGGCCTCCCAAGGCTCAGGCGGGTTCGTCATCGTATTCCGCTAATTCACGCTTCATTGCATCGATCAGGTGGCTCATCTCTAGCCGATCAATACAGGCCAGTACCTTGCGACCATACGTGTCCGCTCCGAAGAGGTTGGCATCCCGGAGGCGCCGGACGAGGGCCAGGGCATATTCCTCCTGGGCAAAGGTCGGCTTCACATCGGCACCCCCTTCTTGTAGGCGTCCCAGGCGGCGAGATCGTCTTCGCCTCGGATGGCGCCGCGCCCGGCTTTGGCTGTAACAACTTGCTTCCTTTCCCCGGCGAACTCCTCGGCCTTGCGGAGCCAGTTGCGGAAGGCGGCGCGGTCATCCTTGAAGCGCTTGCCCTTGGCCGTCTTCCAGTCATCGAACTTCGAAAGCTCGCGCTGAACGTCGACTCCCCGGAAGGTCGTCGTCATGTCCGCGAGAAAGTCAGGGTCGATCTCCTTGTGGTTGCCCCTCTCCGAAGGAGAGGGTGACGGTTCTATATCTTTCGGTTCCCTTACGGTTCTCAGATAGGGGGATTTCGCATGGCTAGGCTTAGAAAGTTCCGATGGTGGCGTGGGGGATTTCGCCCCGTCGCCCTGTTCACCATGCGAAAAAACTTCGGATGGAGCGCCTACACAATTTAGCTGATACCAGTTGCTCCCGTAACGGCCAGCAGTGAGACGCCGGTGGAGCGTTGACACGAGGCCTTTCCGCTCCAGGCTGGCGATGGTCTGGCTCGTGCGCCTCGTGGAGAGAAGGCAGTCGGCGGCTAGGCGCTCAAGGCCGGGGTTACACTGGCCTGTCTCGTCGTTGTAGTAGTCCGCCAGAATCAGCAGCACCAGCTTCTCGGTGCGAGTGATACCGTTCCTGATACCCTTGACAGCGCCGGTGGCGTACCAGCTCATTCGCCAGCCTCCATGCTCAAGATTCGTCTCCCGATCCATCCGGCCACCACAGCCGTGACAGCATCTCCCAGAGCGGCGTAGCGCCTACCATCGGGGCACCGTGTACATGCGTCCAGCCATCCGGCATCCCCTGTAGTCTCTCGCACTCCGTCGGGGTCAGCCGGCGCACAGACATACTGAAATCTGTCCTTATCGGGCATTCGTTGGCTTGTCCCTGATCGAGCAAGGGTTGCGGCTGTCTGTCCGCCATCCCAATAAGTTGCAGTTGCGACGACATTCCCCCCATCTCCGAGAGGGTTCGCAAGGCCATCTCTAGTGCTGGCGGTAGCGCCTTCCCCCGTCTCTCGGCCCGTCTGAGGATGCCCGCCGCCGCCTTCGGACTCAAAGAGTATTTCGGGTGGGCATGGGCCACCAAGATGTCCGACAATGAACACTCGGCGACGACGCTGGGGGACTCCGAAGAACTGGCTGTTGAGAATGCGCCACGATACACCATACCCGCATTCGTCCAGCGTATCGAGGATGACAGCGAAATCAAGTCCTTGATTGGAAGAAAGCAAGCCTGGAACGTTCTCGAAGAGGAACCAGCGGGGCTGTAACTCTCGCAGGATTCGGGCGAACTCGAAGAAGAGTCCTGTCCGTTCTCCGGCGAGTCCGGCTCTCCGTCCAGCGACGCTAACGTCCTGGCAGGGGACTCCGGCGCAGATGAGATCAACACGCAAGGGTAGCCCTGTCCTGGCTTCCCACCGCCCGATGTCAGTTGGCGGCTGATGTCCGTCAATAGCACCTCGGCTCGCTGGTTCTCGCTTACTGCCTGGGAAGTCTCGCACGTCTTTCCACTTCGGGACTTCCGGCCAGTGCCGCGTGAGGACTTGCCGTCGCCAGTCATCGATCTCAACTTGAAACCTGCACTCCCAGCCCGCCCATTCGAGGCCCAAGTCCATGCCGCCGATAGCGGAGAAGAGGCTGCCGAAGCTGGGCACTCACTCCGCCTCCTTCTTCACGCGCCCTAACCCGTTGCACGTCGGGCAGGTCTCCCACTCACCATCCGGCATCTCCCTACCCTTCACTAAGGCCACTGCCTGCCCGATGTTCTTGCCGTCGTCCTTTGCGGTAAGCGCAATCTCAAGGGCCGTCGGCGGCTCATCGGACTCCGCAACGGCGAGGGCAAGAGTCGCGCCCAGGTAGTCGTAGTCATCCCAATGACCGTCGAAGGCGAGGTAGACCTTGATCCGTTCGTACACCCGCCGCCAGTGGACGGCTTTCCCCTTGTACTCACTCAGCATGGCGGCGGCTTGCTCGTACCATTTCTCTGCCCACTTGTAGCGCCGGAAGAACCAGTAGGCGACAGCGCATTGGCGCTGAAATTGGCTGAAGGCGCTCTCCTCAGCCGCCCACCACTCGTAGCACAGCCTCTCATCCGACCAGTAGCGCGGGTCATCGCCCAGGTCGTTCGTTACCGTGCCCCGCTCGAATATCTGCATATCGCCTATGAACCCGGAGGCTATTCCGTCCACAACCTCTAGCCGCCATTCCTTGCGGTGGAGGGAGTCGTGGCACGTCCTGCAAAGGGCCGTGCGCCAAGTCTCCACGTCGGGGTCGCTGGTGCCGCCCATGCCGATGCTGTTGCGGTCGGGCGGTTGGTGGTGCTCGGGGTTCGCCGGCCGGCCACAGCGCAGGCAGGGGACGCTCAGGTCAGTCGTCATACTTGGCCTCCGTGCCTGGAGGGAGGTCGCGCCGGCCTGGTGGCTGGGGGTTTCAGCGCGACCTCGCCATCCCTGGCTTCCATCAATGGTCTTCCAATTCCCTTGCGCCGAATATCTTGTAGGCCCGTCCATACTTCATCTCGAGCCAGAGGGCCCGGCCCACGAGCTCCTCCGGCGTACCAACGCGGAAGTACCTCATCGTCTGCAGAAGAACGGACGGAGGGGGAACGTGCTGGTAGCGCCTCCCATCCTTAGCGAGGATGAGCAGCTGTACTCGTGGCTCCCCCTCGGGATCAATCGTCTCACTCAGCCAGACGCACTCAGTACAGACGCCGACCTGCCACTCCTCACCCTTGGCAGCAGCAGCGGCAACGTATTTCTTCAGCAAGTCCTCAAACGTAGTCGTGACCATCAGTAACACCACCTTCCCGCGACGAACCCGCTGCTCGGCCATCCTTGTCTGAGTCGCCCATCCGTGGGCCAGCGGGCTCGTTTCGCTGCGTTTACAGCTCGTCAGGCGGGTTGTTTCGCAGCCTTCTTTGCTGCGTTGAGCTCGGCTACCATCTTCTCGGCGCTCCCCTTCGCGCCGCCGGTGAGCTTCCCGGCGTCGGTGATATAGAGCTTGTCGCCGTCGGGGTCATAGGCCACCTCAACCTCGTACTTCTCGCAGAGGGCGAGCGCGATGTCCTGCGGCACAAGGTTCAGGCGGTTGGAGACGAGGTTCACCTGACCGAGCGGGGCCGGCTGCTCTTCCGGCGGAGAGTCGGGATCAGCCGCCACGGGCGGCGCCGTCGCCTTGATCTTGAGGATGTTGTCCACGACACGCCGACTCTGGCCGTCGGCGTCGGAACGCTCCACGATCAAGATCTGGCAGCGCTTGCCCAGAAGATCAGAGGGGATCACGCGCTCCCCGATCTCAAGAGCCCGGCCAAGCAGGACCCCGACCCACCCATAGAGCTTGGTCTTGGTCCCCAGCTTGGCGCTGGCCCAGGCCCAGGGCCGCTCATCGGGGTACTCGTCCAGGGAAAACTCGAACCGCCACTGAGGTCCGAATTGCCCGTCGACGGCCTGAACATCGGCCACGGATCCTGGGTACAGTCCCGCGTCCACTTCTAGCCCCTTGCCAGACTCATAGGTTTCCAGTCCCTCTTCCGTTGTCACTTTTCCTTCTCCTTTTTCTGCTTTCCTCTTGCCGTTTACGGGTGGCCGCTTCCGGCCACTATCTTCGTGGCAGCGCCCGCTGGTCGCGGATGCCTGTCGATGCTGAGATGGACGTTTCCTTCACCGCCCTGACGCCAGGGATGCGGAGCTCGTCTTTGTCGGCGCGCGCCCTCTGGTTCAGGTAGGCCATGTTGACCTGTATCGCCACAGCGGGGACTGTGCCGGCGGCGACAGCCTGAATGAGGGCCAGCTCGTCTTCTACCACCGCGCTCCACGTCTCGCGGGTGTAGGTACCGTAGGCTTTGGGCGGCGGGGGGACCTCGGCAGCGACGACATTGTCGGCGGCGCCTTCAAGGGCCGCAGCCTGCTCGATGTGCCCGGCTGCGAGGGCTCTGTCCGCCTTCTTCTGTAGCCTCTCGGCCTCTTTACGAGCTATCTCCGCAGCCTGCGCTTCCGCCTCCCGGCGGCGCCGCTCTTGCGCCTCAGTCCAGGCACCGATCTTGTCCTTCAGCACCCGCTCTGCCCGGGTCAAGTAGTCCTGGGGCAGACGAAACAGCTCCATGATCCGGGCCCGGCTGTCGTCAAGGGGTTTCAGGATGCGCTTGCGTTCGTCTTCGAGGTCCCGCCAGCGGGACTTGATCTCTCGAAGCGTTACCGCGGCACCCTGGAAGTCAGCGTCGCTGCTGATCTCGAGGGCCTCCGCTTCCCGGAGGACGACGTTCGTGATGGTGGACGCAGCCTGAGCCTTGACCACCGCTGTCTCTTCTATTCCGGTTTCATTCATATCCCACCTCGTTTGTGGTGGGGGCCGGCCATGCTCTTCCCGTGGCGCCAGCCCCCACCACTCGCACGATCACTTAGTTGCGCCGATATCGTTGCCTCCCGCACACCTCCTTCCTTGAACTCATTGCGCCATGTCCTTCCAGTAACGCGCGACGAAGCCAATGCTCGCCAACAGCAGGAATACCCAGGCGCACTGGCAGAGGGCGATCAGCGTGTTCATGCCCGTCGCTCCTCTCGCTCGAAGTCCTCCGTCCCGTCCTCGTGTTCCTCGTCGCGCCGGAGGTCGGTGTCTTCCAGTGATGGGCGGTACGTCCCCCCGCCGCAGCGGGTACAGCGCGGGAACTCGCCGCTCGCCTTGAAGGGGTAGCCCGCGTAGGTGTCCCGATGGCCGCAGTTGCGACACGCGAAGTTCCAAGTCATTTCAACTTCCCCTCGGCCTTCTTGGTAGCCTTCTTCCAACACCCCTTGCAGAGGGGCGGACGCGGTTCGGGAGACGGCGACATATACCCCCGTGAGTAGTCTGGCCGAACGTAGGCGAAGAGGTCACCATCGACGACGTGGATGCGTTTAAGGCTTCTTCCACAGTCGGTACAGGTTGTCATTCTGGCTCCCCCTCCTGCTGCCGCCGGGCCCCCTCGCCCACCGCGACCCCCTGCTCGAACTCGTCATTGAACAGGAGGGCGAGCTGGTGAAGCTGCTCGATGCCCAGGTCCGGGGCGATAGCGCGGTAGTAGCCAAGTACACCCGCGATCACGGGCTCCGAGAAGCCCGCCGCCCTCGCTTGTGGCCGAAAGAGCAGCGTCAGGTCGGGCGGTGGCGGGTAGAAGACGATGGGCTTGGGCGGCCAAACAAGGTCACGGATATCGGCCATCAGGTCGGCAAGGGTGCGCCTGCGCTTCTTGGCTTGCGGCTGTAGTAGGTCGTCAGTGAGTCGGATCATGCCGGCACCCCCTGTCCGTGAGCCCTTGCCCAGAAGCCCGTCAACTCCTCGCCGCCGTCGGCGTCCGTGATCTCGACGTAGACGCTGCCGCGGCCCACAAAATGGCGGCTGACTTCGTCGAAGATGTTGCGGTGCTCATAGGGTTCGTTGTACTCGGCCAGCACCTTGACGCTGGCGCCCGTCTCCTCCGCCGCCCGGCGGAAGACTGCGAGCTCCCTAGTGGTTATCAGTTGCCTCATTTGGGCCTCCTTTCAGTTGGCCCCGGCTGCTGAGGCTGCTCCATGTCTCGGGCGGAGATAGAGGAAGTGTGGTGGCAGCAGCCGGGGCCTGGACGCGTGACGTGAAGAACAAGACCGCCCCGGCCAGCCTGGAGAGCTTGGGGCATGACCTTGCTGGCCGGGGCTGATATCGCGCCGCCGGATGATCGTTCGCTGGTGGCGAGGTGAAACCTGGCCGGCGGAGACGCGCGAAAGGTGTCGATGATCTATGAGATGATGCTTGCGGGTTGACTGAGGGGCGGGTAGACTAGCCGATACAGACTTCCGAAGGTGGGGCCGTAGCTCAGTTGGGAGAGCACTAGACTGGCAGTCTGGGGGTCGTGGGTTCGAGTCCCACCGGCTCCACCACGCTGACTCATCCGTTTGCCTAGCCGCAGAGGGCGCTTCCTGAGTCCGGCAACCTTCTCCCTGGCAGGCGGAAGGGGTCTGTTCTGTGTCTTCGCGGGTTTCCTCGGTCATCCCCAGCTCTCCTTGTATCTGTGCCCCTACTATAAGGCTATCTCTAAACTGTGTCAAGTAGGTTATCGGCCTAGTTTCAAGAAAGTTTAGGGGAGGTCTTGACAATGACACGGGGGTTTGCTAGACTGAATGTCGGAATGAATGAACTGACTCGGCTGATAGAATCGTTAATCGACGCGCGCCCTGTGAAGGAGCGTCCCATCTTGCGGGTAGCCCGCGCCTGGGACTTGCCGCCTCAGCGCCTCTATGACCTCTTCCGCTTTGGCAGCACCAGCGACGACACGCTCCGGGCGATATCGAAGGCCACCGGTTGCCCCTACCAGACCCTGCTGTTGGCAGCCCATCCCGAAGTCCACTCCCCCGCTGTACCCCCTACGGGAGACGCAGTCGCAATCCGATAACCCCGTAGATAGAGGCTGTGCATGATAGAACGACAAATCATTGATTGCGCCTGCGGTTGTGGGATGCTCCTTGAGGATAGGGATCAATGGAGCCACAAGCGCCGCTTCGTGAACGGGCATAACTCCCGGATGCGGACAACGGAAGATCGTAAGCGGATCGCTGAAAGTGTGAGGGCATCATATCTTCGTGATCCAGAACTTCGACAAATACACGGAACCCGACTGGCCCCCTTCCGTTTCCCCAAAGCCGATGGGCATCCTAGCTGGAACGGTGGCCGGACTGTGAGGCGGTATGTCTATCTGTATCGGCCGGAGCATCCACGCGCGAACTCCAGCGGCTACGTTGCCGAACACCGACTTGTGATGGAGGAATTATTGGGCCGTTTCCTGCAGCCCCAAGAGGTTGTCCACCACATCGACTGCAATCCGCACAACAACGACCCCTCCCTTTTGGCCCATGCAAGGAAAAGCGCAACCCCCGCCAGGGGAATATGTTGCGAAGCCAAGAGTGGCTAAGGTGTACTGAGCGCTACCGCCAGTACCTTCAGACGCTGGGGAGGAGCCCCCACACAATAGAGACGACCCTCTCGGCGCTGGGCAACTTCGCCCGCTTCTGCCGGGAGCGCCGGCGTTGCCCTTGCCCTGAACTTGCCCCCGCCTGGCTCGCCTCCCTCTACGGCCTCTACGCCCGCTGGACGGTGCGCGGCTACTACTTCGCGCTGCGCTCCTTCCTCCGGTGGCAGGGTGGCGCCAATCCTCTCGCCGAGATCCCCGTCCCCCACGAGAGGGACGTCCCCATCCGGCCTTACTCACTTTTCGAGCTCAGGCGGTTCCTCAGAGCCACAAGGGATAGCCCTCGGGACACGACCCTACTCCTGCTACTGATCGGCTCAGGGATGCGGGCCAGCGAGCTCGTGGCGCTCTCTGTGGGCGACGTGGACTGGGAGGCCGGAACCCTTTTGATCCGCAACGGCAAGGGCGGCAAGAACCGCCGCGTCGCGCCGGGTGAGCGGGCCCTCGGCGCCCTACGCGCTTACCTGACCGCCGAGCGTATCCGCCGCGGCTGGCTCTTTCCTGGGCTGAACGGCGGGCACCTGCGTGCCGACTCGCTCTACCACCTGGTCGAGCGCCTGGGGGAGAGAGCGGGGATTTCGGGGGCCAACGTCCACAGGTTTCGGCACACCTTTGCCCACGAGTTCCTTGCCGCCGGCGCCGACGTCGGGGACCTGCAGCAGCTCCTGGGACATAGCACGATCGCCATGAGCCTCCGCTACGGGCGCTACTTCGCCGCCGACCGGGCGCTCGAGGCGTCCCGGAAATACAACCCCGCGGACCGGCTCGTCGGGTGAGTGAGTATAGAGGTCCGAGAAATAAAACCCGTGACGGGGCTTGTGGAGGCATGAGATAGTGTGGACTAATCCCCTTGAGACCCCCGTAGGCGCGTTTTTTGATCGGGGCAAGGTGAGGGGGTGCTAATTTTAGTATCCCGTATGCCCTATCGCAGGCGTCGCAGAGTCGAAAAAGGGCAAAAACCCCTGAGAGCCCCGTGGCGCGTCGGAACCTGGGACGCTGGTACAGGGTACTGATGGACTCCTTTTGCGGCAGATCCTCAGCGCCGTGGCAGGCGGGCGGGGGTGTCCCGAGCGATGGACAGGTAGCGCATGATCACCCGTGGGTGACGGCCCATCTGTTGTGCGATCTGGGCGATCCTGTAGCCCTCAGCTCGCAGCCGGGCCGCCTCTTGCGCCTTCACGCGAGTGGCGAGCTGCGGACCCGAGGGCCGTCCGCCGTAGCGCTCCTCCCCGTCATACCGGCACTGAGGGAAGGGGCACTCCAAACAGCAGGGCGCGAGGTCGCAGCCCCGATCCGGCGGGTAGGTCGAGAGGGGGCCGCTCACTCGCCTAGCCGGGGAACCGCGACGCGTTGAAGGCGGCGAACTGTAACACCTTCGGGATCCACAACCCAGGCCCCGGACACTCCGTCGTCCCCGGCGCCCAGCTCCCGTGCCCCTTCGCGACGCTCAGGTGCCCAAGGAACCGCCAGAGAGCGATGTAGCCTAGAGAGAGACTACACAGCCCCTCTACCGGCGGCTCTGCCTTGCGGTAGTCGCCCATGATGGCGATACCGAGCAGACGGTCGTTCATCCCTCCGACGTGAGCCCCCCAGGTGTCGAGAGATCGGCACCAGAAGAGGCGACCGTTGGGGCTGGCGGTGAACTGGTAGGGATAGCCGCCGAGCCGGGGCAGGTTGTAGTCGTAGATCGTCTGGAGCCTCTCCATGTCCTCGTCGAGCGTGGTCCCGTTGTGGTCCGTGTCCCCTGGTGGCATCAGGACAGCGTCATGGTGTTGGGCGATCCCGATGATCCCTGCTGGCGGATGGTAGTTAGAGCAACTCGCGCCCGGCGCGTCGGGGAAGAGGTGGCGCACGTCGGCGACCTCGATACCGTGTAGCTTCACAGTTGGCATAGCGACCTCCTACTTCTTCGTCAGTACGGCTACCAGCGCCCCCGCAGCTGCTCGGATACAGCCGCCGGCAAGCACAGGTAGCCACGTCCTCCAGTCGGAGAAGTCCTGGTGTCCCGCCGCCTCCATCGCAGCGAAGACAACTACCGCGGCCAGGACAGCATAGAACGTCTCTTCGATGCGCTTAAAGTCGTATGTCATGATGCACCTCCTTATGATAACTCCACTCTCGGGATGCGCCGGATCGTCTGCCAGCCGCCGAACGTCCGGTCGACGGCGACGGATACCAGCCCAGCGCTCACGTCCTTGCAGGAGAAGACATCAGCCCAGCCGCGGCCGGTCGCTCGGTCGGCATGGACGCTGACATGGCTCTCCGCGATCATCTGGAAGCCCATCAGGACCGCGCCGTTCTCCTCGACCACCTCCGGCCCGAAGCGCGTCAAGCCCGTCGCCTTGACCGCCTCGTCCAGGTAGGCCCGGACAGTCTCCGACGTCCACAGTTCCTGCGCCTCTTCGGGGGCCCGGGCGAAGTCGACGGCGATGTGTGTCAACGAATCACCAGTCCGATGAACGTGCCACCCGTTCCCGCGACGGCGGCTGCGACGACAAGGACGCCCGCGATGACCGCCCATTGTCGGCGTGCCCCCTTCTGCTCACCGCAGTCCCCAGCGTTCGCCAGCTCTATCGCTACAAGCCGCTGAAGGATATGCCCCGCGTTGCCGTTCGCCTCCTTCTGGTGAGTAGCGAGTATTGCCACGACCTCAGCCTGGGCCTTGATGTTGGAGGCACACGTTGAGATCGCGACCTTGCACTCCCCGATGGCCTCGGTTATGTCGAGGAGTTTGTCCCATATTCGGTCGGTTGTTACTTCGCCCATCACCGCGTCACCTCCGCCAAGAGGGTCAGTGTCCCGTAGACTAGGATTGTCTCCGACCCCGCATCCGTTCGCTTGCAGTCAAAGACATATTTCCCGGGCTGGAAGCCAATCGTGTCGGTATCCGCCAGCGTGACCTGAAAGACACCCGTGGCGCCGCCGGTGATAACGATCCCGGCTCCAACCGTCTTCTCGATCAGGGCCGTAGCCTCACCAGTAGTCAGACGCAGGGTGAACGTCAGTGCCCAGCCGGTGATATTGACGACGGGATCGAGCGTCACCTGGAGCACCTTGTCCTCACCGCGGAACATTGATATGTTCTCGTGTTCAGCCATAGCTCGCCTCCATTTCTACTTCCGGTACATGAGACCCCGAGAGGTCAATGACGTGCTGATAAGACCCGACCAGCGCCAGCGTCGGCACGTAGGACCCGACCAGCGCCAGCGTGTGGATATAGGAGCCGGCCAGTGAGATCGTGTATTCGTAGCTGCCCACCAGGTCGATGACGGTCGGCGCACCGCCGACGAACAGCCTTTGGATGACCGCGCCCACAGCCGAGAGGACGCCGGCTAGGCCCCTGCCAATCCTCCGCGCCAGGCTGCCGGAGCTCGTCAGTACCCCGGCCACGCCATACCCTATACCGCGGCCAAGGGACCCCGCGCTGGTCAGGGTGCCTGAGAGTGCCTTCTGCGGTAGACGCGTGACCAACCCGGAGCTTGTCAGCGCACCGCCGATGGTCTGGAAGAAGGTGTTGGCCAGCCTTACGGCGGCCAGTATGCCGGTCAACGTAAGCGCCCCGGCCAGCACCTTCTTGGCCTTACCTGCGACCGTTCCAGCGCTTGTCAGGGTGCCGCCTAACACCTTGCTGGATAGCCGCGCCACGGAGCCGCTGCTCGTGAGAGCGCCCGCAACGGCTTTCAGGATCACCTTGAGCGTCCCGAGCGCGCCCGTGGGTGTGAGGCCACCAGCGAGCGATACTAGGCGCGCCACCGCCCTTGTAACGCTGCCCGCCAGCGTAAGGCTCCCGGCGAGACCCTGCGCTACCTTGCGAACGAGATCCCCTGTACTCGTCACGGCGCCGGCAAGGGCTTTCTGGGCCTTCGTCGCCAGCACCCCGGCGCTGGTGAGGGTTCCTGATACGGCTTTGAGCAGAACCTTGAGAGTCGCCAGGGTGCCGCTGCTCGTCAAGATGCCGGCGACAGCGTAGGCCATCCACCGCCCTAGACCGCCCGCGCTGGTTAGCGCACCAGCGACCACCTTACCGATGTTCCGCGCCAACGTCCCGCCAGCCGCAAGGCCACCGCCGAGCACCTTCTGGGCCTTCGCCAACAACGTCCCGCTGCTGCTCAATGTACCCGCGACGGACACCAGAAATAGCTTGAGAGTTGTCAAGACGCCGCTACTCGTCAGGACGCCGATAACGGCGTAGGCCATCTGGCGAGTCAGGGCACCGGCATTGGTCAACGCACCAGCGACGGACAGCCCCGTCTTTCGGGCGATGATCCCCGCGCTAGTCAAGCCGCCAGCAAGGACTTTCTGAGCCTTTCCCACCAGAACGCCAGCGCTCGTCAGTGCACCGGCAACTGACTGGAGGAAGACCTTGAGCGTTACCACCGTCCCGCTGCTGGTCAGGGCACCAGCGAGGGACTTTAGATAGACCGTCGCCGTCGTCATAACGCCGGACGAGCTCAGGCTACCAACAAGGCCCTGCGATATCTTGCGGATGAGAGCCCCGGTGCTAGTCAGGCTGCCGGCGAGAGCCTTTCTGCCCTGGCCCAGCACAGTGCCGCTGCTCGTCAGGGTGCCAGCGACGCCCTTGAGGAGCAGTTGGATACCGCTAACAATGCCCGAACTGGTCAGAGCCCCCGCCAGGCCGGTTACCTTTGCTGTGAGTCGGGTGAGGTTACCAGCAGATGCCAGGGCACCGGCGACGTCCTTCAGGCGCGCAGAGATAAGACTGAGAGCCCCCGTTGGAGTCAGGGCACCGGCTACGCCCTTGGTAAACGCCGTGATGCGGCCCACCGCGCCGGAGGAGGTCAAGGCACCAGTTAGGGCCTTCGCCATGCCCAGCCCTAGACCGCCCGCGCTGGTCAGAGCGCCCGCAACGGAGCTGAGGAATAGCTTGAGGGTCGCCAGGGCACCGCTACTCGTGAGGATACCGACGACGGCATAGGCCGAGCGGCGAGTCAGATCACCGGCACTGGTCAGGGTGCCGACGACAGCCATCAATCTCGCGGACACCGCGGAAACCACGCCCGCGGGAGTGAGAGTGCCGCCGACGCTTTTGAGGAAGACAAGGATGGCCCCGAGCGCGCCGCTGGATGTGAGGGCACCACTCAGGCCCAAGACGCCCTTTTTCACCAGCGCCCCACTACTGGTTAGGCCACCCGCCAGCGCGCTAAACGCCTTGCGCGGCAGGGTCCCGTCGCTGGTCAGGCTGCCCGCCAGGGCCTTCAGAGCCTTGCCGGTCAGAAGCCCCGCGCTGGTGAGCGCCCCCGTGAGAGTTGTTTTGGCACGTCTCGCCAATGCCCCTGCCGATGTCAATGCGCCAGTGAGCGCCTGATAGAAATTCTGGGGGGGCATCTTGAGTATGGCTAATTTCACGTTGTGGGAACTAGGCATCTGGCCAGTCTTGGTAGTGTAAAGCAGGCCGAGAACCGCCCCAATCGAGGTACAGAACACGGTCAACCTGGCCTCATTCGTTCCCAGTCCGTCGGTCGACTCATCTATCCAGTCATACACAGCCCCCCAGGTCTGGGACTCAGCATCTCTTATCCTAAAGTAGATATGGTCGGCCGTGGGCGAAGACTCCCAGAAACAATAGATGTCGCCAGTCGCGGCGTCACAGGACAGGATGGGGGAGGTTACTTCAGACCCCGACGACAAGACTACCTCCGTTGAACCCCAGCCGACGCCGTAGGTGCGTTTGACGTAACAGACACCCGCATCAGGTTCAGCGAGGAAAGCGACATGAACGTCATCTCCGACGGCAATAGCTGACGCCTCAGAGAAGAACTCGGAATGAACATAGGTTGTCGATATAGTTTCTTCAGCACCCCAGGAGGTTCCGCTCCACAGCTTCCCCATCACGTGCCAGTTACCACCAGCGTTCGGAAAGTGAGAGATGTAGATGCTGTAGAGTTTCCCATCCGTCAGGGCAACTATCTCCCCAAGAGAAGACCAGACGAACCCCTGGTTGTGTCCCGCTTCTGGAAGCAACCAGGTTTCCTCCGTCACCCACGTTCCGTCCTTTGCAGAGGATTTCGTGACACTCCAGTCAAACGCCCAGTTGAACGGGTAGCCACTGGCTTCTCCGTGGTCATAACCTACCCACGGATATCCGTCGCTGTCTAGGACGATTGAGGGGTCTTCATATAGATGCCAAGCGTCATGGGCAAAGATAACCTGTTCGGCAGCCGACCAAGTAACGGTGCCGTCAGAATTGGGCAGCCCACGCCTATAAGATAACCCGGTATCATACCAGATGCGTACTCGCACATAATGGAAGTACACCCCATCGAAATAGACACTAAAACCCGCTCCATGAAGCCAGTCCTGGGCGATGTCCGTTTTGGCCGACCAGGTGATCCCGTCGGTGGATGTCCGGAAGACTATCAGCCCCCTGAGTTCAGCGTCACCGGGCCAATTCCCCAAGACGTATTCTACATAGAACGACCAGAACCGCCCTGCTGCGTAGAAGCCTTTACGTTGTAGGGTAGTACGTGTGGCAAACTCGGTGTTGCTCGTTCCTACCAGGTTGCCCACGCCCGTGAGTGTCACGAATTCCGAAAGAGCCCCGACCGGCGCCAACGCTCCGGCGACCCCGCGCATAACCTTGCGCGTCAAGCTCCCCGCCATAGTGAGCGCACCGGCGACGGCCTGGGGCTCTTGGCCTGCGGCGTGTGACTCGATGTGCAGCTTTGGGCCGTGTAGGTTGCCGGTATAGTCCCAGGAACGTAATTGCTGGAGGTTAGTGCCGCCTCCGTAGGCGTCTCGTATCTGGAGCATGACAGCTTCGTTGGAGATGGCGTAGGAGTCCGCAAGCTCCTGGAAGATATCGTTCAGGGAGTCAGACTGGTTCCATGTGGCGGCAGTCCACTCACCTATCCAGTCGATATTGTATTCTGTTAGAGGATCGGCATCGAACGTGGCAGCAGATGTCGGTCCAGCGGGGTTGTCTTCGTCGACGCCGTAAATAGACCGAGTAGGCGTCCCCACCGCGGCAGCGTAGGGGTAGACCTCGATGTAGGAGACATCGACGTGGTGCGACTCAATCGTTACGCCAGTCCACCGCAAGAAGGTGTGGTAGGGATAGCCGCTGAAGCCGACATAGCAATACTGAGCAGCTCTGCCGAAGCTGCTGGCACCATAGCGGTATCCATCGTCGTTACTGGCCCCAACCTGCACATCCACCGTCGGGTCGATCTCGATGGGGAAGACTAGGCCCGTAGTATCCAGGCTAATCGTTACCTTGCCAGCCGTGAGAGTGAAGGCGCAGTCGCGTTCGGTGCCCGCCGCGTCTACGGCGGTCGGCAGGCGCATCTCGGCCACGGGCACGCCGTCCGCCAGCAGGACGCGCCCCTGCCGTGTCAGGCCCACCAGGGCGACGTTGAAGCTGACGCTGGTAGGCGCCGACGCATCCTTGAGGGTAAAGGTGAACTTGATACCGCCGCCGCCGTTGGTGATCTTGGCGGCGAAGTGGGGCCGATCCCAGGCCAGATAGTTAGCGCCGCGCTGTGGAGTCCCCGGGCTAGGTAAACCGGAGAACTCCACATAGCGCGTCAGGTCGTATCGGTTCGGGTACAGGCGACGCTTGCCGTCCGCCGCCATGCGCAACAGGTGCCCGGTATGGCCCGTGTGGACACTGAACCCATCAGCGCCGTCGTCCTCTAGGTCGTTGTCTATCTCCTGCCAGGAGTCCTGATCGTCCTTGTAGTGCAGCGCCCCGATGACACCATCATAAATGAAGCGCTCTCTACCATCAGGGTCGACTCGTCGGTGCCGGAGATGACTCAGCCCGCGTTCGATGAGAACGGCGTCGGGATAGCGTGCGGCAACCGCCGCCCGAATACCGGCCGCTGGGTTCGCCATGTTCCCTGTCGGTGCCTACTGGAATCGTCCCGGCAGACACAGCGGGCAGGGGACGAACCCCTGAGCCTCCAACATCTCCAGGTCGTTCCCCCAGCCGGGGTTGTCCGTCTCTCGTGGCGCACACCGCGGGTCGGCGCTGGACGTGGAGTGAACCATGCGCGTCGAGTGGTTCACCACGTAGTCCCGCTCGCCGGCGGGGTCGAGGTGCTTGTCGTTGTCCTTGGGCATCGTTTCCTCCTTCTACCCGCCTGCTGTGAGGGTCAGATTGTACGTGAACTCAATAGAATCCCCTGAGTTCACGTTGATGGCGCTGAACACCGAGCGGTCCATCAGGGTAACGCTGGACGACGCGCTGAACAGGCCGTGCTCGGTGATCGCCAGGGTGCTCGTGAAGCTGACCGTGCCGACGCTCTTGTAGATGTTGGCCGTCGTCCCCTGAACCTGCGTTCCCACCGCACGGGCACCGCCGTAGGGTGTCCCGAGGGCCACGTCCGTGATGTTCTCGGCGCCCACCCCTGTCCCGCAATCGTGGTACTTGAAGGTCAGGAGCGCCCCCACCGTCCCTTGAAGGGCGAGGCACAGCAGGTTGACGAACGCGGTCGTCACGTACTTGCGGCTGATGACCCCCAGGTGTTCCACCTTGCCATCAGCCCTGATGACCTTGGCGGACAGCGCAGCCTCAAAAGTCTGGCCGCCGCCAGTGAACCGTTCCTTGACCTTTTCCAATAGCTTTCCCATGTCACACTCCTTTTAATTACTGCGCTGTAAGTCGCGCACAGATGCCTCGATGCCCCGCAGGAGACCCCGTAGCCCCCTCCGCGGAGTTAGACCCCCTTCAGTATGGCCGCGCACGGTGACCGTCTTGTCGTCGACCGCCATTTCCTGAACCCGGAACGCCTTGCTGATGCCGCTCGGTCCCAGGCTCTCCGACACGATTCCGATGGTGTCCCCCACGCCTGCGCCTGTCAGGTGACCACTACCGAGACGGTCAATCGCTTCGACCTCCTCTGGGCCCCTGTACCCGCTGTCGAGCCGGGAGACGGCGAGACCGGCGATTGTCTGGTCGTCGGAGAGCTGGGGACTCACGCTCACCAGGTCCCGCGCCGTCGCCGGCCCGAGCCAGGGCAACAGGCGTGCGCTCTGTTCCGCGTTCGCCGCGATCACTTGGCCGGCCACAGACACGCTCTCAGAGCTTTGGGCCGCCCTCTCCGCCTTGCCGCCCACCGATACCGTCGCCGCAGGGCGCGTGGCGAAGGAGGCGCCGGAGCCCACGATGGTCAGGGAGGCCACGATGTTCTTGGCGTCGAGCACGTACTTCGCGTCGACAAGCTGGCCCTCCCGCAGAACGATGCTCCCCGACTTGTCCTCACCCCGGACTCCGACGCGCAAGGTCAGGTCAACCTTGCCGGCGGACACGGCGGGCTCGACCCACCACTCCTGGCCTGAGATCTCGCAGAGGCTATCGAGGGCGTCGGCCAGGCTCACAGAGCTGAGGTCGACCGTCGCCAGGCACCCGGACTCTACCGTTGCTGCAAAGATGCCCGTCGGGTTCTGTGCGTTGGCCTCAAGTAGCACCCGGCGTATGGCCGAAGACGTGTTCTCGGAGACTAGAAACTGCTTAGGTGTCTTGCGCTCCTCGAGGAGCTGGGCCGCTTCCTTGCACTGCACCGCGACGCCCGTAGCCTTCAGCCCCCAGCTGTCCTTCTCAATGAACCCCACCCACGGAGGCAGTCCTGTCTCCTCGATCACCACCATGTTGCCGAGGGACAGGAGATCGCGCTCGGCCACGATCTCGAAGGCGTCATCATCCCGTGAGACCTCGAAGCTGGCGCCCGTGAAGTCTCCGAGCCGCCAGCCGCGGTTGACGTTCCTAGCCGTCTGAAGCGTCGCCAGGCGTGAGTGCGGCCAACTGCCGGAGTGGATGTGAACGCTTGCCGTCATGTTCTCCCTCTAGGCCGAGTAGGTGTCCCTGTGAACGACCGTGACGTCCGTGTCCGTCATCCCGGCCTCGGCATACGCCAGACTGTCGGTGGTGGATATCACGTCGAACCAGCCCTTGTCGCTGGCCGTGATCCCGAAGGCCACGCTCTCCCCCGTCGTCTTGTTGATCACCGTCTGGGCCTCGCAGTCTATCTCCATCTCCTCGCCGACCACTGCAGGCACCAGGAGCGAGAGGGTCTGCACGGTCGCGTCGGCGTGGGTCAGGGTCAGCAGGGCTTCCCAGAGATAGCAGCCCCTCTCTGAGAGCGCCGAGACGGTCATGAAGGGGGTCGTGAGCGTGAGCTCGATGTCGTCGATGGTGACCTCTTCGCCGCTGCCGCTGGGGGCATCGTCCTGGCAGACCGAGCCGTCGCCGATAAGGGCACAGTCGAAGCTGCCACCATATTCAACCCAGGTAGGGCTAGTCTCATCCCAATAATTCCCCGCCGCGTAGACCTTGTCACCCCAGGCCCAATGCACGGTCCCCGTCCCGCCGCTGGTGCGATAGAGGGTGACACAATAAGAACCCGCCGGAAGATGAAGCGGGCTAGGAAGGGCCACAATGACATCGCCATAAGCGCCCGTAGTTATGCTGCTGAGGGCGATAGTCTGCTGCGCCATTACGCCGCCCGTCGGGCCGCTTCCGCCCAGGCGCTGAAGGTCGAGCCGCACGTCGCCGGTAGCATCGACACTCTTTTTCAGCCGAACAGATATGGCCGTAACGACAGCCTCGACAGTCAAGACTAGGGCCTGCCCCCAACGATCCGTTGAGGAGTTTGCCAAGGCAACATCGGTTGTGACCGTGGCCAGGCGCGCACCGGTTACCGTCCGCAGCAGCGCCCGGTATTGCAGCCCGTAGATCGTCGCCGCGGGCGTGATCACCTCACCGTCCCCGTCGTTGGCGGACGTGTACTCCTTCAGCAGCTTCAGCGCTTCCCCGTCATCGCCCCACACCTGCAGGATCATAGTAGGGGGGACAGCAACATCGTGGTGGATCGCAGTACAGCCAGCGGGAAGGGCTATCGACCAGGTGTTGCGGTTGGGCTTGCCCGCCTCCGGTAGGCTGTCCTCGACGTACATCTTGCTCGCCGACTCATAGCCGCGCAGTTTGACACAGAGGGCGTTCTTGTTCTCGTAGCCCTGCTGCCACTGTGCTGACCGTAGGGTCGCGTCCTCTCGGTAGTCGGTGGGCCATGCCCACAGCGCCAACGTGCTGATGCCCAGGTCGATCATGGGCTGGAGGTTGGTGTCCGCCGGGGGACTCCCCGCCCCAGCATCGCCGTAGGTGTAGCGGATGTCGTGCTCGATGACAAAGCAGTAAGCCCCCGCGCCGTGGGTCTGGGCAGCGGTTCCCTTTTGGGCGCGCTTGATCCCGTAGACAGTCTTCCCGATGCGGCTGGCGTAGAAGATCACCTCTTGGTTCGTGAGCGTGTAGAAATAGCCCGCAGCCGGCCAGGTGGAGATGTCCGTGGTGAACTCAATGCTGTCGGTAACGGCAGGCGGATCGGCGGCGGTCATTGCCGCGACCGTGCGGCTGGTCCGCCGCGCCACCCAAGGGATGTTGGCCCAGATGTTCGTGGTTGCCGTATTCCAGGCAGTGGCCCCTGTGCCGAACCAGCGGTCTACCTTCACACCGTCGACCCAGACGAGGAGATCGTTGCCGTTTGCGAGCACCTTGCTGGCGTAGATGGGAAGGTCATCAGCGTGGGACGCCGCCGTGGTCCCGCCGATGCCCCGGACGCACCCCGTCAACTGAGTGCTGTTGTTGGCGGCATAGTAGATCTGCTCGGTCCCGAACATCGCCATACCCGAGCCCGTGGGCAGACCTCCGCCCACCGCGCCGTCGATAACGATGGTCGTGACCGAGGCGTCGATGGCCCCGTTGATGAGGTTGTAGATCGCCGTGTTCTTGATCAGGGTCGCCGTGTCCAGCGCGCTCTTCACCAGCGTCGGGTAGCCCTCGCCGTCAGGGTCGGTCAGGGCATTGGTGCAGATGTTGGGCAGACAGCGGTTGCGGAAGAACGCGGGACCGCCCGCCTTTGTCTTCGCCGCGTTGAACTTCACGGTGATCACGGGCTTGGCGGGAGCCGACCCGTTGTTGACCAGCGCGATGGTGTGGCTGTCGCCGGCGCAGTTCAGGTGCGCGCTGGTGATCGCGGTGTCCTTCTCCCAGAGAGGCTTCGTGGCCCACAGCCGGGCGATGAACTCGACGGCGTTATCGGTGCTCAGGAGCCCCAGCGACTCGCAGCTCAGGCGCAGCGTAGTACCCGCGCCGTCGGTAGCCTTCAGGAGCTTCACGCCCTGCCCGGCGCGGAAGAGCTTTTGGAGGGCCAGGAGTTTCGTGCTGGTCGTGTCCTTCAGGCGGATGTGCACGGGGAATGCCTTGCCCGTGTACTGCACATCGACGCGCTGAGGCCAACTGCCGGGTACGTCCACGTCGACGTTCTGGGCGGGGAAGGTATCGAGTACACCGTCGCCACGCTCGAACCATGACTCTAGGTCGGACGTCTGAAGGCTGACGCTATCGAAGCTAACTACGGCGAGCTGGTAGGCGCCCATCTAGGTGGCTCCTTGACATAGGGTGTATACTGATAGTCCCCGCCGGAAAGGACGGAGAAGATGGACGACAACCCGCTTTTTTGGATTGCATACGGTGTAGGTTCAGCACTTCTCACTATCATCGCTGGCTTCCTCTTGGCCGTTGGCTTCCGACTGTTCAACTGGCTGTTACCACCGGGCCGCTCCTAGTCTCATCGCAATATCCTCGCCAACTCCTCCTCCAGGCTCGATGTGCCGGCGGGCATCTGCACGGTGATCGGCGCATAGAAGTTCAGCGTGCGCTTGCTCTCACCCGCCGTCAGTTGGCGGCCCGCCGGGATGACACGCTCCCCCGCCTCTAGGTGCGCCATGCCGGTGTAGGGCATGATCCCGCCGAGCTGGAAGGACGGAGCCTTACCCCCCTGCCAGAGGATCGCAAGCTGCTCCGCGCTCGCTCCCGAGAGGGCTGCGCGCTCCCCCTCTGTAGACTCCGAGAAACGCCTGAACGCCCGCCACGCATCACCAATACCGCCCGTCAGGTTCTGGAACCATGTGGTCAAGTCCATTGTTGCTGCGGTAGCGAAGAAGAGTTCAGTGTTGAAGTCAGCCGCCGTTGTTGACATCGGCCCCATCTGATCGGTCAGGGCACCGACCGCCCATCCTAGAGCTTCGTCGGTCAGCTTGGTAGCATCCCTCGCAACGATCCCATCCTTCATTACCTCCTCTTCCGCCCGCCGCACGGCGATATCCCTCTCGATGGCAGCTATCTGCTTGTCTACTTTGTCGATGGCCCGCTGCTCGCTCTTGCTGACAGTCCCGCCCGCCGCCGCTACCAACTGTGCCCGTTCGAGCTTGAGCTGATCGAGCGCTGCCTTTTGTGCGGCACCCTCCACGGTGGGCTTCGCAAAGAGGTTGTTGAAGGAACCATAGAGGGTGTTGACGGCATCATTCGCGTCTTGCGCCTGGGTCTGAAGGTCTTTCAGCGCAGTCAGGGCCGTGATACGTCCGCCGAATTCTGACGCCGCCAGGCCGCTGCGCAGGAAGGCATCTACCAAGGACTCGAAGGTAACACCCAGCGCCTCAGCCGCTTGCGTCAGGAAGGCGGCGGCGTTCTGACAATCCACTTGCCACTGGATAAACTGTTCGCCGGTCATGTTGGCGGCTGCGAGGGCGTTCATGAGATCGAGAAGGGCCTGCTGCTCGGCAGTCAGGGCCTTGGCTGCTTTATCGGCCCCATCGGCAGTCTCAGGCCAGACCCCAGCCCAAGCCCCCGTCACATCCTCTGCCGCCTTCTTTGCTGCATCTGCGTTAGCAGCCATGGCTTCCGCGTAAGTCTGCGGACGTGGGCCGATCCCCATATCTCTCTCAATGCGGAACCCCTCCGGGCGTGGGCCGATACCAGCGCCAGGCTCGGTGGCATTGAACGCAATGCCCTGGAGAGTAATGACGCTGGTGAGGGAGTCGGCAGCGATTCCCGCTGCCGTTGCGAGGGCAATGAACTGACGGACAGCCGGACTTGCGTCGTAGGCGGCAGCCTGCGCTTGGTTCCATGCTATCGCGGCAGAAAGACGACCGAGGTCGGCGGCGGCGTTGGCGGCCTTCCCTGCTTCGGTATCCAGGGAATAGCCCATCACCCCAAGAGCTGAGGCGATACCCAGGATTCCGACTGCTATCCCCACTGGCCCCGATGACCACATCAAGGCGGTGCCAACAGCCAGAATAGCCGCAACCAGGGCCACCTTATTGGCGATCAGCCAGGACCCGAACTCGAACATTGCCTTACCCACGGCTGCGATTCCAAGCGCAGCGTCAATGAGCGTCTGCCGGTTGTCCTGGAGTACCTTCCACAGAGCGATCAGCCCTTCCCTGACTTTGGTGATCCCCTCGTCGACGAATTGGCGCATCTGGGGCTGGTGCTCGACAAACCAGTTGGCGAACTTGGTAAGCTCCGGCATGAGGGCTTGGCCGATCTGAAGCTTCAAGCCCCCGAGGGCTTGATCCATCATCCGGTGCGCCTGGGTATATTCCTTGATCTGGGCGACATTCTCGCCCGATAGGGTCAAGCCGAGCCTGTCCGCCTCCGCACCGAGCTCTGCGATGGCCTTTGAGCCGAGGTTCAGGAAGGGCAGCATGTCCTTGCCGGAGCGCCCAAAGTTGAGCAAGGAAAGCGCCGTCTCGCGCATACTGTCAGGCATGGCCACGAAAGCGTCACTCAGCTTTCCGAGACCCTCCGTGGTCAGTCGCCCGGCGGAGTCCGTCAACTCCTCGGCCGTTACGCCTATATACCCCAAGCCCTTAGCGAAGGCATCCTGCGCCCCCGCCCCCTCCTCTTCGGCCGTAAACACCCCCAGCAGGTGCTTGGAGAAAATACCGAGGCTCGCCCTCGCCTGATCCGCGCCCACGCCTGTCTGCTTGAACGCGAAGAGCAGACGGGAGGCGGCTTCGGGAGCCAGCCCCGTCTCACGACTGAGATCGCGTACTGCACTGCCCAGCGCCTCAGTGGAGCCGAGTACGCTCTTAAGTGTCTCAAAGCCCGCAAAGGCCCCGATACCTGCGACGGCAGCGCCTGCGAGCATCATCATGCCCGAACCCAGCTTGGTGGCTGAGGCGTTGATCATGCCCATCGCCTTCGACGCCTCATCACGGGCGCGAATTATGATTTGAAGCTCGGCCGTGCTTGCCACTTATGCGCCCCCCTCAGCCCTACGGCGGGCCATGTCCACCGCCCGCGCTGATTCGACAATCGCCAGGTCATCGCGGTAGGACACCGGCTGAGTCAGGTAGACCCAGTAGTCGGTGATCCCCATCGCCTGCATCTCCAGGACATACCCTAACTCGACTGGCCACGCCGCCTTGCCGCCCGAGACAAAGTGGGCGAAGCACCGCTCATAGAGGCTTTTTTTTGGTCAGCGCTCCGGCCCCGGCTGAGCTCATCGATACGCTCCAGGATGCGGTCGGCCATCTCCTTGGGCATCTGGGCGATGTTCTTCGCCTCTACCGGGTCAGACGAACTCCAGGCGACTATGCGGCGCTGGAGCGTGTCCAGCTTGAACGCGCCGACGCTCAACTTGATATCGCCGGGCTCCCCCGACTCAGCCGCTGCCGCCAGGTGACGCAGGTCGTAGCGCAGGCCGGCCATAGCATCGACGCCCGCGCACGAGTCGCCGATGGTCTCCTCGACCCGGATCTCGACCCAGGCGCCGCCCTCGAACTCGATGCGCTCTGTCTTCTGGGCTGCTTTCAGAAACTCACCCTCAAATGGCATCGCTCCTCCTACGTCAGGGTCGCTATGGCGTTCTTGCAGACCATGATCAGGAAGTTGGTCAGGTCGGTAGACCCTTCCAGCTTCAGGTTGACAGTCTGCAAACCGTCCTTTTCGCCGTCCGGGAAGAGGCTGCCAGCGCTGTACTTCATGTAGCCTATGAATTGCAGCGAGCGGGCAGCGGTAATCGTCGACAGGATCGACACCATCCGCGCTGTGCCTGCCTCGGCCGCCGTCTTCTCTGTCGCCCAGATGCCGCCGGCCTTCGCCAGCAGGGTGATCTCCGCCGATATCTTGGCGTCGGCGGGGTTAATCTCATCCGTCGAGAAGTCGAGGTCGGTGCGACCGTCTGCCGTAGAGAAGGGCCTGACGCCGGTCTCAATGGTGTACTTCCAGCCCAGGACGGCAGCAACAACCGCGGTCGCCGGCGTCGGCCAGGAAGCAACAGGGTCGATGTAGACGGTGCTGAAGGCCATCCCCGGCATATCCATCGTCGGGAGCGCGATTGCGCCAGTCCATGCACCCGTCAGGAGACGCCGTCCAAAGCCGCTGAGCGCGAAGGTGATCGGGGAGTTCTCGGAGCCCTGGACCTCCAGCTTTTGCGCCATCGAGTAGAGGAACTTCTGGTACATCGGCGTCGTGCCGTCCGTCAGCATGATTGTGAAGGAGCGGCTTTTCAGCGCCGGGTCCACGACGGGGGAGCGCGTCGCCGTCCACACGCAGTTAGGGGCCGCGCCGACACAAACTGGCACACCATTCACGACCATGCTCAGGTAGGTGTGGAACTGGTCGACAATGACGGGGCCGTTGATCTCCCATTCGGTGCCCCTCCTCACGGCAAACTCACCGCCTTGATTGGCGACCAGGGCGCCAATCGACAACTTAGGGCGGTAGATCTCGTCAATCGGCGTGATCTTCAGTGTCTCGAAGACGTGGCGGACGGTCTGGGTCGCGACCTCTATCCCCTTGACCGCCTCCTGAACCGACTGCAGGGCTGCGGACTGTGCTCGGTAAGTGGTGCCCATCTAATCCTCCTTCGCCCCTGCGGGCGTGTCTTTCGTGTGCTTGTAGAGAGGGGAGCGTTTCAGGCACCCCTTCTGCTCGGGGGGGACCTGATTGTTCCTCTCGTACTCCTCGCAGATAGTCTCGAACTCAGCGTCCGTCATGTCGTAAGGCGGCACGCCGGGAATGAAACCGGGTCCAACGTATGTCCACATAGCTTTCCTCCTTACGGCTGATAGTTCGCAGCCTCCATGAGAGTGATTCCTAAGATGCAGTCCATGCCGGTTAACTGACGCTGACCGTAGGTGAACGACGCCGCCTCTTCCATGTTCGGGCCGTCGATAATGCTGGCCGTGAAGTTCAGCGTCAGGTCCGCGTCGAAAGCATCCACGACGGCCTCTCGGTAGGCGTCGACAAGGGCGCTGGCCGTTGCCAGGTCCGCGTCGGTCACCAGCAGCCGCAGCCGGATGGTGTAGGTCTTCTTGCGCAGAGAACTCGACTGACGCACAACCGTCAGCGCCGGCGGGTAGACAATGAAGCACGGCAGATCAGCGATCGTGCCCGGCGGGTCCGGGTAGACGCGCTTGATCTCCGACTCCGGGTCGGTGATTGACACTCCTTCCAGAATCTCGACGATGCGCGCCTTTGCGTCTGCCCAAGCCATCAGCTACCGAACTTCCTTTCAATGGCTACCGCCGCGCTCTTGCAGAGCTCGTGGGCCTTCTTCTCGCCCGCCTCCGCTGCGCCGGCCATGAAGTGAATCCCCTTTGTGCCGCGCTTTCCGATGAGCTGGGCCAAGAGCCACGGCCTAGTCGCTATCCCGTGGGCCTTTGCCCAGCGCTCTATCGCCTTCACGGGCGGCGGTTTACCTGGGCAACGCCCCTCCTCAACGGTCATGGCTATCCCTCGCGTTCTTCTCGCCGCCATGCTTTCAGGCGGGAAGTAGACCGTTGCCGACAACGCCATCCCCTTGCCCGCAAAGTCCACCTTCAGCGCGTTCCCCAGCGTCCCCTTGTCTGCCGCGTGGGGCTTTGCCCGCCGCCGCGCCTCTTTGAGGATGTACTCAGCGAGCTGAGTAAGCCCCATCTCCACGGGCTCCAGCGCCCGCCCGAGCTTGGCCTTCAGCTTCTCTAGCCCTTGCACCTCGACCGTCGTTGCTGGCATCTCACACGAACCACGTCTGCTTGGCGTACTGGCGCTCCATGTCAAGAATCAGAGCCAACGACGAGGACGCCTGGGGAATAGCAGCGTCGATGCTTTCCAAGGTCATCGTCGCTCCCGCCCCCAGGATGTCCCTGAGCTGGCGCGTTACGCTGATCGTCGCCTCCTTGATGGCGCCGGGCACCGCCGGCCAGCCGAAGGACGCGGTCACCTGCACGGCCCGAGCCTGCTCCGGCCAGGCTCCCAGCCGGGCGTTATAAGGCACGATCTCCAGGTACTCGAACGGCCACACCTCGGGTCCCTTGTCGGCGTTGGCCGGGCCGACCCAGAAGTGCGTGCCGAGCGTCAGCGTCTCGTCCGGGTTGTCGAAGTCGAAGTCGCCGTCCAGGTCGACCTTGACGATCAGCCCCGTGGCCGTGGCGATGTCCGGGACGTACAGGCGCCGCTGGCCGTTGCCGTCGAACGTGCGCACCACGACCGCCGCATCGCGGGTAAAGAAGCGCCCCAGGCGGTTCTTTAGGTACTGCGTAACAGCCGCGAGTTGGGTGAGCAGTATGTCGTCGCCCGTGGCATCGCTCTGGTCGACACGCGCCCTGTACTCCTCAGCCGTTGCGTAGGCGTCGGTGATTGCTGCTACCATTGGCTACCTCATGCGCCGCGCCTTGCGCCTCTTGTTCTCGGGCGGGATGATCGCCTTGTTCTCCGAAGCCTCGACCTGCTTGTCTTCCTCGGACTCGGCTTCTTTCACTTCCCCCACGACCAGCCTCCCGTCCTCGTCGGCCTCAATGCCGTACTTCTCGGCGCTGGCGCGGTCGAGTTCGCAGCCTTTCCCTACCAGCAGAGAGCGCTGGTCGGTGTCGTTTTCCTCGACCACATGCGAGCGGTCAGCGGTGAGGTACAGGTTCCGATCTGCCTGCATCGTGTCCCTCCTTACTGCTTCGCCACGCCGTGTACGTTGGCGATCCCCACATTCCCCGCACCGGCAGACTTCACTACCACGCGGTAGTAGGAGTAGGGGGCCTGGGCGACGGCATAGCTATCAATCGCCGCTGCGGCCACCGATGCCTCAGCCTTTACGTCTACCGCGTCCGAGTAGTCGGAGACGTTAGCGCCCTGGACCTTCCAGTGGATCGCGTTGGCCCCCGCCGAGTTGACGATGGTGTAGGAGACCGACCGGAACGCCCTGACATCCATCGTGCTGCCGGTGACGGCGGCGTAGGTATCCGTCGTGTTCTGGGCGGCGGGATTGACGAGGTCAATGACCGACGCTGACCCAATACCCGACGCCCCCGCTGGGACAATCGTGGTGATCGTCATTCCAGCCTCCCTCCTACGTCTGCAAGAGCTCGACGGTGACCGGCGTAGAGGCCAGCGCCGAGTTCAGGTCGATGGTGTTGCCATCCAGCACCGTTGCGCTGAAGGCCACCGTGGGCGCCGTGCTCTCCAACACCTTGTTGAGGAAGGCCCTCTGCACGGTGTTGCGGCTCAGGTGTACGCCCAGCCCCAGCACGTCGCCGAAGCCGATAGCGGTAGTTGCGCCGTTGCCGTCGTGCGCCGGGATGGTGATCGACGTCACCTTGGCGAACGCCTTCGCGCCGACGACGGTAGTCGCCGTGTTCTCTGTGAAGACAGGCAAGGTTTCGGTGATCACCTTCCCGCCTTCGTCGAGCCCAGCGATGATCACCTGGATGGCCTTGATGTCTGCGGCGGTTCCAGCCGAAGTCGCCGTGATGTTGCGGGGAACATCCGGGAAGTTGATGGCCGTGGTGATTACCTGCTGGACACCGGTATCGGTTACGGCCGCGTGGATACCGTTGGTGTCAGCCACTACGGGGACGCCCGCAGCCCCGACCGAGGTAGTCGCGCCCGTCCCGTCGTGCGCAGGGATGGTGACTGAGTTGACCGTAGCGAACACCTTATCGCCCGTCACCGTGCCCGCCGTGTTCACGGTGAAAGCCGGCAGCGCCTCGGTGATCGCCACGCCCGCCGGGTCGGTGCCTCCTATGGTGACCTGGATGGCCTTGATGTCTGCGGCGGTGCCTCCGGCAGTGGCCGTGATCCGACCCTGCCGGGCCAGCGGGAGAATCCCCGTGGTGATGACCTGCTGCGCCCCGGTGTCCGTTACCGCTGCGAGAACGGAGGCGACACCAGGACTGGCGGCGCCTATCTCCTTGACCAGCACCCGGCGTCCAGTGCCGGGCATTACGACTCCTCCGTTAATGACTCCCATGTCAAACCTCTTTCTGAGGGCTTCGGGGGGCAGTTGCCCGCCCCCCGCCCTCGGGTATTGCTAGATGCCCGTGACCTTGCAGAAGGCCGTGGGCCGGTAGATCGGGAACGCTACCCGAACGTCGGCCCTGATCGCCTGCTTCCCCAGGATGAAGTAGGTGTCGTGGCTGTTGCTCACCTGGATCTCGATCCCCCTGCGAGCAGCCAGCTCGCAGCAGTTGGCGAAGTCGCCGACGAGCCCGGTGTTCTCGGTGATCCCGTCTGACTGGACGACCGGCAATCCCCAGATGCGCTCTGGACCCGCCTCGGATGGCGACCCCCAGATGTAGATGCCGTCCGCGGTGCGCAGCAAGCGCACACCCTGCCAGTCGTTGGGGTGCATGACGACGGCCCCAGGCTGTGCCCTGCCCGTCACCCTGACGAGCGTCATCGCCTTGTACACCGCGTCGGGTACGGGGTCGGCCCCCAGTGCCTGCGACTGCACACCCACGATGTTGCAGAGGCCCATGAGGTTGGGGGCTACGCCGTCGCCGATCAGCACCTGGCCGTCGAGCCGCTGCCGGAGCATGAAGGTCAAGCGGTTGTTGATGTAACCCTGCACCTGGGCTACGTCCTCCAACTGCTCGTCCGTCACCGGAATCCAGGACGCGATCTTCCTGACGGTGCTGGAGCGCTCCGTCAGGGCCAGCACAGAGTCGGCAGAGGTTATCCCCTCCGCCACTTCCGCTGCGGTGTTGGTGAAGGTCGTCTCCTCCATGTACACGACGGCTGCCTGCCCAGTCGTGCCCTGGGGGATGATGTCCAGCACCTGGACGGGCCGGGTAGCATACTCGACTACTCGGCCCGTGCGCGTGGTCTCGGGTGCCCAGCCTGCGCCCGTCTGGAAGAGCGTCTTCAGCTCAATGTCCAGTTGGGCGACCTCGCTCTGCCCGCCGCCCTTGTATGCCTTGATCTCGGGCGACTCGACAAAGAGTTCACCGAGGCTCTTGACGGGCACGTCGGCCTTGCCCGCGCCGCCGCTGGGGTGAACCATCGCGCTCGCGGGAGCGTGCAAGAACTCGCCGATCTTCTTGACGTTGTCGCCGGCCTTGGCGACGGCCTGGAGCTCTTCCACTTCCGCGCCGATAGCGCTCAGCTCGTCGTTGAGCCGCCTGATCTCAGCGGCCACCACACGGCTGTCGCCCTTGATGGAGGTCACCTTCGAGGCGTCAAGGTCTTCCCCCATCTCCTCGAAGATGCCGTGCAGGGCCGCCTGCTTCGCTTCCAGTTCGGCCCTCTTTTCGTCTAGCTTGGTCATGGTCTGGTTCCTTTCTTAGCGCGGCAGTTCCGCGCACGTCTTATGAAACAGCAGATTGAGGCGCTCAAAGAGCGCCGTGTCGACGGGCTCCGTCTCCTTCAGGAGCTGCCCCAGGTCGTCGCCGACCTCGGAGAGCGCCTTCAGTAGAGTCGCCAGCCTGTCCCTCTTTGCCGCGCTGAATGTGCGGCCGTCCTTCGCTCTCAAGTCAGCAAGCGACCTGGAGCGCTCAACGAACGCTGACACCTCGGCAAGCAAGGCGTCGGCGCGGTCTGCACCTTGTTCGTATGTGGTCTCCATTCCCTTGATCGCCAGCGTCCCCGTGTCGATGCCGGCGCCCTTCATGACGGGCGAGACCTCGGGCACCTCCAGTTTCTTGAGGAAGCGCACGTGTTGCCCCTCGAAATCGCCCTCCTCTGAGTCCAGCACGTTGAAGCCGTAAGACCACTCCTGGAGTTCTTCCAGCCCCTTGACGGTGCGGTAGGTGTCCGCTCCGCCGATCGTGTCCATGAAGAAGCGCCCATCCATGACAGCCCGCTCCCCGTCGACCTGGATCGCGCCGCGGCCCACGGGGAGTTCGTACCACTTGTGCCCCCAGGAAGAGATGCGCACGGGAGCGCCGTCCTCGAAGGCACCGGGCAGGGTGACATCCCCATCCTTGTCGATGACGTTGAAGGTGCTGAAGACGGCGAGGACCGAGCCCTCCGGCGCGCCTTCTTTCAGTTGCAGCTTGATGTTCTTGAATTCCATGATGGCCTCCTAACCCGGCTCGACCGTGCAAGCGCACCCAGTATGCAGGGGCGGCTCAAGATCGGTTACCGACTGCCCATCCATGTCGTCGCAGATGGGGCAAGCATCCGCGCCTGCCACCCATCTGGCCGACAGTCCGGCCTTGCGATACGTCTCTGTACTCACGGCACTACCCAGCCGACTGGTCTCCCAATCTCCCGTCTTGCCCGGTCGTTTCTCCGCCCACTCAGCGAAGCGTCCCGTGAGGGCTTCAACTGGGGCGACACCTTCAGCGATGGCCTTCTCCGCCACGCTGCGAATCTGGCCTCGGGAAGAGCTCGCCCAGAAGGTCCCGATGCCCTCAGCGTAGGCATCGAGGAACGCCATCATCTCCGGCGTCATAGCCGCTTGCGCGCCGACTTCCGCCGCCGCCACTCCCAGCACCGCTTCGCCGTAGGTCATGACGACGGGCAGCATCGCCTTCTTCACCACAGACGGGTAGGTCTCGTAATAGGCGTCGTTGGCCGCAACAAAGTCAGCCATCGCCTTTGTGCCGTGCGCCTTCTTCGGCCCCAATAGCCGGCGCGCCAGGGGCATGATGTCCTTCTCTTCGCCGGCAACAAGGCTTGCCGCTACCTCTTCAAAGAGGCTGCGATGTGCCTGGGCAAGCTGCCGGCGGACTGCGACGGTGCGCGCCTTCGCCGCCTTGACCGCGCCTCTGTGCGCCGCCTTGACCGCGCCTCTGTGCGCCGCCTTGCCGCCGAAGGCCGGTATCTCAATCATGTTCATGGGACGGATGAAGATATCGTGCTCGGGGTTCACCGGGAGCCCCACCGCTCGGCGGGCGTCAGAAACCATCACAAAGCCCGCGTTGACTCCCGCGCCCATGCGCGAGAAGAGATGGTCCATGTCAGGCTGTAGGACGCGCACGCGGCTCAGGTCGAACTCCACATCGAGACTTGGGCGCTTGTCGAAGTCGGGCAGCAGTTGGGTGCGCAGATCCGCCGCCCGGAGCTTTTGAGTGGGGATAATGTTGCCCTCGTAAGCGGCCTCTCGCGCCTCGTGGAAGTTGGTAAAGGTCGAGCGGTCGAGGCCCGCGCCCAGACCTACCACAACCGCGGCCACGCCGAAGACGGCGGTCACGCGCTCCTCGGGGACACGTCGCAGGTTGCGCAGGTTCATCTGCTCCGGCGAGAAGGACAGCACACTCACGTCGGTCGGCGCCGTCATTACCATGGGCTCACCGCGCCTGTCGCCGCCGAACTTCGCTTTGAAGTCCTCCTTGATTTTCTCCGCCGCCTCGGGACTGGCGCCGGCGCCGGGTCCCTTCGGCGACAACACGACACCGGGGATGCCCAAATTGCGCATGAGGCTGGCCGTCAGGTTCGCCGCCTCTTCGTCGGTGAAGATTTCGCGCATCAGCGAGTACAGTTGAGAGCGCCCCTTGCGCAGGTTGTCGGGGTCGATATCGTCGCGGAAATGGATAACATCCTGCTCCGCGAACTTCAACGGGTCGCGCAGGGGGTCGGGCTTGTACTCGTAGTGGGAGATGAAGGTCAGGCCGTCCTCCGGCCACTTGGGTTCAATCATGGATGACGGCGCCCACCACAACTGCACCACCTTGCCCGCTTGGGAGCGCACCTTCAACCAGTAGCCGTTGCCAGTGAGGGCAAGGTCGGCAACGGTAGCCTTCCACAGCAGCGCACCGGAGTAGTAGGGATTGGGCCTCTCAAGCAGCTTGAGCATGGGGTGCCCAGGCACGCGCTCCCTGCCGCCGTCGGGCTTCTCGTCCACTACCATGACCGGGGCTTCCGGGAAGGTTCGCGCTATCCAGTTGACGACGGCGACGACGATATTGGAGCGGCTGCCGTCGCCGACCTCCTTCGCGTAGTCGAAGCGCGTCCCCGGTAGCCGGCCGGCAGACCACCACGGCCGGCCCTGCCCCGCCCAGCGCATAGTGATGCCCTTGAACCCTCTGCCGATTGCCGAGAGCGTTTTTCGTATCATGCTGATGTCCACATCACTTCTTTTTCCTCGTGCCTCATGGCCCGGTCGAGCGCATTGAGGAGAGCGCTCACGCCGTCGATCTTGCCGCTCGACGCCGCCTTGTCGGGCTTCAAGTTGCCGGCGGGGTCCTGGCGCACCGACAAGTTGTCCACATTCCAACGCAGGATAGGATTGCCCCCGTGTCGTAGGCTGCGCTCCAGGAGGCGTCGATGGAACTCAGCGGTTGGACCCGACAATCCACTGAAAGACTGACCGAGCTGGGCCACCTCTAGGCCCGCGTCAGTCAGGTCGAGCGCGATGTCCTTGGCGTGCCAGGGGTCAACGTTCGTACTCACGAGCTTGAAGCGCTTCGCGTCTTCGAGGATCTGCGCCGTGATGAACGGCCCCCGGATGGTCGCGCCGGGTGTCGTCTTGAGCCAGCCCTGGCGCACCCACGTCTGGTAGAGCGTGCGGTGCGGGTTGTCGCTGTCGGCGAGGCGCTCTTCGGGCACCCAGTAGCGCATCAGAACCTCGAGGAGGTCACGCTCGCCAGGGAAGAGCAAGCCCCAGGCCGTCATGTCGTTGGTCTCGCCCAGGTCGAGCCCGCCGTAGCACGTGCGCCCCAGCAACTTAGCCTCGTCGACGATGCCCGCGTTCTCATCCCAAAGTTCCAGGTCTATCCAGCGGTTCGCCTGTACCGTCTTGGGGTCGTTGAGCAACAACCGCCGGAAGGTGTTCTCCTTCGCCGGTGAGTGCTTCGCCTGGAGCGCCTGCGCTACCATCTCGCCCATGTCCCTGAATGTGCCCAGGCCCGGATTACAGGCCCGCCAGACCTTACGGCTGCGCCAGTCCGCGCCCTCCACGGGCTCGCGGATGTAGGTGAAGAAAGTCGGGTCCTTGACAACGCCATCAAGCACCTGTTTCGCATACTGATAGACCTCGTGCCAGACCGAAGTCTTGTCCCATCCCGCCGTCGTGATCACCACGATCAAGGGCTGCGACCTCGCGCCGGAGGCCGTTGACAGCGCATCCCAGAGGTCGCGCTTTGGCCAGGCGTGCAGCTCGTCGGCTATCAGGCCGTGCACGTTGTAGCCCCAGGCCCCGGCGACGTCCGCTGCAATGGCCCTATAGAAGCTCCCCGTCTTCGGGAGGATGATGCGCTTGGTCGAGTCGATAACCTTGGCGCGCTTCGCCAAGGGTGCGCTGCGCCGTGTCATCTGAGCGGCAACGTCGAAGACGAGGCTCGCCTGGTCGCGGTCGCAAGCCGCGCTGTAGACCTCCGCTCCCTGCTCGCCGTCCCCGAAGAGAAGATAGAGCGCTATCGCCGCGCCCAGCGTCGACTTCCCGTTCTTGCGCGGGACTGAGATATAGGCCGTGCGGTATTGGCGGTTGCCGTCCGCATTCAGCGTCCCGAAGAGCGGCTCGATGATGTCCTCGCGCTGCCACTTCTCCAGCTTGAACTTGGAGCCCGCCCAGCGCCCCTTGGTATGGGGCAGGTGCTCGATGAAGTTGACCGCCCTCTGTGCGCGTTCCTTGCTGTAGTAGGAGGTGTTCATGCATCAATCGAGCTCCGGCCAATCGTCTTCGCTCTCGCTCTTGGGCACCTGAATGCGCGTGCGCGCCGCAGGAGTCAGGCCGAACTCAGAAGCGAAAGCGCGCACGGCGTGCCATTCCTTCAGTGCTATCGAGACCTCTGGGCGCTGCTGGATGTAACCGTTGGGTGTCTCAAACGTCATCCCCTTCTTGGTCAGCACGGCCTCCGCCTGAACCGCTCGCGCATACGCCTGGCAGTAGGCGGTAAGAGCCCCCCGATCCACGATGGTCAAAAGGCCCATTCTCTCGAGCTCCGGGACGATGCGAACCCACTCGCGCTTCGCCTCCGGCAGCATCCACTCCGGGCGCGTCGGTCGAATCGGCGTAGGCTTTGGCTCATTCTTGTTGAGCTTCTGATGCCCGCGATTCCCCTCGATGAGGCGCAAGGCCGTCGGCTTTGGTGCAGGGCCGCCTCTTGGCATCAGCGCTCCCCCCTTGTCAAGACCCTAGGGCGCTCAAGCAGCAC
>Ga0315276_10000488_pt1 | contig 34238 bp, 29 predicted proteins | sample YL17G05_0_MG_FD_204542 | JGI IMG/M metagenome (GOLD analysis project Ga0315276, IMG submission 204542) | Sediment microbial communities from Yellowstone Lake, YNP, Wyoming, USA - YL17G05_0 | ecosystem: Environmental > Aquatic > Freshwater > Lake > Sediment | place: USA: Wyoming | collected...
CTTCTTGCCCTCGAGGTCGAAGAACGAGAGCCACTTCTCTATCCGGTCATCCAGCTTGTCGAGCTTCCGGACCATTCCAACGAAGTAGAGGTACTCCGACGCGGTGAGGTAGGACGGCGGGCTCTCTACCTCGGGCACTATGCCGATGACCTCCTTCACGCGCATGGGCTCCTTGGCCACATCGACGCCGAGGACGGACACTGTCCCCGATGTCTGTTCGAGCTGGCCCGTCAGTATCCGGATCAGAGTGGTCTTCCCGGCGCCGTTCGGCCCGAAGAAGCCGAAGAAGTCGCCGTCCTCGACGATTATGGTCACCCCGTCGAGCGCCTTCATCCCGCCAAAATCCTTGGTGATGGCATTAGCCTCGATTATGGCCATAGCGGGGCGAGTTATCATGTCCTGGTTATATCAAGCTTGGTCGGAGGTGAAGCATACCACCGAGCTGGTCTCCCCTTTGCCGTTAAATACGACCAAATGCTATCAAGTAGCACGACAAGGCCTGTATGCCGGCCTTGGATGTGATGATGATGAAGACCAAGTCCGGCAAGTCTGTCCTGACGAGCAAGATCGAGACGGAGATCGAGCTCCTCCAGAGGCACGTTGCGATGCTGAAGGCCATCATGGACAACGAGCCCATAGGCATCATCAGGCTCTCTGAGATGCTCAAGTACCCGCAGCACAAGGTGAGGTACTCCCTCAGGATACTGGAGCAGGAAGGGCTCATCGACCCGTCCCCGGACGGTGCCGTGACGACGGAGAAGATCCAGGACTTCCTCGACCATCTGAAGGAGATCCTCGAGTCCATGAGCACGACGGTCAATGAGCTGCGGGAATCGATCGAATAGGTCCGCTTTCCCGCACCCATCGTTCTCCCGCGTGCGTGCCAGGCGCATGATGACAAAAGGCTTATCTAACCGGTCAGGTTAACTGCGCCTGCAATCCAATATGCCGTCGTAGCTCAGTCGGCAGAGCGTCCGCCTGTTAAGCGGAAGGTCAACGGTTCGAATCCGTTCGACGGCGCCAGACGATTTCTTCAGGCAGGATGTGGCACGCGCCTCAGGAATGTGAAGCACTCTTCCCGGAGGGCCACTTGACGAGGTCCACCACGAACAGCGTCCCGAAGACCGCGACGACGGACATGCCAGCGTTACCGATGAACGCGCCGAGGAGGCCGATCGCGATCAGGAACGAGAGCAGGCCGGCGAAGACCCGGGGTTGAAGAACTCCAGGGGAGGGGATGAACCAGACATCAGATTCACGATGACCGGCGACATGAGCGCTAGGGTCCAGGTCGCGTTTCCCGTTTCATCCACGGAGGGGAATGGGACCTCTGGACATATCGGCTCCTCGCCCTGGCTGGCGCACGGACCGGAGCCACCGAACCAGATAGCAAGGCTTAAGGCGTTTGCACGACTAGTACCTAGCCAGACAGATGGCTGTCCGATGTGAGAGGCATGACCTGGATAAGTACGATCGAGCGAGCCGAGGCTTCGGGGCGCACGAAGGAAGTCTACGAGCGCATCGTGAAGGAGAGAGGGCACCTTGCCAACATATTCCAGGCCCAGGGCATGGACCCTGAGATACTCGATCACCACCTCGAGCTGTACGCAGACCTCATGATGGGCCCTGGACCGCTGTCAAGGGACGAGCGCGAGACGATCGCCGTCATCGTCTCCGCGGCGAACCGGTGCGCGTACGGCGCCACACACCATTCGGAAGCGCTCGAGACCGTCGAGAAGGACTCGGCCGCAATCTCGAAGCTCCTCAAGGAGTACATGCGGAAGAGCGAGACGCCCAGGAGCAAGGCCTTGCTGGCGTACGCTGCGAAACTCACACTGGATCCAAAGTCCATCACGAAGGACGACATCAAGGACCTCAATGAGGCTGGCCTGAAGGACGAGGAGATACTGAGGGCGAACCTGATCACGAGCTACTTCAACTTCTCGAACAGGATCGCGCTCGGGCTAGGGGTGCAGCTCGAGGATGGGAAGACCAGGACCTACAGGTACTAGCAGGACGGGCCATCCCACCACGGAAATCATAATAAGAAGGTCGATGTTTAGGAGAAAAGCACGGGCCCGTAGCTTAGTCCGGCGGAGCGATTGGCTCATAGGGGACCGCGTTCCCTGAGGAACCAGTTGGTCATCGGTTCGAATCCGATCGGGCCCACTCTTCTATCCAAAACCAGTCGGACCAGGTCTGGTCACAGCTCCCTCATGGGCTTGTTGCAGCAGACGAGGACTCCTACGCCCTCCTTCGTGACCTTGACCTCTTGGCCACACAAATCGCAGTGGTAGGTCTTGCCAATCTTTCCCTTAACCGTGTCATTCACCCCCACAGGGGACTGGACCGGCAGGGACCACGATAAATGCTGTCCCGAATGGGTGCAACACGGCAGGGCAGGCGCTAGTGTGTGGACAAATTATAAGGAAATTAAGATGGTTTACGGAAAAGTCTACATAGTCGCAGGCGTCGCAGAGACGATTAGAACCGTCTCGGGGGCCTGTGCTTCTGATAACATTCCCTGCAGTACACAGGCCGGCCCTCGGTGGGCTTGAACGGTACCTGTGTCTCAGCGCCGCAGTCCGAGCACTTCACGGTGCTCATCTCCCTTGGGCGGGAGCTGAAACCGCGGTCGTTTCTGCGTGGTCTGTCGTCCATTTGGACATAACCTCCTTGTTATATAGCCGAGCTTTTTGGGCCCGACAATTACAGGAAGAATACTGACGAGTATATTATACAACGCACGTAACCAACCGGTATGTCCGACTGGCCATGTGAGACGCAGGCCAGCAATCCCGCACCGCGACCAGGAAGAGGCGATATAACCGTGTTTCGGGGCACGGACTGTTCCCGGTCGGATGTGCCCCCGTTCATGCCCGTTTGTAATACGGGTTCGTGAGGTCTTCGAAGCACGACAAAGCCGCCGCAGCCCCGCCATGGACGGCTGCCACGATCTGCCTGATCCCGCCGGAGACATCGCCGGCAGCATAGATGAACGGCACGTTCGTCCTGAACGACCTGTCCACGATCACGAACCCGCCGGGGTCCATCGCCAGGCCGAGTTCGGACGCCAGCTGGCTGCTGGGGACCTCGCCGACCGCAACGAACACGCCGTTGACGCCCATCGTCTCGGGCGCGCCCGTCTTGAGGTTCCTGAGCTTCACGGCCGTCACCTCGTCCTCTCCGACGATCTCGTCGACCACTGTGTTCAATAGTGCGGGGATGCCCTTCTGGGCCACGATATCCTGAAGGTGCTTGTCGGCCCTGAACGAGTCGCGCCTGTGCACGATCGTGACCTTCGAACCGATCGATCGGAGGTAGAGGGCGTCCGTGAGGGCCGTGTTCCCTCCGCCGACGACGATGACGGTGCGTTGTTTGTAGAAGAACCCGTCGCAGGTGGCGCAGTAACTCACCCCGCGCCCCACCATACCCTCCTCGCCCTGAACACCGAGCTTGCGGTGGGTCGAACCCGTCGTGAGTATGACCGCGCGGGCGCTGTATCTGCCCGAGGTGGCCTCGATCTCGAACCTCTCCCCGGACTTCACCCTGAGGGCCTCCTCGCCCTCCCTGATGTCCACATATCTGCGCGCATGCTCCGCCATCGCGTCCATGAGCTTGATCCCTTGGACCTCTGGGAATCCGGGATAGTTCTCTATGAGGGGGCTCGTGAGGACCTGCCCTCCAGGGACGCCCTTCTCCAGGATGATGCAGTTCAGGCCCGCTCTCCGGGCATATATCCCTGCCGCGAGTCCGGCGGGGCCAGCGCCGATCACGATGACATCGTACTCCGACGAGACCTCGGCCGATGGTGTCGATGCGATGCCTTCCGTCGTCATCGTCCAGGTGAATCAATGACGCGGGTATAAATGATTGGCCGACGGGATGTGCCGCGCCGCATCGGCCGGCCCAATATCATAAAATATGGGGCTGGGCCCTTTCCAGTCATCGGGCCTGACCTGGCCATGATGACGGACGAACCGGATGCTGACCTGGTCTGGCCACGGTGCGTGCGCTCATGGAACCGGAGACCATCACGTCATTTCTCGCGATAGGCGCCATCATATTCATCGGCTTCTTCGGAAACATGTTCTTCAACCGATACAGGATCCCCGACGTCCTGCTCCTGGTCATGCTCGGGATGGCCATAGGGCCCGATGTCCTCGGCCAGAGGTTCGGGCTGGTCACCGAGGACGCGCTCTTGAGCATAGACCAGTTCAAGGACATGTTCCTCTCGGCCGCGCTCGTCATCATCCTCTTCGACGGGGGCCTGTCGCTGGACATGAAGGTCGTGATGGAGTCGATGCGCCTCTCCGTCTTCATGTCCGTCCTCACGTTCGTCGCCGAGATCAGCCTGATAGCTGTAGCGCTCCACCTCATCCTTGGCATGGACCTGCTTGTGAGCCTCATACTCGGTGCGATACTTGGCGGGACGACCGGGGCAATCGTCATCCCGATCGCCAACAGGATGAGGATCAAACCGCAGACACGCTCGATGGTGATCATGGAGAGCGTCATCACCGACGTGCTCGTGATAGTCACCGCGCTCACGCTGATATCCGTCGCAAAGCTGGGGATCATCGACCCCGTCAATGTCGCCTCCGAACTGGCCGTGAAGTTCCTCGTCGGCGCCATCGTGGGGTTCGTGGCGGGGATCGCATGGCTGTTCGTCCTGGACAGGCTGCACAACCAGCCCCTGTCCTACATGATCACCGTGGCCGCGCTCTTCATCGTCGCCGGTGTGGTCGAGCTGCCCCCTGTCGGCAGCTCGGGGGCGGTCGCCGCCCTCGCATTCGGTCTCGCGCTCGGGAACAGGAACTTCGTCAAGCGGAGGCTGCCCTCGGTCAAGCTCGCCACCCTTAGCGACGACCACATACACCACTTCCACACCGAGATCACCTTCTTCGTGCGGACTTTCTTCTTCGTCTATCTCGGGCTGTCGTTCAGGTTCGAGACGTTCACATGGATCCATCTGACGGCCGGTCTCCTGGTGGCCAGCCTCACGTCGTTCACGCGGCACATGACGTCGACGCTCACCCAGAAGGTCGGGGGTCTGGGGAACGACGACAGGAGGACCATCTTCGCGCTGATGCCGAAAGGGCTCTCGGCGGCGGTCCTGGCGACACTCCCGGCGACGCAGCTAGCCGGGACGAGCATATGGTCGGCCGACTACGCGCCGCTCTTCCTGAACGTCACGCTCATAGTCATCCTGGTCACGACGGTCATCGCGACCGTCCTTAGCTTCAGGGTCGAGAGGAACACGGACCGGAGGCAGAGGCAGGAGCTGAGGAAGAGGTTCGCGGAAGAACGCTAGAGAGAGCCGAGCCGGCTCACCACATCTTCTCCGAATTCGCGTGTGCCGACGCAGCGGGCGGTCCCCGCCATCCTCGCGAGGTCCTGTGTCAGGACGCCGTCCGAGAGGGCTCCTGATATCGCGTCGACGAGGCGCACAGCCGACTCCTCGAGCCCGATGTGCTCCAGCATCATGGCGCCTGAGAGCATGATCGCGCAGGGGTTCGCCAGGCCCCTCCCGGCGTACTTGGGCGCGGTCCCGTGGACCGGCTCGAAGACGGCGACCCCGTCCCCGAGGTTCGCACCAGGGGCGACGCCTAGGCCGCCGACCTGGGCGGCGCAGGCGTCCGCGAGGTAGTCCCCGTTGAGGTTCGGGGTGGCGAGCACGGAATATTCCTCGGGCCGGGTCAGGACCTGCTGGAACATGTTGTCGGCGATCCTGTCGTTGATGACGACCTGTGCATGGCCGAGCAGCCCCGGCCCGTGACTGGCAACATCCATCTCACTGACGGCGATTCCAGGGAATTCATCCCTGGCGACCTCGTACCCCCAGTCCCTGAATGCCCCCTCAGTGAACTTCATTATGTTCCCTTTGTGCACGAGCGTGACCCTCCGCCTGCCGTTCGACACGGCAAACTTGATGGCAGCCCGGACAAGCCTCTTGGAGGCTGTCTCAGACATGGGCTTCAGTCCCAGGCTGGAATCGGATGCCACTTCCACACCCATCTCGTCCCGCAGGAAGGTCATGAGCCGGGTGTTTTCGGCGGAACCGCGCATCCACTCGATTCCTTTGTAGACGTCCTCGGTGTTCTCCCTGAATATCACGAGATTCACCTTGGACGGGTCCTTCATCGGGCTCGGGACGCCTTCGAAGTGCCGGACCGGCCTGACGGAGGCATAAAGATCCAGGGCCTGCCTGAGCGACACATTCAGACTCCTGTAGCCGCCTCCGACCGGAGTCGCAAGAGGTCCTTTGATCGCGACACCCCTGGACCTAATCGTCTGCAGGACAGATTCGGGCATGTACGACCCCGTGGCCTCGTACGCCGCCGCGCCGGCAAGGACCTCATCCCAGCGGATCCTGACCGAATCCGACTCGGTAGCCGCGACCGCGGAGTCCATCGCGCGACGGGCGACCGCCATTATCTCCGGGCCGATGCCATCGCCTGGTATGTACGGAACAATGATCTCACGAGCCGAGCGGTTCACAGTTCGAACCCCCCGCGCTTCTTTATGTGTTCGACGAGACCCCCATCCGCCAGGAGCCTCTGCATCGTCGCTGGGATCGGGACCGTGCTCGCGCTTGCACCCGTCGCATCGTCGCGGACGGTACCCGCATCCATGTCCACCCTGAGCAGCGCACCGCCCACTATCCAGCTGGTGTCGCACTCGATGAGCGGGAGGCCGATGTTGAAGCTGCTCCGATAGAATATGCGCGCGTAGGACGAGGCGATCACCGCCCCGACACCAGCGGCCTTCAGTGCCCTCGGCGCCTGCTCCCTGCTGGACCCGCAGCCGAAATTCCTACCAGCCACGATGAAGTCACCCGAGGACACCCTGCCGGCGAACCCAGGGTCGATGTCCTCCATCACATGAGTGGCGAGCTCGTTGATGTCGTCCGTCTTGAACTTGTACCTCCCCGATATGATGTAGTCCGTGTTGATGTCGTCATCCGGGACGAACCTGTGCGCGCGTCCGACCAGTTCCATGGATCACACCTCCCTGGGGTCCGTTATCTCCCCTTTCAGCGCGGATGCCGCCGCGGTCTCCGGCGATCCGAGATAGATGCTCACGCCGCAGTTGTTCCCCATGCGTCCCTTGAAGTTCCGGTTCGCGGTCGAGAGGACCGTCTCGCCATCCGACGGGATCCCGGCGTGGGTCCCCACGCACGGCCCGCACCCAGGCGGCAAGATGACCGCACCTGAGCGCATGAGCGACTGGATGTATCCGTGCTCCAGCGCGTCCATGTAGATCCGCCTCGAGGCGGGGGCGACGATGAGCCTGAGCCCGGGCTTGATCTTCCGGCCGCCGAGCACGCGGGCCGCGGCGGCAAGGTCGTCGAGCCGCCCGTTCGTGCAGGTCCCGATGAAGACCTGATCCACCGATATCCCCAGCGCCGCGTCCACCTCACAGACGTTGTCGACGGCATGAGGCTTCGCGATCATGGGGGCCAGGTCCGATGCGTCTATGTCGACCGTGCCCGAGTAACGGGCATGGGCGTCAGCTGCGACGCCTTGACCGGCCTCGAAACCGCGGGACGCGTACCATGTGGCGGTCACCGCATCGAATGCGAACGGAGCGAACTTCGCGCCCATCTCGACGGCCATGTTTGCCAGCGTCATCCGGCCATCCATGCCCATCGAGCCGACGGTCTGACCCGAATACTCCACCGACTTGTATGTCGCGCCATCCGCTCTCAACATGCCGATGACGCGCAGCGCGAGGTCCTTCGCGCCCACCCTCTCCCCGAGCACGCCATCGATGACGATGGAGCATGACTCGGGGACCTTGAACCACAGCTTCCCTGTCTGCGCTGCGGCAGCGACATCGGTGGACCCCAGCCCCGTGGAACATGAGTTGAGCGCGCCGTACGTGCATGTGTGCGAGTCGGCGCCCACGACGAGGTCCCCTGGCATTATCTTCCCCGTCTCGGGGATGACCTGATGGCATACGCCCTCACCCACCTCGATCAGAGGGACCGACTTCGACCTCGCGAACGACCGCATCCTGGCATGCACCCTCGCGACCCCGGCCGACGGGCACGGCGCACTGTGGTCGATCACCATGGCCATGCCCTTCGCCGTCCTCGGTTTCTCGAACCCCAGGTCCACGAGCTCCTTGATCATCATCGTCGATGTGCCGTCCTGGGACATGCAGAAGTCCACGCCTGCGACGACGATGTCACCAGCACGGCAGTCGGAGCCGGAGTGCGATGCCAGGACCTTCTCCGCGATTGTGAGCGACATCTGGGCCACCTCAGCTCCTCGATGGCGCATACGCCTTGGACAGGCTCGCATGGAGCGTGGCCAGGTCATCATCGGTCAGATCAGCCTTCTTGAGTTCGACCATCCTCGTGACTTCGAGCCTCATCGCCTCGAGAAGCCCAGGGGACGATGCCAGGCCGATCTGCTCCAGCCTGTGCCTTATGGACGCCTTCCCGGAGTGCTTTCCGACCGATATCCTCCGGGTCATTCCGAGCTTGACCGGGTCGAAGGCCTCGTACAGCGAAGGGTTCTTCAGAACGCCGTCGGCATGGATCCCGGACTTGTGCGTGAACATGTTCCCACCTATGACCGGGTAGTTGAGAGGCACCTTGAGCCCGGACGCGCTCTCGACGTGCCTGCACAGAGGGAGTAAGTGCTCGATCCTGTAATTGTCGATGCCATAGTGCGTGTACAGGTTCATCAGAAGGACTTCGAGAGGCACATTGCCCGCGCGCTCACCAAGCCCGTTGACGGTCGTCGACAACCACAGTGCCCTGTCGTCGCACACCGCGGCCGCCTCGCACGCCGACAGAGCGTTGGCGACCGCGAGCCCGAAGTCGTTGTGGGCGTGGAACTCGATGTCGATGTCGACCGCGCCCATGATCGTCGAGACAATCCTCGCCGAGGAGGAAGGTGTCAGGACGCCGACCGTGTCACATATCCTGAACCGGTCACCGCCTGCGTCCTTGCCCGCCTTCGCGAACTCCACGAGGTAGTCCAGTCTTGTCCTCGTGGCATCCCCGGCGTTGAAGCAGACATATGCCCCGTGCGATTTCGCAAACTCGACGCACTCTGCCAGCTGGCTCAGCTGGTCCTCCCTCGTCATCTTCAGCTTGTGCGCGAGCGCGAGGTCCGATGTGTCCGTCGAGATCGAGACCGCGTCCACCCCGTTCGACAGCGAATCGGCGATGTCCGCCTTGACCATCCGGTTCCAGCCCATGATGGAGATGCTCTTCGCCTTCGCTCTCAGAAGACCCGCGCATTTTCTGTCGCTGTCGTTGTACGTTGCGAAGGTCTCGAGCTGGTCCACACCGAGAGCCTCCAACCGCTGAGCGATGCCCAGCTTCTCCTCAGCCGTGAAGGAGACCCCTGGCATCTGCTCGCCGTCGCGGCATGTCGTGTCCACGATACGGACCGTTCCCAACCTGGGGGTCCGCCGCACACCGGTCGGCGCCGTGCGGTCCGCGGGCTGCCCGAACGAACATTCTGACGTCCTCCTGTGAACCCTGCTAGAGACCAGTATCGCCACGCCCCTTGGTTGTCCTGTGCAGGCTGAGGGCGAGACACGATATTCATCATTGTGTCAGTTATTGGACCGATGTCGATGTATATGTCTAATTGTTAACTAGCAATATGGTCAATTGCCTGCATCTAACAGGATACATTGGTCAATTGGCCTCCGAATATCGACCGTTCGACACGAAAGCAGCCACTGGAAGAACCACAATGAGAGCTGCTGGACTCGTGCCGCTACTTCTTGAACGCGGCCTTGCCGAGATACTTCGCCCGCGACCCCAGCTCCTCCTCGATCCTCAGGAGTCGGTTGTACTTCGCGGTCCTCTCGCCCCTCGACGGGGCGCCAGTCTTGATCTGGCCCGCGTTGGTCGCGACGCTGATGTCGCTGATCGTCGTGTCCTCGGTCTCCCCCGACCTGTGCGAGACCACACACCTGTAGCCCGACCTCGACGCGAACCGCATCGTATCGAGGGTCTCCGTGAGAGTGCCGATCTGGTTGACCTTGATGAGGATGGCGTTCGCGATCCCCTGCTTCACGCCCTCGGCGAGGATGGCCCTGTTGGTGACGAACACATCGTCCCCCACCAACTGTATCCTCTTCCCGAGCCTGCCCGTGATCGCCCGCCAGCCGACCCAGTCCTCCTCGGACATCGCGTCCTCGATCGAGACTATGGGATACGACCTGCAGAGACCAGCATACAGGTCGACCATCTCTCCGGGCGACATCTGCTCCATGGAGCTCTTCTTGAACACGTATTTCGAGCCGTCGAAGAACTCGCTCGCGGCAGGGTCCATCGCCAGGAACATGTCCTTCCCAGGGGAGAGGCCGGCCGCCTCGCCCGCCTCCAGTATGAGGTCGAGCGCCTCCTCGTTGGAACCCAGCTTGGGAGCGAAGCCACCCTCGTCCCCGACCGCCGTCGTCAGCCCCTTCGAGTTCAGGATGCCCTTGAGCGCGTGGAACACCTCGGCTCCGCGCCTGAGAGATTCGGCGAAAGTCTTCCCGGCCGGGACGACCATGAATTCCTGGAAATCGAGGTTGTTGTCTGCGTGAGCCCCGCCGTTGAGGATGTTCATCATCGGCGTCGGGAGCACATTCGCCTTCGAGCCACCCAAGTACCGGTACAACGGCTTCCCCGAATCGTTCGCCGCTGCATGCGCGACTGCGAGCGATGCACCGAGTATCGCGTTCGCCCCGAGCCTCGACTTGTTGTCCGTCCCGTCGAGACCGATCAGTAAGGCGTCGACCCCGCCCTGGTCGCTCGGGTCCATCCCTTTGAGCTTCGGCGAGATCGTCCGGTTCACGTTCGAGACGGCCTTCTGGACGCCTTTCCCCAGGAACCGCCGCTTGTCGCCGTCCCTGAGCTCGACCGCCTCCCTGGTCCCTGTGGACGCACCGGACGGAACGGCGGCTCTCCCGACGACGCCGGTGTCGAGGACCACGTCGACCTCGACCGTGGGGTTGCCCCGCGAGTCCAGTATCTCCCTTGCCTTGACGGACCTGATCTTCGCCATTGTATCAGATGACCGAATCGCAGGCGGGGCTTAAATGGATTGCAGGTTCGGTTGATGGCATTTGCAGAAAGAGACGCCCGGCAGGGCCTGGCGTTTCCGCCGGGCCTCTGCGTGGACATGGGAAAGCCCCGGGACGGCACGGGATGACTGCGACCGCCCCGGGACTAGCGTGAAAGTGTTTTCCGTCCGCGGCCCTCACGGGGTGTAGACCATCGAGAGGGCGAACAGGAACTCGTCCCAGTTGGTGACCGAGACGAAGTCGAGCCCCACCTCTGTGTAGCTGCTGTACAGGTGTCCGTAGCAGATCGTGTAGTACACCGACATGCCGAACGTGTTCATGCACGCCCCCGAATCGGATGTGACATATTCGGAGTACATGACAGCCTCGTCCAGCAGCGCGAACGTCTTCTCCGTGATGCTTGCGAGGTCTGGAACCTTCTCCCCGAGCAGCGTCGCGAACCAGCCGATGTCTATGAACGCGAACTGCTCGCCCATGAACTGCAGCTGCGGGGTGCACGCCTCGGACGACTGTATCGCGCCGCGCAGGTAGTAGTCGTCGCACAGCGGGAGCAGCGCGTTGGCGAGAGCATACATGCCCCCGTCCTCGGCGCCCACACCGACCAGGTCGACGACCTTCTCGAGGTCGTAGGCCGCCAGTGCAGGGTACGGGAAGCCCGAGATGCCCGCGCCCGAGCTCAGCAGCTCGTAGGACGCGTCATAGGTCTCGACGGCCACACGGCAGATCTCCTGTGCGTTCTTGTCCGGCAGCTCCGCGACCGCGCCAAGGAACATCGTGTACTCCCAGCCCAGGCCGGGCTCGGTCGTGATCGATCCGATCATATAGTCCGCGATGTCCCTGTTCTCGTAGGCCACCTCGACCATGCCCATGAAGCACGCGTCGTAGCCGATGACCGACAGGTGGACCCCGGACGCTTCGACCGCAGCCGTGGTCTCATCCATCGACAGGCGGTCCGCACTGCCGCTCGGGAGGAGCGAGCTGTCGTCCACACATATGGCCCACCAGCCGCCTCCGTGGTCCCAGAGGACCAGCATGTAGTTCTCGGCAGGAGCGTAGGCCACCGCCGTCTCGATGAAGTATGTCAAGTTCTTCCCGTCACCCATGTTGAGCTCGCCGGGATGATCCCCAGCGATCGCCTCGCAATCGCACATGTTGGTGCCGTCGTCGAGGACGTGGTCGCTCCCCGGTGCTAGGTAGTACCAGTGCGTCCCATCGATCGCATCCATAGTATCCATGAGGACGATGACGTTCACGCCCGCGGTGGAACCGATCTTCTCCATCTCAACTAGGTCGGTGAACGCCGCAGACTCAAGGGAGTTGTCGCCGTCCAGGTAGATCATTATGGTCCACTCGGCGTCAGCGGTCGGTTCATCCGCAGGCGCGACGCTGCTCGCTGAAGGAGCCGTCGCGACCGGCTTAGCCAGCACAAGCGTGCTGGCCATCATCATCGTCACAATCAACACAAGCGCAGTAGCCACTACTCTGACATGCAGGTTCTTCATGGTTTCCCCCTCGCCAGTGCGCCCATCCTACGTTGCGCTAAATATCCGTTTTGGTACAACTCTAGAATCTTGCGAAAGCGCCTGTGGAAAGGCTCAAGAACCACGGATGCACCAAGCGGCCCGGTCAGCGCGCCATCGAGTAGATAGAAAAAGAGTGTGGGGGCCCGGAGGCCCCCGATTCCCCCCGATGAATGATGTTTGAGCTTGCCTGGTGCGCCTATTCCTCCATCACATAGACCTGTGAGAAGGTGTAGACGAACTCGTCCCAGTTCGTGTCGACCACGAAGTCCATCATGCCGTAGACCAGGAACACGCCCGCCTCGGTGAGGGACTCCTCGGTGATCAGCGGGTAGTACGGGCTGAGGTAGTACCAGCAGCATGTGAAGTAGACCGTCATGCCGGTCGTCTTCATGATCGCCCCGGAGTCGGTCGAGACGAAGTTGTAGTAGACCACCGTCGAGGTCACGCCAGAGACGACAGCGTCGGTGAGCGTCTTGAGCGCCGGGATCTTCTCGCCGAGCAGCGTCGCGTAGGAGCCGAGGTCGACGAACGGGAAGTGTTCGCCCATGTACTCTATCCTCGGTGTCTGGGACTCCGCGGACTCGATAGCGCCCCTGTAGCTGGAGTCGTCCAGGTACCCGCCCTTGATGAGCTCGGTCGCGAGTGCGTCGACGGAAGTGACGAGCGCGCCGACCTTGGACAGGTCGAACAGCGAGAGCTCGACATCTCCGAAGTAGTTGATGCCCGCACCGGCGCACACGGAGTAGTACTCAACATACGCGTCGACGATCTTCTTGCCGAACTCCTCGGCACTGAGCCTCGGGACCTGGGTGAGGTTCTCGAGGATCTTGTCGTACGGATATCCGTCGCCCGGGATCAACGTTATCGACGCGGCCATGTACTTCGCGACGAACCTGTTCTCATACACGACCTCGACCATGCCGTTCAGGCACGCGTCGTAGGCCAGTATCGTGATCTGGAAGTCCGGGTCTATGCCGGACGCCCTGATGTTGGTCTGGGCCAGCATGAGCGCGTCGGCCGTCTCGTTGGTGGACAGCCTGTCCTCGAACCCGTTGATGTACGGCGACGAGTCATCGTAGCAGACGCCCTTCCAGCCACCGCCGTGGTCCCAGAGGACGAGCAGGTAGTTGTCGGCCGGAGCGTACTTCACAGCCGTCTCAACGGCGTAATCGAGGTTCGCCCCGCTCCCCATGTTCAGCTCGCCTGGGCAGCTGCCGACGACCTTGTCGCAGTCGCAGCTGTTCCTGCCATCCGAGACGTTGACGTGGTCGGAGCCTGGCTCCACGATGTACCAGTGCGCCTTCGTGTCGAAGTATGACAGGGTGTCCATGAGGACAAGCACGGTCACGCCGTTCTTCGAGCCAATCGACTCCATCTCCTCCAAGTCGAGGATGGCGTACGACTCGAGGTTGTTGTCCCCGTCGAGGTAGACTATGACGGTCCATGTCTGCGTTGTATCCGCCTTCGGCTCCTCGATGCTCTTGAGCTGATCACCGAGCATGTTGGGCTTCGCAGAAGCCACGATGCCGACGACCGAGAACGCAGCCAACACAAGTATTCCCACAACTAGCACAGATTGAAGATTTCTTCTCATCTCACTCCCCCGATGCTCTCTGTGAATCGATGAACATATATGTTCATCAACCACCTACTGACTGCGACAATCCAACATTTTGCTATAAGTGTGCTTTGGAACAAGATTAGAACTGTCGGCCCCTGACGCGATAGCGCGGGTGCGCGGCAGTACACGCGCGCGTGCGCACGCCCGCCGGAAGGTATTATACCAACGGCTACCCCTGGTCACGCCGGATGAACGAGTTCGACGCCCTAGATCCGCGGATGAGGGCGTTCCTGACCAAGAAGGGCATCACTGAACCGACGGAGCCCCAGCGGAAGGCGGTTCCGATGGTCCTCTCCGGGCGGCATCTCCTCTTGGTCGCCCCCACTGGCATCGGGAAGACCGAGGCGGCGATGCTCCCGGTCCTGCACATGCTCGCCTCGTCGAAGAGCGAGGGCATCCGGTGCATCTACGTCACGCCCCTGCGCGCGCTCAACAGGGACCTCCTCGTGCGGCTCAAGGAGCTCGGCGAGAGCGTCGAGCTCGTCGTCGCCGTGAGGCACGGTGACACATCCGCATCCGAGAGGGCGGCGCAATCGAGGAGCCCGCCCGATGTCCTCATCACAACGCCAGAGACCTTGCAGCTGCTGTTCATCGGGAAGAACCTCAGAAGGCACCTGGCGAGCGTCAGGCATGTCATCATCGACGAGATACACGAGCTCGCAGAGGACGAGCGCGGGGCACAGCTCGCGGTGGGGCTCGAGAGACTGGTCCGGCTGGCCGGGGAGTTCCAGAGGATAGGCCTATCCGCGACGGTCGGATCGGCCGAGGAGATCGCGAACTACCTCGCCGGGACCGACAGGGAGGTCGAGGTGCTCAAGGTCTCCGCGGTCAAGGACATGCGCATCTCGGTCGAGAGCCCTGTCCAGGACCCGAAGGACAAGGTCCTGGCCGACAGGCTGGAGACGGACCTCAAGCACATTGCCTGCCTGAAGCGCTGCAGGGAGCTCGTCGAACAGCACCGGTCCACGCTCTTCTTCGTGAACACGAGGAACTACGCCGAGGCGCTCGGGGTCAGATACCACCTCTGGGACGAGGGGTTCAAGGTCGGGGTCCATCACGGCTCCCTCTCGAAGGAGATCCGGGTCCAGATGGAGGACGAGTTCAAGTCGGAGAGGCTGAAGGCGCTCATCTGCACGTCGTCGCTCGAGCTCGGCATCGATGTCGGCTCCGCGGACTTCACACTGCAGTTCAACTCGCCAAGACAGGTCACGAGGCTGATCCAGCGCGTCGGGAGGTCCGGCCACAAGCATGACGCGGTGTCGTTCGGGACAATCGTCACGACCGAGGCGCCTGAGACGGCCGAGAGCCTCGTGATCGCGCGAATGGCGATGGTCGAGGAGCTCGAGAGCTACAGGATCCGGGGGAACCCGATGAGCGTGCTCGCGAACCAGCTGATCGCTATGACGCTCACCGAGCCGAGGGTCGACAAGGACCTGGCGTTCGAGACGGTCCGCAGGACCTACGCCTTCAGAGCCCTGCTGAGGAAGGACTTCGACGACGTCCTCAGGCTCCTGGCCGAGCTGCGCCTTGTCTGGGACGACGAGGGCAGCTTCAGGCGCAAGACCACGGGGATGAAGCACTTCTTCGACAACATATCCATGATCCCCGACGAGAGGACCTACAGGATCAGGGACATCTCGTCCAGGGCGGTCATCGGGACGCTCGACGAGAGCTTCGTCGCGACGAGTGCCGAGCCCTACGCGACCTTCGTGGCCCGGGGCAGGACATGGAGGGTCGTCGAGATAGCCGAGGACGAGGTCATCGTTGAGCAGGTGAAGGAGATCGCAGCCACGCCCTCGTGGGTCGGGGAGGAGATACCTGTGCCTTACGAGGTCGCCCAGGAGGTCGGATCGATGAGGCGGCTGCTCGTGCTCGACCCGTACCCCGGGGACGCGGCCGCGAAGGAGGAGATCGTCGCCTGGGTGAAGCACCAGGAGGGTTTCATGCTCCCGACCGACAAACTCGTGACGGTCGAGCAGGGGAACGGGGTCATAGTCATCAACTGCTGCTTCGGGAGCAAGGTCAACGAGACCATCGCGAAGCTCGTCACGACGCTCCTGGCAGCAAGGTTCGGGGAGAGCATCGGGGTGCAGACCGGACCGTACTCGATCGTGCTCGAGACGCCCAGGAACCTGAGGGCGGCCGATGTCGTCCGGGCGTTCAAGGAGACAAACCCGGAGACGCTCGGTCAGCTGATGAGGTTCATGGTCCGCAACTCATCCTACCTGCGCTGGCAGTTCGTGCATGTCGCCAAGAAGTTCGGCGCGGTCAGGAAGGATGCGGACTACAAGATGCTCAACATCTCGAAGCTCATCGAGGTCTTCGAGCATTCGCCCATGTTCGACGAGGCCGTCGCGAAGACGCTCTGGGAGAACATGGATGTCGATGCGACGGCCGTGGTCCTGCGCAGGATCCACGACGGCACGATCGAGCTGAGGACCGGCCCCATGTCCCCGATGGGCACTGAGGCCATCGGGACGCGCAAGGAGCTGATGCAGCCCAGGAGGGCCGACAAGACGGTCCTCAACGCCCTCAAGGAGCGGCTCGGCTCGGAGGATGTCGTGCTCGTATGCATGAACTGCAGGATGCAGAAGAGGTCCACGGTTGCCGCGCTGCCAGACAAGATCAGGTGCCCGAAGTGCGACGGGGTGCTCCTGGCGGCCATACAGCCCTATGCGAAGGGCGAGCTCGATGTGCTCAGGAAGGGGACCTCGGGCGAGGACCAGAAGAAGGTCCTGAAACGCATCTACAAGAACGCCAACCTGGTGATGTCGCACGGCAAGAGGGCCGTCATCGCGCTGGTAGGCCGGGGCGTAGGACCTGACACGGCCGCGAGGATACTCGCGCGGTACCATCTCGAGGAGGACGAGTTCCTGAGGGACCTGCTCGAGGCCGAGGTCAACTACGCGAGGACCAAGCGGTTCTGGGACTGACTAGTACCTGCGCTCCCTGCGGCCTCGGAACTCCAGGCCGACGATGTAAGCCTCGGAGCTCTGCTCCCTGGTCGCCTTGGGCTTGTGCTCGTGCACCTCGCAGAACCTATCGCGGACCTTCCTGACGAAATTGAAGCTCAAGTCGCCAGAGAACATCTTCACGACGAAGTTGCCGTCCTGCTTGAGCACCTTGGTGGCGAACTCGAGGGCGTGCTCGCACAGCTCGATGGACCGCGCGTGGTCGTAGGAGTATGCCCCGCTTATGTTGGGGGACATGTCCGAGAGGACGACATCGACACCTTCCGGGACGAGCTCCCGGAGCCTCTGGACCACCTCGTCGTCCCTGATGTCGCCCTTGATGAACGTGACCCCTTCGATCTTGGCGAACCTCGCGACGTCGAGCGCTATTATGGTCGATGTGGGCCCACCCAGCTCGACCGCGACCTGGGACCAGCCGCCGGGCGATGCCCCGAGGTCGACTATCGTGTCACCTGGCCGGATGAGATCGAACTTGTAGTCTATCTGCTTCAGCTTGTAGACCGCGCGGCTCCTGTAGTGCTCGCGCTTGGCCTTGCGATAGTACTTGTCCTTACGTCGCTCGGCCCTCCACTGCTTCGTCACGGCCGAGGGATTCTCCTGCCCAGTCATATACTATACTGTCCCCTGCACCCCAGGGCAAAAGGTATAGCCGGCGTATGCAATCGCCCGGATGCAAGGCTGGTTTTCAGATGCCGAAGGGTATGACCTACGCGAAGGCCGGGGTGGACATAGACAAGAAGTCGCGCAGCATCGCCGCCCTCGTGGGACACCTGAAGTACAAGCGCAAGGGGATGGGGAGGCCCGTCGACCTGCCTGGGCATTTCACAGGCCTCGTGGACTTCGGGGACATGGCCCTGACGCTCTGCACGGACGGCGTCGGGACGAAGTTGCTGGTCGCCGACGCGCTCGAGAAATGGGACACGGTGGGCATCGACTGCATCGCCATGAACGTCAACGACACGATCTGCGTCGGTGCGGAGCCGATCGCCTTCGTCGACTACATCGCGATCGACAAGCCCGACGAGAGGGTCACATCCGAGATCGGCAAGGGGCTGGAGGCAGGGGCGAGGCTGTCCAACATGACCATCGTCGGCGGTGAGATCGCCGTGCTCCCTGAGCTCGTGCGCGGGTTCGACCTCGCAGGCACATGCCTGGGCATGGTGGAGAAGAAGAGGATCATCACCGGCGACGGCATCCGGCCAGGGGACGCCGTCGTGGCGCTGCCCGCGTCTGGGGTCCACTCCAACGGGTTCACGCTCGCAAGACGCGTCTTCGAGCAGAACGGCATCGGCCTCAAGGACAGGGTCGAGGGCCTGACCAGACCGGTCGGGCTCGAGCTGCTCACGCCCACCACGATCTATGTCAAGCAGGTCCTGAGGATACTCGAGAAGCACGAGGTCCGGGGGATGGCAAACATCACCGGCGGAGGGCTGCGGAACCTGATCAGGCTCAAGAAGGGCGTCGGGTTCGAGATATCGGACCCGATCAAGCCGAACGCCATATTCGATGTCATTCAGGAGCTAGGGGGCGTCTCGGACAAGGAGATGTACCAGACGTTCAACATGGGCATGGGCTACTGCATGATCGTGCCCGAGGACGAGGTCAAGGGGGTCGTCAAGGCGGCGGGCAAGGGAGCCAAGGTCGTAGGCGGAACGGTGAAAGGGGCGGGCGTCTCGGTCCCCGGACTGGGACTCCGCTACGACAAGTACTGATGCACCGTCATCTGCCCTGCAGCGACCCTATGACCGCCCCGAGCGCGGTGCAGGTCTCGAGGGACATCCCCCTGGTGGTGATGTCCAGATGCTTCTCGCACATCCCGAACACCTCCTTCGGGAGGCCGTGGGGGCCGAGGCCGAACACGAGCAGGATGGACCTCCCAGACTTGACCGATGCGCGGACATCCGACGGCGCGACCGACCGCTCGCGCGCAGGCTTCCTCGTCGTCGCGACCGCCTGGCCCAGCTGCGGCGGGAAACCCTTCTTCGGGAAGTCGAAGCATGAGAACCTCCCCTTCTCCGAGAGCTCGATCAGGTAGCTGCCGCTCTCGCCGATGCTCGTGGTGGTCGACACCCAGCGAGCTATCTCGACCGGCGTCGTGAGCTCCTTGTCGTAGGGGAACCCGAAGGTCGCGAGGTTGCAGTCGAACGCCAGGGCCAGCGGGCCGGCCCTCGCGAGCGCCCGCCGGTGGGACTCGTGGAACTTGACCGGATCGTAGGAGTTGTACAGGCCTATCGTGACTCGTCCAGGCATGTGCCCATCTCAGCTTCGGTCCACGCAATCCGTGTCACCGGTATTTGAACCTAGGGGGATGCTTTGCGCGGCCTCGCGCATATGGCGTAGTCGTCGCCGTCGAAGAAAATGTCCTCGTCAGGGTGCTGGTCCTGCAGCTCCTTGATCTGGTCCAGGACCTCGCGGAGGCTGAGCTCCGTGCCGTCCTTCTTTATCTTGACTATGACCCTTTTCTGCATGTCCGATCCCTGTCTCGAGCCAGCTAAAGGACGTCTGTTCTTATGTGACCAATCGATATAAATACATTTACACGGGGCCCCAGCCACGCATGCGGGCGCCTGGACGCGCGCGCCGGCACTACTGGCACGCGCGAGCCGTCGGGCCTACCTGCTCCTGAAAACGGGGTCGTAGGGCCTCCTCGACGCCTCGAGCGCCTTCGACCGCGCCTCGGGGGTGAGCCGGCCGAGCTGCCGGACCTTCTTGTCGAAGGTCTCGATGAGCTTCGGCAGGACCTTGTAGATCGGCAGGAGCATGGGCACGAACACCACCCTGTCCCTGCCGATGCCGAGCGCGTCGAGCTCCGGTCCGAGGGCCTTCAGACGCGATTCGACCACATGCGCCATCTCGCCGCCCTCCTCGTCCGAGAGAGCGACGCCGTCGGCACCTGCCGCGAACGCCTCGAGCACTTCCTTCCTCGCGATGCGCCCGGCCGACGGCACGCGCATGATCCTCATGCCAGAAGGATACTCCATGCGGGCGGTCCCGGCCGTGTCGGCCGCCACATACGCCAGGACATCCCCGAAGAAACCGATGATGCGCACATCGTCGCCCTCGCCGGCGAGGATGCCCTCCACCTCCGACCGTATCTGGGTATCCGTGTAGTGCGCCAGGTCGAAGACATGCGTCGGGCACTCGGACACGCACGCACCGCAGCCGATGCACGCAATCTGGTCCACCTGTGGCATGTCGCCGACCGCGACCGCCCTCATGGGGCAGATGACCTCGCACGCGCCGCACTTGATGCACTTGGACGCGTCGACGATGTAAGCCTTCACCGGGTCTATGACCATCTTCCCGGAGCCGACGAACTCGATGGCCTGCGCAGCCGTGCTCTTGCCGTCCACGACGCTGTCCCTGACATCGCGTGGGCCGAGCACGACACCGGCCGCAAAGATACCCGACCGGTGAGACGAGACCGGGTCCAGCTTCGGGTGCTTCTCGGAGACCCAGCCGTCCTCTCCCAGGGGCACCTTCAGCATCTTCGCCAGCTCGTCCGTGCCCTTCGAAGGCACCATCGCGGTGCAGAGCACGACAGCATCGAACTCGTTCTCGACGATCTCGCCGAGCGTGACATCCTCGGCCCGGACCATGATCCCGGCCTTGCCCTTCTGGATGTCCGAGACCTTTCCGTGGATGTACTTGACCCCGAACTCCTCCATCGAGCGCACGTAGAACTCCTCGAAGCCCCTTCCGGCGGCCCTGATGTCTATGTAGTAGATGTAGACCTGCATGTACGGGAAGGTCTTCCGCAGTATCACTGCCTGCTTGATGGCGTAGTTGCAGCAGACCTTGGAGCAGTATGGCATCCCGACCTTCCGCGTGCGGGAGCCCGCGCACAGCACGAACGCCACCTTCTTGACGCGGTTCCCGTCCGACTTGCGCTTCAGGACCATCCCCGCCCCGCACTCGTTGATCATCAGGCGCTCCATCTGCGTCGCTGTGATCACGTCCGGCATGGAGGTGTCGTACTCGTGGAGCCTGTTCACATCGAACATGTCGAACCCGGTCGCCACGATGATGGCCCCGACATCGACCTCCTGGGACCCCCCTTTGTCCTCCAGGTCGATGGCCTTCGCGGAGCAGACCTTGGCGCACGCCCCGCACTGCTTGCAGTTCTCGAAATCGATGACATAGGATGCGGGGACCGCCTGTGGGAAGGGCTTGTGGACCGCCTTCCGCTCGTAGAGGCACTCCTCGAACTCGTTCGGCACCTTCACCGGGCAGACCTTCTCGCACTTGGCACAACCGATGCACTTCTTCGGGTCGATCCCTTTCGGCCTCGTGCGTATCTTCACGTGATAGTTCCCCGGGAAGCCCGAGACCTCGGCCACCTCGGCTCCGGTGAGCAGGTCGATGTTCGGGTTCGATCCGACATCGACCATCCTGGGGCTGAGTATGCACGGGGCGCAGTCCAGCGTCGGGAAGGTCTTGCTCAGCTGGGCCATCCGGCCGCCTATGCTGAAGTTCCTCTCGACCATGTGCACCCTGTATCCCGAGTTGGCGAGCTGCAGCGCGGCTGATATCCCGGCGATGCCGCCGCCGATGACGAGGACCTCCCTCGACATCGGCATCTCCCTCGCCGCGAGGGCCTGGAGCTCGGCCGCCCTCCTGACGCCGCCCCGCACAAGGTCCTTGGCCTTCCTCGTGGCCTCGGCCTTGTCCTTGTGCACCCAGGAGCACTGCTCCCTCAGGTTCACCATCTCGAGCACATAGGGGTTGAGGCCCGCATCCTGGATCGTCTTCCTGAAGGTCTTCTCGTGCATCTTCGGGGAGCACGAGGCGACGACGACCTTGGTCAGACCGTACTTCTTGATGTCCTCGACGATCTGGTTCTGGCCCGGCTCCGAGCATGTGTAGACATAATCACGGCTGACGACGACATCGTTCAGGCCGTTCGCGAATTCGGAGACCGACTTGCAGTCCACGGTCCCTCCGATGTTGTTCCCGCAGTGGCAGACATAGACGCCAATGCGCTCCTGTCCGGCCTTCCTCTTGGCCTTCTCGTCGACCATGGATGGTCGAAAGGAATGCTTGGGAGACTAATTGTCCTTTTTGGTTGACGCATGCGTTCTCGCGCGACCCGCCCGGGCAAGCGGTCCGCCTGCGGGCGGGCATGTGTGGGTGGCGCGGCCACGGGAGTTAGCTCAAACAAATTTAAATATCCAAATCTGGCTATTAAGTTCACCCGAGCCAGAGCCCGGCTATAGGTGTGTGATGCCCACCCCTACCGGTAAGACCGGACGCAATCGTCCGGTCCCGGAACACCGAATGTCACAACCCACTTTGTAGGACGAGTTTGAAGGGAGAGCCCGTATGTCGAAGAACCAGAAAGCCGCAGAAGACGCGACTGTCACATGCCCCATCTGCGGGCGTGATTCACCGACTGGTTCGGCGAGATGCGCCAACTGCTACACGGACCTCGCAGGGGGCAAGGCCAGCGGACCGGACGATGCGAAGACCGGCAAGGCGCCCGAGGATGCTCCCGACCTGAACGATCTGCTCTCCGTGCCGGGCGTCGGCACCGTGAAGGCCGAGGTGCTCAAGGAGGCCGGATACACGAACCTGAAGGACCTCGAGGACGCCCGGGTCGAGGACCTGGCGAGCATCAAGGGCATCGGCGAGAAGCTCGCGACGAAGATCATCGAAGGGGCACGGGCGGTCTCCAGGGGCGAAGCGCACGGGCTGGCGGACTGGCTGTCGGGCGAGGACGAGGGGTTGTCGGACTGGCTCTCAGGCGAGGAGCAGGCCGTGCAACCGGAACCGGCCGCCGCGACGGAGGCGGACGTCCACTACAGCGACTCACTGGCGAGATGGCTCTCCGGCAAGGAGGAGGACCTGAACTCCTGGCTCGAGGAACCTGTCACAGCACCGAAGACCGCCGTGATCGAGACGCACCCGCAGGAGCTGCTCGAGAAGGAGTCCGAGCTGATCCAGCTCAGGGAGACGCTGAAGGAGAAGCTCCGGCTGCTGGAGACCGGGGAGTTCGACCCCCAGGCGACGATCGAGGAGCTCGCACGCACCAAGGTGGAGCTGGAGAGCGAGAGGTCCACCAGGATGGAGCTCGAGGAGGAGCTGAACAACGTCAAAAGGGGCAGCATCGCAGTCATCAAGTTCATCAAGGGCCAGAAGGGGACCGCCGCCGAGAGCGACAACCTGGCCGACCGGCTCGCGTCCGAGATGGCGCTCAGGGAGAACCTGGAGCTCAAGATCATGGAGCTCGAGGGCGTCCTGGCCGCCCTGAGGGAGAAGGTCGAGGGCGCCACGGCGGAGCTGCCGCCGGACATCCAGGAGCTCAAGCGGTTAGAGAACGCCTTGACGGAGCGCCAGGCGATGATGGACGCCTTCGAGAAGCAGCTCGAGTCCAAGGAGGAGGTGCTCAAGGACGGCATCGTCGGCATCGCCCAGGGCTCCAGGGCCGGCTCGGAGGCGCAGGACCACATCATACAGCAGGTCGAGGAGTTCTCGAAGAAGGAGCAGGAATACCTGGACCGCGTCCACGACCTGGAGGCGAAGCTGTCAGCGGCCGAGCTCGACTTCAAGCAGAGGGTCGAGATGGCGAAGCTGACGAGCGCCCCCAGCAGGGAACTGGACGCCGAGGTGACACGCAAGCTCGAGGGGGCCCAGAGGACCGAAAGGACGCTGGCCCTGAGGGAGCAGGAGGCCGCGAAGCTCAGGGAGGAGCTGACGGTCAGGGACGACGACATGAGGAAGCTCAAGGAGCCGCTCGCGTACAAGGAGGCGGAGATGCTCAGACGGGAGGAGGACCTCATGTACCGCGAGAAGCTCCTGCAGGAGGAGCTCCGCAACGTTACCCAGCAGAAGGCCGAGCTGACCTCCACGGACGAACTCACGCTCAAGAGGCGCCTGGAGGACCTCCAGGGCCAGGTCACGCAGAAGGAGGAGGAGGTCCGGTCCAAGGAGAAGTACCTCTCCGCGAAGGAGGAGGAGCTGCGGGCCAGGGAGCAGGGCCTCATCGGAGATGAGATCGAGAAGCGGGAGACGGACCGGATGCTCGAGATCAAGCAGGAGAAGGTCAAGACCGGCACGACGAGGCTGGACGACCTCCTCCTGGGAGGCATACCGTTCGGATCGAACGTCATGATCTACGGCCCGCCGTTCGCCGGGAAGGAGGTCCTGGTCGACACGTTCGTGGCCGAGGGGCTCAAGAAGGGCATACCGGCCATGTGGATCATCACCGAGAAGTCCCCGAAGGAGATCAGGGAGGAGATGGTCTTCGTGGTCCCCGGGTACGAAGAGTACGAGAAACGCGGGCTGGTCAGGTACATAGACTCGTACTCGAGGAGCATGGGCGACGAGTCACAGGACCCGTATACCGACTATGTCGAGAGTCCGACGGACTACGAATCTGTCCAGAAGGCCGTCGAGAAGGTGGCCAAGGAATTCAAGAAGGACCACGAATACTACCGGGTCGCCTTCAGGTCGATCTCGACGATGATCGCCTACCTGGACCCGAACACCGCCTTCAGGTTCCTGAGCCCGATCGCTGGCAGGAGGAAGAGGGACCGGGCCGTCGGCATGTACACCATCGAGAAGGGCGTCCATGGGGACCAGGAGATCCAGATGCTCGGCTCGCTCATGGACGGGATGATCGAGTTCAAGATCGAGAACCTGAACACCTTCCTGTCGATCAAGGGCATCTGCGACGTGCAGTCGCGGGCGTTCATAAGATACTCGTCGACCAAGAGCAATGTGTCGATAGGTTCGTTCTCGCTCGACCACATCAGATGACTTCGGCGGCCGACCGACCGCCTGGCGACGGGTCCCTCAGGCGACTTCCATCGAGGACTTGTGGTCCTTCGCACCGACGAGCTTGTTCTCCTTCGCGACCTGTATCTGCGGCGGAGGGATGGGCGGAGGGAGCGAGATGTCCCGCGAGACCACGACCGCGACTGGCATGCAGTTCGTGAATATCGTCCCGAGGACTATGTTCGCGATGTCGTTCGGGAGCTTCTTGGTCTTTGTCCACTGCTCGACCATCGGGCCGGCCTCGCCGTCCCACACTATGCGTCCGTCGATGTTGATCATCCCGAGCGACGCGTAGCTGACTATGAACCTGAAATCTATCTGCGCCTCCTTCGTGGAGAGCACCGACATGCTCGTGACCGTCGCGTTCTGCTCGACCCTCAGCTGCGGCGGCCTCTCGCCGAGCTTCGAGAACCTCTTGGCGTCGAGCGAAATCATCTCAAAGGATTTTATGGGCACACGAACACCTCTTGGACGTTGCGCTCAAGCGCATCCTGCGACATTAACTTATCCCCGGGCTGCCGACCGTCGTCAGAGGACAGAAAAATGGTGCCGTGGGCCGGACTCGAACCAGCGACTTCAAGATCTTCAGTCTTGCACTCTCCCAGCTGAGTTACCACGGCATTGCTGGGCAGGATGCCTGTTAGGCGGAACTCCATATTAAATCTTCGGACCGGGTGATTCTGTGAAGAGACCGCTAGCGGCCGGTGCGATGCGTACCGAGGGAGTGCGAGAACGCCCCTCAACGCATCGGATTGGCATGGTCTTCCACACGGGACGAGACCCGTCTTTCACGCGATACCAGAAACGACACACTTAAATATGTACTAGGCGCTGATTAGGTTGCTTCAGCGCCCCTATTTCGGTGGTAGGATGGATTGGTTACCGCTGCGATTCATAGAGTATTCTAGAGGCTCGCCCTCGGACAGCATCAAGAGGTCCCCGAGGTGGGACAACGAAGAAGGCGTCGCCTCTACCGTCGGCACTATCATGACACTGATGGTCTTCCTGACGTTCATGGGCATGTTCACGAACCAGTTCGTGCCCGTCTGGATGGGCGACAACGAGAGCGCCCACATGTCGGTCGTCGTCGACCAGTTCGTGACGCTCAAGTCCCAGATCGACGGATTGGTCGCCGATTACTCCAACAGCCTGATCGCCTCGACCCCCCTGGCCGTGCCCATCACACTGAGCGCGACCGGCATACCGGTCTTTGCGGGGCCGACGGCAGGCATACTCGATTTCCAGGCGTCCACGATCACTGGCTGGCCATCACTGAATGTCAGCTACAGCAGCTACAGCATCGCCCTCGGCCCGAGCAACGACGGACACACCGGTGGGTACCTGCAGCTCTGGTGTCCCAACAGATACTATGTCGACCAGAAGCTGATCTACGAAGGTGGCGCCGTCATACTGAACCAGACTGACGGGGAGTTCACGATCGCTGGCATGCAGCTCTCGGTGACCAACTACGTCGCCGGAGGGACCACGAGCCGCGTCCTGAAGATCACGCAGGTCGACCTCCTTGGCCTGGACAAGACCATCGGTGGAACTGGCTCGAAGATGGTCAACGCCGACCTGCTCTACGCGTCCACGACCGCCTACAACAGCACGGCCGGCGCGCCTGTCACCATCACGATCGCCACGGCCCACGGGGTCGCCTGGGAGAACTACTTCAAGAAGGTCCTGAACGCGTCCCTCGCGGACCTCGCGTACGGGACGGATTTCACAGTCACGAAGACCGTCTACAACCCGACATCCCTGACGAACAAGTACTACATAGTCCAGATCGTCATCAACAACATATCGGTCCTGGACCATACCCGCGCCACGGTCCAGATGTCGGTGGGAGACCTCGGAATCTGAGGTGATGCAAATGGCTGAGAGCACGGAGACCATGAAGCAGGAGGCGCCGGTCGCAGCTGCCAGGCAGCCGGTCACGACCAGGATGTACAGGAGCTACCTGCGCGCGCTCAGCAGGCTGAGGTCGGAGCCGGTCAAGGTCAGGCAGGCCAAGGGCGCCGCAGCCAGGAGACGCAAGTGGAAGCACGGCCGCGGGTCCGTCTACACGGAGATACCGCCCATCACTGACCCGAACATCCAGGAGATAGGTTTCTACGGGGTCGCTGAACCGTTCAGCTACATCAGGGTCACCTACAACACCGCAGTCAGCGAATTCCTCATGAGCGTCATCGAGCCGAAGCTGACCGAGGAGGAAGAGGACCTCCTGGAGCTCATCAAGATGACCTTCGAGAAGACGCTCGACTACGAGTGGGAGAAGCTCGACATGATGAACAAGAAGAGCTACCTCCAGAGGAGCGTCGACGGCTTCATCAAATCCCGTGGGATAAGGATCGAGCCCATCTCCGAAGACAAGGTGAAGTACTACATCACCCGGGACTTCGTCGGATACGGCCCGATCGACACGCTCATTAACGACCAGCATGTCGAGGATGTCTCCTGTGACGGCGTTGCCATCCCCCTGTTCCTGTTCCACAACAAGTACGAGTCCATCAGGACCAACATCGTGTTCAGCGACGAGAACACGCTGAACTCGTTCGTCATCAGCCTGGGTCAGAGGTGCGGCAAGCAGCTGTCCGTATCGAACCCGATCCTGGACGGGACCACACCTGAAGGCCACCGTGTCCAGGCGACCTATGCGCGCGAGGTCACGACCAGGGGTGCATCCTTCACGATCAGGCGGTTCAAGGAGAAGCCTTTCACGCCTGTCGAACTCATCAAGTACGGCACCGCGTCCCCCGAGATAGTCGCCTATCTCTGGCTGAGCGTCGAGCACGGGGAGTCGGCCATCATCTGCGGAGGGACCGCGAGCGGCAAGACCGCCACGCTCAACGCGATGGCGCTGTTCATACCCCCCGGGGCGAAGGTCGTCACGATGGAGGACACCAGGGAGATCAACCTGCCCCACGAGAACTGGATCCCGGGCACGACGAGGTCCGGGGCCGGCGAGCGCGGGCCGGACGGCAAGGCCGCGGGCGAGATTGACATGTTCGACCTCGTCAGGGCGGCGCTGAGGCAGCGGCCCAACTACATCATAGTCGGTGAGGTCAGGGGCAAGGAGACCTACACCATGTTCCAGGCGATGGCCACGGGCCACACGACATACTCCACCATGCACGCCGACTCGGTCAAGGGCATGGTCAACAGGCTCGAGAACCCGCCCATCAACTGTCCGAGGATCCTCCTGACCGCGCTCAGGAACGTCATAATCCAGACACATGCCAGGGTCGGCATGGACATGGTCCGCAGGATCAAGCAGCTGATCGAGATTGTCGGTTTCGAGCCGGAGACGAACGAGCTCATCAGCAACACGGTCTATGAATGGGACCAGGCCGCGGACAAGTTCGTCTTCAAGGGTCACAGCTTCCTGTTCGACAAGATCATGGAGATGAAGAACCTGACGCACGAGGAGCTCATGCAAGAGTTCGAGCGCCGGGTCGAGATCGTGAAGTACATGGTCTCCAAGGACATGCAGGACCACAAGGATATCTGGGCGGTCATCAGGCAGTACTACAAGGACCCGAAGGGCACGGCCGAGATGGCCAGGAAGGAGTTGGGTGCGGGGCAGGCCAGGATAGAGGCCGCCAGGGCCATAGGGGGTGCCGCAACTGCCTGAAGTATCGGACATGTTCAAGAGGGTCGAGGCGGGCAAGAAGTCCCAGTATCTCCAGACCAAGGTGGCCCAGGGAGGGGACGACATCGGCCCCCACCCGATCCGCCTCCCCAAGGGCGCGATGCCTGACTACATCAAGTTCTCCGCATACCAGGACTTCTGCTGGCGGTTCATGGGCCGCTATGCCACCGAGAGGGTCGCGAACAACGTGGCCCTCGACGAGGCCCTCCTGAAGGCCCACATGAAGGTTCGGCCTGAGGAGTACTATGCGTACGTGCTCATGACCACGATCGTGACTGCGATCGTCGGCATAGGGATAGGCGTAGGCGTCGGGATCGGCCTGTTCGGGTTGCTCGGTGTCAGCATGACGACCAGGGTGCTCGTGGCGGCCATGGCCTCGTTCATGCTGCCGGTGATGGCCTTCGTGATGCTCAACGGTTCGCCCGCCTCGAGGGCGAAGTCCCGCGGGCACAACATAGACAAGAGGATCGCGGCGGCGATGAGTTTCATATCCGCGATGGCGTCCGCGGACGTCAACATCGATGTCATATTCAAAGAGCTCTCGAGGCAGAAGATCTACGGGGAGATAGCCGCCGAGTCCGCATGGATCACGAGGGACACGGAGCTGCTGGGGTCTGACATACTCACGGCCATCAAGAAGGCCGCGAAGAGGTCGCCCTCGGCCAAGTTCCAGGACTTCCTCCAGGGCGTTATCACGACCTCCACATCCGGCGGGCAGCTGAAGCCGTACTTCCTGCTGAAGGCCGAGGAGTACCAGAAGGAGAACAAGCTCGCGCTGAAGTCCCAGATGGAGACCCTGGGCATGCTGGCCGAGTCGTTCGTGACGGTCGTCGTCGCGTTTCCCCTGTTCCTGGTGCTCATCCTCGCGATCATGGCCATCGTGGGAGGCGGCGACCCGCAGACGATGATACTCATCCTCTACCTCGTCGTGCTGGGTATGATCCCCGTATCCCAGTTCGGATTCGTGTTCGTCATATGGAACATGTCACAGGAGAGTGCGATGTAGATGCCTGCCGAGGTTAGCGCGCCCAAGTACACATCGGCGAAGGACAAGGAGAAGGCGCTCAAGTCCATCCTAGCCACGGAGAAGGCGGACAAGACCAAGACGCTGATCGCCTCATCCTTGGCGGTCGTGGTGCTCCTGTCGTTCATGGGGGTGCTCGACAACATGGGCAGCCTGCCGCTGCCGTTCGAGCCAGTCGACTGGTTCATATTCGCCGCCCTCGCGTTCCTCGGACCCTACGGGTTCTACGTGAGCACGAAGGAGAGGCACACGAGGGAGATCGAGACGCGTCTGCCGGACTTCCTCAGGGACGTCGCGGAGGCCGGGAGGTTCGGCATGACCCTCGCCGACGCCATCGTCGTGGCGTCCTCTGGCAGATACGGTCGGCTCACGCCGGAAATCAAGAAGATGGCGGCCCAGATCGAGTGGGGGGTCCCCGCCTCCGAGGCCATCAGGCTCCTTGCCGAGCGCGTGAAGACGCCCCTCGTCACCAGGATGGCATCGATCATAAGGAAGGCGAACGACGCCGGCGGCAACGTCGCGGATGTCCTCAGCATGGTGTCGCACGACGCGAAGGAGTCCATACTGACGCAGGAGGAGAGGAACGTCACGATGTCCACCTACGTCATGGTCGTCTACATCTCGTTCTTCGTGTTCATCGCGACCATCCTTATCCTCGAGGTGCAGTTCCTCCCGAAGATGGAGGAGGCCGGCCGCTCCGTCAACGACGCGGCGGTGGAGATGGGCCTGACCAGCATACCCGGTGTCAACATACAGGTCAGCGCCATCGCGGAGGTATCGTTCATATTCCTGTTGTCAGTGATCGTGCACGCCATCGGGGACGGGATCCTCGCAGGCGTGATCCAGAACGGGAGCATACCGATCGGCATGAGGCATAGCTTCATCATGCTGCTGTGCGGGTTCGTTTGCCTCAGAGTACTGTTTGCGTGATCACATGACCGAGACAGAGCAGCCCAAGGTGCACTCCGAGCCCGAGAAGGAGGAGAAGAAGAGCGGGGGCGCCGGCGGCCTCAAGTCGGCCTATTACAGCATCCTCATGAAGCTGCGGCCGAGGCCTTTCCGCGTGGCGGTCTCGAGGGGCGAGGTGCACCAGGACCTGACCCAGATCACCGAGATACCAAAGATCGTCGAGGAGAACATCAACGAGGTCGAGATGCTCCCGGTGAAGCAGAACTACTGCTATGTCCGGATCAGGTACGACAACCTGGCCAACGAGTACACCTACGAGGTCATCGAGCCGAAGCTCTCCAACGACGAGAATGACGTGCTCGCGCTGCTGAAGGAGACGCTCATCGCATCCGTGGAGCACACGACCGAGGAGAAGGCCTCGGAGAAGGAGAAGTACCTCAGGCGCATAGTCGACGACCTGATGAAGCGGCTCGGCATCAGCCTCATGCCCGTATCCAAGGAGAAGGTGATCTACTATGTCCTCAGGGACTTCATCGGGTACCGCGCCATCGATGTGATGATGAACGACCCGAACGTCGAGGACTGCTCCTGCGACGGGGTCGACGTGCCGCTGTACATATACCACAGGAAGTACGGCTCGATCCGGTCCAACCTGAGGTTCACGAACGAGGTGGAGCTGGACGGGTTCGTCGTCTGGCTGGCCCAGAAGTGCGGCAAGCACATATCGGTCGCGAGCCCGATGCTCGACGCGACCATCCCGGACGGCTCGAGGCTGCAGGCCACCCTCGGCAAGCACGTGACCAAGAGGGGGTCGTCCTTCACGATCAGGCGGTTCAAGGAGAACCCGTTCACGCCGCTCGACCTGCTCAAGTTCAAGACCATGAGCACCGAGATGATGGCATACCTGTGGATCAGCATAGAGCACGGGCAGTCCATGCTCGTGTGCGGCGGCACTGCGAGCGGAAAGACCACGACGCTCAACGCGGTCCTGCTGTTCATCCCGCCCCAGATGAAGATCGTCTCGATCGAGGACACCAGGGAGCTCAACCTGCCCCACGAGAACTGGGTGCCTGGCCTGACCAGGGACGGTTTCGGGGGCAAGAGCGCTGTGACCGGCAAGGCCTCTGGCGAGATCGACATGTTCGACCTCCTGACGGCCGCGATGAGGCAGAGGCCCCAGTACCTGATGGTCGGTGAGGTCAGAGGCAAGGAGGCCTATGTCGTCTTCCAGGCCATGGCCACCGGCAAGACCTGCTACTCCACGTTCCACGCGGAGGACGTCCAGGCGATGGTCCACAGGATGGAGAACGACCCCATCAACCTCCCCAGGGCGCTCATCACGGCGCTGAACATCGTCATGATGCAGGCCCAGGTCAAGGTCGGGACCAAGATGACCAGGAGGGTCAAGTCCCTAACCGAGATTGTGGGCATCGACCCCGAGACCAACGAGCTCATCACGAACTCCGTGTACACCTGGAACCCCGCGGACGACACTTTCAACTACAGCGGCCACAGCTACGTCTACGAGAAGGTCAGGATGGCCAGGAACTGGTCCCCGAGGGAGATGGAGAGGGAGATCAAGAGGCGCGTGGACATCCTCGAGTACATGAAGAAGGTCGGGATGGACAACCACCGCAAGGTCGCCAGCATCATATCCGCCTACTACAAGGACCCGGATAAGGTCATGAAGGAGGTCAGGGCGAAGCTGGCCGAGACCACACCCACGACCCTGCCAGTGTCGACGATCATCCCAGGGAAGGACTGAAGACTGCGCTCCGCAGGGGACGAAGATTGTGAACAGGGACCGGAGGCGTAGAGCCTTCTGAATCGGCTGGTCCCCAAGACCTGGCCCACGGAGGTACTCGTCTCTGCACTGACGCCGTTCATCATCTGGACGATTGTCGTTGGATCTCTCATGTACGCCGCGAGGAGCGGGAGGACCCACATGCGTGTCGACCTCCCGACGCTCCTCGGCGCCGCGGCCACGCTCGCATCTTCCCTGTCCAGCGGGAGTGTCGAGGGGCTTCCGACGTATCGGTCGTAGCGGCATATTCCGCAGTGTTGTCCGTGACGGCGCTCATAATGATCTTCACGCCCCTGGCGTTCCTCGGGGACCTGGGGGTCCTCGGCTACGCGCTCGCCTATGCGACCGATGGCGGCGGGGTGATCACCCCGGCCTATGGGTAAGTCCTCGGATGCATCACGATGGTCGCGATGGGGCTCGGGTACGCCAGGGACATGGTCATGGCCCCTGGCCTCCTGACAGTCACGGTCAGGGAGGGCGCGTGCACCCCAGACCCCTGACCGCACTGACCTGACGGGACACCCAGGGCACTGCCGCGGAGCGCCGCCATGGCCCCCGCCATCATGGAAGGAATGAAAACCGGTGAAGGGGTTTCGGTCGGTCCTGAAGGGGCGGCGGTGACTACTGGTTATCGTCGCCACCGTTGCCGTTCTCCGACTTCTCCTCGCCCATGGGCGTCTTGATGATCTTCTTGGGCACGACCTTGCGGTCTATGGGCCTCCTGATGACCATCTTCGGCGCAGCTGCGGGCGCTGCCTGCGGGGTCTCCGCCGGCGGGGCAGGGGGTACCTCGGCATCGGCCTGCTGGGCTGCTGGCGGGGCCGCGGGCGGGGTCTTCGGCGGGGTCTCCTTGCCTGCACCGAACACCGTGCCGCACTTGTGGCAGACCGTGGCCTCCTTCGGGTTCAGGGTGCCGCAGACCGGGCAGGGCACCGGGCCCTCCTTCGCCTTCTCCTCCTCCTTGGCGAGCCAGTCATCGAAGGAGATGAATGTCGGCTGCTGCCTCCACCACTCCTCGAACTTCTTCTCGCTGTACCTCTTGCCCATCTCGGTCTTGGCGAGCTCGCGGTACTTGGAGACCATCTCGTCGTACTGCTTCCTCATCTTCTCGAGATAGTCCTCCTCGTTTACCTCCTCGCCGACGAACTTGACGCCGCAGTTCGGGCACTCTGTCGATTCGGCAGGCACCCATGCTCCGCACTCGGAGCACTTCATGGTGCCTACCTCGAATTCGACGCCACACTTCGGGCACCTCTTGCTGGCCGCCGGTATGAACGCACCACACTCACCGCATTCGACCATCTTACCGAGGCCGAACACGTAGGTGTAGATGATGAAGCCGACGACAGAGGCGACGATGATGATTATCACCAGGATCCAGATGATCAACGGGATGCCACCCGCGGTGACGCTCCCGATCTGGAACTCCGGCGAGCTGTAGTCTCCTCCAAGCACGCTGACCACAATCGTGTACGTGCCCCCATCCAGGATTGGTATCGTCAGGGAAGCTGATATCGTCCCTGCCTCTGTGGTCTGGTATGAGACCGCAGCGCCAGTGCCCTCGATGACATTGCCATCCGAGTTCTGGAGCGTCACGACGATGCCTGGCAGCAACGGCACTGGTGATGTGGTGCCGGCATACTGCACAGTTATGGTGACGAGGATGGTCTCGCCGGCCTTGAACTCCAACTTGGGCACCGAGATGTCGACGCTGATGTCGAGCTGAAGCACCTCGAAGTCCACCGCGGCGTAGTTGTTCGTCTCGCTCTTCTCCGTGTAGTTACCCGCGGAATCGAGCATGACCCAGAGCGGGTACACGCCAGGTGTCGTTATGTTCATGAACCAGTTGACGGTCACAATCTCGTCCGTCGGTATTGCGCCGACGGTGCCGTTCAGGCCGATCCAGATGGTCTC